>WNFD01007587.1_pt1 | contig 14486 bp, 14 predicted proteins | sample 5400491 | NCBI WGS metagenome assembly WNFD01 (sample SAMN13153343, study PRJNA577476) | soil metagenome | isolation source: 120 cm saprolite under Douglas fir tree site 2 hole 2 replicate 2 | place: USA:California | collected 2015-04-18
CCTGACCGGCGACCGGCAGCAGGCGCCTGTTGCCGAGCTGTCCGGGGGTGAGCGGCGCAGGCTGCAGCTGCAGATGGTGCTGATGGCCGAGCCGAACGTGCTGCTGCTTGACGAACCGACCAACGACCTGGACATCGATGCGCTGACCGAGCTAGAGGACCTGCTCGACGGCTTCCCAGGCTCGATCGTGGTGGTCAGCCATGACCGGTATTTCCTTGAGCGGGTCACCGATCACGTGCTGGCGTTCGCCGACGCGAAGCTTGCCTTCCTGCCAGGCGGTGTCGACGAGTACCTCGAACTGCGGGAGTCCGGTAAGGCCGGCAAGCCGGTCCCGGCGTCGGCCGGCGTGCCCGCGAGGCGGCCTCAAGAGGCGCCGCGACGGCCGGCCGCCGTGCGCCAGGGGTCGCCGGCGGGCCTGTCCGCCGGCCTGTCCGCCGGCCTGCTGCGCGAGGCCAGGAAGGAGCTGGCCAGGCTCGACCGGCAGCTCGAACGGCTGAACGGCAGGGAATCCGAGCTGCACAAGGCTCTCGCCGAGGCGGCGGCCGATTATGCCCGCCTCATCGAGCTCGGCGACGAGCTGCGGCACGTGCAGGCCGAGAAGGCCGCCCTGGAAGACCGGTGGCTGGAGCTCGCCGAGGCAGCATCCAAATAGGCGCGGACGCCCGGACAGCCCGGTCGCGAGGGTGTGCATACTCATTTTTGTGGATAGCCGCGGAATAGCTGACCGGGCCCGGCTAGCTTGCGCTTGCGAGTGCGTGTTGCAGCTTCGATGCCGGGCAGATCGCCAGCCGCCGCGAAGCGGTGATTAAGCGCCGTCTCCAGAACTAGCTGCGTCCAAAGCAAGCCGCGTCCAGTCATGCAGCGGGATTTCTGACCAGCCGTGACGGAACCGTGATGAATTTGTGATTACAAGGCGTCATTCGCGCCCGAATTGCCGCAAGGACCAGGGGCGGCGTGGCATGGTATTACCTCATGGACGCTCATCCTCTTTCGTCCCGTAACCCTCAGCTTTCCCGCCGGGCAGCCCTGGGGGGCCTCGGCGCCGTTGCCGCGGGCGCAGCGGCAGGGCAGTTCCTCCGCGCGGCCCCGGCCGAGGCGGCAGCATCGCAGGCTGGACTGCGCACGTGGGCGGACATCCTCGTTCCCGGCTACGGCGCCTGGTTTGGGGCTTACCCGGGTCCCGGCAATGCGGCGCCCGCGCCCTTCGAGGCAATGGTCGGCCGCAGACTTGACATCGTGGCCCGGTACGAGGCCCTGGACGGGGCATGGCCGAGCCCTGCGGATCTGCGACTGATCAATTCGGGACGGTACCTGTGCGTGTGCTGGTCGTCCAGGCTGAACGCCACTCATTCGGTGGCGACCTGGGCGGATGTCGCTGCGGGACGTCACGACGCCGCTATCAAGGCCCAGGCGCACCGGCTGGCGCGGCTTGGTCCTATCTGGGTCGGCTACGACAACGAGATGGATGGCGTCACCAGGCGGGCCAATTCCGGGCCGCTGTCGCATTACCGTTCCGCATACCACCACATCCAGGACATCGTGCGGCCGATCGCGCGCAACGTGATTTGGATCTGGTGCCCGTCGGGCAATAACCGGACCCCGGAAGTCGCCGCCTGCTATCCGGGGGACGGTCGGGTCGACTGGATCTGCTTCGACCCCTACGATCCGACGCTGACCAAGGGAGGTCCGCTGGCTGCCTACCGGACCTTCCCGGAGTGGCTGGCTAACGAGGGCATCGGGCCGGGCAAGCCGCTTGGCATCTGCGAGACCGGGTTTCACAGGGACCGCGATGGCACGGCGGGCGCCGCCGCATGGATGGCCGCCGTTCCTGACGCGCTGAAACGGCTCAACATCAGGATGTGGATGTGGTTCAACTCTTACGGCGGCCTCGGCGACACCTCGCTCGCGCCCGGATCTCGCGCCGCCTTGGCGATCGGGACAATCGGCGCCAGGCCCATGCTCACCCGGCCGCACAAAATATAACAAAATACAGTAGCGGCACCAGTCGTTCCAAGACCTCGGTCACCGCGACCAGCCATCACCGTCCCGGCCCGGCTGGCGGGGAGCGTCCTGGCCGCGAGCGACGGTCCTAGCGGCTGCCTACCAGCAGCGGGGACCGGTCGGCCTCTGGCTCCGGCATTGTCGCGAGCAGGCGTCCGGCTGGCTTCGCGGCGAGGTACCGCGAGCAAGCGGAGAAAGTCGGGCCGGTTATCGGTGTGCTTCGAGGTCATCCACAGCGGGATGGCCACGAAGGCCAGCACGAACGCTAGGGCCACGAAGCGGTGCCGGCCGCCATATTCCCACTGACAGCGATATCGCTCAGGAGTTCGAGAGCGGTCGCAACCCCGGCGCCTTGCGCGACGCCGAGCGTGCCTCGGCCGCTGGGTCAGCCGCTCTGGAGGTCGGCGCCTGGGCCTACCACTTCGGCCGCAACTTCGCTCAGGCTGCTCAGATCGCCGCGGATGGCGCGCCCGGTGCCGAACACCCGGTGATGCGTGCCAGATGCCTCGCCGTCGGCGGGCGCACCCGGCACGCGCCCGGTGACCTGGCGCAGGCCGAACTCGCCCTCAGCGAGGCCTTCTCGCTTGCCGAAGGCGCGGACCGGGTCACCGCGGCCGCGTGGGCCCGGCGTGCTCAGATCCCATCAGAGCCGGATGGCCGACGCGCTCTCGCTGCAGCGGCCAGCGGCGCGCGGCCAGGTCGGCGCCGAGCACACGGCGGCCATCCCGCACGCGCTCCTGTTCACCGGGCACTCGCTGGCTCTGGCCGGCTACCCGGCCCAGGCCCTGGTCGCCCTCACGCCGCACACGGCCGAGGTGGAGCGCCGACAGGTGCCACGGTTCGCAGGCCGGGCGTGAACTTCAGCGGCTGGATACCGCGCAACCTCGGCGCCCGCAGCGAGGCGACCGATCATCACCAGGAGGCACTCGAGGTCGTGCACGGCAACGGAAATGATCCTCGCCTGCCAGGCGGGTGCCCCGGAGCGCGGTCCAGCTGATGATGCTGGCATGGCCATGGGTGCTCGCCGAGATGAATCGTGCCTTCGCTGGATCGCAGGCTGGCGGGCTACTGCTCGCTCGCGCTATGCCCGGTGCACGATGGCCAGGCTGTGACGGGTGGTCGGGCCGACGGCTAGGGCTGAGGCGACCAGTCCGGCTGGGATTCTCACCCTGACGGGGGTGTCGGTGCTGATCATGGTGCCGTTGCCCAGCTGCCCGAACTGATTGTGCCCCCAGGTCAGGATGCGGCCGGCTGGGGTAAGAGCGAGCCTGAAGCCGCCTCCGGCGCTCACCGCGAGCACCTTTGCAGCCGCGGAGTTTCACGCGGACCGGGATGCTGCTGCTGTGCCTGGTGCCGTTGCCGAGTTGGCCGAAGCCATTGTCGCCCCATGCCAGCAGCTGGCCGGCCGCGGTGAGCGCGAGGCCGTCAAAACCGCCGGCCGCTATCGCGGTCACCATTAGTCCCTTGGGCAGCTTCACCCTGACCGGGATGTGACGCTCCGTCCGGGTGCCATCGCCCAGCTGCCCCGAGCCGTTGTGTCCCCATGCCCAGACCTGGCCGGCGGAGGTGAGAGCCAGGCTGTAGTTATAGCTGGCGCCGACCGCGATCACCCTGGTTCCCTGAGAAATCTTCACCTTGACCGGGGTGTGACGGTCGTCGTCGTGCCGTCACCCAACTGCCCGCTGAAATTGCCTCCCCGGGCCAGCACCTGGCCAGCCGAGGTGAGGGCGAGGTTGTGCAGGCTGCCAACGCCCACCGCGGTGACCTTCGTTCCCGCCGGGAACCTGACCCGGACCGGGATGCTGCTGCTGTGCCTGGTGCCGTTGCCGAGTTGGCCGAAGCCGCCATCGCCGAGCTGCCCGTTGTGGTCATCCCCCCAGGCCTCAACGACCCGCTCGCCGAGACCGCCGCGATCCTGGCCGCCGCTGCCCCGTCAGCGACCATGGCCGGAAAGGCCAGGACGACTAGGAGCGGAACGGCCAGGCCGACAGCTCTCGGCCACCGCCGGCCATTACGGCCAGCCATTGGCCGGCTTGTCAGCGCCCTCATAGTTGCGTCCTCCCGGTTCCGGGTCGGTGACCTGGACCTGGCCGCCGGGCACAAAGCGACCGCCAATCAGGGCTACGGGTGACATCAAAGCAGCCGCCACATGGCAGAAGCCAACATTCTGTCAGCAGCACTAACCGCTAATCCGTTATCACATCGCATGGAATTCACCGAATCCCGGCCGCTGGGCGGCACCTACGCTAGCGGGCGAAGCTCTGGCGGGTGCGCTCACTGGTCCGGCACGGACCGGCCTCGATTGCCAGGATGTCATCGACCTTGACCAGGGTTCGCAGAATCAGCCAACCAAAGAGCCAGCCGCCCAATACGTCCTCGGGCCAATGCCGCCCCAGGTACAGCCGGGAGCCGCCCTGCGCAAGGACGAGGCCAGAGGTCGCCGACCAGATGACCACGCGCTCACCTGGGCTGTCCCAATGCTCGGTCAGCAAGTGCGCGAGGAGGCCGAACGTGATCAGCGTGCGGGCCGCTCCGCCGGACGGAAAGTCCCCAGGCGGCCCGAGCGAGGCTTCCCGTGGCGGCTTGGTCCCCTTGACCAGCCGCTTCAGCGCCTTCTGGAGATACACCTCGGTCAACGCTCCGGCCAGCAGCAGCGGCAGAGGCCGCCAGCTCCTGCGTTCCCAGGCGACCATCGCCCCGACAAGGATGCTGAACGAACCGATCACCGAGTAGCCGCCGATCGTAGTCACCGGATCGAGCCTGCTGGCTATGGCGGCTGAGCGATGGTCGTGAATGTAGTCGTAGACCTGGCGCGACGGCCGGACAACCGTCTCGCGCTGCATCAGCTTGCCCACGGCCCAGGATGTCAGCAGCGTCGTGGCGCCGCCTGCCGCCACCGTCAGGAGCACCTTAGCGGGCTTAGAAAGACCGGCTCTGAGCATTCCGAAACGATAGCGGAGGCCGCGGCGGCGCTCGCCGCCCCAGGGTGTCGTGGGCTGGGCTACGCTGGTCGGCCTGAGACGGCGCGCTCAGTGAGGAGGGATCCGACGGTGCGAACCCGCCAGCGACTCGCGGCTTACGCCCTGATCACCGACAGCGAGGGACGGGTACTCCTGGCCGGGCATCCCGACGAGGGGCGCGGCACGGGTCGCTGGCTCCTGCCTGGTGGCGGGGTTGAGCACGGCGAGCATCCCGAGCAGGCCGCCGTCAGGGAGATAAGGGAGGAGACCGGCCTGGCGGCGACGGTCGGGGGCCTGCTGACAGTGCTTAGTGACACCACCAGGCCCGGGCGCCGCCGCCGCGCGCTGCACAATGTGCGGCTTGTCTATCTGGCGAGCATCGTCCAAGCCGAACCGGGTCGGCCGGACGGGCGCCCGGAGATGGCTGCGCAGCCGCCGGTCGGCTACGCGCGCTGGTGCACCCCACAGGAATGGCAGGCACTGCCACTTACGCCGTTCACCGCTCAAGTACTTCGAGCCGTCCGGGATTAGCGCGGCCAAGCGCCTGAAAACGCGATGTTGGCGCACCTGGGTGTCGCCGATCAGCTAGTGATGGCACGCCAGAAGGCGCGGGCGATGACCCGATAACCGTCGTCATTCGCGTGCTCGTTTGGTCCGCGAGGCGCATTGGCGCACATCCAGGTCAGCGAACAGATCGCGGCCACGTTGGGCGGAAGGGGGCTCGCACTGCCTGACTGCGCTCGGAGAGCCTGACCTGCTGCACCGCCCTGGCCTGCCTTCTTGGCCTGCGCGCCGAAGTCCGAGCTGCGAAATGAGCTGAAGACGTTCGCGACCCTGGCCCCATAGCGGTGATAGCGGGTAGCCAGCATCTGGTTGGCCCCGGCGGCGACGGCGCCGGTGAGAATGGCGAGCTGCCTGCCGGTGCGCCCGGCTCGCCACAACCCCAGTTCAGGCACGTAGTACGTCATGCCGACGATGAGGACCCGCGGCCCGGCCGCTGACCGGAGCTTCGCCATGATCGCGCTGAGGTTGCGCGCGATCCCCGGTATCCGGCTGAAGACGCACGGCAAGATCATCGATGCCCCACCGCCCAGGACGCACGAGTTCGGATCGTTCGCGCCGATGTCGATGGTGACAATCGCGGTTCTGCCGCGATGCGACCGCAGGAAGCTGATCGCCTGATCAAGTTGGCTCCCTGCCGGATACGGGCAGACGCCGCCGTGAATCATCGTGGCGGTCGTCTCGCCCGAACAGCCGAGCTTGACCAGCCGCAGGTGCGGAAGTTCACGGCGCAGTCTCGCAGCGAGCCGGTCGGGATACCCCCGCAACGTCGCGACGTCCTGTCCGGTCCACGCAGGCTGGACGCCCCGAGACAGGGAGTCGCCGAGCGATAGGTAGTAGGAGGTGCTGCTGACGGCCCTGCGGCTGAGTCCGGCGTGGAGCGCAGCCAGGGAAGCCCCGGCGCGGCGTGCCGAGGCGACCTGCTGCGAGCTGCCCGGCTGACTGCCCGAGCAGGCGGCCAGCGTCAGCGCCGCCGCCAGCAGCGCGATCACCAGGCGCGCGGCGGCGTTACGCAGTCGCATGCGCATCCAACGGGGTTAGCAGCATCCTGAGCAGGGAGGCCAGTTGCTCCCGCTGGGCGTCGTTCAGGCTGGCTAGCAGGCCGTGCTCCTGATCGAGCAGATCGGTCAGAGCCGCATCGGCCACCGACTTTCCCCGGACGCTGAGCTGGACAAGGACACCCCGCTTGTCCTGCGGGTCGGGCAGCCGGGTGACCAGCCCGCCCTCGGCTAGGCGGTCGATCCGGTTGGTCATGGTCCCTGAGGTGACCAGCGTGGCCCTGAGCAGGGCGCCGGGGCTGAGCTGATAGGGCGGCCCCTGCCGGCGCAGCGCTGACAGCACGTCGAACTCCCATACTTCGAGGCCATGGGACGCGAAGGCCGTCCGCCTGGCCCGGTCCAGGTGCCTGGCGAGCCGTGATACCCGGCTGAGAACCTGCAGCGGCGCAAGGTCCAGGTCCGGCCGCTCAGCGCGCCAGCCAGCGACAAGATCATCGACCTCGTCCCGCGGCCTCGCCTCGGTAGCTGTCGTCTCCACCCGAGCAGCATATCTCTTGACATCGAGAGTTAACGCACGTACAACTTGTTAAAGAATCTCGACATCAAGATACCTCTGGCGAGGGGGAGCTGTGTCATGTGGGACCCCGGTAGGTACCGTCAGTTCGGGGCGGAGCGCTCCCGGCCGTTCTACGAGCTGATCAGCCGGATCGGCGCCGCCGAGCCCGCATCCGTCGTGGACCTGGGCTGCGGCCCAGGCGAGCTGACTGCCGACCTGTGCAGCAGGTGGCCCTCGGCCGACGTGCTCGGAATCGACAGCTCAGCGGAGATGATCGAGGCGGCCGAGACGATTCGGGCGGGCCTGCCCGCGGACTCGAGGCAGCGGCTGCGTTTTGAACTGGCCGACGTCACCGATTGGCAGCCTGCCCGCCCTGTCGACGTCATCGTGTCCAACGCGCTGTTGCAGTGGATATCCGAGCACGAGAAGCTGCTGCCGCTGTGGGTCAGCCAGCTCTCCGCCGGCGGCTGGCTTGCTTTCGCGGTACCTGGCAACTTCGAGCAGCCGACCCATGCGCTGCTGCGTCAGCTGGCTGGCACCGCCCGGTGGCGCTCGTCGCTGCAGGACGTGGCATTCAACAGGCAAGCCGCGGATCCGGCGGAATACCTGGACCTGCTGGCGCGAGAGGGTTGCGCCGTCGACGCGTGGGAGACCACGTACCTGCACGTGCTCGACGGCGATGACCCGGTGCTCCGCTGGTATCAGGGCACGGGCCTGCGGCCCGTGATCGCAGCCCTCAGCGCTAATGACGCAGCAGAGTTCATGGCCGACTACGGGGCGCTGCTGCGGGAGCATTATCCGCGGCAGCCGTATGGCACCGTGCTGCCGTTCCGCCGCGTGTTCGTCGTGGCTCACCGCGAGCGGTGACCGGGGGCGCCGCCACTGATCAGGGCTTCTTGTCGCTCAGCCGCTTTAGCGCTTCCGGCGGGATCTTCGGCTTGGGGTCCAGCTGGGACAGGCCGTTCCAGGCCAAGTTGACTAGGTGCGCCGCCATCTCTTCCAGCTTGGGCTTGCGCACGTCGAGCCACCACTGGCCGGCGAACGCAACCATGCCCACCAGCATCTGCGAGTACACCGGCGCGAGTTTCGGGTCGTAACCCCTGGCCTTCAGGACATCGGCCAGGATGTACTCGACCTGGCTGGCGATGTCGCTGATCAGGCTCGCGAAGGTGCCGGAACCCGATGCGGGGTGCGAGTCGCGTACCAGAATGCGGAAGCCGTCGCTATTGTCTTCGATGTAGCGCAGCAGCGCGACGGCGGCGGCCTCGAACTTCTCCATGGTGTCCTCGCCCTGGAGCACCTCGGTGGCCATGGACAGGAACCGGTCGACCTCGCGGTCGACGACGACGGCGTAGAGGCCCTCCTTCCCGCCGAAATGCTCGTAGACGACCGGTTTAGATACGCCGGCCTGGGCGGCGATCTCCTCGATCGAGGTGCCGTCCAGGCCGCGCTTGGCGAAGAGGCGCCGGCCGATGTCAAGGAGCTGCTCGCGCCGCTCCTTGCCGGTCATTCGCTTACGGCCGGACACCGGGGGTTGGCTGGTCACTGCCCCATCATGCAGCGACCTGGTTGCTAGGAGTTAATCGGTGCGCCCACCGGGCGCCGGGTCATGGAGCCGAGCTCGCGGACGGTGCCCACCTTCTTGCCGGTCAGCCTGGCCTCATCCGGCCACCGGACGTCCCGTACCCAGCCGAGTTTCTCGGCTATCCAGATGGTGCGCGCGGCGATGTCGATCTGGCCCTTGAACACGCCATGCCGCGCGCAGGTCGGGTCGGCATGGTGCAGGTTGTGCCATGACTCGCCGAACGACAGCACGGCCAGCCAGGCCACGTTCTTCGACTTGTCCCTGGCCTCGAACTCGCGCTTGCCGAAGGTGTGGCAGATCGAGTTGATCGACCAGGTGACGTGATGCAGGAACGAGACCCGGACCAGGCTGGCCCAGAAGAACGCGATCAGGGCACCCTGCCACGACATCGTCCACAGGCCGCCGATCAGGGCGGGGAGCAGCAGAGTTGCGGCAACCAGCGGGCCGAAGAACTTGTGTACGGCCACGATGTCGCGGTCGGCCAGCCAGTCAGGGGAGAACTTCTTGTGCGAGGTGATGTTGCGGTCGAACAGCCAGCCCATGTGCGCCCAGGCCATGCCCTTGGTTAGCGCCTTCCAGTCGTCGCCGAACCGCCAGGGCGAGTGCGGATCGCCCTCCTTGTCGCTGTATTTGTGGTGCCTGCGGTGGTCGGACACCCAGTCCAGAATCGGACCCTCGATCGCCATCGAGCCCGCCACCCCGAGGGCGATCTTGAATGCCCTGGTCGACTTGAAGGACCCATGGGTGAAGTAGCGGTGGAAGCCCATCGCGATCCCCAGCCCGGAGAACAGGTAGAACGCGATTCCGATCAGGACGGTCTGCCAGTTCAGCAGGCCCCATGCCCAGGCTACGGGCACTGCCGCGACCAGCGCGAGCATCGGGACGCCGGTGAAGATGGCGACCAAGACCCGCTGGATGACGGACCGTGGCTCTGGCTCGAAATCAGAAGGTGGTCCCTGGCGCCGGGGCGGCGCTGCTTGCTCTGTGGGCGCGACGGGAACATCGGTGGTAGCGGTCATCGTGGGTTCCTCGCTGGCTCGAATCGGCCGGTCAGAAGAGCGATCCGCATAACCGAGGTCATGGGCCGAGCGAATACGCTTACGTAACCGTAGCTTACGGTAACGTAGGTTCTGCAAGGCCCCCTAGAGCGATATCTGACAGATTTCAGCCCGTCGGCCTTGTGGCCTTCGCTGCAACTACCCGGTCGCGCATCGATCATGCGAACCAGTAGGCATCCTCACCTGGCCGAGCTAAGCAGGCAGGCGCGGGCCGCTACTAATAGGTCAAACCGGAAGTTCCGGCGTCTGGACTCGAACCAGAACAAACGGCACCAAAAACCGTTGGGCTGCCAATTACCCCACGCCGGACCGCCTGCTCTGCTTGCGGCTTCAGCAGGCGCGTTTCACGATACAGACCTTGCCTTACGAGGGCGAGTCGGAATCAGGCATCAACTCTGCTCTGGCCATCACGGCCTGGCACCAGCCCTCGATCTGCTTGTACAAGGGGCCGCTTCGCAGGACTTCTATCCGGAGGCAGCCATGGTATGCCTCGCCCACGTTCAACCGGACTGTGCGCGGATTGTGCCTCTTCCCGATATGCCAGGCACTGCTCCCGCAACTCGCGAGCCTTGCGCCGCAGGGTGTCTTTCGCATGCGGACGCCGGGTCCAGGCCGGGGGCGGCTCGCCACGCAGCGCATTGTTGAGCGTGTCATTGCTGCCAATCCGCAGGATCTCCTTGATCTCGCGCACAGACGCGAGCAAGTCGTCTGGCATCAGGGGATCTGGCCAGGGTGGTGCACGATCCCGGACTCGAGCAGCGCCTGCCAGCCGAGCACCTGGCCCTTCTTGATGTACCTGGTGCCATCGGTGGCGACGCTCTTGTGCGCCTTGATAGCGACGGTCTTGGCGCCCATGAACGTGTAGGTCCCCGGGTTGATGACGAGTTCCTGCTTGTACCACCCGTCGATCACCATGTACAGGCCGATGCCGGTTCGCCCGGCGATGTCGGTCCCGCTGTCGAAGTGCACGCCAGGGAGCTGCTGGAGAACCCGGTACATGCTGGCGGCGAGCTTCGGCGGGATCAACACACCCTCGCTCTGGCCTTGGAGCAGCGTGGAGATCGCGTCGAAGATCGCAACATTGCGCGGCCTGGCGTACCACGGCATCCGCGGTTTGTTGTCCGCCAAGATCACGGACTCAAGGCCAGCCGGGTCCGCGGGCAGCGAGTTGAGGTAGGAGTACCTGATGCTCTTCCAGCCTCCAAGAGTCCCACCGGCACCTGGACTTATCCGGATCTGACCATGTACCACCTTGCTGGCGGGGAGGCTAGACCGGACATTGAGATCGAGCGAGGCGTACGCACGCCAGTCGACCCTGATCCAGTGCAGGCCGATGATCCGCTTGTCGGGCGGTCCGAACAGGAACCCGCCACTGCCAGCGGCAGAGCCCGCGGACTCGGTCTTCAAGAAAACCCACTCATGCGGGCTGGGAGCGTGCCCTGGTGAGATCACCGCCGCCCGCGTGGCATAGTCGACCAGTTCTGCCTCGGTCCGCGCCCGGCCGAGACTGGGGTAACCCAGGTTCCCTGACAGAGCCGTGGGTCGGCCGGACCACGGGAGCACCCGCGGTCCGGGTGCGTGCCTGGAAACCGCGGACATCGCGAAGCCGACGATACCGGCCGCGCCGACGGCCGCGGCCGCCGCGACGGCCATCGCTACCCGAAGGCGGCGGCGGTTCCGTGACGCCACGACACTGACAAGCGGCACCGCGGCTAGCGTCGCGGGGCGCCGGCTACGAAGGCGACGCGAGTTCGCGGCAGAGCTAGCCGGCTCCCTGACCACCGCCAGGACAGCGTTCTCGACGGCCTGGCTGGCCCCCGTGAGCGGGACCTCGTCCCGCAGGTTCATCAGAAGGTCAAGCTCGTTCATCGCAGGTCTCCTTGTGCAGGCGAGCGGGCCGAAGAAGGCGCGGCGGCACGGAGCGGCCCGCATCGTCACCCGGACGCGCTGGATCCAGGTCGGCAAGCTGCTGCCTGAGCCGCCTGCGGGCGCGGCTGACCCGCGACTGGATGGTGCCGAGCGGGACCCCGGTGGCAAGGGCGGCCTGGTCATAGCTCAGCCCGGCCCACGCCACCAGCAACAGCGCGTCTCGCTGGCTAGCGGGCAGTCCGGCTAGGGCGGCGCCCAGCCGTGCCTTGGCGCTGTCCGCCGTGACGGCCGCATCGACCCGGTCGGTGAACGCCTCGGTCACCGGATCGGCGCCGGTACGGGCCAGCAGCCTGAGTTGCCTGACCTCCGTGCGCCAGTGACGGCCGACCAGGTTGGTGGCGATCCCGTACAGCCAGGGCAGGCAGTCGCGTTCATCGTCCCGATAGCTGGCCCGCTGCCGGAAAGCAACAAGGAACGTTTCCGCCACCACGTCGTCGGCCGCTTCATGACCGATCCGGCGCGCGACGTACCGCTGGATCGCCGGGGCGTGCCTGCGGAACACGATGGCGAACTGCTCGGGATCGGACAATGACAGGGCGATGATCGTTGCGTCATCGGCGTGGACGCGATGGCCGGGAGCGGCTGGGCTGTTCCCGGGGTCGTCGGCTCTCATAGGCGGCCTTCCGCAGGTCGGCAGGACACCTGTCTTTGCCAGCGGCTCACTGAATTGTTCCCGATGATCCACTAGAGCTCGGCGAACTCAGCGCGGACGCCGAGGAGCCGCACCGGATCTTGCCTGCCGAACTCCTCGAGCGCCGCCAGCGCCGCGGCCTCGATCTGCTCAGGTTCGCTCGTTGGCTCCGCCAGGGTGCGCCCATGTGTGTGGGTGAAGAACGGCGCGTACCGAATCTTGACCACGATCCGGCCGGCGGGCCGGCCGTCCGCTGCGACGTCCTCGGCGACTCGCCTGGAGATTCGCGCCACCTCGGCCCTCACCAGCGCCCAGTCGGTGATGTTCTGCTGGAATGTCTCTTCACGGCCATGACCCCGCGGGACGTACGGCTCGGCGGTCACGGGTGACAGGTCAATCCCGTGCGCGGTCTGCACCAGCCACGGCCCGATCGTGGGGCCGAAATGCGCGGCCATCTCGCGCGGGTCGGCGGCGGCCAGATCGGCAACGGTCATGATCCCGAGCCCGGCGAGCTTGCGCGCCGTCCTCGAGCCGATGCCCCACAGCGCGTCCGTCGGCCTCGGACCGAGCAGTTCCCGCCAGGTCTCGTTCGTGATCGCGAATACCCCGGCGGGCTTGCCGAATCCGGTAGCGATCTTGGCCTGAAGCTTGTTCTGCCCGATGCCGACCGAGCAGTCAAGACTGGCCGCCTCCCGTACGGCCCGCTGGATCGTCCTGGCCAACGAGAACGGGTCGTCGGTCCGCGCACCAAGGAACGCCTCGTCCCAGCCCATCACCTCGACCACAGCGTCGAGTTGCTTCAAAGTGGCCATCACAACGGCGGATGCGGCGTCGTAGGTCGCCTTGTCGACGGGTAGGAACACCGCGTCGGGGCAGCGGCGTGCTGCGGTCCGTAGCGGCTGTCCTGAATGCACGCCGAACTGACGGGCCTCGTAGGAGGCGGTGCTCACCACGCCCCGTTTGGTCGGGTCCCCGTCGCCGCCCACGACGACCGGCTTGCCCCGCAATTCGGGCCTGCGCAGCACCTCAACAGCCGCGAGGAACTGGTCGAGGTCGACGTGGAGCACCCAGCCGGTCACAAGAGCAAGTTTCGCCCCTAACCGAATCGTGGCGTGATACAGGCCAACTACTGGGAGGTATCCTGCTGCGGTCTGGGGCATAAACGGCGCGGGTCAGCGTCTAGTCCTGATAAATCCGCAGCGAAGTCGAGGAGCCGAACCGAGTGAGCGGAGCAGGTCCGGCGGCCGTGATCGTGCTCGCGGCCGGTGAGGGTACCCGCATGAAGTCGCCCATCCCGAAGACGCTGCATCAGGTCTGCGGGCAGACGATGCTCGGGCATTGCCTCGCGGCGGCGGCCGATCTGTCGCCTGACCAGCTGATCGTGGTCGTCGGCCACGACGGGGACCGGGTCGCCGAGCACGCGCGCCAGCAAGTACCCGGCGCCGTCATCGTGGTGCAGGACTATCTCGGCGGAACCGGGCACGCGGTCAGGGTCGTGCTCGAGACGGTCGGCACCATCAAGGGAACCGTTGTCGTGACCTATGCCGACACTCCGCTGCTGACCGGCGCCACCCTGGCCAGGCTGATTGCCGAGCGGGCCGCAACGGGCGCGCCAGCCGCCGTGCTGACCGCGCGGGTACCCGACCCGGCGGGGTACGGCCGGATCGTCAGGGACGAGCGCGGATCGTTCGCGGCCATCGTCGAGCATGCCGACGCGACACCGGACGAGCGCGCGATCAACGAGATCAACACCGGGATGTACGCGTTCGACGGCGACCTGCTCGCCGACGCGGTGAAACGCGTCAGGACCGACAACGCCCAGGGCGAGGAGTATCTCACCGATACCGTGTCCGTGCTCCGCAGCGACGGCTACACCGTGGCGACCGTCTCGTGCCAGGACGTGGACGAAGTTCAGGGGGTCAACGACCTCGCGCAACTCGCTCACGCCAGCCGGGTGCTGAATTCCCGGCTGCTCACCACGATGATGCGCAGCGGTGTCGTGATCGCCGATCCCGCAAGCACCTGGGTCGACTTCGGCGTCGACCTGGCGGCTGGCGCCTATATCGGGCCAGCCACGAAGCTCGAGGGCAGCACCACGGTCTCTGCGGGGGCCAGGGTGGGGCCAGGCTGCCTGCTGCGCGACACCGTGGTCGGGCCAGGAGCCGCTGTAATCCTGTCCGTCTGCGAGTCAGCCGTCATCGGCGGCG
>WNFD01004608.1_pt1 | contig 14482 bp, 8 predicted proteins | sample 5400491 | NCBI WGS metagenome assembly WNFD01 (sample SAMN13153343, study PRJNA577476) | soil metagenome | isolation source: 120 cm saprolite under Douglas fir tree site 2 hole 2 replicate 2 | place: USA:California | collected 2015-04-18
TGCCTGTGTCCGAATGAGCCAGGCAAATTACCGGGCCGGGCTCCGGCCCCGCCTACGTTGTAAATCCTGCGTAGTACACGTCATTTTTCCGGGGTGCGGCACGCCCCTTATCTGGTTAACCCAAAGAAAACAAACTCTTTATGCCTGGCAAGGTCCTTGCCACTATCAAATCGGTCCGTGGATACCCTTATGTTTAAGCGCGGACCCAGCTCTCTTTCCGAAAGCAGTCTGGAGGAGGAATGAAGAATATGAAACGCACGGGATTTGCAATAGCGGTGGGGGCTTTTTTCTGTTATGGCGCCACGGCGCAATCGCAAACAGGAGCCCAGGCCGGAGTTCAGAGCGGCAGCCAAGCGTCAGTTCAAGCGGGCAAGACACAGGCCCAGACATCCGGCAACGCATCGGCGGCTGGCTCGGCGTCCGCACAGAACGGTCAGGAGAATGCTTCGCTGGCCAGCGGCACGGCGCTCAACGCCGCGCTGAATTCATCCATCGATTCGAAAAAGTGCAAGCCAGGTGATCCGGTGAACGCGCACACCACGGAAGCGGTAAAATCTGAAGGGAAAACCGTAATACCCAAAGGTTCGAAACTTGTCGGGCACGTGACACAAGCTTCGGCGCGCGCCAAAGGCGAATCGGAATCCTCGCTGGGCATCGTCTTTGACAAAGCCATCCTGAAAAATGGCCAGGAGATGCCGCTGAACGTGGGGATCCAGGCGATTGCTTCGGCAGAAAGCGCCGCGTCGGCCGCAAGCCCGGACATGGGGACCATGGGTGGCGCGGGCGGTTCCACGGGGAGCTCCGGAGCCGCGGGAGGACGCGGAGCGCTTGGCGGCGTGACTTCCACAGCGGGCGCCGCGGCAGGCACGGTGACGAATACGGCCGGTAGCGCCGGTGGAGTTGCTGGAGGAGCGGTAAACACTGCGGGCCGCGCGGCCGGAAGTTCCGCGGGTGCGGCGAACGGAACTGCGGGCGGTTTGAACGCCGCGGGTCAACTCACTTCCAACAGCAAGGGCGTGTTTGGACTGAACGGTCTGAACCTGAGCGCGGCAGCGTCGAACGCCACGCAGGGTTCGGTAATCACTTCCGCAGGGAAGAACGTTCACCTGGACGGTGGCACGCGAATGCTTCTGGTTTCGCAGGCCCAGGCCGGCCGACAGGAAGAGTCCAAGCAACCGGCGGCAAAACCGGAGCCAAAATCAGCGCCGAAGTCTGAACCTAACAAGCCGAACAAGTAGTAAAGACTAACTATCGTTTTGCAAGGCCGCGCGGGGAGGCAAATTCGCCGCGCGGCTTTGTTCATGGTTGAGCAATCTGGCGCTTCAGGCTTTCCGTGTCCCCAAGCACATACCCCGAAACGATCCTGCCTTCTCGAAACTGAAAGATGGCAATGCCCGAGTAGGTGATTTTCTTATTTGTGCCGGAAAAACCAAACAATTCTCCTCGATGAGTCCCGGTGTAGGTGAGCCGGGCGACGACTTTATCGTCCTCGCCGATGAGCTCATCAAGGTGATTGTGAAAATCAGGGAACGCAGCGCGGATTCTGTTCACGTACCGTTTGAACTCTTCGATGCCATTCACGGCGGTTCCAATCGAGCCGCGGAAGACGATGCTGGGCGAAATGAGTTCCTCGATAGCTGCGGTGCTCCACTCATTCCAGAGCTCAGAGTAGTATCTGCGGATCAATGACTTATAGTTCCGCAAGAGCGGAAACCTCTCGCTTATACTGTCTTCTCACACGCCGCACGCAACGACCAATTTGGGTCCCCGGGGCGCTGAAGCAAATCTCAAGAGAATTGAATGAAACCAGGCGACCAGCGGAAGAAATCATGGGCCTCCAGTCCCGTCTTCATCCTTTGCTATACTCGCCCGGCATGCCTGCCGAACCGAAAAAACTCTTTCTCGTGGATGCCATGGCGCATGTTTACCGCGCTTTCTTCGCTCCCATGCCTCAGCGGCTCACCGGTCCCGGCGGCGTCCCCACCAACGTTCCCTTTCTGTTCGGAAATATCCTGCGGCGGCTGATTAAGGACTACCAGCCGGAGTATATCGGGATTGTGTTTGATCCTCCGGGAGCGACTTTCCGCGACAAGCTTTTCGAGAAATACAAAGCGCAGCGGCAGCCCATGCCGGACGAAATGCGCGTGCAACTGCCCTTCGTTCGCCGCTTGTGCGAAGCGATGCGCCTGCCCATGCTCGAAATCAAGGGTTACGAAGCTGACGATGTGATCGGAACGATGGCGGTCCAAGCAGGAAAGCACAATCTGGAAGTGCTGATCGTGTCCAACGACAAGGACATGATGCAGCTTGTCGGCAAGAGTGTGCGAACGCTGCGCACCGGCTCGGGTGGCGCCAAGGGCGACATCATCGTGGATGAAAAGAAGGTCGAGGAGATTCTGGGAGTGCCGCCGGAAAGAGTCGTGGACTACATGGCGCTGCTCGGCGACACGATTGACAACATTCCCGGTGCAAAGGGCATCGGCGAAAAGGGCGCGGCGGAATTGATCAAGAAGTACGGAAGCGTCGAGAGCGCACTCGATCATGCGGACGAGGTGCCCAATAAGCGATACCGGGAAGCGTTGCAGCAACAGCGCGAACAAGTGCTGATGTCCAAGCAACTGGCAGAGATTGCGAAGGACGCGCCGATTGAGGTCAACCTGCAGGAACTGGAGCTGCGTCCGCCAAACGGCGCTGCGCTTGCAGAACTCTATCGCGAGCTGGGCTTCAGCTCGCTGTTGAAAGAGCTGGGGGCGGAAGCGGTGGCTTCGTCCGCGCCAGTGAATTCCGCGGAGGCTGCGAAAGCGGACTATGCACAGTTTGCTGGCATCGCCGAGTTTCGCGAGTACCTGGGGAAACTCCCCGCGAAGCAGCCGCTGGCGGTCTGGCTGAATCTCGAGACGGGTGAACGCGAGTCAGAAGGCTTCGGGACGCGTATGGCATCGATCGAAGTCTCATCGAAAGCAGGCGAAGGGCAGGCGGTTTGGATTGACGAAAAGGGTGAGGCGCTGAAGGCACTTGCGCCAGTTCTCGTTGATTCGAAACGGCCGAAGATAGTCCACGATCCAAAACTATTTCAATTGCTGGCCGGCCGAGCCGCGAATCTCCGCCACGCGACGCAGATTTACTCTTATCTTCTGCGGCCCACAACCGCGAATCACAATTTTGCGGACGTGGTGATGCGCCAATTCAACGTCTTGCTGGGGGGCGGGCCCGGGGAGCGCGCCGATTATCTGCAGCGGCTTGCGCCTGCGCTTCATGCGCAAGTGCAGAAGGAACAGCTCGAGAGCGTTTATGAAAAAATCGACTTGCCGCTCGCGCCGGTGATCGCGGACATGGAGAGGGCGGGCATTCGCGTGGACCCCAAAGAACTCGAGAAAATGTCGCGTTCGATGGAAAAGGAAGTTCGGCGGCTGGAAAAAGAGATTTGGAAGCTGGCGGGCTCGGAATTCAACGTCAATTCACCGGCGCAGCTCGCGGAAATTCTTTTTGACAAATTAAATCTTCAGCCCAACGCCAGGCGCGGAAAAGCGAAAGCGCGGTCTACTGCGGCCGACGTTCTTGAAGAACTAGCCGCGCAGCATCCGCTTCCGGCGAAGATCATCGAGTACCGGGAAATCGCCAAGCTGAAGTCCACGTATGTAGACGCGCTTCCGAAACTGATCCATCCCGAAACCGGACGTTTGCACACGAGTTTCTCGCTGACGGGGACGGCCACGGGACGGCTCAGCTCGAGCGATCCCAATTTGCAGAACATTCCGATTCGGACCGAGCTAGGCCGCGAGATTCGCGCCGCGTTCGTTGCCGAGAAAGGAAAGATCCTGCTGTCCGCGGACTACTCGCAGATCGAGCTGCGCGTCATGGCGCATTTTTCGAAGGATCCGGTGCTTGTGGAGGCATTTCGCAACGGTGAGGACATCCACGCACGGACGGCGCAGGAAGTGTTCGGCGTAGGGCCGATGGCGCAAAACGCGGAGCACCGCCGCGCCGCGAAGGCCATCAACTTCGGCATCATTTACGGGCTTTCCCCATTCGGGCTCGCCCAGCAATTGGGCATCGAGCAGAAGGAAGCGGCGAAATTCATCAACGCTTATTTCACGCGCTATCGCGGGGTGAAAGAGTACCTGGACAAGATTCTAGCTGAGACACGCAAGACCGGCGTGGCAAGAACTTTGTTCGGAAGAATCCGGCCAATCCCGGAGATCAATTCGCCGCAAATGCACCTGCGCAACTTTGCGGAGCGCACGGCGCTCAATTCGCCATTGCAGGGCACGGCAGCCGACCTCATCAAACTGGCGATGATCAAAATCGACCGGCGCCTGGCAGATGAGAAATTCGATGCCAAGATGATCCTGCAGGTTCATGACGAGTTGCTATTCGAGGCCTCCGCAAAGGAACGGGCCAAGCTCGAGAAGCTAGTCCGGGAAGAAATGGAAGGCGTGCACAAACTCGCGGTGCCGATCGTCGTGGAAATCGGGGTGGGGCCCAATTGGCGCGACCTCGACTAGTCTCTCCTTTCCGGCACAGCAAAATTCCATCATCTATTTTTTTAATTCTTTCCATCTGCATTTCCGGGGCGTAGAATCTGTTCACATCAAGCTGAACTCGGTCCTTCGGATGGCCCGTCCAGTCAGGAGGAAATTATGCGAAGGACAATCCTCGTCCAGGGTGTGTTTTTGCTCGCATGTTTCGGAGGTTTGTCCGCGAAGCAGAGTTCCACGCAGCAAAAACCGGCTTCCAGCGAACCCCAAATAACGCCGGAAGACGCCGCCAAGAAAAATCCAATCGCTCCTACGCCGGAAGGCCTGGCGGAAGCCCGCAAAACCTATGGCTACAATTGCGCGATGTGTCATGGCAAGAGTGGCGACGGCAAGGGCGACCTCGCCGCAGACATGAAGCTTGAACTCCGCGACTGGCGCGACCCTTCTTCCATCGAGAAAATGACCGATGGTGAGCTTTTTTGGATTGTTAGCAAAGGCAAAGGAAAGATGCTGGGCGAAGGGGATCGAACGTCAGAAAAGGCGCGCTGGAACTACGTAAACCTGGTGCGCTCTTTTGCCAAGAAGGGCGCTGTAGAGAAGGCGAAGAGCGAAACTCCACAGAATTAGAAAGTCAAGGCTTCCTCCGGGCCGCTTTTGACCAGGATGCATGAATCCGGCGTAATCTCAGCGTGAGTCTGACGGTCCATACTGCCTGTGTTATTCTCACCTCCAATGCATTTCTAAGGAGTTTTTCGATGGCGCACTCGGCCCAATTCCTGAAGCTGGTGAACGAAGCGAAGAAGAAAATCAAGGAGACTAATGTCGCGGAAGTAAAGCGCCGCACCGAGGCAGGTGAAAAGTTTTTGCTCGTGGATGTCCGCGAGGACAACGAGTGGACGAAGGGACATCTTCCCGGCGCCGTACACATGGGCCGCGGCATCATCGAACGCGACATCGAGCAGCGCGTCCCGGACACCAACGCGAAGCTCATCCTGTATTGCGGCGGCGGATTTCGCTCCGCGCTGGTGGCGGAGAATCTGCAAAAGATAGGCTACAACAACGTCGAATCGATGGACGGCGGTTGGAGGGGCTGGCTGGAGGCGGGTCTGCCGATCGCCAGGGATTAGCGGCGTCCGGCTGAGCGCGCGATCCAAGCAGACTGGCCTAAGTTTACAAGTTTCAAGTAGAGTTCTTGTTGACAGGGTTCTCTCCCCTGTGATACCAAACACGTACAAAACAGTCCTGCGGATGGAGTGGGCACCGTTTAAGCGGTTGATAGCTGCGACGGACCGGCAGAGTTCATTCAGCAACGACTGTCTCGATCTGAAATAAGGCCCATCAAACGATTCGTTCTCAAAAACCGCAGCTTTTCCGCCCACTGTTCACTTTTGATCAGCGCGGCAGGGCCCCTCTAGGACTTCCCTTGTGAGGAGGAATGGCCATGAATCTTACGAGACTCTCGTCAGGCGGTTGTGTGGAGCAATCAGCCGCCCGAGGTTATGCAGGGCTGAGGTTAGCCGAACCTTTAGGGACGGTTAGAAGGAACTCTCCTGGTAGACGGATACTGAACGCGGTTGCCCTTGTGGCACTGATGTTTTGGCTGGCAGCACCGCGCGTCCGGGCGCAGTCCACTACATCAGTTCGAGGTACGGTCACAGATCCGAGCGGAAGCGCCGTGGTGGGAGCCACCGTCGATCTGACGAATCCGGAGTCCAAGACCGAGCGCATAGTGACCACAGGAGCGCAAGGAGAGTATCAATTTTTGTTTCTCCCGCCGGGAACTTACAAGCTGTCGATCTCTGCTCCAGGCTTTGCGAAATATGAACAAACAAGTTTAGAACTCCTGGTAAACACTCCGACGACCTCGAATGTTCAAATGAAGCTGGGTGGTACTGCTCAAAGCGTTACGGTGACCAGTGAGGCGCCGGCGCTGAACCTGGTGGATGCTTCGCTGGGAAACGCCTTCAGCGAAACCCAAGTGAAGCAGATCCCTCTCGACGGCCGCAACGTTCCGGAGCTGCTAAGCCTGCAGGCCGGCGTGGCCTATACGGGCAACCGCTCCGATTTGCAATCAAGCAACTATAAGGATCAGGACACGCGCAGCGGCGCCGTGAATGGCGCGCGTAGCGATCAGAGCAACATCTCGCTCGACGGCGTGGACGTCAACGACCAGTCCAGCGGGTATGCCTTCACTTCTGTCTTGCCGGTGACCCAGGATTCCGTGCAGGAATTCCGGACCACCACGACGAATTACGGCGCCGATCAGGGAGAAGGCTCGGGAGCGCAGGTCGCATTGATCACCAAGAGCGGCACGGATAATTTTCACGGATCGCTCTACGAATACAACCGTAATACCGCGACGAGCGCCAACGATTACCTCGTGCAAATAGCCGAAAATAGGATCGGCCTGCCGAACAAGCCTCTCAAGCTGGTCCGAAACATCTTTGGAGGATCCATCGGTGGCCCCATCCTGAAAGACCGCCTGTTTTTCTTTACCAATTATGAAGGGACGCGCCAGCGGGAAGACCATACTCAGCTGCGAAGCATACCTACCGATGCACTTCGCGATGGCGTGATTCAGTACCAGTGCGCACCGGTCCTGGACTCAAGTGGAAACGTGGTCGAAACCCCCGCACAGGTGTGCCCCGGCGGTTTCTCAGTGCTGGGGCGGAGTGGAACCAGTTATCCGGTTCAGCAGACGTTTTTCGCTCTTTCGTCCGCTCCCTCAACGCCGCAAATTCAATCGTTGGACCCTTTGGGTATCGGGCCCAGCTCGGTCATGTTGAAATATTTCAATCAAACCTACGGCAATTTCACCCCTAATGATCCTTCCGTAGGTGACGGACTCAACTATAAAGGCTTCCGCTTCCGAGCGCCATTCAGTTTGGATAACAATGCCGTCATCGCGCGTCTCGATTACCATCTCACCGCGGATGCGAAGCACACGTTATTCTGGCGCGGCAACCTGCAAAATTTGTCCAATTCCCAGGAGCCTTTCTTGCCGGGGTCGCCGCCACAGCAGACGGTGTCTGACCACAGCAAAGGATTTGCTCTTGGATACACCGCGATCCTTAGCCCATCTCTGGCCAATACGTTTCATTGGGGGTTCACGCGGCAAAGCACGGCCTTTATCGGGAACACCAATCAGCCGTGGAACACATTCGCTGGCCTGGACCAAGGCATCAATTACAGCCATTGGTTCCAGGTGCCGGTGCACAACTTGCTCGATGATCTCTCCTGGACCAAAGGCACGCATACTTTTCAATTCGGCACGAATTTCGGGTTTGTGCGCGATCCACGCGTCAGCTACCTTCATTCGTTCAGCGTTGGGAAAGGGCAAACGTTCTGGATGGCCCCCGTCGCATTCGCCAACACAGGCGGCCAAAGCCCGCTGGATCCCGCCAATGGTGGGTTCCCAGAACCTGCCTCCACCACGGCATATGACTACCCCATGCTCGGCCTGCTCGGCATGATTTCGCTCGTGAACACAAACAATAACTTCGACCGGCAAGGCAACCCATTGAAGCCGGGTGATCCCGTAAAACGGAACTGGGGACTCAACTGGTACGAATTTTATGGACAGGACTCCTGGCGGATCAAACCAAACTTTACGCTGACCTACGGTGTGCGCTGGTCGCTCTTCCCGCCGCCCTGGGAGGTGAACGGTTTCCAGGCAACTCCCTTGTGCTCGGCTGCCATGAATGGGGCCGGTTTGACTAACCCGTGCCCGCCGGGCAGCTTCGACCTGGGAAAATACTTCAATCAAAATCTCCAGAACATGCAGAAAGGCTTGGGCTATGCCGACGCTCCACTGATCTCTTTCGGACTCGGAGGACCGGTGAACAACGGGCCTGGATTTTATCACTTTGAAAAGTCGGATTTCTCTCCACGTCTCTCAATCGCGTATTCCCCCCGCTTCCGAGATGGGTGGTTAAGAAGGCTTTTCGGCGATGGCGACAAAACGGTAATCCGAGCTGGCTTCAGCAGAGTGTACGACCGGGCTGGCATGCAGTTGCTCAACACTTTCGACGCCAACGCTCCCGGCGGCCTGTCCTCGACCACGACAAATCCTTGCTGTGTCGATGGCGCCGCTGAGGTGGCCCGCGTTACGGGTCTGAACACGATCCCCCTTACAAATTCGATTGGCAACCCTTATTACACGCCGGCTACTACACAGATTACCTTTCCCCAGATGCCAAACAATTTCGGCGAGGCCATCACCTGGGGAGTCGACCAGTCCCTCAAGACGCCCCATGCATACGCCTTTGACTTTTCCATCGGGCGCCAACTGCCGGATGGATTCTCGCTGCAGTTGTCTTACGTCGGCCGCTTGGGCCGGCGCCTGCTCACCCAGCGCGATTTGATGCAGCCGCTCGATCTCGTGGATACCAAGTCGGGCATCGACTACTTCAAGGCGGCTACGGCGATTTCGAAATTGGCCCAAAGTCCGAATAACGGTCAACTCGGCACCCTCGGCCCAACCCAAATGACCCAAGCCCAATTCGACCAAGCGCTTGGTCCGACCGCCGTATACTGGAAGAATCTACTCAACGCGAGTGGATCGAACTCGGCCTGCGCTAATCCGCCTTGCTTTGCACCTGGCGCGACAAATTATGTGATGCCCGTACCTTCGAGTGTCGTCGTCAATGGCGTCACTGTTCCACTCAATCCCAACACCAAAGACATTGCTCAGGCCGCTTACGCCCTCTACGTGACTTCCGGGGCGTTCACTGGAGATGAAGTGGTGGGCTTAGGCAACATAGACCTCTACGGCTACCTTAAGGACGACGCCTCAACACCCAACAGCTATTTCTTCAACGGTGAAACCGGAGAACTCCTGAATCAGCAGTTGACCACCAGTTATGCCTGGAGCTCGATTGGCAAATCGAATTACAACGGTTTGCAGGCCAATCTAAGGAAACAGTTCCACAACGGTGTCCAGTTCGACCTGAACTACACCTACTCTAAATCCATCGACTTCACTTCCGGCGCCACCCGGCTTGGGTTTAGTTCCACCGCAAACATCGGGGCGCCCGGGAGCCGCCTGGTAAATGCATTCTCGCCAGGTCAAGTTCGCGCCGTCTCAGACTTCGACACCACTCATCAGATCAACGCCAACTGGATCGCGGAACTCCCGTTTGGTAAGGGCCGCCCCTTTGGCCGGAACGCCAGCGGGCTTGCCGATGCGTTCATCGGAGAATGGCAAGTCTCCGGTTTGGCCCGCTGGACCAGTGGCTTTCCGTTTACCGTGGATAACGGTCAGTTCTGGGCCACGAATTGGGACGAACAAGGTAGCGGGCAGCTGATCGCTATTCCGAAGACGGGCGCTTTCAAGCAGCCGGACGGCACCGTCAGCGTTTTCGCCAACCCAACGACGGCGCTGCAGGACTTCGTTCATCCCTTCCCAGGCGAGAGCGGCTCGCGAAATGTCCTGCGCGGGAATGGCTACGCAGGCTGGGACATGAACCTCAGCAAGCGTTGGAAGATGCCATGGGAAAGTCACACCTTGCAGTTCCGCTGGGATGTTTATAACGTCCCGAATCTCAAGCGGTTCAACGTCCTCCCGAGCGGTGCCACGGGTCTGACCAATGGTATAGGTGACAGCGGTGTTCCGACTCTGACACAGGTGCCGAGTGCTTTCGGGGATTACGCTGGCCTTCTGACTTCACCCCGAGTCATGCAATTTGCGCTGAAGTACGAGTTCTGAGGAACTAATCGGGCTCCTGGCGGGCGTTGTCCGACACCGGCGCGGGTTCAGGGATTCGCGGAGTTCACGGTTTCGTGTTTCCCAAGTCAGGAAAAGTGTGCTGGCAGCTTACAAGCAAGACTCGCATGCCAGGTTTCGCTCTTCGACTCTATGACCACGCTCGCTCGTAAACTGCGCTTCATCGATTATTTCGCGCTGGGTTTTGGCACCATGGTGGGCACCGGGTGGTTGGTGGTCATGGACGACCTCCTGCAGCGCGGAGGACCTCTTGGAGCGCTGCTTGGATTCACGGCGGGAGCCCTCATGCTGTTCCCGATCGGTTATGTCTACGGCAAACTTGTCAAAGCCATGCCCGATGCCGCAGGCGAAGTGGCCTATACGGCGCGAGTCTTCCCGCCGTCTGTAAGTTTCGTGACTGGTTGGATGATGTTCCTCGGCTATTTTTTAACCTGCCCGTTTGAAGCCTTGGCAGCGGGAAGAATCACCGGATATTTATTTCCATCGTTGAACACCATGGAGCTGTATCGCTTGGGCGGTCACCCCGTATATCTGCCGCACATCGTCCTTGGACTCTTGATCACGGTGTTTTTCACCGCGTTGAATTATCAGGGAATCCGGGCGAGCACGCGGTTTCTGAAGTTCACCACTTTTGCGTTTCTCACGCTGGTCATAATCTTTGCCGTTGCCGGAGCAGCCCACGGCTCGACTGTCAATTTCCATCCATTGTTCAGCCACGCGCCCCTGATCTCCGTCTTACTCGTCTGGCAGGTTGTACCCTGGCTGTTGGCGGGCTTTGAGTCGGTCGGGAAGAGCGCCGAGGAAGCTAGTCCCGATTTCCACGGCGGAAATTTTTCGGTGGCCATCATTTTGGCGATCTTTGTGGGACTCTTGTTCTTCTGGGTGGTGATCTCGGCGGTATCCTTCGTAACCCCCTGGCAAAGTCTGAACAGCGCTTTGCAATTCCCCACTGCCGTGGCATTCGAACGCGCGCTGCACGCTCACTGGATTGTGAATTTGATTCTTGCCTCGGCGTTGGTCGCGCTCCTGCAGGCCTTCAATGCAAATATGGTGGCCTCTTCCCGCTTGTTATTCGCGATGGGGCGCCGCAGCCTGCTCCTCCCTAGAATGGGAGTCATTCATGCTGTTAACCAGACCCCAACAGCGGCCATCTTTGCTGTGGGGCTGTCCACCGCGCTGGCGACTCTGCTAGGCGAGGCGGGCTTGGTTCCCATCCTGGAAGTGGGAGCAGTGGCTTGCGCCGTGGGCTGGATGTCCGCCTGCGCTTCCTATTACCGCTTAAAGCCGTCATTGGCTGGGCGCGCCGCCGCCCTCTTTGGACTCTTGGTTACATCGCTGATGATTCTCGTCAAAGTGGTGCCGCTCATTCCAGGGCACTTCACTCGCTATGAATGGGTTGCGCTGGCAATCTGGGGTTGCTTGGGCTTTTTGGTGAGAATCCCTGGGCGACGGAATCAGAAGCGCGCCGCGGAAGTGGCCGGTGCCACTTCCGCGCATTTCTGAGGGGAAAATTGGCTGGGGCGGAAGGATTCGAACCTTCACCGTCCTCATTAACAGTGAGGTGTCCTACCAGTTGGACCACGCCCCAGCGGGCTGCCTGCGCCCCCGTTCATCCGGGGCACACAACTATAGATAGGCTCCGCCGCAAAAGGAGCGGCGAAGTATGCTTCTAAGATACCACGGGTCCGCTCCCCGCGAGGCGTCTAAGCAAAATTTATAGCCAGCAAAACAAAAGAATTGCATTGGCTCACGGACATCGCTCAATTTTTCGAAAGTATTGAAAGAAAAGGCGATTTTGCAAGCTCTGAATCTTTAGTTTGCGGAAGACGATTTGGCGCGGAGGTTGCATTCCCGAATGTTTTGTTGGACACTATCGCGTCAAGCACACCCGGGCTTGTACTTCCCGGCCAACACGCGGGACACCCTGACCGCCGCTCCCTGCGGGAGCCGCTCCCCGGCGAAGTGCTGAACGGACATGGCGCAGATTTTTCATCGCAGTACGAATTTCATCGCGCGATTCAGTGTGTTTTCGGCTCTATTCCTGATCGGAGTTGCACTCGTCGCGGTTCTTGCGGTGGCGCGCTCGCCCTATATGACGCGGCAAAACGTGACGCGGGAGCAGCCAGTACAATTCAGCCACAAACATCACGTCGGCGATGATGGCATCGACTGCCGCTACTGCCATACCGGAGTGGAGACTTCCGCGGTTGCCGGTATTCCGCCGACGAAAACCTGTATGAATTGCCATGCCGTCCTTTTCAATACCGCGCCCTACCTTGAGCCCGTGCGCGAAAGTTATCGCAGCGATAAATCCATCGAGTGGGTGAAAGTTCACCGTCTGGCCGACTTCGCGTATTTCAACCACAGCATTCACATCAACAAAGGCGTGGGTTGCTCGACCTGCCACGGGCAAATTAACCAGATGCCGCTGGTGTTTCAGGCCAGCACGCTGCTGATGCAGTGGTGCGTGGACTGCCATCGCAACCCCGAAGCCGTCCTGCGCGAGAAAAAAGAAGATGTTTTTTTAATGGATTGGACGCCGCCGCCAAATCAGGCTGAAATCGGGAAGAGGCTGGCGTTAGAACGCAATATCCGGACGACGGCCGAGCTGACGAGCTGCTCGACGTGTCATCGATAACGGACGGTATGCGCGAGCACGAACAACACGAACGCATTGGTGGCCCGCACGATCGCAACGATCCTGCCGGAGAAGCCCAGCCGCACGAGCGTCCGATGGATTTAGCCGCGCTGCGAGACAAGCTCCAGTCGAAAACCGGCAAGCAGTATTGGCGCACGCTCGAGGAACTCGCCGGAGACCCGCAGTTCGAAGAGCTGCTGCATCGCGAATTTCCGCGCCAAGCGCCTTCGGAATGGGACGACGGCGTCGACCGGCGCGATTTCCTGAAGTTGATGGCGGCATCGCTGGCTCTTGCGGGTCTTTCCGGATGCGGCCGCACTCCCGAGCAGTACCTGGTGCCGTACGTCAAGCAGCCCGATGGACTGACCCTCGGCAAACCGCAGTTTTACGCCACGGCCATGCCGTTTGGCGCGGATGCCATCGGCTTGCTGGTGGAAAGCCACGAAGGGCGGCCGACAAAAATCGAAGGCAATCCCGACCACCCGTCCAGCCTCGGCGCGACGAACGTGTTCGCGCAGGCTTCGGTCCTGAATCTTTACGACCCGGATCGCGCCCAGACGGTGACGAAGTACGGCGAAATCCAGACGTGGTCGTTGTTTGTGGAAAGCGCGCAGGCCATCGCGGCTGGGATGAAAGGTACAGGCGGCGCGGGTTTCCGCATCCTGACTGGCATTGTTGCTTCGCCGACGCTTGCCGCTCAGATTCAGTCTCTTCTCACGCTGTTTCCGAAAGCCAAATGGCACCAATGGGAGCCGGCCGTTGGCGACGGCACGCGTGAAGGCGCGAAACTCGCTTTCGGCAGCTACCTCAACACAGTGTATCGCCCGGAGAAAGCTGACGTCATCCTCTCGTTGGATTCCGACTTTCTCGGCGGCGGCCCGGGACACATCCGCTACGCGCGGGAATTCTCACGGCGGCGCAAGCTGGATCAATACGGAGAACTCCATCGCCGGAGCAGCGACAGCGAGATGACGACGCCCAGCGTCACCGGCGCGACCGCGGATCATCGTTTGCCGTTGCGGGCTTCGGAAGTAGAAATTCTTACGCGAGCTCTAGCGGAGAAAGTTGTTGATGTAACGGTCAGGCTCGGACAGTCTGCCTTTGCCAACGCCGTCCCGCCACCGGGGAGCGAAAAATGGCTCGATGCAGTGGCGAAAGATCTTCTTAAACACCGGGGCAAGTGTCTTGTCGTCGCCGGAGAGCAACAGCCCGCTTCGCTCCATGCTCTGGTGCACGAGATTAATGCCGCACTCGGCAACGTGGGAACAACGCTGTACTACACGGAGCCGGTGGAAGCGCATCCCGTGAATCACCTCGAATCACTGCGCGAACTGTGCGCGGATATCGATGCCGGCAAGGTTGAAACACTGCTGATCCTGAGTGCCAATCCGGTTTATACGGCGCCGCACGACTTTGATTTTGCTTCCAAGATAAAATTCGATTCGAGAACAAATAGCAAGAGAGTCAAGAACACCATTCACGTCAGTTCGCATTTTGACGAGACTTCGGAACTTTGCGACTGGCACGTCGCCGAATCCCACTACCTCGAAACCTGGGGCGATGCGCGAGCTTTCGACGGCACGATCAGCGTCATTCAGCCACTGATCGCTCCGCTTTACCGCACCCACTCCGCGCGCGAAG
>WNFD01004193.1_pt1 | contig 14478 bp, 22 predicted proteins | sample 5400491 | NCBI WGS metagenome assembly WNFD01 (sample SAMN13153343, study PRJNA577476) | soil metagenome | isolation source: 120 cm saprolite under Douglas fir tree site 2 hole 2 replicate 2 | place: USA:California | collected 2015-04-18
CCCCTTTCATAGAATGCTGATACAGCCCCAACCTCACCCTGAGGAGGCCCGCAGGGCCGTCTCGAAGGGTGGGATACACTGTCGTTGTTGCCCATCACAGCGCGGAGATTACTCCGCGCGATCGAGACGCATCGCTACGCGATGCTCCTCAGGATGAGGTTGTTTGTGAATCAGCTTTCTATGAAAGCTGGTACTAGGTCTCGGACGTGCGCATGCCGCGTCGGGCCAGCGATCCTATTTCATCCGCTGAATGAGCTTCTCGCGGACGACGGGATCCTTCTGCGCCACTTTCAGAATTGTCGTGTATTCCTCGACCGACAGGCCTTGGTCGGTGACCGCTTTTTCCATGGCGTCGCCGACCTCGTCCTCGAGACGTTTCTTTTCGGCGACAGGCGCCTGAGCCAATTGCTGGTCGTAGTTGTTCTTGATCGCGGACACTTTTTTGACGGCGGCGGCGGCCGCGTCGAGCTTTTTGTCGGGAATATCTGTCGGCATCGGCGGGCTGGGCGTTATTACCGATGGCCCGGCGGGAGATTGTTGCTGCGCCTGTGCCGCAGGCATGACCAGGAGTCCAGCCGCGGTGAGAGTCAGGGCGCACAATGTGCCAATTCGGGATGTGCCAATTCGGGTCGTCGATTGCATGTCGAAACTCCTTCTTCGGGTGTGAGGATGTGTTTTTCCCGCCGACCGAGTACATTCGACACGCGACCGGCCCGGAAAGAACGCCGTTCACTGGGCAACGCCCGGAGCCTCGATCCGCTCGCGGGCGAACATCTCGTCAATGATGAGTGTCGGTTTCGAGATCGACCACCAAGTCCGTCGATTCGGGCTCGTGGGGCTCAAGGCTCACCTTGTCCGCATCGGTCCAACTGGCGAGATTCACCACGACGCCGCGTCGGCGGTCGTTCTGCTCCGCCTCGACGGGTTCCACAATGTTGAGGCCCTCGCTGTCGAGGAAGAAGGTGTGACCACCGAATAACCGTTCGAGTTGCGGCATCGCCGGATGTCCCGCCGGAATGGCCTGGGCATCGAATTGATGCAGAGTCTGCTTGATCTGTGTGGAATTCATCTTCATCGCACAACTCCTCTCGTTTGGGTTTCCGTTCGCGGCCGCGCATCCTGCGGGCCTCCCACTCCGAGTGGTCAACAACCAGCGTTTCATCGGCTCATCGGCCTGTTCGCTGCCGTTTATCCTAGGACAGCTTCTCATGCGATCAACCTGCGGGAGCGGGTCTAGCTGTGACAAGACCATCGGATCCCGCAATGGAGCGCCGCCAAAAAGGCATACGGGAGCCATCGGTGGACGCCGGAAACACCGATTACCTCAAGCCGCGTCATTGTTCCTCGGTGCAACGTGGTTCGCCCGCCTGCATTAGAGCGAGGAGGAGGATGAGGGGCGATGGACCTTGAGGCGGCGGAAGTCTTGAATGCACTCTGCGCCGAGTTGACCGCGCAAGGAACGAGTTCGCGCGAGTTGACCGCGCTCGAGTTCGATCCGGAGAGTGGTCATGTGGATATACTGACCCGGGAGCGCGCGCACGCCAAAGGCTATCCCGATCTGGTCTCCACACTAAAGAATATCGGGCAAACCTGCGCAAAGGATCGAATTGGCGGGCAACAACTTCGACGCATCGAGTTCCTGGAGCAGGAGATAAAATTGGAGTTGATATCGCGTTCGGGCAATCAAACGATCGTCTACTCCTATCCGATCGAAGAATGACGGTTCATCCGGAGCCGTCCTGCGCAAGTCTCGATGAGCCTGCAGTGACGGCGCGGCATCGCCGGCTCCCGTCACTGGCGGCTTACTGTTCTTCGGATGTCTGACCGCGGTTCTCGAAAACATCTCGCGAACGACTCGGAAGAAGTAAGCGACACCGGACTAAGCCATCCGCCGTCCATGAGGCTTCTCAAGTCGCGGGCTGGGGGCCGTACTGCAGCACCTGGACGTTCTCCAGCGTGATCAGACCGCTGGCCATCATGCCGTCGAGGACGGGCAGGAAGGCTTTGATCTTCTCCTCGTTGTCGACGATCTCGACCACCAGGGGCAGGTCGTCGGACAGCCGCAGGATCTTGGTGGTTTGCAGATGGCTCGAATGGCCATAGCCAAGGCCACCGCGCAGCACCGTGGCGCCGGCAAGGTGCAGTTCGCGGGCCTTGAGCACGATCGCCTCGTAGAGCGGCTTGCCGTCGTGCCGCTGGGCTTCGCCGATGAAAATGCGCAAGAGCTGCGCCGGTTTCGGGATCTCCATGGTTCAATCTCCCTTCAAATTGTTGAGTCGCGACGCCAGCACATCGCCCAGCCAGACCGCAGCGAGCCAGCTTGCGACGGAGACCGCAAGATAGAGAGCGGCCGAGCGTTCGTCGCCCGATAGAACGAAGCGGACCGTCTCGAGGCTGAAGCCCGAAAAGGTGGTGTAGCCACCGCAGATTCCGGTCATGAAGAACTGGCGCATGCGCGGTCCGACGAACAGCCGTCCGTCAGGGCCGGTCAGGGTCGCATAGAAGCCGATCGCGAAGCATCCCGTCGCATTGGCGAAGAACGTCGCCCAGGGCAGTCCGCCGCCGGCGATCGGCAGCACCAACGCCACGGCCCAGCGCAGCAGACTGCCGATCACGCCACCCGTCATGACGATGCCGTATAGCGCCGCAGCATCGGCCAACGCCTGTCGCCGGCGCCGTTGCCCGGCGGCATCCTCCCGAGATGCGGCGGGATCGCCAGCGCTCACACGCTGCCTCCGGCAAAAGCGAGGAGACCGGCGACGAGGCCGACGCCGACGGCCGCCAGGCAAAGCGCAAGGGAGAGGAGGACGTAACCGATGGCATACCGGTGCTCACCATCGCGCACGAGGGCGCGGGTCTGCAGGGCGAAGGATGAAACCGTCGTATAGCTGCCAAGGAAGCCCGTCGCGGCCAACAGCCACGCCTCGGAGTCTGAAGATAGGCCGTGCGTCTTGGCGAAAGCCGCCACGACTCCCATGATCAGGCAGCCGCTGACGTTGACGACGAACGTTCCCCACGGAAAGGTCTCGCCGAATCGCCGCGCGACGACACCCGATACGAAGAATCGCGCCGGCGTGCCAACGGTCGCGCCGAGCGCGACAAGCAAACCTCCGATCAACAATTCCGGCACCTGCATCCGGCGGATTCCTCGATCCCTATATCCTGTGGGTCACTTGCGCGCCTGCCGCGACGCTTCCTTCAGCTTCTCCAGATCGATCCCGGAAATCAACATGTGGACGCGCGCGACGCCGAGGCCGACGGCCTGCCAGATGACTGTCGACAATACCACGACCGCCAGCAGGATGAGCACGTCGGTTCGATCCGACGCGGCGGCGTGAACCTCGCCGAGAAAGGCGTAGATGCCGCCGAACAGGATCACGATGATGAGCTGCCAGAGGATCCACGATCTCCGACAGCGCGGTCGCCACCTTGAGCCAGATTGAGAACAACGTGGCGATCAGCGCTAGCCCCAGCCACATAGCGGTCTGGGCCCACACCTGGGTCATATTCCCCCCGTGGAGTCGCAAACCTCGTTCATCGGTTAGACCGATTATTACCGAACGCTCTGAGCGCCAGCGCATAGCCAACGAACAGGACGCCGCCCGGGGCGAGGGTAATGCGTTGGAGCCTCACCGCTTAGCCCTCCCGCGTGCGAGCCATTCGGCAAAGCCTGCGAGCAAACCGGCGATGAGCGCTGCCCAAACGATTTCTTCAGAGATATCGAAGGCATAGGCCAATGCGGCAACCAACCAGATTGACCCGACAAGCCACAGACCGATGGGCCACAGACCGATGGGCCACAGACCGATGGAAAGGGAGGTAGGAAGGCCCGTCATCACTTGCTCCCGCCGTTACGGAGCAAAAGGCCGGCAGTGACGTGCTCCTACCGGCGCTCGTGCGCCCGGTAGGAGTCATCAGCCTTGCGGCGGTTATCGGGGGACCCCATCCCCATCGAACTGGGACACCAAGGCTAGGCGATTTCTAGTGGACGGTCAAAGGGCGGCGTTGGCGACCCGGTGTTCCTCATGAGCAGCCCTCCAGACTTGCCGCGCGGCATCGGCGTTCAGTGCCGCGATGCCCAAACCGACGACCAAGTCGGGCCAGCCGGACAGCGTGAAGGCCGTCACAATGCCTGCCGCGATGATCGCTACGTTCGCCAAAGCATCATTGCGTGCCGACAGGAATGCCGCCCGCGTCAGGCTGCCGCTATGGGCTCGAAAACGCGCCAGCATGAATGCGCACGACAGATTGATGGCCAGCGCGCCGGCACCGGTGAGCGACAACGAAAGCGGGGCAGGCGGCAGCGGCGCCATGAACTTCTCCCATGCCGTCCACAGCGTCGCGAGGCCGGGGATGAGCAGGATGCCGGCAAGGACCATTCCCAGGCGAGCCCGATTGGTCGGACTCCAGCCGAGCGCTACGGCGATGAGCAAATTGACCGAGGCGTCCTCCAGAAAATCCACGCTGTCTGCGAACAACGAGACGGAACCGATGGCGCGAGCAACCGTGAACTCAACGCCGAAATAGGCCAAATTCAGAAGAGCAACGATGCTGACAGTCTTGCGCAGAGTCATGTCATTTCCTTTATGCCGATGCGGCCACCGGGCCCGACGCTTGCGTGGTCGGTATCAGGCGCCACCCTCGCCATCCCGCCGATCATCGGCACGGCGATGCGCTGCATCACCAAGCCGGTCGCCGCTGCGCAGTTTCTCCAATTCCGCTCGGGAGTCGAGATTGCGCAGCTTGTCGGAGGTGTAGCTGCTGTGTCCGGCGAGCCGCAATTCCTGCTGCAGCACGTTCAGCTTCGAGCTGTACACCTCGAACAGCGTCTGGCCGTGCTGCCGGGATCACCCAACGGGCGTATCGCCCTCAGATTGCACACGTCCGGAAGCCGGCGAAGACGTCGCTGCGATCGGGCGTGAAGAAATTGCGGTAGGCCGGCCGGGCGATTCGCGCGCTCGTCGCCCAGCAACCGCCGCGCAGCACCTTGCGCGAGCCGAACCAGGGTTGCGAATAGTCCTGGTAGGGATCGGCGGCAAATCCTGCGAAAGGCAGGAAGTCCGATACAGTCCACTCCCAGACGTTGCCGATCATCTGGCGGCAGCCGAAAGCGCTGTCGCCGTCGGCACAGGCCGCGACATCGATCGGTCCGTCGAAGGCATAGTCGAGGTTGGCGCGGGCGGGTGTGGGCGCGGCCGCGCCCCACGGCCAGCGTCGGCGCATGTCGGCCAGCCGCGTGCCGTCGGGCGTCGGCTCACCGATGGCGGCGGCCTCCCATTCGGCTTCGCTCGGCAGGCGCCGGCCGGCCCAGCGGCACCACGCCTCAGCCTCGAACCAGGTGACGAACACGACCGGCGCATTCGGCACCAGCTCTTCGACCGCGCGATAACGCCGGACTGCCCACACGCCATCGCGCCTGGCCTGCCAGTAGACCGGGCGCTCGGCATTGCGGCGCTGCCGCCAGGCCCAGCCGGCGTCGCTCCAGAATTCCCGGGCGCCGTAGCCGCCGGCCTCGACGAAAGCCGCGAACTCCGCGTTGGTCACGGGCGCGCGGGCGATGCGGAAGGGCATCAGCGCCGTCTCGTGCGCCCATTTCTCGTTGTCGAAGACGAAGCCGTCGGCGGCGGTCGAGCCCAGCCGCCATGTTCCGGCCGGCACGGCCGCGTCGCCCGGCAAGCCAACCGAAGCCAGCCGGTGGGGCTCGCCGAGCCCGTCGGGCGGCGCATAGGACAGCGTCTGGCGCGAATAGGTCAGCGCCTCGACATGCATGTCCTCATGGCGGATGGCGAGTTCGTAGAAGTACCGCGCACTCTCGTCGGGGGCGCCGCCGAGCAGATCCTCTTGCCGGGCCAGCACGTCCGCCAGGTAGCGATAAGTGCCGGCGCGGTCGGGCAGGTCGAGTTGCCAGCGCGTGGCATGCGCCACCGCGCTCGAATCCCACAGCCGGTCGCCGCGTTCGATCAGCGGCGCACGGCCGTGGGCATGGCGCAACGTCCAGTATTCGTGGAACCAGCCGACATGGCCGATTTCCCAGAGCACGGGATTGACGATATCGAGCCTGGGGCCCATCAATTCGGGCGATGACAGATCTTCCGTCAAGCGCCGGGTGCGATGACGGGCCTCGCGCAGTTGCGCCACGAGTTCGGCAGCGGAAGCCCCGCTGGTCGGCCGCTGGGCATGGCCATGGTCCATGAAGATCGTCCTTATCACACCCGAGGGCCCGACTTCACGCACCGGCAACCGCGTCGCCGCTTCGCGCTGGGCGCGCATCCTGCGCCGCCTCGGCCATCGCGTCCGCGTCGCATCGGACTATGACGGGCGGCCCGCCGACCTGATGGTGGCCGTGCACGCCTGGCGGAGCGCGGCGGCGATCGAGCGATTCAAGTCGATATACCCCGCGCGCCCGGTGGTCCTGCAACTGAGCGGCACCGACATCTACCACTATATCGACGTCGACCCGGTTCCGACTCTTCGCGCGATGGAGCTGGCGGATCGGCTGGTCGCGTTGAACGACCTTGCCCGACGCGTCGTGCCGAAGCGGCTGCGCGCGCAGCTCAGCGTCATCCATCAATCGGCCGCGCCCTTGCCGGGGCCGCGTCGGCCGAGCCGCGGCGCGGTGGTGGTCTCGGTGATCGGCCATCTGCGCGACGTCAAGGATCCGCTGCGGGCAGCCGAGGCAGCGCGCTTGCTGCCGGCCGACAGCCGTGTCCGCGTCGAACAGGTCGGCCTCGCCTACACGCCGCAATGGGCGGCCCGTGCGCGCGCCGAGATGGCGGCCAACCCGCGCTATTTCTGGCGGGGCGATGTGCCGGCCGCCGCCGTGCGCCGGCTCCTGGCGCGGAGCCACGCCATGGTCATCTCGTCTTTCAGCGAGGGTGGGGCCAACGTGATCTCGGAGGCAGCCGTTGCCGGCGTGCCGGTGCTGGCCTCGCGCATGGACGGCAACGTCGGGCTTCTCGGCGCCGACTATCCCGGCTACTTCCCCGTCGGCGACACGCAAGCACTCGCGCGCCTGCTGCAGCGCCTGGAGCGCGAGCCGCGCTTCGTCGCCCGATTGGCCAAAGCGCTCGCCCGACGCGCGCCGCTGTTCCGGCCGGCGCGCGAGATCGCCGCGTGGCGCCGGCTGCTTGCCGCGCTGCGGCGCCAGTGCCGCAAGGCATGAGCCTCGCCCGGAAGCGCCGGCCTCAAAACCACACTTTCAGCCCACCAGCGCGCGCAGGTTCGAGGTCAGTCCGCCTTCCACGGCCACGAGATGGGCGGTCGTGTCGGTGAACTGCTCGAAGCTCACGCCGACATGGGGCGCCACCTCCTTGGCGATCCTGCGAGGCCAGCAACGCCTCGAGGAAAGATTGGGCGATCAGCTTCTGCGACAGCAGCACGTCGTACGATCGTGCTGGGATCGGTCTTGCTGCCGGTACGTTCTATTGGACGACGATGGTGCCAAACATGCCGGCCTCGCGGTGGCCGGCGATGAGACAGGAAAAGTCGAAGGTGCCGCGCTTGGTAAACTGCCAGACGATCTCAGCCGTCTCGTTGGGCTTCAATCGCCGGGCATTCGGTTCGACATGCACCATGTCGGGATGCTTTTCCATTTCCTTCATGTGCGCAAGGTTGTCGGCGACCGTTCCCAGGACGAATTCGTGATTGCGGTTGCCGACGTTGCGCAACACAAACCGGATTTGTTCGCCCACACCGACTGACAGCCGGTTGGGAATGAACATCATCTCGTAATCTCCGTCGTTTTCCTTCATGAGGACCTCCACGGTTCGGGCAGGTTTGCCCGGATCGCCAGGCTTTCCATACGCCAATTCGTGTTCGCCATCGTGCGCCAGGGCTCCGCCAATCATACGAGACGATAGGGCTATCGCGCCCAACGCGATGGCTAGGATCAGCCGCCGACTACTCATAGGAACCTCTTCTTGGGATTGCTCATTCCGTTACCACCATGTCCGCACGCCGAGCACGAAGCGCACTTCGTTGGCCGCCTCACCGTCGGCGCGGGCAAAGTCCGCCGTGCCGCCAAACTTGCCTTGATAGACCACGCCCGCATAGGGCGCGAACTTGCGACTTATCTCGTAGCGCAGGCGCAATCCCGCATCGATATCGGACAAGCCGCTGCCAATGTGCCGAGCCGGATCGTCTTTGGTATAGAAGTTCATCTCGATTTGCGGCTGCAGAATGAGGCGCTGCGTCAAGAGCAGGTCATAACTCGCCTCAAGCCGTGCGGCGAGGTGACCGTCGCCGCTCACGTAGCCGGTCGCCGCGACCTTGAAGAACTGCGGTGCAAGCCCCTCTATGCCGAACGCACCCCAGCCGCGCCCGGGAAGCGAGTCGAGGTCATAGCGCGCGCCAACTTGCGCGTCGAAGTAGGTGCTTATCGGCCGACTATAAAACAGTTGCTGTATGCCATCGCTGAGGAGACCTTGGGACAGCTCGCCCTCGCTCTTCAGCCAGATCCTGTTCTCGTCGGTGCCTCCCCACGCTTCTCCCTCCCACCGAAAACTGTTGTTGGCGCCAAACCTGCCTTCGAGCTGATCGAGTACCGCATGATAAAAAAAGTGCTCGTCAGCGACCGGAGACCCGAATGGGGCGGCGGATGAAGGGGGCGAGGGCGACGCTTGGTCATGCGCCATTTGCGCATGCGCCGAAGACACGACGGCGATAGCGACCAGGGAGCAAGAGAAACGCACAAGCAGCGGCATGACTAGGACACCAGGATGGTGCGGAACATGCCCATTTCCATGTGATAGAGCAGGTGACAGTGGAACGCCCAATGACCGGGAGCGTCGGCGGTGAAGACGAAGCTCATGCGCTCGCCGGGCTTCACGTTGATCGTGTGCTTGAGCGGCAAGCGATTGCCCTGGTTGTTCTCGACTTCGAACAGGAACCCGTGCAAGTGAATGGGGTGCTCCATCATCGTATCGTTGATGAGCACGAACCGAATACGTTCATCGAGCTTGACCGCGATAGGCCCCGCCTCCGAGAACTTCTTTCCGTTAAACCCCCAAATCCACCGCTGCATGTTGCCGGTAAGGTGGAATTCGATCGCGCGGGTCGGCGGACCGCCTTGGGTGTTTGGTCTGATCGAGCGCAAGTCGGCATAGGTCAGGTTGCGACGCCCATTGCCATCGAGCCCGTCACCGGCTTCAGCGAGGCGGTTCTTGGTTTCCATTGCCACGTTGTCGACACTGGGCTTACCCGAGAGGCTGCTCACATCGACGCCGTCGGCATTGCTGGTGGGAATGCTTCCGCCTTGCGCCGCGGCCCCACCCATCTTGCTGTGATCCATGCCCTTCATGTCGCCTGACATGCCCGGCATCTTGCTGCCCTGCTGCGACATCCCAGGCATCTTCGAGTGGTCCATCCCGCTCATGTCGTGTGACATGCCGGGCATCTTGCTGTGATCCATGCCGCTCATGGGTGCAGAGCTGGACGGCGTGGCCGGCGGTCCTTGCTTCTGCATATCGCTCATCTTGTTCATGTCCATGCCGCCGTGCGCCATACCGCCCATGCCCATATCGGTCATGGTGCGCATGGGCCGCGGGTCCATAGGCGGTACGGCCGCCGCGAGGCCCTCGCGCGTAGCAAGTGTGCCGCGCGCGTACCCGCTGCGGTCCTCTGCTTGCGCAAAGATCGTGTAGGCGCTTTGCGTGGGCCGTACGATCACGTCGTAGGTTTCCGCGACGCCGATGCGGAACTCTTCAACGGCGACCGGGTCAATATCGGAACCGTCGGCTTGAACCACCGTCATATCAAGGTTCGGAATGCGGACGTCGAACGTGCTCATGGAAGAGCCATTGATGAAACGCAAACGCACCCGCTGACCCGGATCAAAGAGCCCCGTCCAGTTTGCGGCCGGAGCCTTCCCGTTCATGAGAAAGGTGTAGGTCGCGCCCGTGACGTCCATGATGTCGGTCGGGCTCATGCGCATCTGGCCCCACATCAGCCGGTCGTCGACCGTCGCCGAGAGCCCATCGCGCTTGGCATCCTTGATAAAGGTGCCGAGTGTGCGCTGGCCATAGTTGTAGTAGTCGCTCTGTTGCTTGAGGTTGGACACGATCGTCATCGGATCTTCGTCGGTCCAATCCGACAGCATCACCACATAGTCGCGGTCATAGCTGTAGGGTTCCCGACCGCGCGGCTCCAAAATAAGCGGGCCATAGTGGCCGGTCTGCTCCTGCATGCCGCTATGGCTGTGGTACCAATAGGTGCCGCTTTGCTTGATCGGGTAGCGGTAGGTGAAGGTTTCGCCCGGCTTGATACCGCGAAAGGTGAGCCCCGGTACGCCGTCCATGGCATTCGGCAGCAATATGCCGTGCCAGTGAATTGACGTGTGCTCCGAGAGCCGGTTGGTGACGTTGAAGGTCACCGTGTCCCCTTCGCGCGCTCGGAGAATGGGCCCTGGAATGGAGCCGTTGACGGTCGTTGCGGTGCGCTGCCTGCCCGTGATGTTGACCGGCGTCGGGCCGATGAGAAGATCAAAGCGGTCGCCACGCAGCGTCGGCGGGCCGTTCGTTCCTTCGGTGGCATAGGCGGCGGTGGCGCGCATTCCCGCGAGGCCTGCGCCAAGCGCGAGCCCTTCAACGAAGCGGCGACGGGAAAGCGTCAGAGGCAAGTGCCGGTGCGGGCGCAGGGGGGACATGGGAACTCGAGGAAAACGGGGGGTTTGAAGAAATACGCAGCAACCCGGCCCTTCCCTCTAGTCTTTTTCCTGCACCGCCTGAAAAAGTTTCCGGCGCGCTCGCGCCAGCCGCATCTCGATGGCCTTCGGCGTGGTTTTCAGGAGGACCGCGGCCTCTGCATGCGAAAGCCCGCTGACGGCGGTCAGCAGCAATGGTTCCTTGTACAAGGAGGGTAATGCCGCGATTGCGCGGTCAAGACGCGCTAATTGCTCGTCGTGTTCGGCAGCCTCCTCCCGCGCGCGATCGCCCGTCTCAGTCGTCTGCTCACCGGCATGCCCGCTGGAAAATACGCGCATCACCATGCGGCGAACCGCCTGGCGGCGGCCGAAGTCGCGCGCTTTGTTAAGCGCTACTGTCCGCAACCACGGCAAGAACGGCCGCCCGGTATCATAGCGTTGCAATCCCACCCACGCCGCTACAAAACAGTCTTGGAGGACATCATAGGCATCGTCGGCATGGCCGACATAGTGCCGCAGGAAGCCGTACAGATGCCCCTTGTGACGCCGCACGAGCGCTTCAAACGCGCCACGGTCTCCCGCTTTCGCGCGAGACGCGAGCATCTCGTCGCTGCGCGCATCCTCGACGGTCACTGACCAACGACGCCGAGGGCTTTCGCCACCTTCGCATCGAACTCTTGCGCCTGCGTCGGCGTAAGGATCGCCCGCATCGCCAGCACATGCTCAACCGTTCGCTCTTGAAGCTGGCTCATCGCCGCGTGCAATCGCTCGACAGCCCGACGGGCGTTGGGGGTGTATGCGTGTTCCTTGATGATCGCACTGGCGAGCTCCCGATTTGCAGCCCGCATTTCCGCCTGGAGGGCGTCGCGCTGCGTGCCAAATCCCTGCTCCAGGAGCCTGATCCGCTCTTCCTGCTGCTGGGTTAACTGAAGATCCCGGTGAATGACCGTATCGAGGTCGGCTTCGCCTGCCGCTTTGCCGAGGCCGATTTGCACGCCCGCCCAGCCGGCGAGGCCTGCCGCTACAACCGTGACCAGAAGCATCACAAAGAAGGTTCTCGTCGGGCTTCTCATCGATGCATGCCGAACAACAGGGCCGATGGCGCAAACTGTTCACCCGGAATGGCGATATGCGGCGATTGATCGTGGAGCGCGCGCACCGTGAGCGTGAAGCCTACCGTTCCGCTGGCAATAACCGCGCACGCGATGAGCGCACTCTGCCATGCGGTGAGCAGTCGGCTGGCACGCGCACGGGCCGCAAACCATGCTTCCCGCCGCCAAATATCGGCTTCGAGATTGCCAAGGTCAGGACGCCGATCCCGGCGCAACAGCTTTTGCACGTCAAATTCGCTCATGTGGGGCCCTCTTGGCAGATACGCGCCATTCCGTAAATCCCTCCCGGGAGGGATACGCGCGGCGGCTGCGTACCTCTCCTGCGAACTGTCCAATGAGGGACGCACCATGGCTGCATATCGTCTTTCCGGATTTCGAATATCGGTCGCTGTCCTGGTGCTCGGCGGCATGGCCATCGCTGCGGCGCTCTACGCCGGGGCATACAACGTCGCCGCCGACGTCCCGCACACCGCGCTGGTCCACAGCGTGTTGGAATATGCCCGGGAACGCTCGATCATTGCCCACTCGCGCGGCCTTGCCGCGCCCGCCGATATCGACGATCCGAAGCGCGTCGCCGCAGGCGCAGTCCTCTACAAGGAAATGTGCAGCGGCTGCCATCTGGCGCCCGGTATGGAGGCCAGCGAAATCAGCCAAGGCCTCTATCCGAAGGCGCCAGAACTGGGCCATGGCACCGGCCTGCGTGCAGAGCAGGCATTTTGGGTGATCAAGCACGGCGTCAAAATGAGCGGGATGCCGGCATGGGGACCCACCCACAGCGACGCGATGATCTGGGACCTCGTCGCCTTTTTGCGCGCGCTTCCGTCCCTTTCGGCCGCTGACTATCAAACTGCCACGAAGGACAAAGAGGGACACGATCACAGGATGGAACAGATGCGTTCGCCTCCCGATGCACATCAGGGGCATTCACATCAGCACGACTGAAGGATCCGCGGACGCTTTATCGCAGCACCGTAGCGTCACGCTACGCCATCCAAGCTCACCGCCGTCCGCTTAACCGCAGAGAGGAGAACTACAATGCTCAGGAAGCTGTTGGCCGCGCTCGCCGCCCTGGTTCTGATCGTGTCGCCCGCGCTCGCCGATGCCGACATGGTAAAGGCTCAAGTCGTCAATATCGACAAATCGGCCGGCACGATCACGTTGAAGCATGGCCCCATCAAGAAGCTCGGCATGGACGGCATGACCATGCCGTACGGCGTGGCCCAGCCGGCCATGCTCGACAAGGTCAAGGTTGGCGACTCGATCGAGTTCGATGTGACCCTCATCAATGGGGCTCCGACCGTCACGAAGATCGACAAAGCGCACTAAACCACGATCAGGATGCCCGGGTATTTGCCAAGGGCGTCGCTGGCCGCGGTTGCTGCCGCCATCTGTGGTATCGCCCTCGCGGCCAGCGGCGCGTTTGCGAACGATCGGGAGCTGCTGTTCGTTCTCGATCATGTCGGATGCACTCCAGCCCATGTCGTCCGCACTGACGCTTCAGCCACGTTCGTGATCTACCAAGTGACGTGCAAGCAATCTGCGCGCGTGCTGTACGTCACCTGTATCGAAGCGGAATGCAGAGTTCAGCGTCCGTCCCGGGACGATGATGAGCGCTAAAGCATGCGGCTAGCGGGGGCGCGCGACTCAACGCCTCCAGACATCACTGGTGGCCGGCTACATCTCGGGCTTGGAAAGCGCGTGCTGTTCGTGCTGCTTGCGTATGCCGTACACGGTCATCCCTCGCGGCTTGTACACCGACAGCACCGTGAGCACGATCAGCACCACGAGGGTGGCACCAGAGGCTGCCACCATTAGGCGCTGCTGACTTTGGAGATCGGCACTGAACGCCGTCGTCCGTGCGGCTACGCCTGCCAGGAGGTCAATTGGCTGCATGTGCACCAGCAAGACGATGGTGGCGAGAATGGTGATCAGGAGTTTCAGCAAGACCCAATAGTACCGAAACAAGCCCCAGTTGGTACCCAGTGACGAGACAATCCCGGTCAGCAGCGAGATGAAGGCTAACGGGACGATGACGAACCAGGTGGCCAACTGCATCGCGAGATAGGCGGCTCTCACGCGCTGAGCATCCTGGCTGGTCATACCGGTGACGGCGAGAGCCAGGAAGGCGGCGACCGCGCCAAACCAGCCGATCGAAGAGATGACATGCGCGGTGAGCGCGATTTTGCGCATGCGGGGTGTCATCGTCATGGCTGTCGCGCGCCGCTGGGGAGCGGCGTGTGGCCACCAAAGCCATGGCCGGTGAGGTGCAGGACGACAAACACCAGAACCAGGGCGATGACGACGATCCCGAACACCTTCACCCAGCGGGGTGTGCCAGGGGCCGGTCGTTGCGGGAGCCCCTCGCCGGCGTCGTTTGGGGTGTCGATCTTGGGAGCAGGATCGAAGGCCAATTTAGACATGCGCGGGGTCCTCTTTTCGGCGTGAACTAGGTGTACGATAACCGACACCGTGTTCGGAATTTTTTGTCGGACAGTCCGCTCAAAGTGTCTCGTACCGAACACGCTTCTCGATTTGACCGTGAATAGTGATGGCGATGACAAAACCAGCGATCGACCGCCGCATCGTCCGCACCAGGGCGACGCTGCAACACGCCTTGAATTCCCTGATCCTGAAAAAGGGCTACGAGACGATCACCATCAAGGACATCTGCGACGCAGCCAATGTCGGTCGATCGACCTTCTACGCCCACTACACGAGCAAGGATGA
>WNFD01015634.1_pt1 | contig 14478 bp, 13 predicted proteins | sample 5400491 | NCBI WGS metagenome assembly WNFD01 (sample SAMN13153343, study PRJNA577476) | soil metagenome | isolation source: 120 cm saprolite under Douglas fir tree site 2 hole 2 replicate 2 | place: USA:California | collected 2015-04-18
CCCTCGAGCAGGCGCGCGGCGACGGCCTCGGGCCGCTCGCGCCGGCCGGTGCCCGCGAGCACCGCGGCGACCAGCTCCACGTCGGACACCGCGCCGGGCCCGACCTCGAGAATCCGCGACACGTCGGGCGGCTTTGCACTGCCCATGCCACGCCCCGTACGAGGGATTGGCGCCAGCCGAGGGCATCCGAAAACAGGACATCCCGTGTCAAAAAGGGTAGTGGTCGGTTTTGGGGCTAGTCTTCGTCAGGCAGCTTCAACACCTGCTGACGTGGTGCGTGTTTGTGTTCGAGTACCCTTAGGACCGTGTACTCGTTGCGCACACCGGCCGATGTCCGGATCTGTCGGAAGCGCACGAGACACACCAACACATCACCCTTCAAGAAAGATTCGTCATGGTCGTTGATTCTGCGCAAGAACTCTTTGTCTTCGATCGCGGCATACACGATCGCTTCGCCGTCGCTGAGGCGCCACTTGTTGTCGTCTTTGAAGGTAAGCCCAACCACCTCGAACGCTCGTTCCTCTGTGCGATCAATAAGGACTTCCTCGTCCTCTTCCAGAATGGCAGGCGGTGCGAAGAAGGAGACCTCATCCTTCGTCACCCGCACCACGGGCGCATTATGCTCGTCGCGCGTCTCGAACACATCGATGCCGTCTTTTCCGAGTGGCGCAATGACCTCCGAGAGTGCGTTACGCACCTTCAGGTCAGCGTAGAGCTTGAGAACATCCTCACGGATCGTGATCGACTCGTCTCCGAGTGCGATACGAACGGTGCTGCTCTCGAGCCTAATTACAGTCTCGGGACGCTTTCCCTTCAATATCCTCACTAGCTGGAGCAGGCCGATTGCCGATGGAACACCGAGGAACCCTAGAATCTGGAGAAGGTTCGAGACTGCCGAGGCGTCTCTCCCGGAAAACATGTCAACGAACTGGTTCCAGAAGCCGACGACTTCCAGGCCCACCGCGAACGAGCCACCTCTAAAATCCGCTTGCACTTCGACCCGCACACGCTGACCTTCGCCATTCAAGAGACGGAACGATTCGTCGCAAAGCTCGCTGATGGCAACGAGTGCGGGTGCGAGATCGCGCACGTCCATCCGGCCATCGGCAAGGGCTGGGCCGTCGTACGCGACGCGCAAGCTCGTTCTAGACTGATTAGCCAACGCAGCCCCCCGTTCCAACGGTACGCGCGCACGCGCCCAGAAGCACGCGGCGTGCCCATGCCGCTGCTTTCTCATCCCTTGCCGAGGCTACGATCTCAACTTGCTTGCGCTCAGACGGCGAGAGTCGAACAGAAAAGATCGCGGCCCTCCGCTTTGATTTCGGCAGAGGTGGCCGTCCTGGGCCACGAGGCTTCATGCTGTCCCCGCCGAGAGCGCAGCATCGAGAAGCCGCTCCGTGCTCCACATTTCCGATGATACGCCCGAGGCCATCGCTGGCGTGACGCGCGTAGTCTGGTGACGGCGTACGAGGTTGTAGTGCGCGAAGTGCAGCGCGGTAGCAGCGCGATGATTGCGGAGCTTCTTCGAGAAGGCGTTGGTCAGCCGGGTCAGCCGCCGGATGGCCATGCGCATCGTCAAATTCTGTCTTTCAACAAAGCTCGTTGATGCGGCACGCATGTCCGGGCTGCCAATGACCGGCGTCTTCTGGACGGCTCTCACCTTTGGAGGAGAATACCGGCCGGGACCGATGGGCTCTGCCTCGAACGATTTAACCACCTGGGCGTAGTCAACATCCACGCCAAACGACCGCTCGATGGCCTCGACGTAGAGGCCCAGGCCATCGGTCGAAATCTGCACCATGTTCCGCATCCGTGATGCAAGGTCGGCAACGAAAGCCTGCGTAGTCGCCGCGTCGCGCTTTCCCACTCTGTAGGCGGGGACAAGCTTGGTGTCGGCATCGATGGCCACGAACGTCCACGTGTCGCCCACCTGCGCGGCATCATCCCTCTCGGTCACATTTCGCTGCTTCTTCTGGACGTAGCCCCAAATTTCATCGCACTCGATCCGCTGGCACGGAAGCTCGCGCATCATCTGATCGTGCAGGGCGGCGCAGCCCTCGCCGACGCGTACGAGCAGAGAGAGCACAGTCTCTCGGCTCACGTCGAGCATCCGCTCCGTCGACCGTATAGACACGCCTTCCACTAAGGCATTGAGCACCGCAATCTGCTTCGGCCTCGGGAGGATGTTCGCCATGGTGAGAATAATTGTAAGACATCAATTGGCCAATGTCAAGCGGAAGCCGCACGTGGACGCGAATTCGCCTGGCATCGAAAGCGACAGCTGCACGGCAACGCCGCATTGCCTACGCCGCAAGATCGCGCGGCGTTGGTGTTGCTTTCCGTGCGGCGTTCTGCCAGGGTGCCGTTACTTGAGCGCGAAGGTCGCACACGGAGGAGGCAATGAAGGCGGTTAAGAAGCCGGACGGGACGATCGAGTTTGACGGATCGGTCGAGGAGATTTCCAAGGCATTCGGTCTGGTGCCGTCTCCCCCGCCCACGATGGTGAACGGCCACGAGCCGAGGGCAAAGCGTGTTCCGCCACCTCCTAGGCCACTCGGCACGCGCGTCCCTGGTTCGCTGCCCGCGAGGATCATCGATCTGTTTGCTGTGGACCCGCACAGGGTTTTCAGGGCTAGTGAAGTAGCCGGGCTGCTGAAGGCGGACACCAAGCTGGTGAGGGGTACGCTGAGCCGGATGGCCAGGGATGAGGAGCCGCCATCCATCGAGAGCGTCGAGCGCGGTCAGTACCGCGCCATCGTCAAGGAGAAGCTCCAATGACACAAAGGGCCCCCGCCGGTAGCGGGGGCCCTTTGGCAATTCCGGTCACGCCGACACCCGGAGGGTGCAGCGCGCTCGCTGTTGGCACAGCGCGGCGACCCTACCACGGAAAGCCCGTCGGAGTGAAGCATTCCTGCTCGGGGCTTCCGGGGAGGTTTGCGTGCTAAGGCACGAAGCAATCGGGCTACTACGGCCGATCTTGCTCCAACAAACCTGAAGTCCGCCAGTGAAGACTCGGCGGAGGTCGGGGGTCGGGCCGGAAGGCCCGGCCCTCAGCCTTTTGGCTGAGCCTTGGCGTCTGCCGCGATCGATGCCCGCACGGCCTTCACCGGTGAGTTGATTGGAGGCACGTGCAGCACGGCAAAGAAGCGCCGCTTCGCGCCGGAAGCCGCATGTGACCATGCATAGCAGCGCGTCGCGTGTCGATGTCCCTTCAGGTCGAACACCTGCACCTCGCCATCCCATACGATCTTCTCGTTGAACGTCTCGCGCACGGGAACGCTCTGCACGAACGTCGGCTCGCAACCGTGCAGGCGCCGGATCGCTTCTTCGAGGGCTGGCTGGCCAGCGGGGTCCATTCGACCTACTCTTCTACCGCAAACGGGGCGCGCTTGTTGATCCAGCGGATCAGCGTCGAGTCGTGGATGTTCAGCTCGGCCGCGATGCTTTGGCGGTGCTTGTGGAAGGCGCGCGCAAGGTCCGCCTCGGTCAGATGGCGAACCCTGCGCCGCCGCAGCCCGAGTCTGGCTAGCTTTCGGTGGAGGGTCGACCGGCTGCACTGCAACTCCGCACGCATCGCCCGCTGGTTGCCGTTGTGCCGCAGGAAGCTTGACCGGATCGCCGCCGCTTCGATCTCGGCGAACGTCTTGCCGGGGAGGATCAACCAGTCGGTCTCACGGCGCATGACGCGGGCCATGCCCGAAGGCTAGCGCGGCGGAGCGCCACGCGAGCAAAACCGACCACTACCTCAAAAAGCTTCAACGCGGAGGCGCGGAGGCGCGGAGGATCTGATCACCCTTCGAATCGAGACCAGCTTTCGAACTCGCAGCGCAGCGAATCTCCGCGTCTCCGCGTTGATCTCTTGGTCGTCGTCGCGGCTAGAAGCGGGCGGACAGCGCGAAGAAGGCCTTGATCTTGTCGTTCGTCTCCCGCAGCCGCGCGGAGAGCGTGCGCACGAAGGTCCAGAGCAGCTCGTACGCCAGGTCCTTGTGCAGGAACATCAACTGCTCGAGGTCTGCCTTCTGGATGACGAACAGCGTACAGGCGAGGTGCGCGGTGGCGTCGGCCGAGCGCGGCGTGTCGTCGATCAGCGCCATCTCCCCGAAGTAGCTGCCGGCCTCCAGGATGGCGAGCGCCTCCTCCCCCACTCCCGGCACCATCTTGGAGATGCGCACCTTTCCGGAGGCGATGATGTACATCTCGGTCCCGACTTCACCTTCCTGGAAGACGCGCTCGTTCGCCTTGAGCTGCTTCTGCGTCGCGATGGCACCCACCTTCTGCAGGTGGTCCGTGGTCAGATTCGCGAAGAGCGGGATCTTCTTGAGCTGTGCGGGGTCCAAGGGGTTCCTCGCGGCCACTCTAGCAAATGCGCCCCGGCGGAGGCGATTTCTCCGCTATGCTGCGCGCGCACCGAGGACGGCGCCGCGGCATCGAATGGCGTCCAGGGGTGATGCAGCGTGGAGAAGCACGCGATCGTGATCATCGGAAGCGGCCCGGCGGGGTACACGGCCGCCATCTATGCCGCTCGCGCGAACCTGAAGCCCGTGATCTTCACCGGCCTCCAGCCCGGCGGGCAGCTCACCATCACCACCGACGTGGAGAACTATCCCGGGTTCCCCACCGGGATCCTCGGCCCGGAGCTGATGGAGCTGTTCCGCGCCCAGGCGGAGCGCTTCGGGACCCAGATCATCGACGACGTCGTGACCCGCGTCCAGCTGCGCGAGCGGCCGTTCCTGGTCGAGGCCGGCAAGCGCCAGATGCACGCCGAGGCGGTCATCATCGCCACCGGCGCCTCGGCCAAGTGGCTGGACATCCCCACCGAAAAGGCGCTGAGCGGCCACGGCGTGTCCGCCTGCGCCACCTGCGATGGCTTCTTCTTCCGCAACAAGGACATCGGGGTGGTCGGCGGCGGCGACACCGCCATGGAGGAGGCGCTGTTCCTCACCAAGATGGCCTCCAAGGTGACGGTCATCCACCGCCGCGGCGCTCTGCGCGCCAGCAAGGTCATGCAGCAGCGCGCCTTCGCCAATCCGAAGATCGGCTGGGAGTGGAACCAGGAGGTCGTCGAGGTGCTCGGCGACAAGAAGTCGGGCGTAACGGGCGTAAAGACCAAGAACATGCAGAGCGGCGAGCAGAAGACCCTCCCGATGAACGGCCTCTTCGTGGCCATCGGGCACACGCCGAACACCGAGCTGTTCAAGGGCCAGCTGGAGATGGATCCCGTGGGCTACATCAAGGTCCAGCCGGGAACGACCAAGACCAGCATCCCCGGGGTGTTCGTCTCGGGCGACGCGGCCGACCCGGTCTATCGCCACCAAGGCGTCCACTAGATCGACTCAACGATCAGCGCGGAGGCGCGGAGACGCGGAGTGGTGATGGGTGGAGATGGTCGGGCGGTCGTGAGAACGACGGATTCCTCCGCGCCTCCGCGTTCGTCTCTTAGCCCTTCGAGGCCTTCTTGCCGGGGCGGGGGGCGGGGTCGGCGTCGCGGACTTCTTCCCCCTGGCGGACCCATTCGCCGCTGCGGCCGCCGGACTTCTTGACCAGGCGGAGCGAGACCAGCTCCATCCCCCGGTCGTGCCTCTTCATCATGTCGTAGACGGTCAGCGCGGCCGCGCAAGCGGCGGTCATCGCCTCCATCTCCACGCCGGTGCGCTCGATGGCGTGCACGCGCGCCTCGATGCGGACGACGCCTGCCTCCTCGTCGGCGGCGACCTCCACGTCCGCGCCCGCGATGGAGATGGTGTGGCAGAGCGGCAGGAGCTGCGAGGTGTGCTTCGCCGCCATGATGCCGGCGAGCCGGGCCGCGGCCAGCGCGTCGCCCTTCTCCAGCCGGCCTTCGTTGAGGAGCTTGAGGGCCCCGCGGCTGCACTTCAGCTCCGCGCGGGCGATGGCCACGCGGCTCGTCCGCTCCTTCTCCCCCACGTCGATCATCTTCATCGCGCGCCTTTATAGCCCGCGATCGCGGAGCTGATCGTCGTCCTCGCCGTTCAGGTGGCCGACCTCGTGGATCAGCGTGTCGCGCACCTCCCGCCGCAGCTCCTCGTCGTTGTGCGCCGCGCGGGAGAGGTTCTTCCGGTAGAGGAAGATGGCGGGCTTGTCCTGATCGCCCGACCCGTCGGCCGGCGGGCGGAACAGCCCCAGGATGCCGGGCGAGAGCGGCGGATCGGTGGCGGTCAGGTCGCCCACGTCCGGCAGGTCCACGACGGCGAAGTTCGATCGCTTCAGGCCGGCCTGGATCGGGGGAGGGAGCCGGGCGACTTCCTCCTGCACGACGCGCGCGAACGCCGAGACGCTGGGCGCCGCGGTCGCTTTGAACGCCTCGGCATCCAGCTTCTGCGCCCGCGCGAAGTGGGCGGCCGCCGCCACGTCGTCCTGCGCGCGCTCGGCGACGAGGCCCAGGTAGTGCTCGGCCCAGGCGTCCTGCTCCTCCGAGGTGAGCTTCTCCAGCTCCGCCTTCGCCTCGTCGAAGCGGCACAGCTCGAACAGCGCCACGCCCTTCTCCCGGCGCGCCTCGCGATCCTTGCCGTCCAGCTCGATCGCCTTGTTGGCCGCGGCCAGCGCCTCGCCGGGGCGGCCGAGGTCGTCGAGCGCCATCGCCTCGAGCAGGTGGAGGTCCTTGAGCAGAGCGCGGTCCTTCATCCGGTGCGCGCGCGGGAAGGCGCGGCGCGTATACGCGAGCGCCAGCTCCAGGTCGTCGCGGCCGCCGAGGCGGCGGACGTGCAGATCGGCCGCGGAGCGCAGCACCTCGGGATCGTCGGGGTCCAGGGCCAGGGCCCGTGCGTACGCCGTGCGGGCCTCGTCGACGTGCCCGAGCTCGGTGAGCGCGGCGCCGCGGAAGTGGTGGGCGGCAACGCTCTGCGGATCGATGCGCCCGGCCTCGCGCGCGCACTCCAGCGCGTCCTCGAACCGGCCCTTCTCGAAGTCGCGGGACGCCTGCTCGAGCAGGTCGGGCACCGCCGGCTCGCGCCCCTCCGGCGACGGCAGGCAAGGTGGCGCCGGAGGCTCGGGCTGGGGGCGCTGGGCCCCCCGCACGGCGTCCGAGGCGTCGATCGGCTTGGCGGTCGAGGCTGCCGGGGCGGCGACGACCGAGGCGCCTGCGGCCGGCTTGGCCGCCGGCGCGGCCTCGGCCGCGAAGTGTGTCCGTTTGCAGGCAGGCGCGGCCACCGTTGCGGCGGCGAGGGCGAGCGGCAGGAAGCGGCGGAGCGTGTCGGTCATTGCTGGCCTGATCAACAGCGGGTGCCGGCGCCCGGCTTCCCGCCCGGGGTCCGGCGCGCTGAGCGCACACGGTAGCACGCGCGTGCCCAGCGGACGAGTCGCCCCACGCCTGTCTGCCTGGTTTCCCGGAGGGCGGCTACTTTTCACCCTGCACCTCCGCTGGAGCACCCGAACCCACCGTGGGGGAAGGAGGAGCCGGAGGTCGGCGGCGGACCCACCGCGAACCCGGCGTCGGGTTGCGCCGTGCCGCCGTCGGGCTCCAGGTCGCCGGGACCGGCGTCGATCGAGCCGATCGTGCCGCCGTCGATGTACGTGCCGCCGTCGGATCCGGGATCGCCGGCATCGGGCGTGCCGGCATCCGGCGTGCCGGCGTCGGGGGGCGGCGGCGGAGGAGGCGGAGGGGGAGGCGGAGGGAGAGCCGGATAGATGACGACGCCGTCGAGCAGCGTGGCCGAGGCCGGCTGACCGTTGATGCGGACCGCGGTTGTGGCAGGGGCGTACGCCCGGAAGTCGGAGATTCCGTCGCCCGAGACCACCAGCGTGGTCCCCTGCAGGTCGGCCTCGATCATCCGCGCCGACGCGCTGGAGAGCAGCTCGCGGGTGCCGTTCTGGTCGGACAGCCTGCCGGGGCCGATCAGCAGCGCGCGCGCCGGAGCCCCCGCGTTGCGCGCGGCCATGCCCGCCAGCGCCGAGGTCAGGGCGAGGTCGCCGGCCGCGTACCCGTCGCCGCCGGCCCGGCCGAAGATCCATCGCTCCTCGAGCGCGCTCCCCGGCGCGACCACCGCGCCGGCGCCGGTGTCCGACGCGGACAGCGGGTCGATCCGGACGCGCGACGCCCACGAGGCGGCCGGCACCGGCACCAGCGCCGTGAGGAACTGGACGGCGGGAGCGGCGGCCTGCGGCCGGATCCGCACCCAGGCGATCGACGCGTCGGGCTCGAAGAGGAACGTCAGGTTCTCGCTCTGCGTCCCGGTGGTCGCCGTCCACGGCGCCGGCGAGACCACGCGCACGCCCAGCGACATGCCGTTGCGGTTGATCCCCTGCACCCACCCGGAGGCGGTGTCCACGTTGGCGCCGTCGAGGAAGTGGCAGATCCAGTCGTACGCGTGCGACGCGCTGGCGGCGACGTCGTCCCGCACCAGCGCGTAGCGCTTGCGCGCCAGGACCACGATTCGATCCCAGCGCGACAGCCCCACGGACGACGGGTAGAGCGAGGCGCCCCGTCCGCCCGCCACCGCGTAGTCGGCGGTCCCGGTGGGCAGGAGCAGCGGCTGCGCATCCCGGCTGAAGAACCACGGGTTCGCGGTCTCGTCGTCGGAGGCGCGCACGTCGCCGAGCTGGCCGGCGCCGTCGATGAGCAGGCCGTTGTGGAACGTGGTCATGTTGGCGCGCTTGTCGAGCGCGTACCCGGTGTTGGTGCCGGCCGTGTACCCGGCTGCCTCGGGCGCGAGCCAGGTCCCGTTGCCCCACATCCAGAACGACATGTCGTCGTTGTGGTCGTGGCCCCAGTTGAGGTGCCCGCCCGGAGCCCCGCCGACCTTCATGCGGTCGAAGTTCGCGCGCCCGCCGTACGGCGCCGCCTTGAACGCGAGCGCGAGGTCCCCCGCCTCCCACGAGCTGTGCAGCACCGAGGCCTGCAGGTCCGGCAGCCAGGTGTCGAGCGGCAGCGCGTGCACGTCGGCCGGAGCGACCTGCGGGTCGTAGGCGAGGAACTCGAAGACCTCGTAGTACATGTCCGGCAGGAGGTGCGAGCGCGCGCCGGCGTTCAGCCAGCGCTGGGCGGCGGTCTCGGCGATGCCGTCCTGGAATCGCCCGGCGGTGAACCGGAGCATCGAGATCATCCCGCCCTCCGGCCAGCCGGTGAAGTCGCCGTGGAGGAGGATCTGCTGGCGGGGAGAGTCCGGGATCATCGCGACCAGGAACATCTTCCCCAGCCCGCGCAGGATGCCCATGCCGGTGTAGTCGGAACCGGCGGCGCGCAGCGCCATCCAGAAGGGCAGCGCGACCGAGATCCCGTACTCCTGGTAGAGGATCCCCTCGTGCCAGGAGCCGTCCTGGATCTCGCCCAGGACGAGGTTCACCTTGGCGAGATCGTCCTGTGCGCGCGAGAGCCAGTTGCCGGCGCGCGCGTCCTCACCCTGCAGCGCGAGCCCGGCGAGCCCCATGCCGGCCGCGTTGATCCAGTTGTGGTTCTGCGGGTACTGGTCCACGTACCAGGCGTTCGGCCAGGCCTGGTACATGCGATCCGCTTCGGTGCCCAGCCGCAACGCGATCGCCGCGCGGTCCGCGTCGGGCAGCACGTTGTAGAGCAGGTCGTACGCGCACGAGACGCCGAGCAGGAAGTGGCCGATGTTGAGGTCCGGCGCGCCGAGGTCGGCGATCTCGCCGAAGCCCCAGTCCGTCCAGCCCAGGTACGTCTTCAGGCGAAGCTGCGCCTGCGCCGCGTAGCGCGAGTCGCCGGTCAGCTGGTACCCGAACGCCCACGCGCAGACGTCCTGCCCGAAGAAGCGCGGGTCGTCGTAGTCGGTCGTCTCCGGCGCCGGGTCGCCCAAGTGCTGCGAGAGGATCGACGTCAGGTGCGACGCGATCTCCTTGTGCGTGCCTGCCGCCGCGGTGCGGAGCGCCGCGGCGTCCCCCGCCTCGAAGAACAGGTGCGGGTGGGCGGCCCCGATCACGAGCGAAGCAGCCATCCATGCTGCAGCCAGCAAAGCGCCTCCAGCGGCGTCGCTTCCGCGCGGCTCCGGCCTCGTCGTGCGGGGCCCTTGGGGCCCTTCGAGCGCCTGGCGCCGCCCCCGGCAGCGCCACCCCATCCCAGCCAAGCGGCCCCTCCCGTGGATCGGGAGTGGCGCGCCGGTCGTGGGGAAACCCTACGAGGGGTCGCAGGCTTGGCTCAATGTAGGAAAATGACCACCCGGCAGGCCGGCACGCGGTCCCGGTCGTCGGTACGTGGAGGGGTTACTCGGCCGCCATGCCGAGAAAGAACAGCGGTCCTTCGTAGAGCGCGCGCCGCGCGAGCGCCTCGGAGAGGCCGGCCTTGCGGAGCGCCTCGGCCGCGCGGGGCAGCGCGAGCAGGTCGGTCGCGCCCTCGCCGATGTCGCTCGTCAGCACCACTCCCTCGGCGCCGTTCCGCGAGAGCAGCTGCGCCGCGTCCGCCGGCTCGAGCAGGCCCGGCTGCAACGTCAGCCCGGCGAAGTGCCCGCAGCCGCGCACCAAGAGGAACGTCTCCTCGGTGACGTGATCGACCAGGACGCGGGTGGGCTCCAGGCGCGACTCGCGGAGCACCGCGAGCAGCCTGCGGGTCACCGCCAGCTTCCCCTGCCCCGGCGTGTGCACGATCACCGGCTTGCGCAGCGCGAGCGAGAGCTCCAGCTGGCGCGCGAGCAGCTCCTCCTCGCGCTCGCCGCCCTCGTGCAGGCCCAGCTCGCCGAGCGCGACCACTCGCGGGTCGTCGAAGTAGCGCGGCAGGCGGTGCAAGAGGTCGTCCACGCCATGCCACGGGATGCGCGCCGGGTGCACGGCCAGCGCGACCCAGGGGCGGATCCCGGCGGCCCGGAGCCGCTCCACCTGCACGGTGACGAGGCCGTCCCAGTGGCGCCGCAGCTCTTCCGCGCTGGAAGCGCCCGCGTCGTTCGCGCAGGTCACCGCGGCGCGGAGCCCGAACCAGGCCAGGGTGGTGAGGTCGGCGTCGCTGATTCCCTCGGCGTGGAGGTGCAGGTCGACGAATGGCGGCGGCTCCAGCGCCATGCGATGACGCTAGCATGGCATGCGTTTCGCACGCGGCTTTTCGAACGCGTCCCAGCGGAGGCGCGGCGTGCAGCGGTTGACGCTGCCCGACGCGAGACCTACCAACAGGTGCCTGGCGGCCGCGCGGGCAGGCGGTTGGAAAGTGGACGGGAAGGAGCATCGATGGAGGCCATCGCAGCCGTAGTCCTCGCCGCCGGCAAAGGCACCCGGATGAAGAGCGACCGGGCCAAGGTGCTGCACCAGGCCTGCGGTCGCCCGCTGGCCTGGTTCCCCATCCGGGCCGCGTTCGCGCTCGACTGCGCTCCGGTGGTCGCGGTGGTAGGCCACCAGGCCGAGCTGGTCGAGAAGGAGCTGTCGCAGCTGTTCCCCGGCGCGCCGCTCGCGTACGCCCTGCAGAAGGAGCAGCTCGGCACCGGCCACGCCGTACTGTCCGCGCAGGCCGCGTTGGAGAAGGCCGGGTTCTCCGATCGGGGAAGCGTCCTGCTCCTGTGCGGCGACACCCCGCTCGTCACGGCCGAGACTCTGCAGCGGCTGATCCGGGCGAAGCAGGACTCGGGCGCTCCGCTCGCCTTCATCGCCACCCGCCCGGCCGACCCGAAGGGGTACGGGCGCATCGTGCGCAACGAGAAGGGCTTTCCCGAGCGCATCGTCGAGGAGAAGGACGCTTCCGCCGCCGAGAAGAAGATCGGCGAGGTGAACGCGGGGATCTACCTGGTCGATGCGCCCTTCCTGTTCAAGGCGCTGGGCCAGGCGAACCGCAACAACGTGCAAGGGGAATACTACCTGACGGACATCGTCTCGGCGGCCGCGGCTGCGGCGCGCGAGGGACGGGCGCCGTGGCCCGCCACCATCGAGGCCAGCGAGGAGGAGGTGAGCGGCGTCAACGATCGCGCCCAGCTCGCCTGGAGCGCGGCGCGCCTGCGCGAGCGGCGGCTGTCCGCGCTGATGCGCGAGGGTGTCTCCGTCGTCGATCCCGCGGTCACCTACGTCGACGAGGGAGTGGAGATCGGTCCCGACAGCGTGCTGGAGCCGCTGGTGAGCCTCCGCGGGAAGACCCGCCTGGGCCAGGGCGTCGAGGTGGGCCAGGGGTGCGTGCTGATCGACGTGGAGGTCGAGGACGGCGCGCGCATCCTCCCGTACTGCCATCTGCACGGCGCCAGGCTCGGCAAGGGGGCGATCGTGGGGCCCTTTGCACGTCTGCGGCCCGGTGCGCAGGTTTCCGAACAGGCGCACGTCGGCAACTTCGTGGAGCTGAAGAAGACGGTGCTGGGAAAGGGCAGCAAGGCGAACCACCTCACCTACCTGGGCGACGCGGTGATCGGCGAGGGCGTGAACGTCGGAGCGGGCACGATCACTTGCAACTACGACGGCAAGAAGAAGCACGTGACGGTCATCGAGGACGGCGCGTTCATCGGGTCGGACACCCAGTTCGTCGCCCCCGTGACCGTGCACAAGGGCGCGTACGTGGGCACCGGCACGACCGTGCGCGAAGACGTTCCGGCGGGGTCCCTTGCGGTGAGCGCGGGGAAGCAGCGCAACATCGAGGGGTGGGTGGAGAAGAAGGGCAAGAAGTGAGCGGTCCGGCGGTTGGGGCGTGGGGCGTGACGAGCTAGGTTGGAGCGGAGGCGGTAGAGCATGTGCGGGATCGTGGGATACGTGGGCGACGAGGAGTGCGCGAGCCTCCTGGTGGACGGGCTGCGCAAGCTCGAGTACCGCGGCTATGACTCGGCGGGCGTGGCGGTGCTGGGCAAGGAGGGCCTCTCGGTCGTCCGGGCCAAGGGCAAGCTCGCCAACCTCGAGAAGCGGCTCGGAGAGCAGATGCCGCGCGGGACGACCGGCATCGGGCATACCCGCTGGGCCACGCACGGCAAGCCGTCCGACGAGAACGCGCACCCGCACAAGTACGGCGGCGTCGCCGTGGTGCACAACGGAATCATCGAGAACCACCTCGAGCTGAAGGAGACGCTCTCCCATGCCGGGCACAGGTTCGCCTCGGAAACCGACACGGAGATCTTCGCGCACCTGATCGCCGACGAGGAGAAATCGGGGAAGGCGCTGCCCGACGCGGTCCGCGCGGCGCTGGCGAAGGTGAAGGGGACGTACGCGCTGGCGGTGATGAGCGAGCGATCGCCCGAGATGCTGGTGGTGGCGAAGAACGCCTCGCCGCTGGTGCTGGGGCTGGGCGACAAGTGCAACTTCGTGGCGAGCGACGTGCCGGCGATCCTGGCGCACACCCGCGACGTGATCTTCCTCGAGGAGGGGGACTTCGCGGTGATCACCAAGAAGGGCGTCGAGCTGACCGACCGCTCGGGCAACAAGCTCGCCCGCAGCGTCCGCCGCATCGACTGGACGCCGACCATGGCCGAGAAGAACGGCCACAAGCACTTCATGCACAAGGAGATCCACGAGCAGGCGCGCGCGCTGACCGACACCATCCGCGGCCGCGCCTCGGTGGAGGAAGGCGACGTCTACCTCGACGGGTGCAAGCTCGACGCGAAGACGGTCGCGGGCCTGAACAAGGTGCACGTGGTGGCGTGCGGCACCAGCTGGCACGCCTCGCTGACGGGCAAGATGATGATCGAGACGCTCGCGCGGCTCCCGGTCGAGGTCGACCTGGCGAGCGAGTTCCGCTACCGCGAGCCGCTGGTCGACTCCCGCACCCTGTGCGTCGCGGTCTCGCAGAGCGGCGAGACGGCGGACACGCTGGGCAGCTTCCGCGAGGCCAAGTCACGCGGGGCGCGCGGCCTGGCCATCTGCAACGTGGTCGGCTCCGCCATCGCGCGCGAGGCCGACGACGTGCTCTACACGCACGCGGGGCCGGAGATCGGCGTCGCCTCCACCAAGGCCTTCACCACCCAGCTCGCCGCGTTCTTCCTCCTCGCCGTGCGGCTGGGCCGCCTGCGCGGCACGCTGGATGCGCCGGCCGCGCGCAAGCACCTCGAGGCCCTGCGCGAGCTGCCCATGCTGGTCGAGCGGACCCTCAAGTACGAGGGGGAGATCCAGCAGGCCGCGTACAAGTTCTCCGCCGCGCGCGACTTGCTCTTCCTTGGCCGGGGCCCGCAGTTCCCGGTCGCGCTGGAGGGGGCGCTCAAGCTGAAGGAGATCTCCTACATCCACGCAGAAGGGTACGCGGCGGGGGAGATGAAGCACGGGCCGATCGCGCTCATCGACGAGAACATGCCGGTGATGGTGCTGGCGCCGCGCGACTCGGAGACCAACCCAGGCGTGAACTACGAGAAGATCCTGGGCAACATCCAGGAGGTGAAGGCGCGCGGCGGGCGGGTGATCGCCATCTGCAGCGAGGGCGACACCATGGTGCCCCGGCTGGCGGAGTGCGCGATCGCCATCCCGCAGACCAACCCCCTGCTCCAGCCCATCATCTCCGTCATCCCCACCCAGCTCTTCAGCTACCACGTGGCCGACCACCGCGGGACCGACGTCGATCAGCCCCGCAACCTCGCCAAATCCGTCACCGTCGAGTGACCAAAAAGACGAACGCGGAGGCGCTGAGGCGCGGAG
>WNFD01005828.1_pt1 | contig 14477 bp, 17 predicted proteins | sample 5400491 | NCBI WGS metagenome assembly WNFD01 (sample SAMN13153343, study PRJNA577476) | soil metagenome | isolation source: 120 cm saprolite under Douglas fir tree site 2 hole 2 replicate 2 | place: USA:California | collected 2015-04-18
GGCCCGCCGCTCCCGGTCCCGTTCGCGCCGGCGCATCCGGGCGTCCTCATCGGCGAGGCACTGCTCCTCGGCCTGCCCGAGGGCCGGTTCCTCGACGAGGACGCCCTGCCGCTCGTAGCGTTTGCGCGTCCGGCTCCAGCGCACGACCACCGCCGACAGACTGCTCGCCAGCCTGGCGCGGCGGGTCAGTGCCGCGTCACCTGCCGGGACGAAGATCAGGTGGTCCATGTCGGCGCAGGTCAGGCACAACGGGCCCGCGTCGTCCATCATGAGGAAGTTGCCAGTGCCGCCGCAGCCGGCGCAGGTCCATTCCTTGAGCGGCAAGATGACGAGCAGGTCGGGCGGCCTACCCGGACGCTGCGTGACTTCTCCCTGGGTATCCGCCGCTGCCCGGCGCCCGGACCTCGATTGGGGATTCCGCCTCACAAAGGGCAGCGTAGTGACCCTGGCTAGTTGCAGTGCGAGCGGGACAAGACCCGCCTGGAGCACCTGCTGTGCCTCCGATTAGCTGGGCTGCTGGTCGGTGGGCCACTCGTATTCCAGGCGCCACTGGTGGGCTGGCATGACGTGCAGGCAGACTTCGACGGCCCGGCCGTCGGCGGTCCATCCGGTGTGGGTGACGTCATAAACGCGCTGGTCGGGACTCATCTTCAAGAACTCGGCCTCATCGGGCGCAGGCGGCCGGACTTCGACTTCCTCGGTGATGCGGGCCTGCGCAAAGCCGAGCTCGGCGAAGCGGCTGATGATCCCGCCCGGGCCGGAGTCCTGTTCTTCGAGAGCGGTGCCCGCGGCGATCTCCAGGGGAATGTAGGAGTCGGCGATCTGGACCGGCGTGTCGTCGGCGTACATGAGGCGTGCCCGCCGCACGCAAGTCTGTTCCTGCCGTCGTCCCTACAGACCACACGCCTGGCCGCCAAGGTCGCCCGGCTGGCCGCCTGACTAGCTCGGGAGCATCCGAAGCGGCCAAGGGCGAAGAGGTGGCAGCTGGTTCTGGCCGCGGGCCGTGACTGACTTCCGGCGCTGCTCTTGACAGCGCAGCAACGCGAGGAGACTGTCGAGGACAGCGCAAGCCGGCGCAACTTTCTTACCTGGAGGCAACCATGGCGTTAGTCTTCCTTGCGATCGACCCAGTCCGGGGTGTTGAGTTCCGGCGCGCTCGTGTCGTATCCGAGCCGCTCGCTGACTTCATCCGGTTTGAGTACGACATCACTGAGGGCCTTAACATCGCTGCCGGTGAGCAGGTGCGCTGGCTGCCTCGGCGGCGAGCGTCGGATCTATGCCTGCCCGGGAATGACTTCTGGGTCTTCGACGACCGGCTAGTCCGGTTCGGTTACTTCGCTGGTGACGGTGAGTTCCTAGAACATGAGCTGTCGGATGACCCGGCCATAGTCAAAATGTGCGCCAGCGCGTTCGAGACGGTCTGGGAACGCGCCATTTCGCACGCCGAGTACCGGCCCGCCTGACCGTCCGCCGTTTCCGACCGTCACCAGACAGTGGCTGTCTCGCCTTCGTCCAGCGTCCAGCGGGCTCGGCAGGAGCTAGCCGAGCGACTGCGGGACATCCGGCTCGACGCCGGCCTGACCGGGCGGGCGTTGTCCGCGGCGGCAGGCTGGCACGAGGCGAAGACCAGCCGGATCGAGTCAGCCAAGCAGGCACCCAGTGACGCGGATATCCAGGCCTGGTGCCAGGTCTGCGGAGCACCCAGCCAGGCACCCGACCTGATCGCGGCATCCCGCGCCGCCGACTCGATGTACGTAGAGTGGCGGCGGCTGCACAGGACGGGGCTGCGCCGGACGCAGCAGACGCGCCTGCCACTGTATGAGCGCACGCGCGTGTTCAAGGTCTACTGCTCGACGGTGATACCAGGATTTCTCCAGATTCCCGGATACGCAGACGCGCTGATGTCCGCGATCACGGCCTTCCAGGGCACTCCCGATGACGTCGAAGAGGCGGTCAGGGCACGGATGAACCGCAATCGCCTCCTGCATGCCGCCGGGCACCGGTTCACCATGATCATCGAGGAGTCGGTGCTGCGGTACCGGCTGGGCGACTCAGAGACCATGGCTGCCCAGCTGGGGCACCTGCTGAGCGCCATAGCGCTTCCCTCGGTGTCCCTCGGCGTGATCCCGTTCTCCGCCAGCGAACGGCAAATGTGGACGCTGGAAGCGTTCACCGTCTTCGACGACGCACGGGTGCACGTCGAGCTGCTGTCCGCGCAGGTGACAGTCACCGCCCCGAGCGAGATCACGCTCTATGCGCGAGCCTTTGACAAACTCGCGGAGATGGCCGTCTACGAGATGCAGGCTCGCTCGCTGATCACGGCCGCGATCGACGCGCTCAGCTAATTGCCTCGCAAGTTCTCGCAAGTCTGTTTACCCGTCCGCAGCGCCCAGGGTTAGCTACTAGTAACCGTGTGGATACGCGACGGGAGACCACAGCCAGATGGACCGGACAGCGGGGAGTTCCGCGGACAGACGGCGCCGGCAGCAGGCGGCATGACTCTCAGCGCACAGCACGCCTACGACCTCTGCGGTCTGGGGTCGCTTGAATCACCTGGCACTGAGGCCGGGCCGAATCCCGTGCAATGCAAACCGAGCAAGAAAGGGACTCCCCAATGAGCGGCGGTCCTGGCAGGAGCAGTTGCTGCCTCCCTTCTAGCACGGATGCGGCCATTTCTGGCTGGCCACTGATAAGCGGACTGGAGTTTGGCCCGCTGCCCGGCGCGGTGCCCTGCGCCCGGCTGCACACCCGCCTTGTACTGTGCGAATGGCAGCAAATCAGCCTGGTCGACGCCGCTGAAATGGTGGTTAGCGAATTAGTGACCAACGCCATAACCGCTACGCGAGCCATGGGTTCCGTTTGCTCGGTGTGGCTGAGGCTGGCGTCGGATGGCTCACGAACCCTGATCCTGGTCGGCGACGCAAGCCCCGATCCGCCACGGCGCATCGACCCAGTCGGTGACACCGATGGTGGCCGGGGCCTGCTGCTAGTGGAAGCGCTCAGCAGCGGCTGGGGCTGGTACGCCACCTGCGAGCGCGGAACCACCAAAACGGTCTGGGCCGAACTTCGCGCAAGCGGGACAGCATGAGCAGCACCCGGATACGCGGCGTGCAGGCCACACCCGAGACCACAGTAAGCGGTTGTCGGCGACGGGGCGGACGCGCGAGTCAGGATTGGCGAATGCGCGGTCATGCTTGTTTTCGGATGCCCCGGCAGGTCGACGTTGACCAAATCGAGGGAATGGGCGATGGCATAAGAACGGGGCTGCAGCCTGCGCGGCGCAGGTGGCACCTAATGACCGGTGGCGATCACGTGGGCGGATATCGCGCCGGCCCGGGCGCGGCCGAGTGGTGACCATGGAATTATCTGCCTATCAGCGGGCCGCTGGTGAGACAAGCCGGCTTCGGCTTAGCGGGCCGCACGGTGTTATCGCCCCGATGCTGGGCTTGGCTAGCGAGACCGGCTCGATTCTCAACGTGTACAAGAAGTACCTGCGTGACGGCATCGACCCGGCGGCGAACCGGGAGTTCTTGCGCCAAGAGCTGGGTGACCTGCTGTGGTATGCGGCGGCCGTGGCGACCGCCTCCGGTCTGGATCTGGACGACATCGCTGAGGCGAACTTGCGCCGCACCCGCGACCGCTACCCGCGCCAGTGGCCCGAATCACGAGGGGGAAACCTGCCGGTCCTGGATGCCGGCTACCCGGCGCATGAGCGGTTCCCGCGCCGACTTGTCGTGGCCTTCGCAGAGCGGGCGCTGACGTCGGGTTTTCATGCTATGTGCATGCTGGGTGAGAATGGCGGCGGTTATCTGGTGGCTGATCTCGATGGGCGGGAGCTGGGTTATAAGAAGGTGCTGTCGTTATGACGTCGGCCAACGCCAGTTTCCGAGAGGCGCTCAGGCGGCTGCACCAGGCGAAGGACGCCGCCTACCGTGATGCGTGGAAACGGCGGGGTGAGGTCATCTCGATCCTGGCCAACATCGCGCGCAAGGCTGGCCGGCTCGGATACGGCCTGGGCGGTGCACCGGCGGCCAGGGATGAATCCCGGCCGCCCGCCGGTCGGATGCCCCGCGTGCAGGCGCTTACCGATGCCCCTGTAACTCGTCGGCGCGCTCAGGCGTGACCGCCCGGACTTGCACATGGGCTACATCGCGACCTGCGTGGAAAGGCACGGCTGATGCGTGACGACGACTACGCCAAGCTGCTTGAGGACCTGGAGCATGAGTTGCTGTCCGGCGCCGGCCCGGCCGGGGTGCTCGGGCTCACCAGGGTGACTCTGCGGCTGCTGGCCTCACTGGCCCCAAGCGGCCTGAGCGCGGCCGTGGAGGCCATTTATGCGCCGCAGACGCTGGATGCCCGTCAGCCGCTGAGAGTGCCAGTGCGGCCATTCCCGGCGCTCAGCGAGGCGCAGCACGGCGTGCTGGTGGTCGCCGCCGATGAGGAGAAAGAAGACCTGCTTCGCGCGGCGCTGCCGTTCATCCAGGGCGCTCCGAAGGTCATCGTGGCCGGCTACGGGCACCTGGCCTTCCGCGACCCGCTCTTCGATGAGGAGCTGACTCAACTCCTGGTACCGTCGCTGGCCAACGGCTACCCGCTCTCGCTGGTCCACCTGTACCAGTGCCTGGCCAACGCGGCCCGGCTGGGCCTGCGCGGCGTGGTGGCCGAGTTCGGCATGTTCAAGGGCGGCACCACCATGTTCCTGTCACGGGTGATCAAGCGGCTCGGCGCTGGCTGGCCTGTGATCGGCTTCGACACCTTCGGCGGGTTCCCGCCGCGCCGCTCGCCGCTGGACATGTACGACCACCCCGATTGCGTCTTCACCGACCTGGCGGCGGTACGGCGCTATCTTGACGGCCAGGACATCGAGATCGTGGCCGGTGACATCACGCAGACGTGCAAGCGGCTGGAGGGCGAAGACCTGGTGCTGAGCTTCATCGACACCGACAACTACACCTCCGCCAGCGCCGCCCTGGACGTGGCGCGGGAGCGTACCGTGCCGGGCGGGGCGATCGTCTTCGACCACTTCACCGGCACCGGCCGGTTCCGCTACACCCTGGGCGAGCGCATAGCAGGCCGCGTGCTGCTGGACGATCCCCGGTACTTCCACCTGCACGGCACGGGAGTGTTCTACCGGCAGCCATCAGCACATGCGGACCGGGCAGTTAGCGGATGAGACGCCCGCCGGTGCCCCGGCCGCGGATCTATGACCTGTACTGGTATTTCGCCGCCGAGCGCCAGCGGATGTTCGAGCGCCGCGTCGCGGGCGAGCCGTGGCCGTGGACCGATGACCCGATCTTGCGGGAGTTCAAGTTCTGCAACGTCTACCGCGCCGCCGACCGGGTGTCGCAGTACATGATCCGTGATGTCTGCTATCACGACGAGCCGTGCTCCCCGGAGGACCGGCTGTTCCAGATCGTCGCCTTCCGCACCTTCAGCAAGACCGGGACCTGGCGGGCCGTGCATGACGTCCTCGGCCGCTACCCGGCCCTGGACGACCTGGCGGACGGCTCCTTTACCCATGCACTTGACGACGCGCGGACGCGCAACGGCGGCCTGTATACCGGGGCGTTCATCCTGTGCGCCGCCGACGCCTACGGCCAGTCAGCCAAGCACCGCAACCATGTCGAGCTGTTCCGGCACATGTTCCTGCAAGACGGTCTCGGCGGGAAACTCCTGGAGGCCGGGTCGCTGCGCGAGGTGTACGACCTGCTGCACGGCTACCCGCTGATGGGCGATTTCATGTCCTACCAGACCACGATCGACCTGAACTACTCCGGGCTCATGGACTTCAGCGAGAACGAGTTCACCCAGGCCGGGCCGGGCGCGCTTCGCGGTATCAAGAAGGTGTTCGACAGTCCCGGCGACTATGCGCCTGCCGAGATCGCCCTGTGGATGACCGAGCGGCAGGAACAGGAGTTCATCCGGCTCGGCCTGCCCTTCGGCGGCTTGTGGGGACGGCCCCTGCACGCCATCGACTGCCAAGGGCTGTTCTGCGAGACCGACAAATACTGCCGCGAAGCCGCACCCGAGCTGGCCAGCGCTCGCAAGCGGATCAAGGCCCGGTTCACAGCCACCCCCGAGCCGATCCGGTTGTTCTTCCCCCCGAAATGGGGGATCAACTACAAGCTGCCTGCTGGGCCGGTGTACAGCGGGGCGCCAGCGCAGGAGCAGGCAACTCTGTTCTGAAATGGCGAGCGGCTAACCCCATCCGCCGCGCCAAGCAGCGGGAACGCGCCTCGTGGGCCGGCGGGGAATGTTCATGGAGGGTTTACCTGGTTGTGGGGGGATGGCCTTGGCGGGTGGGGGACGTGGGCTTCGCCAGGTCGGCATGGAGGCCGGCCCGCTAGGAGGTCCCGACCGATGACGCCGCAGCCTTCGCACCCGATGATTCACCGGCGTTCGCGCTGGCGCGCCCCGCTGCTGCTGGCGCTGACCGTGGTCACCGGCGGCTCGCTGATCGCCGCGACCAACGGCAGTGCATCGGAGCACGCCCCCGGCGCGTACTTCCGGCCCGGGAACCTGCTGGTGAGCGGGTCGGTGTACGAGCCGGCCGACATCAAGGCGGGGGTAACGGTCCTGCCGCCGGGCTGCGTGAGCGGCTGTGACGTGGCCAACAGCGACGGCGCGTATCCGCAAGTGTGGAACAACGACCTGGCCGACGCCAGTTTCGGCATAACGTCGCCGGCCTTCCTCGACCAGATCACCCCGTCCGGGCGCCTGGTGAGCACGCTGCAGGTTCCCGACGGATCGCGGCGCGGTTCCCGGCCGGGCGGAGACCCATCTGGTGACGAGCTTCTCCTCGAAGTCCGAACTGGCCCTGAACCTGTCGGCCAACGGCCGGGACGTGACCTTCATGGGTTACCTCGCGCAGCCTGACGCGCTCGATGTCTCCAACTCGAACACCCCAGGTGTTGTCGACCCGACGAACCCGGTGACCGGCGCCTACTACCGGCTGGCCGCGCAGGTGGATCAGCAGGGCCGGTTCCGGTTCACCGAGACCAACGCCTACAGCGGCAACAACGGACGGGCCGCGATCCTCAACAACAGTGACGGCGCGAACGCGCTCTACACGGCCGGCAACGCCGGCAATGGCGGCAACCCCCAGCCCTCCGGCGTCATCATCGGCACCGGCGCGCAGATCATGACCCCGCGGGATGAACCCGAGCGCGCACAGCAGCCCGGCACCCCCACGCCGGTCGGCAGCTTCAACGTGACCGGGAACAACCTCGCCACCGGGCTGCCCTGGGCGCCTGCCACCGACGGCCTGCGCAACATCACCGGCCGGGTCAACCGGGACGGCACGGTCACGATCTGGGCCGTCACCTCCACGGTCAGCGGCAACGGCGACCAGGGTGCCGACCCCAACAAGCTCGTCGCGGTGACCGACAACCCGGCCACCGTCACGCCTCCGGCTGAGAGCTTCACCACCGTCCGCGCCGCCGGATTCGGCGAGGTCTTGCGCGGAGTGTCATTCACCCCGGGAACGGAGATAAACAGCCGCTGAGCGCCACGCGCGGCGACCCGACACCGCCATCCGGCCGCCAGGTGGGGCGGGGAATAATTGCGGCTCGCCGCCGATGTCATCCCAGACCTCGCCGCCGGTGTCATCCCCGGCCTCGCCGTCGGCCGGGGAGTGGCCAAGCAAGCTGCGGGTCAGCGCCTGCCGCTGCTCGGAAAGCTCCTCGGCCGCGGCGGCGAGGTCGGCATCGGTGAGGGAGCGCACGTCGTCCGAGGCGCGGAACGCGGCCAGCACCGCCCGGCGCAGCAGTTCCTTGATAAATGACGCGGTGACGCCCTCGGTGGCCGCGATCACCGGCGCAAGGTCCGCCTCCAGTTCCAGCGTGCCCGCATACAGCCGCAGCAGGCGTTCCCGCGCCTGCTCATCCGGCTTGGGGATCTCCACGGCCAGATCCACCCGGCCGGGCCGGTCGACCAGCGCCCGCTCCAGCATCCCGGCCCGGTTGGTGGTCAGCACGAACGTGACATCGGCATCAGCGCCGATCCCGTCCATCGCCTCCAGCAGCGAGAACAGCAGCGGGCTACTGTCCGGGCCGAAGCTCCTGTCCTGGGCGACGAGGTCGACGTCCTCCAGGACCAGCATGGATGGCTGTAGCCGGCGGGCCAGCGCGGCGGCTGGCTCGATGAACCGCATCGCCTGCCCGGTCATCAAGATGACCGTGCAGCCGCTCATTCGGCCCATCAGGTAGCGGACGGTGTGCGTCTTGCCCGTGCCGGGGAATCCGTGCAGCAGCAGCCCGCGCTTCAGGTGCTGCCCGACTGCCCGCAGCCGCTCCGCGTGGCTGGTGATGCTGATGACGTGGCGCTCGATCGAATCGAGCACCCCGGCCGGCAAGACGACCTGCTCGGCGCCGAGGTCCGGGCGCGGCAGGAAGCTGAGCAGCTCGTTGCCCCGGTGCTCGGACACGCCGAAGCTAAGCACCTTCCCGCGGAACACGTCGTGCACGCGCATCAGCCGCTCGATCTCACCACGGACCGCGACCGCCGCGATCCGCTGTGCGGCCAGGATTTCCATCCGGCACTCGGACGGGCCGAAACGGTCGGTGGCCCGCAGCCCGATGACAACCGGGCTGTCGTCGGGTGCGGTCGACAGCACCAGGCCGAACTGCACCACCTCCATCGCCTCGTCCGGCCCGATCGCGGCCGTGCCGTGGGTGACGGCCGAGATCTCATATCCAGGGCCGGGCCTGGTGATCATGGTGGCCAGATCCTCGTGGTCCCTGTTCATCCCGCTGAGGCCGAACCACTCGGCAGCGGGGGAGTGCTCGGCCAGGTAGGCGTCGATGCCGCGCTGAAGGTTGGCGTGTTCCCACAACGGGAAGCTCTCCTCGACGAACGCCATGTCCTTCAGCTCACAGCCGAGGTGCGCGCCGATCTTCGCCGCCACCGGGGTATCCAGCCCGGCCTGCGTGGCCAGGTGATAGCTGGCTTCGAGCAGGTCCCGCAAGGCCATCGCCAGGCCGGTGGCGGTAGACACGTCGAATGGCGCTGTTCCGCCGCCCCGGCCCGAAGCAGCGTCACCGGAACGGTCGGCGGTATGGTCTGCGGGAGTCATGCCGACCAGGATGGCAGTGCCGCCAGCACGCGGGCAATTCAATTCACGCGCGCCGCGGCGAGAAGTACCCGACCACAACACGCTGGAAAATGAAACCGCCCTTCGGACCGAAAGGACTAGACAATGGCTGTGGCCATCGTCCTGGCGGCCGGCGCGGCGCTGCTTTCCGCCCTGGCGGTGGTGCTTCAGCGGGTGGCCATCGAGTCGGCCCCGGGCTCCAGCCTCAGTCCCCGGCTGATGACCCATGCGCTGAAGAAACGTGGCTGGCTGATCGGCTTCGGCCTCATGCTCGGCATGTTCGTCCTGCAGGCGTCGGCGCTCCGCGCCGGCCAGCTCAGCGTGGTCCAGCCGGTGCTCACCACGGAGCTGATCTTCCTGGTGGCCATCCTGGTGACGGGCTTTCACCGCACGGTCGGCTGGCGCGAGCCGCTGGGGATACTGGCCATCGTGGCCGGGCTGGCCGGCTTCTTCGCCTCCGCCTCACCCGCCATCGGCACGGGACAGCCAGACCGCAGGGCCTGGGTGGTGGTGTCGGTGGTGACCGTGGTGTGCGCGCTGGGCCTGGTGGCGTCGGGCCGCGCCGGTCCCCGCTGGTGGCGGGCCTCCGCGCTGGGGGCCGCCTCCGCCGTCCTGTTCGCCTACAACGCCGCCCTGACCAAGACCCTGACCGCGCTGCTGCGCGACGGCGGCTGGGCCCACGTGTTCGCGAGCTGGGAGCCGTACCTGCTCGCCCTCAGCGGCGCGTCGGGGTTGTTCCTGTTGCAGAGCGCGCTGCACGCGGGGCCGATCACCGCGTCGCGCACCGCCAACGTCATCATCAACCCGCTGGTCAGCATCGTGATCGGAATCACCGCCTTCAGTGAGCGGCTGCGCGCGGGGGCGGGATTCGTCACCCTCGCGTCCTGGCCATCGCGGTCCTGTGCGCCGGAGCCGTGGTGCTCATCCGCTCGCCCCTGGTGGCCGGCATGGGCGGGACGGCGAGCGACGAATACCTCGGCGCCGGCCCTCTCCCGCCTCCCGTGGTGTAAGCGGCACGGTCGAAGGCCGGTCTGAGCCCCGGCCATCGTCATCGGCATGCTCGTTCAGCGCGACGTCCCCGCAGTGCGGACATAGCGGAGCTTGTCACTATCTAGCGGGATAGCACGCTTACAAAGCCAACCCAAGAACACGATCCTTAACGCTTTCCTGGTAGCCGGTGCCGGACACTCAGAGGCGGTCGGCTAGCCAGGCGTGTACTTCCCCGACGCGGTGCTCCAGGAGGGTCAGGTGCCCGTCTTCATCGGTCAGCCTGGCCTCGACGCCGGGGATGTGCGCGGCGAGCCACTGGCCATGGCCGAACGGCACGAACTTGTCCTGCCTGCCGTGCAGCAGCAGCACCGGAACCGCTATCTGGGCCGGATCGAACCCCCACGGACCGGCCTGCGCGCAGCCGTCATCCCACCATCCCTGGCCACCGGGCGCGAGACCCTCGTGCATGGAGTACGCCAGGTACTCGGCCAACTCGCCGGCCAGGACCGCCGCATCGACCGGTGAAAGCAGCGACTCCAGTCCCTCGGCCAGGTCACCCGCCGACGCGGCCAGGAACTCCTCCCGGTCCTTCTCCAGCTTGACCCGGGCCGCGTCCTCGTCGGCGAGCAGCAGCCGGAAGTCATCGGCGTTCTCCTGGCCCATGCCGGCGAACCAGTCGAGCCCTTCCGCGCCGTAGGGGGCCGATGACGCCAGCGACGCGGCCGCCACGACAAGGTCAGGGAGCAGCGCCGCGCACGCCAGCACGTGCGGGCCGCCGCCCGAGATGCCCCACATCGCCAGCCTGTCGATCCCGAGCGCTGAGCAAATGGTCCGCACATCGCCGGCGCAGTCGGCGACGCTGCGCCCCGGGTGCGGTGCTGACCCGCCATAACCGGGCCGGTCATAGCTGATGAGCCGCAGGCCGCGATCGGCCGCATCGGCTACGTTGCGGCCATACAGGCGCCGGGAGTTCGGGGTGCCCATGTGAACCAGCACCGGGCGGCCATCAAGATCACCGGCCTCCTCGACCGCCAGCGTTCTGCCATCCGCGGTCCGGACCACCCGTTCCATGTCTGCCCCTCCACGAGCTCGCGGTCGGCCCGCGCGCGGGCCCTCCCCGAACGCTACGCGCCCCGGGACCAGCCCGTGAGCAAGGCCACCGGGCCCAAGGCCACCCGGCCGAAGGCCACCCGGCCGAAGGCCACCCGGTCCCGGCTCGTGGGGGACCGGTTCCGGCGGCGTCAGGGCGTTGTGGCCGGATGGCCTGTGGTCCGGCGGAACATGCGGTACCGCCGCCATGGCCGGTAGCCGGCGCGGGCGTAGAAGGATTCACGGACCGTCCAGCCGATATGGCAGGTGCGGGTGCCAGCATCACGCAAGATCTCCGAGGCGCGTGCCACCATGGCGGTGCCGATTCCCTGGCCTTGCCGGTGCGGTGCCACGCCCACGCACCCGATCGTCCCGGCGGCCGGACCGAGCAGGGGCAGGAACACGGTATCCGCGCCGGGACCTTCAAACAGCAGGGTTCCGGCGATCCCCCCCTCGCGATCCCGCGCGACCAGGATGTTCTGGTCACTGGGCTCGAACCAGCGCGCCCAGCTGGGGAAGGTGGACGACTCGAAGGCCAGGACCGCGCCGGATTCCGACCGGGTTGCCTGGGTGATGGTCACGCCCGCCTGAGTGGCGCGTTCGGATGCGCCGGCTGGTGGACGATAGTCATCCAGGTCCGCCACCAGGTCGAGGGTGTCATGGCGGGAATCCCAGCCGAGGGCAGCGAAGAAGCTGACCGCCGCGGGCAAGTCAAGCGGGACACCGGGCCAGATGTAACTGGTGCCGCCGCTCCCGGCGGCCACCTCACCGGTACCGGCCGCACTCAGCAGCCCCACCGCGGCGGTGACCAGCGCGGTGCCGATCCCGCGCCGCTGACACGCCGGAGCGACCAGCACGAGCGGGATGCTTCCCGCCATGTCCACGGCGGCAAAACCGACCAGCCCCATGCTCTGCACGGCGGCCAGCCCCGTGCCCTGCACGGCCACCAGTCCTTCGCGCAGCGCCATGACGCCACCCGGCAGCAGCGGCCAGGCCGGCGGCAGGGCGGCTCGCCAGAGTGCCTCAACCTGTTCCCGGTCAGTCGCCGGCTCGAACTGACGCAGCCACCACTGACTCGTCACGCCTGCCATCCTGCCACCGGCAGCGCAGCCGTCCATTGCCTGGCTAGCTGGCTGGCCTAGCTGGCTGGCCAGCCCGAGCCGGAGCCAGGGACGCCGGTGTCAATCAGGGTCAGCCCGTCGGAGTCCCGCCAGAGATAGGCGTGCCCGACGGGGAAGCGCAGGAAATGCAGGCGCGGGGTCACCTCGACGACGTCCATGCGGCGACGGTAGGAACTCATGCCCGGAACCGCCAGCATCTACGCTGCCCGCGAATCCGCCCTGCGCGTAATGGTCAGCGTCGGGGACGGGGTGGGCAGTGCGCTGAGCAGCGTGCCGGTGATTCGGGCCGGTCATCCGCCTGTCACCCGTCGGTTAGGGGACAACGGTGACGGGCCAGCGGCTGGCGCGCACGAGATGGACCGCGAGCGAGCCGACGAAACGGTGACCAGCCGAGGTTGAGGCCGACAATCACCGCATCGGCCCGCAGTTCGTCGGCCAGCCGGACGATTTCGGTGAAGGGATTGCCGTAACGCTCGATGACTTCGGCCCGGATCCCGCGCTCGGCGCCCTGGGTCTCGACGGCCTGCCGCAGTTCCCGTGCGATTTCATCTTGTGCTTCCTGCACGGAGGTGACCGCGCCGCCGCCAATTCCCGCCACCGCGCTGAAAGTGCGCACATACAGGCAGACCAGCCGGGCGTTCTGCCGTCGCGCCATTCCCGCCGCGTAGGCGCCAGCGCGCATCGAGGTGTCCGAGCCGTCTATGGCCACCAGCACCACTGTCGGCCCGTCCGAGGGCTGATCGCTCACCTGCCAAATGTACCCATCAGTCAGCCGGGTCTGAGGGCCTCGGAGAGGTCGATTTACGCGGTGCCTTCCTGGGGTGGTTCGGTGCCCCGCTGGCCCAGAAGACCACGAAGACGCTCCACCTCGTCGTTCAGCCGGCGGAGCCCCTCGGCCAGGGATGGAAGGTCCTGGTGCGCGGTGGCCCACTTCTCCTGACGAGAGGCTTTCTCGCCGAGCAACTGCCGCCCTTCTCAGCCTCGTCCGTGCTGTGCCGGTTCACGTCAAGGTACGTCGCGTCTGAAAGATGTCAAGTTATGTCGCAAGTTCGGTGTCGCCCCGTTCCGGAGATGCAGGGATCTTCCGCGTGTTCCCGGTCTGGCCACGCCGGTTGCATCCAGTGGAAGGATGGGAGCCGTGATCGGACGCCTGCACCATGTGATCGTGGACTGCCCCGACCCAGCGGCGCTCGCGACGTTCTACGCCGAGCTTCTCGGCCTCCCCGTCACCTGGCAAGAAGACGACTTCGCGGTCGTCTCGAGGGACGACACGTCCTCGGGTATCGGATTCCAGCTCGCGCCCGGCCTCCAGGCACCGCGGTGGCCCGACCCGAGCCGGCCGCAGCAGATGCACTTCGACGTCATGGTCGATGACGTCGAAGCGGCCGAGTCGCGCGTCCTGGCCCTGGGTGCCCGGCGGCTTGCGGGCGAAGACGGCGGATCACGGGTATACGCGGACCCGGCCGGACACCCTTTCTGTCTCATACCCCGGCCGGCCTGGGCTGCGCCCATAGGCGGCTCGCCAGGCAGTGAGCGAGCCGAAGAGGCGCGGCGTTGCCTGGACTGAGGAGCGAGGCACGAGCGACGAGGGAAGGCGACGCCTAAAGGCGCCCCGTAGGCGAGCGGGAGGCGGAGCATGAGCGCCCCCGGTGGCTGACGGGTGATCCGGGTCCCGGCCGATCCCGGTCGCGGGAGGCTTGCCGTTCTATGCGGAGCCCGGCCGCGCGGTGGTCTGGCCGACCTCGATGAGGTGGCCGTCCGGGTCGCGGATGTAGGCGCGGATTTCGCGGTCGTGGTCCTTGGGCTCGGTCAGGAACTCAGCGCCTTTCGCTGACCACTCCGCGTATACCTTGGCGATGTCCGCGACCCTGATGTTGAGAAACGCGCTCGTGTGGCTCGGGTCGGCCGGTGGCGTGAGCGTCACGCCCGGCTTGTCATCTGTCGGGCCGCCGCCCACGTTGAGGATGAGCCAGCTGTTGGCCATCTTCATGATGACCGGGTCGCGTTCCACCAGGACCTTCGCCCCGAACACCGACTCATAGAAGTCACGGGACCGGTCCTGGTCGGAGACCACAAGGAAGTGGGTGACCACGAAACCGGTCGCCGGGTCGGGGAAGTCATCCGGGCTCATCTGAACCTCCGTAGCAGTGGGTGAGCGCCGCCGGCGCCGATCACGGCGACGGGCG
>WNFD01005229.1_pt1 | contig 14474 bp, 7 predicted proteins | sample 5400491 | NCBI WGS metagenome assembly WNFD01 (sample SAMN13153343, study PRJNA577476) | soil metagenome | isolation source: 120 cm saprolite under Douglas fir tree site 2 hole 2 replicate 2 | place: USA:California | collected 2015-04-18
TACAGGAACGGAGAAGCTACCGTGCTGGAAGTGGCCGATGCCCAGACGACTTTTGCGCTGACCAGTGCAGCTTATCAAGATGGTGCCGTGCGTTATCGGGTGGCGCTGGCAAGTTTGCAAACTCTTACGGGGGTGCTGACGACTCCATGAAGATTCCGATGACGACTTACATGCAAACGCAAAATATTTCGCTTGTCTCCGTTGCGGTGGTTGGTGCGCTGCTCGTCGGCGTGAGCGGTTGTGGCAAGACGGAAAAAGAGAAGGAGCCCATAGTCACCGTGCAGACATCGCCGGCGGAGCAGGCTCCCATTTCGCAGTTGATTTCCGCGGAGGCCGTCGTTTTCCCCGTTCAGCAAGCGGTCATCACGCCGAAAATTACTGCGCCCATCCGCGAATTCTTCGTGCAGCGTGGCAGCCGCGTTCACCAGGGCCAGTTGCTCGCCAAACTGGAAGACAAGGATCTAGCCGCAGCGGCCGAGCAGAGCAAGGGCGAATTCGCACAAGCCAAAGCCGGCTATGCCACCACGGTTGGTGCCGGCCTTCCCGAGCAGATGCAAAAAGCCGAACTGGATACTGCCGCTTCAAAAGAGGCCTTCGACGCGCAGCAGAAGCTCTATGACAGCCGCAAGCAGCTATTTCAGCAAGGCGCGCTTCCGCGGCGCGATCTCGATTCCGCGCAAGTGGCACTGGCGCAAGCGCGCAGCCAATATCAGCAAGCGCAGAAACAGCTCGACGACCTGAAAAATCTGGGCGAGAAGCAAGCTCTGAATTCTGCTGGCGGCCAGCTCTCCGCCGCCACAGGGAAATATCAGGGCGCCGAGGCGCAACTGAGCTATTCCAGGATTCTCAGCCCCATCAACGGAGTGGTTACTGACCGCCCGCTTTATCCCGGCGAGCTCGCCACTGCCAATCAACCGCTCCTCACCGTTATGGACATTTCGAGGTTGATTGCTAAGACCCACATCGCGCAGTCCGAAGCGGCCGTTCTTAGAGTTGGCAACCCCGCGGAGCTCAGAGTCGCTGGCATTGATGAGCCGGTGAAGGGCCGCGTAACTCTCGTCAGCCCGGCCCTCGATCCCGGCAGCACCACCATCGAAGTTTGGGTCGAAGCGTCGAAGCCTGATCCGGCATTGCGCCCCGGTATGACCATCAATCTTTCCATCACCGCGAAAACTGTCAAAGACGCCATCGTTGTGCCCGCCTCCGCCGTCTTCAAGAGTCCCGAAGGAGCGGACATCGTACTGCTCGCGGGTTCGGATGGCCATGCGCATGTTAAACCCGTGCAGATCGGCGTCCGCGCACCGGACCGCACCCAGATTGTCAGTGGAATCAAAGCTGGTGATGCGGTGATCACGTCCGGAGGTTACGCGCTGCCGGAAAACACGGCGATCAAGATCGAAGCGCCCGCGCCTGCGGAGAGTGCTGCCGACAAGGGCGACAAAGCAGGAAAATCCGGTGATTCGGCGAAGCCCGCGGAAAAGGACAAGGAGTAAACGCGGATGGAGCCAACTTCCGATTCCCTTCGCACCACCAAACCTGACGTACCCTGGTTTCAACGCCTGGCGCGCCCTATTTTGTTTTTGATCGTCAGCTTGACCCTGGTGGGCGGATTTCTGGCATTTGAGATTCCCGTCTCCGTTTTTCCAAACACCGATTTTCCACGCATTGTCATCGGCGTGGACAACGGCGTCATGCCCATTGACCAGATGCTCGTGGTGATCACCCGCCCCATCGAAGAAGCCGTCAACAGTGTGCCGGGTTTGCTGAAGGTGCAATCCATCACCAGCCGCGGCTCCGCCGAAGTCGATCTTTTCTTCGATTGGAATGCGGACATGATTCTGACTTTGCAGCGAGTTGATGCGGTTGTCGCGCGCATGCAGGCCGAACTTCCGCAGACCGCGAAGGTGGAAACGCATCGCCTCACGTTTGCCGTGTTCCCCATCATTGGTTACAGCCTGACTTCGGACACCGTTCCGCCTAACAAGCTATGGGAAATCGCGACGTACGACATGAAACCGCGCATCAACCGCTTGGACGGCGTCGCGTCGGTAATCATTCAAGGTGGCCGCGTTCCCGAATTTCAAGTGATGCCCGATCCCGCACGCCTTCTTGCCGCCAGCGTCACGGTCACAGAGATACTCGATGCCATCCGCCGCACGAATCTGATCGATTCACCTGGACTTCTCGAACATGACCATCATCTCGTGCTTGGCCTCATCAGCGGGCAGGTGCGCAGCCCCGAACAGATTGCCCAGATTGTCGTTAAAAATTCGCCTCTGGGTGTGCCGATTCGGCTTGGCGACGTTGCGACGATCGCGCCATCCGAGGCGCCGGCTTACACCATCGTCACGGCTAACGGGAAGCCCGCGGTGCTGCTCAATGTGAATCGACAGCCGGAGAGCAACACGCTAAACGTGGCGGACGAAGTTCACGCGCAAATCGAGCAGCTTCGCTCTACGCTCCCTCCGGGAGTTCATCTCGAGCCTTTCTACGATCAGTCGACCATCGTCCACGATTCCATCGCCAGCGTCCGCGACGCCGTGCTTCTCGGTTTGGTGCTCTCTTCCATCATTCTCGTGCTCTTCTTGCGCGATTGGGGCAGTTCGCTGGTCGCTGGCTTGGTCATACCGGCCACGCTGCTCATCACCTTCATCGTCCTGAAGATTACCGGCCAGAGCTTTAATCTCATGACCCTTGGCGGTCTTGCCGCCGCCGTTGGCCTGGTTATTGACGATGCGATCGTGGTGCTTGAAAACATTGTGTTGCACCGCGACGCGGGCCAGAGCCGCTCCCAAGCCATCCAGAGCGCGCTTCGCGAATTGACAATCCCGCTGATCGGTTCGACGGTCACGCCGATTGTCGTTTTCCTGCCGCTCATCTCCACGACTGGCGTTACCGGCAGCTTCTTCCGCGCCCTCGCTGTCACCATGACAGTTTCTCTTTTCACTTCGCTGCTTCTTGCGCTTACTTGGACTCCGACGCTAAGTCTGTATTTGGTGCGCCGAAAAGACACCGCCGGAGCCCCAGCACCGTCCTCCGCGGGCGGCCCGGACGTTGCGGCTCTCCTCGCCGCCGAAGAAGCGCACCTTTCCGGCTTTTTCGGCCGCATCGTGAACTTTTACACGCGAACAATGAACGCGGTGCTGAAGCGTCCCTGGGTTCTCGCCGTGAGTTCTGCTGTGATCGTTGTCCTTTCGATTGTCTGCTACCTGGCCCTGGACACCGGCCTGCTCCCCGAGATGGATGAAGGGGGATTTATCCTGGACTACGACACTCCGCCGGGAAGCTCGCTGGCGGAAACCGATCATATCCTTCAACACATCGAAAAAATTCTGCATTCCGTTCCGGAAGTCGAGAACACTTCGCGGCGCACCGGCCTGCAGCTTGGCCTTGCTGCCGTTACCGAAGCCAATAAGGGCGACTTCACCGTTAGGCTCAAACGCGACCGCAAACGCGACATCGAAGAGATCATGGCCGATGTCCGGGCGCAAATCGAACAGACGGAACCCGCCACCAAAGTCGAGTTCATCCAGGTTTTGGGGGACATGATTGGCGATCTCACCAGCGCCCCCGAGCCCATCGTTATCAAACTCTTTTCGCAGGATCCCAAGCTGCTCGGAGACACCGCTCCGCAAGTCGCGGATGCTATCGGCAAAATCCAGATTGGAAAAGCCCACCCGGTCGTGGACATCCTAAACGGCATCGAAAACACCACCAGCGGTCCGGCCGTGACGTACCAGGTAAATCCCACCGTCGCTGCTCGCGCCGGCTTCACCCCGGAGGAAATCGCATTGGACGCCGCCGCCATATTGGGAGGCGAGCCTGCTGCAACACCCGTGATTCTAAATGATCGCGCCTATACGATTCGTGTCCGCTTTCCCGAGCAGAGCCGTTCTTCGCTCGACCGTATGAGCAATACGCTGGTCGCCAGCTCCACCGGCCGCACGGCCACGCTCGGCTCCTTGGCCACGCTCATCGCGGAACCCGGGCAGACGGAAATTCGGCGCGAAAATCTTCAGCGTGTTGTTCAAGTCACCGCTCGCCTGGAGGGTGTGGGCCTTGGCAGTGGCATCTCTGCCGTTCAGAAGACGATCAACGATCTCCATCTGCCCTCTTCCATCCGCGTCGAGTACGGCGGCCTTTACCAGGAGCAGCAGAAATCGTTCCACGACCTGGTTATGGTGTTGTTTCTTGCGCTCTTGCTTTTGTTTATCGTGCTGCTCTTCGAATTCCGGACGTTCTCGGCGCCTTCCGCCATCCTGGCTTCGGCATTGCTCTCTACTTTCGGAGGGTTGCTCGCGCTTCTTGTCACCCGCACGACATTCAACGTCGCCTCTTTTATGGGCATGATCATGGTTATCGGCATCGTTGCAAAAAACGGTATTCTGCTCCTGGATGCCGAGCAAAACTTCCGCCAACTTGGTTTTTCCGCCGAGGATGCCATGATTCAGGCGGGGCGCCGCCGGCTGCGTCCCATCGCCATGACCGCTCTGGCCACCATCGCCGGAATGTTGCCATTAGCCTTCGCCATCGGCGCCGGCTCGCAGATGCTCCAACCGCTGGCCATCACCGTAGTCGGCGGCATCCTGAGCTCCATGGTGCTCTCGCTCATCTTCACTCCGGCCATCCATTTCTATCTCCAGCCGAAAAAATCCGCCCAGGCTTGATTTCAAGCCGCAGAAGCGGATGATGGTTGCATTCCCCCTAGACAGTTGGTTCAGATGAAGAGTCCCGTAGTCGAAGACGAAAAGGGAATGGCGTAGGTGCTGCGGCCTCGCACGTTGGATAGTGGTTCTGCATGGCGGTTCGATCGCAGCGCAGAGCCCACTCGGCAACGGCTCCGTCTTTCGAATACTCTGCCCATCACTACGAATCCCTAACCTGGTCCCTTCATCCCAAAATTAGCCCGGTTGCCATTCGGCCCCCTCGTGAATCTGAAGATCCTTTCACTTTTATTTTAATGATTCGTGAATTGCCATTCATCTCTCAGTACCAATCCCTGCCCTTAATAGAGGCCAAGGACGGGGCGTGTCTTATTCAGCTTGTCGATCCGTCCCAGTGTCCTAACTGCTGGCGTTTCAATAGCTTAGTGGTTTTTCAAGTGGAGGGTGTAGATGTCGAATGGAAGGAAGTTTTTATTGGCGCTAGTCGCCATAGTTGTTCTCGGCCTGCCGGCCCTCGCTCAAGAGCGCAAGGGCACCATCACCGGAACTGTAAAGGATTCGGGCAATTCCGCCCTGCAGGGCGCACTTGTCGAAGTTCTGCCGCTGGGCAGAAAGATCGTGACCGACGACCACGGGCAATTCCGAATCACGGACGTGCCCGCTGGTGAATATACCCTCAGCGTCTCCTATGTCGGCTTGGCCGTCTCCAACGTGCCGGTAGTGGTCCAGGCCGGGCAGGAAACCAGCGCAAATGCGGTGCTGCAGGTCGCGTCGCAGGTCGATCAAGTCATCGTCAGCGCGGAGCGCCTGCAGGGTGAGGCGGAAGCGATCAACATCGAGCGCACCGCCGAAAACATCGTGCAAGTCTTGCCCGAAAGAGTCATCACCAGCCTGCCGAACACCAATATCGCCGATGCCGTCGGCCGCGTGCCCAGCGTTTCGCTCGAACGCGACGAAGGCGAAGGCAAGTACGTGCAAATCCGCGGCACGGAGCCGCGTCTGAGCAGCGTCACCGTCAACGGCGTAAACCTGCCCTCTCCGGAAACCAATGTGCGCAACATTAAGCTGGACGCCGTTCCCGCTGATTTGGTTGAGCGCATCGAAGTGTTCAAAACCCTTGCCGCCAATCAGGACGCCGATGGCATCGGCGGCACGGTCAATTTGGTAACCAGGACCGCTGGGGAAAGGGCGATTTATTCCTTTGCGGGCACTGGCGGATACAATCCCATTCAGAACGGCCTCGGGCGCGGCGGGTTTAACGGAACCTTTGGCAAGCGATTTGGCACCAGCAGAAAATTAGGCTTCTTGCTGAACGGTACGTACGATAAGACCAACCGCGGTATCGACGACCTCGAACCAGGGCAGGCTACAGGGACGGACCCGGCGACAGGCCGCAATGTGGCGTTTGCGAACACCTATGATGAACGCTCCTACAACTACTACCGCACGCGCTATGGTTTCTCCACAGGTATCGACTACAACTTAAAACCGGGTACCGGCGTGTACGCTAAGGGATTCTTTTCTGACTTTCACGATTACGGAGATACCCGGGTTTATACGCCGAACGCAGGAACCAACATTAAATCGGTGAACGGCTCGGTAATCACGTTCGATAACGCGCAGGACTGCGTTGCTGTCAACCAGGCAGCTGATGTTGCAAACCCTGGCAGTAATCCCTGCTCGCCCGGTTCTTACCAATACCGACACTACATCCGCCGCCCCGATCAGCAGGTCTACAGCTTCTTGACCGGCGCTAGGCACGATCTTTCGTCTACATTGATCACCTATGAGTTCGCAGGTTCTCGTTCGCACAACATCGGCGGCCAGGATTTTCAGACCTCGAACTTTAATGGAGTCGCAGCGAACTACGACAACAGCGGAAATCTAGTGCCAGGATCGACCGGCGCGGACCTCGCTGTGAACCTCAGCGATCCGCTGCGGCCCAAATTCAACGCGCTCGATGGCTCCAATCTCTACGATCCGACGCAGTACGTCTTGGCGAACAGCTCGTTTACCAGCTATATCGCTACGCAGCTCAATTTCCAGGGCGCGGCGTCCGCAGCGCGGCGGTATAACGCACACTCACACCTCGGAACTTTCGAGATCGGAATCAAGGTACGGAACTCTCACTCCACTCAAAACCAAACTGATCGGATTCTGGACTATAACGGAAGCAGCATTACGCTCAATAACGTCTTGGGTTCCTATACCAATCCCACCTATTACGACAACTTTTTCAGGATCGGCTCGCAATCGTATGGGCCAACTTCTAACTACAACTTAATTCAACAGACCGTGGCCGCCAATGCGACCCAATTTTCAGAGGATCAGGCCCGAAGCATCCGTCGTTCCGCGGGCGCTTTCTTCGACGCCAACGAACGGATCTACGCGGGCTACGTGCAGAACGTGATCTCCTTTGGCAAATTACGGCTGCAAACTGGCGTTCGTTTTGATGCCGCAGACACCGGCTTCCTGGCAAATCGAATCCTTACGAGCGACCCGACCGACCCCACGGTCACCTCGAGCAACCCAAAAATCACCCCGTTCTTCCAAAACTCGGGTTACCTCAATGCTTTGCCCAACGTGCAGGCCCAGTATCAGCTTGAGAAGAACACCAACCTGCGCGCGAACTACAGCCAGGGCATCTCCCGGCCCAACATCGGCGACCTGGTGCCGACCACCATCGTCGATCCTAATACCAGCCCAAAGACCGTTACCGAGGGCAACCCCAACCTGAAACCGACCAAGGCCAACAATTACGACATCTTGATCGAACACTACTTCCAGCCTCTCGGCATCCTGCAAGGCGGATACTTTTACAAACAGTTGTCCAATCCGATTTACCAGACTGCGAGCCTCCTCGGTCCAACCGATCCGAACGCGGGATTTAGACTTCTCCAGACGATCAACGGCCCCAGTGCCCACATCCAGGGCTTCGAAGTTTCCTGGGAGCAGCGCTTTTCGTTCCTCCCGGGATTCCTGAACGGCTTCGGCGTATCCGCGAACTACAGCTACACTCAGTCAGCGGTGACGTTTCCGGCCTTCTTCAATCCTGCAAGCGCGGGCGGTGAGGGACGACTCGATCACCCGTCTTTGCCACGCCAGGCCCCGAATACTTGGAATGCCGGCGTTACCTATGACAAAAGCCGCTTCTCCATGCGCTTTGCCGTGAGCCACAACGATGCCAACATAGCGTTCTACAACTACTCCCACACCGACGCAGCGACGGACAAGGATCCCATCCTCGGAATCAAAGGTCCCACCGGCGACGTCTACTTTTACGCACATACCCAATTTGACGTCCAAGGCAGCTATCGCATCGCCAAGGGCCTTCGCTTCGAGGCTTCCGGCCTGAACCTCAGTAACGAGGTATTCGGCTTCTACCAGGGCAGCACAATCTATCCCGTCCAGCGCGAATTTTATAAGCCCACGGTTTCATTCGGCTTCCGCTGGACTTCTTCGCCGGAGTAGACCTCTGAGTGGTGCTCCTGCCACTCTGAGAACCAAGTTTCACCGTCCACCCCAACCCGCGGGGCGCGATCGAATTTCGATCGCGCCCCGCGCGAAGCTCCAAGCAATGTTTTCCTTGACTAGTCGTACCTGTGTGGTACAATTCATGTCGGGTAATACTGCGACATCCTTTGGAGTGCGGCAGCTTGCTGCTGCTTTCTCCCATCCGTCACTTCCCCCACCCGTTGCGCGCACTCGAAGGCATGTCTTTTATAATCACTTACTTACGAGATGCAAATTTCATAAGTCCTTTATTTTGACATTCATGCAAAATGCCGGGGGTGTAGGGGGTATACTCAACTTTCCAACCCCGACACCGTTCGCTCTTTCCGCATTTTGCATTCATCCCCTTTGTTTTGATACTCTTGCGCACTCTTTTGGGTTTTTTTGCATTTTTTTGCACTCACGCAAAACGCAAGCCGTTTCTTTTCAATCGATTCCGCACTCTTTGCCAAAAACACCCGGGGTGGGGTACCCCCTCCGCAACCCCTGCCAGAAGTTCCGGGCAGGCCGCACCGGCGTTCTTTTCGCCACTTTGGAAGCTTCTGCTACCGAATGTCGAATCTTTCGGCAGTGATTTAAGCTGTGTTTAGCTTGCGAGTTGTACACTCTGGGACTATAAGCGTTAGTGGATTGCGAGGTTTCGCGTGAAGTCAGCTCTGACCGTGTCGATTCTTCTAATCGGATGTTTCTTTTTCGGCTTTCCTTTGGAGCGCTCAAAATCCTCAAGCGTACCTCCAGCCAACGAGCAAGCTGCAGTCCTCGTCGGCGCGGGCGATATCGCGGACTGCAAGGATCTTTCCGGTGCGGAAGCCACGGCAAAGCTCCTCGACAAAATCCCCGGCACTGTCATGGCCGTCGGCGATCTTGCCTACCCCGACGGCAGCAAGGAAAATTTCACCTGCTACGACAAAACGTGGGGTCGCGCGAAATCCCGCACGCGTCCTGCGCCCGGCAACCACGAATTTCGTTCCGCGGGCGCCTCGCCGTACTTCGATTATTTTGGCGCGGCTGCCGGCGACCCGAAGACCGGCTACTACAGCTACGAACTCGGTACCTGGCACATCATCGTGCTGAACAGCGAGTGCAAGGACGTCGGTGGCTGCGAAGCCGGTTCGCCCGAGGATAAATGGCTGCGCGCCGATCTCGCCGCGCATCCCGCCGCCTGCACGCTTGCCTACTGGCACAAGCCGCTCTTTAGCTCCGGTAGCGCCCACGGCAACGACCTCACTGTTAAGCCGCTCTTCCAGGCGCTCTACGAAGCCAACGCGGATGTCGTGGTCACCGGCCACGACCACGATTACGAGCGTTTTGCCCCGCAAAAACCCGACGGCGCGGCCGACCCCGCGCGCGGCATCCGCGAATTCGTCGTTGGCACCGGCGGCAAGAATCACCGCCCCTTCGGCTCGCCAAAGCCCAATAGCGAATTGCGCGATGCCACGGCCTTCGGCGTCTTGAAGCTCACGCTCAAGCCCAACGCTTATGACTGGCAATTCATTTCCGAAGCAGGGAAGAGCTTCACCGATTCCGGCAGCGGCACGTGCCACTGAGAGTTTCAAATTTTCACGGAGAAACACGCAACGAATCACACTTCATCATCGGAGAAAAAATGAGACGCAACTTCGCTATGCTAACAGTAATTCTGGGCCTCGCCGCAATGGTTGCCTTGGCGGCGCCGCCGCCATCCGGCTACCACATCATCAAGAAAGTGACGGTTCCCGGCACAGGTAGCTGGGACTACGTCACCGTGGACGAAGCCGCGCGGCGCGTTTACATCGCGCATGCCACACAAGTGCAAGTCCTCGATGCAGACACTGCCGAGCTCGTGGGCACGATTCCAAACACTCCTGGCGTCCATGGCGTAGCCGTCGTCCCGGAATTTGGCCGCGGATTCATCACCGCCGGCAAATCGGACTCCGTGATCATCTTTGATCTGAAGACATTGAAGCCGCTGGGTAAAGTCAAGGTCGGAAAAAAACCTGATGCGATTATTTATGATCCCGCTACCAAACACCTCTTCGTGATGAACGGTGACAGCGATAGCACCACGGTCATCAACGCAGCGGACGGAAAAGTGGTGGGCACGGTTGACCTGGGCGGCGGGCCTGAATTTGCCGTGGCGGACGGAAAGGGAAACGTTTACATCAATCTTGAAGACAAGGCCGAGACCGTTCACATCGATTCAAACACGCTGAAGATCCTGCACCATTGGCCGCTGGCGCCGGGCAAGACGCCCACTGCTTTGGCTTTCGATCCGCAAACCCGCCGCTTGTTTGCAGGCTGCCGCGGCGGCCAACTGATGGTGGTGCTGGATGCCGACAGCGGCAAAGTGATCACCACCGCGCCGCTCGGCGAGCGCGTGGACGCAGCCGCTTACGATCCCGCGACAAAACTGGTGTTCATGTCGACGGGAGGCGGCACCACCGCGGTTTTCCATCAGGATTCCGCCGATAAATATACGCTTCTCGAAAACGTTACAACGAACCCGGCATCAAAGACCATGGGACTCGATCCCAAAACGCACCATCTTTTTGTTCCCGCGAATCTGGGAGGCCAATTCACGATTCTCGTTTTCGGCCAATAAAGAATCCTGCATCTGCAGTTCGCCCCTGATGCGCGCGAGCCGTCACTCTCTTCGGCTCGCGCGTTTTTTTTCGATCTTGCCCAAGTCCTCCTATTTTTTTGCTGGTGCCGCGCTGCTCGATGGCATCGCCATCGACATCGACATAGGAGTCATTGCGCCCGCCGCAAGCTCCTTCTTCACGGACTCTGAAATCTTGTCCGCGTTTTTTACCAGCACGCTCACCTGCCAGATCTGCGTTTCCGTCAATTGCCCCTTGAACCCCGGCATTCCCGTCAGTCGAATCCCGTTTTCCACTTTCCAGTACGACTCCCACGCATCGTCGTCCGTCACACCAACGCCATGAAAGAGTTCTGGCGGCGCGGGATACATTCCCCGCGCGATCGCGCCTTTGGGCTCACCGGGAAGCCCATGGCACGCGGCGCACTGTTCCTTATAAACCTTTGCTCCTGCTACTAGGTTGGCTTCATCCGCCGGCACTTGGGGCTCCGGGTGCGGCAGCTTTGCGAGATAGGCATTCAGTCCGAGGCGCGCAAACGTCTTTTCAAATGGGATCGGTGGTGCAGTAGTGGCTACCGGGGCGTGCCCCGAAGAGATGAAGTAGTAGACGCCTCCCGTTATCAGCAGCATTCCCAACAAAATCCCAAGGATCAAACCTTTGACCATGTCGTTTTTCTCTCCTCGCCGTCCAGATTCTTGGCCCCACTTTTCGGAACCATCATCGTTCCGCGACAGTCTACTTTCTCTCGGCCTTTTCTGCATCCCCCAAAATGCCGGAATCTCGCGAGTTCCTATGCCGGTTTACCGGTACCCAAGCCAATGTCTGAGGCGGGCGAAGATCCCTTCGTAACCATTCGTCCCCAAAAGCCGTCTTATTTAGGCGTAGGCTATAATTTACGGCAGGCTCTCCTCACCGTCCGGAGCGGCCCCTAGTGACGATTTGCGAATGTCTTGTCTGGGACAGACTCGCTCGCACAACCGTGGTACATATCAGGAGCGAACGAATGGGCCAACTTAATTCCATAGACCTCCCCGAGCCCCACGCTCACGGCTCGACGGCCCCGCTGTCTTCCAAGAGCCGTTGGTGGCTCTGGGTTCTCGTGCTTGCCGTTATCGCTCTTGGTGGCTGGTATTATCGCAATTCACGGAACGCCAGCCAGGCAGCTGACGCCGCCGCGCCCGGAGTAGCCGGCAAGGGCAAGGGAGGTTTCGGCGCAGGCAATCTGGTTGTGCCGGTTGTCGTTGCCACCGCACAGCGCGGCGACCTGCCCGTTTACTTCAATGGCATCGGCACGGTCACCGCTTTCAACACCGTCACGGTTCGCAGCCGCGTCGATGGCCAGCTCATCAGTATTGCATTTAAGGAAGGTCAGTTCGTACACGAAGGAGATCTTCTCGCACAGATCGATCCGCGTCCGTTTCAGGTCCAGCTTGCGCAGGCTCAGGGGCAGCTCGCCAAGGATCAGGCTCAGCGCAAAGACGCCGAAGTGAATCTCGAACGATTCAAGCTTCTTTTTAAGGAAGGCGTCATTCCCCAGCAGCAGCTCGATACGCAGGCCGCACTGGTCGGCCAGTTTGATGGCGCCATCGCGTCGGATCAAAGCCAGATCGACAACGCCAAGCTGCAGCTCACTTATTCCCGCATCACCGCACCGATCAGCGGCCGTATCGGTCTCCGCCTCGTCGATGCCGGCAACATCGTGCATGCCACTGACACAAACGGACTCCTGGTCATCACTCAGCTCCAGCCGATATCGGTGATTTTCAGCTTGCCACAGGATCAGCTTCCCCAGGTGAACGCCAAGCTCCGCTCCGGCGTTCAACTCGCCGTCGATGCCTACGACCGCGACGACACCGCCAAAATCGCCAGCGGAAAACTCCAGACCATCGACAATCAGATTGACCTGACCACCGGAACCTACAAGCTCAAATCCATTTTTGCCAACACCGACAACGCTCTTTTCCCCAATCAATTTGTCAACGTCCACCTTCTCGTCGACACCAAGCACAATCTCACCATCGTTCCCGCCGCTGCCATTCAGCGCGGCCCCCAGGGCACTTACCTCTATGCCGTCGCGAAAGACCCTGCTACCAAGGACACGATTGCAAAAATTTATTCGGTCACCATTGCTCAGACGACCGGCAACAGCGTCGGCTTGAGCGCTGGCTTGAATCCGGGTGACGTCGTGGTCATCGATGGCCAGGACAAACTGCAGGATGGAACCAAGATCAATCCCAGCCCCTCGGCCGGCACGAATGGCGGCCGGCACGAATGGCGCAGGTCGCAGCTCTGCGTCTTCGTCTCCAGCTCAAAGCGGTCCACAAACCGGGGGCCCCTCCAAGGGCCAGGCCGGAGGATCCCCGCGATGAGTCCGTCACGGCCGTTCATTCTGCGGCCGGTCGCCACCACTCTCTTGATGGTCGGCGTCCTCCTGGTGGGTTGGGTCGCCTTCCGGCAATTGCCCATCTCCGCGCTGCCGCAGGTCGATTACCCCACGATTCAGGTGCAAACCTTCTATCCCGGCGCCAGCCCTGAAGTAATGGCTTCTTCGGTCACGGCTCCGCTTGAGCGCCAATTCGGACAAACTCCTGGCTTGAATCAGATGACCTCCACGAGTTCCTTCGGGAGCTCCATGATCACTCTCCAATTTAATTTGGACCTGAATATCGACGTCGCTGAGCAACAGGTCCAGGCGGCCATCAATAGCGCTTCCAACCTCCTGCCCCTGGGCCTTCCCAATCCGCCGATCTACAGCAAGATTAATCCCGCCGATGCGCCGATCCTGACGCTTGCGCTCACCTCGAAATCGCTTCCGCTATCCAAAGTCGAAGACCTCGCGGACACCACCCTCGCTCAAAAAATTTCTCAGCTCAGCGGTGTCGGTCTTGTGAGCATCAGCGGCGGCCAGCGTCCGGCAGTGCGCATCCAGGCCAATCCCACGGCGCTGGCCTCGTACGGCCTGAGTCTCGAGGATTTGCGCCTCGCGCTCGGCCAGGCCAATGTCGACCAGGCCAAAGGCACCTTTGATGGTTTGCATCAGGCTTACACCATCGGTGCAAACGATCAGCTCGTTTCGAGCGACAGCTATCGCCCATTGATCATTGCCTACCGCAATGGCGCGCCCGTGCGGCTGACCGACGTCGCCACCGTTGTCGACGGCGTGGAGAACGCCAAGCAGGCTGCCTGGGCCAATCTGAATCCTGCGGTCATTATCAATATTCAGCGCCAGCCCGGCGCGAACATCATCGCGGTCGTTGATCGGGTGAAAAACCTTCTCCCGCAACTTCAGGCCGCGCTCCCCGCCGCCGTTCAGGTGGATATTCTCACCGATCGCACCACCACGATTCGCGCTTCCGTCGAGGATGTTCAGTTCACGCTGGTGCTCACCGTCGCGCTCGTCGTCATGGTGATTTTTCTTTTCCTCCGCAGCTTCCGCGCCACGATCATTCCCAGCGTGGCCGTTCCGCTTTCTCTGATTGGAACGTTCGGGGTGATGTATCTTCTCGGCTACAGCCTCAACAACCTTTCCCTCATGGCGCTGACCATTTCGACCGGATTCGTCGTCGACGACGCCATCGTTATGATCGAAAACATCAGCCGTTACATCGAGGAAGGGGAATCGCCGCTCCAGGCCGCGCTCAAGGGTTCCGAACAAATCGGTTTCACGATCGTTTCGCTCACTGTTTCGCTCATCGCCGTGCTCATTCCGCTTCTCTTC
>WNFD01005706.1_pt1 | contig 14473 bp, 12 predicted proteins | sample 5400491 | NCBI WGS metagenome assembly WNFD01 (sample SAMN13153343, study PRJNA577476) | soil metagenome | isolation source: 120 cm saprolite under Douglas fir tree site 2 hole 2 replicate 2 | place: USA:California | collected 2015-04-18
TCCGGTACAGGAGCTGAATGTGCACCGCAAACTGCGGCTGATCTATCGGAAGTCGGCGACCCTCTCTCATGCTGGACGCGCGTTTCTGAAAGTGGCGGAGTCTGTCGCGCATGGGCTGGGTGGCCGATATCGCTTTGAGCGGGAACGCTAGGCGGGGCTTGGCCAGACAAATCCTAATCGTGTACTCTGCTAATACTTCACCACCCGTTCTCGCGTGCAGGGGGCCAAAACGTGCGGTCGATGACTGCCAGACTTGGCGTTTTTCGTCGAACGGCGTGGCTTTGCTTGCTGGTTTCTACTGGGTGGACATCCGCGGCGGCACAGCAGCGCACCGTAGCTGGGACGGTACGCGATACCACTGGGGCCGCCATTGCATGCGCCGAAGTCAGGCTTCGCTCGCCGCAGTCAACGCAATCCGTCAAGACCGGGCCGGATGGCGGGTTTGCGTTCAACGGAGTAACCGGCACGTCAGGACTCGTGCGGGTAACGGCAAACTCCTTCGCTGCCGGCCAACAGCGGTGGTCTGCGACATCGGAAACAGTCCAGCTGACTTTTGTCCTGAGAGCACTCCCGCAAAGCGAACAAATTGTGGTTTCGGCGACGCGCACAGAAATGAAACTGTCAGATGTTCCTGGCGGTGCGGTGCTGCTTTCTCCGACTGATATAGAAGCTAATCCCGCAATGACCTTGGACGATCTGCTACGCCAGGTGCCGGGATTTTCTCTGTTCCGGCGCTCCACCAGCCGGGTAGCGAATCCGACGACGCAAGGCGTTTCTCTACGCGGACTTGGGGCCAGCGGCCCCAGCCGGGCTTTGGTGCTCGAAGACGGCATACCGATGGTAGACCCGTTCGGCGGGTGGGTGTACTGGGACCGCATTCCGCGCACCGAACTTTCCAACGTGGAAGTGGTTCGCGGCGGGGCGTCGAGCTTGTACGGCAGCGACGCGCTGGGCGGAGTGGTGCAGTTCCTCAGCCGCGTTCCCAAAGGCCCATCAATTTCGATTGACACTTCTTACGGCACCGAAAACACGCCTGATCTTTCTGTCTGGGCCGGCGCCGCGATTTCGCACTGGGATTTCGAAGCTGCCGCCGACATGTCGCGCACCGACGGATACATTCTGGTTCCGGCATCGCAGCGCGGATCAGTGGATACGCTGGCCAATTCCAAACACGCAACCGTCAACGGCGAAGTTGGATACAAAATTTCCGCAAGCGGACGGGCATTTTTGCGCGGCAGTTTCTTCGATGAATCCAGGAACAACGGCACAGCAGACACTCACAACAGCACTGGAACCGGCTTCGGCGCGGCCGGGATCAATTCGGCGTTGGGCAGTCACGACACGATCGAAGCTCGCGTGTTCGGGCTGGCACAGGGTTATGATCAGACGTTTTCCTCTGTTACTACGAATCGCAATAAGGAAACATTGACTGACATCCAGCACGTTCCCTCGCAGCAAGTGGGCACCGCAATGCAGTGGAACCACGTCCTAAGAGGGCACACGCTGATCGCTGGGCTTGATCTGCAAGAAATAATAGGCGCAAGCGACGAGCAGTTGGTTCTGGCCTCTGCCTACAACGTTGCTGGAGGGCGGCAGCGCTCAACAGGAATTTATGGCCAGGACATCTTTCGCATCGGCAGCAAGTGGGCAGTCATTGCCGGCGTCCGATGGGACGATTGGCGTAATTTCAATGGCAGCACGGTGCGGACTGCAATCCTTGGGATAACAACTGGCAAGAAGTTTGCGGATCGCAATGAAAGCGCGTTCAGTCCGCGCCTTTCGCTGATGCGGGCGCTGACCAGCAATCTATCTTTGTCGCTGTCCGGCTATCGCGCTTTTCGAGCGCCGACTTTGAACGAGTTGTATCGCAGCTTCCGCCAGGGGATCACAGTCACCAACAGCAATCCCCTGCTTCGTGCAGAGCACCTCACCGGAGCGGAGGCGGGTTTGAAAGCCACTACGTTTAACCGCAAACTCGAAACGCGCGGAACGTTCTTCTGGACCGACATCGTTGACCCCGTCACCAACGTCACCCTAAGTGTGATGCCGCCGCCACCCCTTCCGCCAACTCTGATCACCCGCCAGCGCCAGAACCTAGGCCGCACGCGATCGCTGGGAGCAGAACTGGACGGAGTGGTACATCTCAGCAGCTTTATCGAGATTTCGGGCGGATATCAGTACGTCCATGCCTACGTCGAGGACTCGTCCGCGGCGCTGATTGGGAAGAATGTGCCGGAAGTCCCTAGGCACCAGTTCACCTGGGAAGCCCGGTACTGGAATCCGACACGGCTCATGTTTAGCGTTCAGGGTCGCTACACGGGCGCCCAGTACGACGACGACCTGAACACGCTGCTGCTGACTCGTTACCACGTGACTGATTTATTCCTGGGTCGTCAGTTCCGAGGCGGTGCCACCTTCTATGTAGCGGCGGAAAACCTGTTCAACCAGCGCTATCCGGTAACCCTGACCCCTCCGGCCCCCTACATTGTCAGTCAAGGCCCACCCATTCTGGCGCGAGTTGGGATTCGGTACGAGTTCCCGGGAAAGTGACGTCTTAAGAGCGGACGGGGCCAGTAGATTCGCGCACCACAATCTCAGGCTGGACGGCAATCTCGCGCGGATATTCTTTTTCCCCTTCGATCCTGCTGACCAGCATTTCCACGGCGAGCTCGCCCATGCGGCGCAGCGGCTGGCGCACCGTGGTGAGACTCGGATAATGAAAAGCCGCCCCGGGGATGTCATCGAAGCCAACGACCGAAACGTCACGCGGGACCTGCAGCCCGGCTTCCTGAAATGCGCGAATGGCTCCGATGGCAGAAATGTCGTTGTAGGCAAACAGGGCGGTGAAAGGCCGCTTGCTTTCCACCAGGCGCTTGCCGAACGGATAGCCAAGGCTGGGGCTCGAATCGGTAGAGTCAATCTGAATTACCAATTCCGGATCAAGTTGCAGACCCATCTCTTGTGCCACTTCCTGAACCGCGTTCCACCGGTGGTGGGAGTCGGCGCTGTCCGGGTGGCCTCGCAAAATTGCGATCTTTTGGTGTCCCAGTTCGACCAGATGTTTGAGCGCCAACTCGGCAGCGTGGCGATGGTCCAGCACAATATTGGTCACGCCCTCATTGTCGATATGTCCGGGAATGGAAACTGCGGGGACGGGAAGCGAATGCGCCAGGTTGAAATCTACAGTGATGATGCCTTCTGCTCCGCGTTGCAGCAGAAGACGCGAATAACGTTCGAAGAGTTCACGATTATGGCGGTGGATGCCGGTGACAAAAAAATAGTCCTTCTGACGGGCGCTGTTTTCGATTCCGGCAATGATGCTGGAGCTGTATCCGTCGCCGATCTCGTAGGCGATGACGCCTAGAGTAAACGTCCGGCGCTTGCGCAGGGAGCGGGCAAAAAAGTTGGGGCGATAGTCCAGCTTCCGGGCCGCGGCGATGATGCGGTCACGTGTCGGCTTGGGAATATGTTTGGCGGATGGAGCATCGTTCAGGACGGCAGAAACCGTTCCGGCGGAGAGTCCCACGTGGGCTGCAACCGACTTCAGGGTGACGGTATTTCCGTTCGACTCGGTAGTCTTCTTGTCCTGACTCATATCTCCGGCGGCCTAGCGAATAATCGTTTTTGCGCCCGCACCGATGATACCGGGTTTAGGGCGTCTCATTATATACATGACGAGGAAAAGACTGTGTTTCGGAACCAAGAGTAGCAGCGACGGTAGCCCGGACACGGCAGGGGTTCGGGTATCCACTACCGGCCACGACGCTTTATATTGGCACGCAACCAAGTGGTATATTCGGCTTCATCCAGCGTACCTGCAGCCAGGGCAAGCACAGCCTGAGTGGCATCTTCCTCTCTGGCCTTGAAGTCAAAACCATTCAGTTCGAGAAACACGATACCGATCGCGAAGCCTGTCCTTTTGTTGCCATCAATAAATGGATGGTTGCGAACCAGGCCAGCCGTGTACAGGGCAGCCAACGCGATGAGGTCGGGGGAACTGTAGGCGTAATGCTGGCGCGGCCGGGCGAGAGCAGATTCTAACGCACCTGCATCGCGCAGTCCTTTAGCTCCGCCATGGGCAGCTAGAAGTTGGTCGTGGGCTGCGAGGACAACCCGTTCTAGGATCCAGAGAGGCTCTGCCTTTTTCACTTTGCCAGCGCGCGAAGCGTATTGCGGTAGCGAGACATGATCTCCTCGGCCTTCTCCATTTGCTTCTCGAAGGCGGGATCGTAAGGTGTCAGACGGTAATCGCCTTCTGCGGCTTCAATGAGAAAGAGCTTTTCTCCGTCGCCAGTCTGCAGACGATTGATTACGTCTTTCGGCAAGACGACCCCGAGCGAGTTGCCGAATTTGCGGACTTTGAGTTCAACCATACGCCGCTCTCAAATGTTATTACAATTGTAATAACATTTACTCGGCCTTGCAAGGCAAATTTTGTTGCCACATCTCGTCTAGATTTGATTGGATTTCAACCAGCCTGTGAGAGCATATGCGCTCCGAGCATAGACTGGAAACAGCTGGAGTAACGCGTATGCTTCGTCACGTTCAATGACTCTCCCCGTCGGGTGTCCCGCGTCGTTCCGGGTTCTTCGAACTTCCTGAAAGATTCCCTCCAATTGCGTACCAATGGAATCTTGAAGCTTTGCTGGCAACTGCTCACGGATCGGATCAACCCTCTTCGTGACCTCTTGATAAATTCGTTTAGCTGTTTGATTCTCTGTATCGTGGAGAAACTTCTTCTTCCTGTCATCTCCTCTGATTGATGTGTAAATTGCGTCACGCAACACAATAAGTATTCGCTCGGAAGCGACACCAGCCATAACGGCGGCGCCCAAGTAGTTTCCTGATCTGAAAGAGTTAAGTGCTTCTCTGAGATACAGCTCTACGACCTTGTCAATGTCGTGGATGTCCTTTCTAAGGCGACCCAAGAACAGCCCCGTGTCGTATGGTAGATACTCTCCTTTCTCCAAACAGGACTTTCCCCACTCAGTGACTTGTAGCCACGGAAGATTGGCTTGGTAGCCGCTGTCGTTGGAGATTCCGGGAACAACGATTCCTTGAATAATCAAACTCCAAATACATTCGCGGACAGCATCTTGATCCACGCTTGCGAGATTACTGGATAAAAACGGGGTGTCGCGGGGCAGAAAGTTGTCTTGTTGCGCCTTTCCTTTTACCCAGTCCGAAATGTTGCTTAACTGCAACGCCCCGTTTGGTTGCGCTCCGAGCTCCTGCCTTCGGCGAGTCAATGCTTCATATATCCACGCGCGCAGTCGCGTGCTCTCAATAGCCATTGCACCTCCACGTCAAGGATCCTTTAGCAGACAATTGGAAACCAGAACAGACCAAGGCCGACTGCCTTTTACGCGCTGGCCGCTTCCTGACTTCCTAACGGCAGGAAATACTGTGTCCCCTTGATCGGGGCGGAAACCTTTCGGAGTAGCTCCTGCAAATCCTCGTTGCGCTCCACGAAGTCTATCTCCGACGTATTCACGATCAGCAGATCCGACGATGTGTAGTGGAAGAAGAAGTGTTCGTAGGCTTTGACGACCTCCTCCAGATATTCCTCGCTGATCGCCTTCTCGCCCGGCGCGTTCTTCTTCTTGAGCCGCTTTTTCAGAACTTCGGGCGTGGCTTGCAGATAGATCACCAGATCGGGGCTGGGCAACTGCTCGCGGAAATAGTTGTAGTAGCGGTTGTAGGTGTCGAGTTCCTGATCGTTGAGGTTGAGGCAGGCGAAAATCTTGTCTTTCTCGAAGATGAAATCGGAGATCACGACCTTTGGCGAGCGCGCGCCCAAGTCCAACTCGCGAAGCTGTTCGAAGCGGCGGACGAGAAACGTGAACTGGGCCCGAAATCCGGCGCCGGGCTCGCCTTCGTAGAAGGCGCGGAGAAAGGAATTCTGTTCGGGGTCGGCGACGCGCTGGGCATTGAGCCGCTCGGCGAGGATGGTCGAAAGCGTGCTCTTGCCGACGCGTATGGGACCTTCTACTGCAATATACCGGGGAAGATCAAAAAGATTGGCCATGAATTAGGAACGGGTCGCATTCGAGAATATCCCGAGAGAGCGCGGCGCGCAATTGAGGAAGAAGTTAACAGGCAAGTCAGAAGTAAGAAGTCAGAATGCGGAAGGAACCCTCTTTGGCACTTGGCAGAGGTTCGTGTGCTTTACTTCTGCATTCAGACTTCTGATTTCTGACTTCTGGAGCATTTACAATCCCACCATGCTTGGACTCGTCATTGCCGGAGCCGCTGCGGCCGGCGCCATTTCATTGGGATATCAGTCCATGTCCCCCACAGGCCAGTGGTTTGGGCGGGCATTTTGTGGGTCGCCTGGCGCTGGCAAAAATCTAGCGCTCACTTTTGATGACGGGCCTAACGATCCCCACACGCTGCGGCTGCTGGATGTGCTCGCCAAACACAAAATTCGCGCCACTTTCTTTCTCATTGGACGCTACGTGAAGCAACGGCCGGATATCGTGCGGGAGATTGTGCAGCGAGGACATGTAATCGGCAACCACACTTTCACCCATCCGCGCCTCATTTTTTTGCCGCTTGCGCGCGTTCGCCAAGAGATCCTGCAGTGCGGGGAAGCCATCAGCGACGCGGTGGGCGAACATTCGAATCTGTTTCGCCCCCCCTGGGGCGGACGGCGGCCGGGGACATTTGCTCTGGTGCGGCAGCTCGGACTCGAGCCGATAATGTGGAATGTGACGGGGTACGACTGGAACGCGCCATCGATTGAGTACATCGAGGGGAAGGTCACGAGCAAGGTTCGCGGCGGGGATCTGATCCTGCTACATGATGGCGGACACGCCGCGTTCGGCACCGATCGCTCGAACACGGTTGAGGCGGTGGACTGGCTGCTCACTCGTTACCAATCTGAAGGCTATGAATTCGTAACTGTTCCCGACTTGATGAGAACTTCACAGGCTACCTAGCTAGAGACGGACGTCTCTCGTCCGCCCCAGCTCCGGGAGCGTCCGGGGCTAACTGAACTCACCCGATGCTAAACTGACCAGTCTTCCTGGAGGCCGCTTTTGACCCACAACCCAGTCCTGGTCGTGCACGGCGGCGCGTGGGCTATTCCTGACGACATGGTGGAGGCGCATCTGAACGGCACGCGCCAGGCGGTTGCCGCGGGGTGGCAGGTGCTGGCAAAAGGCGAGTCTGCACTCGACGCCGCCGAAGAGTCCGTAGTCGTCATGGAAGACGATGAAGCCTTCGACGCCGGGCGTGGCAGCTTCCTAAATCGTGAAGGCAAAGTTCAACTTGACGCTCTTATCATGGACGGAGCCACGCTCCGCGCCGGCGGAGTCGGATGTGTGGAGCACATTGCCAATCCCGTCCGCGCTGCGCGCAAAGTGCTAAGCGAAAGTCCGCACGTATATTTTGTGGCAGAAGGTGCGGAGTGTTTTGCCCAAGAGCACGGCATTTCGCTTTGCAAGAATGAAGACCTGATCATCCCTCGGGAAGTTGAAAGACTTCGGGCCCTTCAGGCCATTGCGCCCGGTGCGAAGCAGGAACTATTCGCACCCACGATTTCCCACGACACCGTCGGTGCGGTTGCGCTCGATCGCCTAGGAAATATCGCCTCTGCAACTTCAACCGGCGGCACTTTAAACAAGGCCCCGGGCCGGCTGGGAGATTCCTCGCTCATCGGCTGCGGTTGCTATGCAGATAACCTCAGCGCGGCCGTCTCCACCACCGGATGGGGCGAACCCATCATGAAGCTGGTGCTCGCCAAGTGGGCGGCGGACCGGGTTGCCTCAGGCAGCATGCCGCAGTGGGTCGCGGAGGAAGCCATGAACTATCTGAAAGACCGGGTCAACGGACACGGCGGGATCATCCTGCTGGATTCCCATGGACGCTACGGGCTCGCCCATAACACTCCGCGCATGGCGTGGGCGCTGCAGACGGTCAACGGGATCGAATCCGGCATAGAACGAACATAGCGAAGTACTGTCCGGCCATTTGCTTACCAGCCGCCCGGTATCAAACTGTCAAAAGGCACCATCCGATCCTACTTGCTTTCCTGCTGTGAACTGATGTACAACCAGTCGGTTTCAAAAAACGCCCGGCACTTCGCGAAACTCAGGGGCATTCGTGTCGCGTGAGGTTTCTATAGCCGTCATTTTCTTGAACGGCTTAGCTCGTGAGCAAGAAATGACTGGCATGGTATTGACCCGTTGTGGCGCGAAGCGCAAGGTGTCGAGCCAAGAGCAATAGCGGCCAGTGGTCCGTTTTTGATTTGAGAGGTTCGAGTTTCAGGCTCTGTAAGGTTCTCTTCACTGGGGGAAAGCCGAGCCTTCCGAGCTGCGAACTTTGAAGCTTTCAAGCGGACCACCGGCAATACCGGAGAGCTCAATGAGAATCCCAAGAACCTTTCTGTTGCTATCGGTTGTTCTTCTTTTTGCTTCACTGGTTTACGGACAAGGCGTAGCCACCGGAGACCTGCACGTCACCGTGAAGGACCCGCAGGGGAACCTGGTCACCAATGCTACGGTCGTGGTGCGCGATGAAGCCAAGGGAATCGAGCGGCCTGCCGCCAGCAATGGTTCAGGCGAATACAGCGCCCAGGCGCTGCCGCCTACTTCTTACACCGTGACCGTGACTGCCTCGGGATTTGCGTCTGCCACCGCGCCCGCGGTTGTGATTACGGTCGGCAGCGTGGAAGAACTTCCCATCACGCTAGGGGTGGCGGGCGGAAAGGAATCGATAACCGTCAACGCCGCTGCCGAGTTGATCGAAACCAGCCGTACCGGGGTCGTAGATACGGTGAATCAGCGCAGCATTGAAAATCTGCCGATCAACGGGCGGAAATACACCGACTTCACACTGACTGATTCGCAGGTGGTCCGCGACAACGCCCCCAACACCGGGGCCGCACCCACTTCGGGCCTGAACATGAGTGGCCAGCGGGCCCGCTCCAATTTGGTGAACGTGGATGGTGCCGACGCCACCGACAACTCGGTCAACGGCGTGCGGTCCACGGTCTCGCAGGAGGCGGTACAGGAATTCCAGATCATCACCAACAGTTATGCGCCTGAATATGGCCGCGCATCCGGCGGCGTGGTGAATATTGTTACCAAGTCGGGAGTCAATGATTTTCATGGCGACATTTTCGGGTTTCTGCGCAATCGCAATATTCAGGCGGTGAATCCGTTCGCCGTCTGCGCCAGCCCGCCATGCTCCAAACCTGCTTACACGCGGGTGCAGGGCGGGGCTGCGTTCGGCGGCGCGCTCAAGAAGGACAAGACGTTTTACTTCTTCTCGTATGAGATTACGCGGCGGCACGAGACGGGGTTTTCGTCGATCGGAACGAATGGCTTTGATTTGCAGCCTTTCGATGCCACTGGAATTTTCAACCCGCTTGCCCCAGCAGGTACGTTCATGATGCCGGCCACGCCCCAGCAGGCTGCGTTCCTCGCTCCATTCGCACAGGCCGGCCCAGCTCCGGCGGGAGTTCAGTTTTATACCTGGATGGTGGGGGCGTCGTCGTGGCTGGCGGAAAAGGGGAACCAGCAATCCTTTGCTCTGCTTCCGTTCGGAGGAGGCGCGGGAGCCAATCAGTTCCCGACCAGTTGCAACATCGTATCTGGCCTGCTCTGCGCGGGAGTACCGGCGTCGTTTCAGAGCCTCGAATCCCAGGAAGGCAACTTTCCAGTATTCGAAGGAACCAGCCTTTACTCCCTGCGGATTGACCACAACATCAACAACAATCATCGTCTGACACTGCGCGCTAATGTCAGCCCCAGCACGGTTACGGGAATTGAAGTCAGCGGCGAGGACCAGCCGTTCGGGCAGAACTCCTACTCCCGCACCTCGCAGCAGACTTACCGCGACGTCGCAGGCGTGGCCCAGGAAACCTGGATCATCGGCAACAACAAGGTCAACGATTTCCGCTTCCAGTATGCCCGCCGAGGGTTGTCATACTTTTACAACACGGCGATTCCGGGTGGGTCGGACCCGGCGGTGAATATCCCGGGTTTCGCCAATTTCGGCCGCGAGCCTTACTCGTACATTCAGCGCACCGAACAACGCTACCAGTTCAGTGACAATCTTTCCTGGACCATTGGGCGTCACAATACCAAGCTTGGAGTTGATTTCAATTACATCCCACTGAAGGCTGTTTTCACGGTCAACTACGGCGGGGTGTATGATTTCGGCTCTTTCAAAGCTGCAAATCTGGGGTTCCCCGGGTTTCCGGACTTGTCTCCGGTGCAGTCATACGGCGCGGGCCTTCCATCCGTCTATGTTCAAGGCCTGGGTAGTCCCAGCGACTCATTCAAGAACATTCCGATCGGTGCGTTCTGGCAGGATTCATGGCGGGCCTGGCCCGATCTCACCTTCAACTTTGGCGTACGCTACGACGTGGAAATTGCGCCGAAGTTCAAGGCACCCACCGGGTTGGCGCAAGAGGGCTACAACTTCCTGGGCCTGCAAAAGGGCATTCAGACCGACAAGAATAACATCCAGCCGCGCATTGGCTTGGCGTGGGATCCGAAGGGCGACAAGAAGACCGTGGTCCGTGCTTCATACGGAATATTCTACGATCACCCGCTGCTCGGCCTGTATTTCCTGGGCGACGCGTCGGATGGCTCAACCAGCGGCCAGTTAGCTTTTGGCGGTACCGGCGGGTGCAGCGGCCCTGGACAGCCCGGCAATCTGAATGCTATTCCGATCTTCCAAGGACTGCCCATCAATGTACCGAGCGCGTTGAATCCGTGCGCAGCATCCATCAATCCCGCAGTCACCACTGCCATGGGATATCTGCCGAATCAGCAACGGTTCCAAGCCTTAAATTTTCCCCAGTCCATCTTCCTGAATCAGAACTATCTCAACCCCTCGACTTTCCTGCCGCTTGGATTCCAGCCATTCGGCTATCCGCAGGGCAAGAACTTCGTGTATGCCTACGCCCAGCAGGCCAACCTCAGCGTCGAGCGCGATCTGGGTCACGGGCTGGCCCTCAATCTGGCTTACAACTTCAACGGCGGACGTCACCTGAACCGGCCCATCAACGCCAATACGATTCGCGGAGATCTGGCGGTACGAAACCTTAACGCCGCGGTTGCTGCAGGTGCAAATCAACCCACCGACAGTCCTCTTGGTGTAAGTGCGTGCGGCGTTGGTCCGGGGGGAGCCTTTGTACCGGCAGCTCTGACGAATTTCTTCCGGCCTTCGGGAACCAATGCCTCCGTCGCGGTTGCCCTATTGTCAAATCCTGCGACTGCTCCCTGCGTCACCGCGGTGTTGCCGCGGGTGCAAGCCGCTTATGGTCTGAATTCCAGTTGCAATCTTTCGACGCTCAACAACTGCATCCCCTTCGGCGACATGGACGCCAATTACTCGAACGGCACTTCGGTGTACCACGGCTTCAGCGCCAACCTGCGCAAGAGCAGTCGGCACCTGCAATTTCTGGCTTCGTACACCTGGTCTCATGCCATTGACGACTCGACCGATCTGCAATCCACGTTAACGCCCCAGGACAGCTACATTCCTGAGCTCGACCGCAGCAACTCTACCTTTGACCAGCGCCACCGCTTCGTCTTCAGCGGGGTCTACCAGACCGGGAAGGTGGGCGGCGACGGCTTCGGCAGCAAGCTCTTGAGCGATTGGACTTTCGCTCCTCTGATCGAGTTCTCATCCGGGCGACCCTTCAACATCATCACCAGCAACGGGGACAACTACCAACTGTCTTCGCTTACAGGCCGTCCCAACACCTTTGTGAACCCAGCATGTGGCGGCGGTGTCAGCTCTAAGTTCTCACCCACTGGAGTCTTCCAGGAACCTTGCGTCTTCGATTTCAATGGCACCCTGCAATCCCTTGACGGCAATCTGGGCCGCAATGCGGGCTTGACCCCCATGACCATCTTTGACGACCTGCGGGTGGCGAAGCGGATCCCGTTCGGTGAGCGGGTCAAACTGGAACTGATCGCAGACATGTTCAACCTCGCTAACCGCTATAACGTGGCGGCTGTCAGTCCGTTGTTCACCAACGCAGGACAGGCGACTGCGGCCTACGACCCGCGCCAGTTCCAGTTTGGAATGAAGATCGCGTGGTAGTAGCCAAGGCACTGCAAGTGCGAAGGAATGTATGTCGGAATCGTGGCAATCAGCCCTAGATCGCTGGAGTTCCGCCGGCTTAGTGGACGCTGCGACCTCTGCCCGAATCCGCGATTTTGAAGCTTCTCAAGATCAGCCAAAACATTTGCGCTGGCCGATTCTGATCGCCATAGGCTTCGGTGCGCTGATGCTCGCGGCGGGAGTTCTCCTCTTCGTTTCCGCCCATTGGGACGATCTTTCGCCATCCGCTCGCTTCACATTGGTTCTCGCCTTGGTCGGTGTTTTTCACGTCGCCGGCGCCGTCTTTTCGGAGAAGTTTCCGGCGCTTTCGGTGGCTTTGCACGGAGTGGGAACGGCGGCTTTGGGTGCCGGAGTATTTCTGGCTTGGGCTCTGGGCGCCTGGATTGGATGGGGGCTTCGTCGCGATTGGGTTCAGGCCGCGTTCGTTGCGCTACTCACGCCTGCATGGCTAACCAGCGAATGGATTGACGCCACCGAGCGAATGAGGGATTCCGAGCAGATCGCCGCGCAGGGTCTATTGTTGTTGGCGCTCACCTACTTGAGCGCTCTGTCCGCGGAACATCGCGAGCCGGTGCGCCGTGTCTTGGCGTGGATCGGCGGCATCGCGGTCATCCCATTGACGATTGCCGCGATTCCAGAGAGGTGGTGGGGCGAAGGAAAAAATCTGTCCCACGGTTTACTTTTCTTTGGCGTGACCCTGGGCCTGATTTTGCCTCTGCTTCTTGCCTGGTGGCTGCGGCGGCGCGCAGCCTGGATGAATCTCGCAGCGGCATTTTGGGTGTTCGTTCTGGGAAGCATCTCTCCCGACGCCAAACTTACACCCTACCTGTGGTCTGCCGTAGCATCCCTCGGCCTCATTGCCTGGGGACTCTACGAAGCGCGCCGGGAACGGATCAATCTGGGCATCATCGGATTCGGACTGACCGTGATCGTCTTCTATTTCTCGAATGTAATGGACAAACTGGGCCGCTCGGCGAGCCTGATCGGGCTTGGGCTGGTGTTCCTGATCTTGGGGTGGGGGTTGGAAGTAGCCAGACGGCGTTTGGTGGCCAAAGTGAAAGCTGCGACGGCATGAAGCCACTCTACAAGGGATTGTTGTTGGCAGCACTGCACATCGCCATAGTCTGCTCGTTAGGAGCAAAGTTGCTGTATGACCGTGCACACCGGCCACGTGTCTGGATCAAGGGCGCGATCTACGATCCCGAGCTACCGATCCGTGGCAAGTACCTGGCCCTCACTATGGAAGTGCCAGCCGAAGGATTTACCAGCGGCATGCAATCCTGGAACTACGGTGGGAAAAGCGGATCGAACGAAGTTTTCAATCCGAACCGGTGTGATCTGGTTCTCCGCGGCGATCACCTCGTTGCCGTCGCTAAGGAGGACGGAGAGTATTGGTTGAACACAGGGAATATTCGGCGTAGTGGTGACGGTCTGGTCGCGGTCGTTACCGGCGAAACCGCCTATTTCCTGCCCGAGCACAGCTCCGGCCCGCTTCTTCGCAACCGCGGCGAAGAGTTGTGGATCGAGGCCACCATACCGCGCAAGGGTCCACCGCGTCCTATCCGCTTGGGTATCAAGAAGGACGGAGTTCTCAAACCGCTAGTTTCTGATTGAGGGCTGGAGCACGTTCGACTTCACAGCATTCCTGATTCGATAGACTCTGGGGGTAATCGAGAGCCCTCCCACTGACCTTTTGGCCCCATCCGGAAGTAACTTAGGCAAAGCCTAATAGGCGTTGACCCGTCTAAACTGTGATAGTACGATTCCCTATCCTCGCCGGAATCATGGGGTCGAACGGGCGGTAAATCATAGATGCATATGAGGATCAAGCTTTTCCACATGCCGGTTGCCGTCCTGTTGGCGGCGTTGTCGGCGGGCCTCGGTTGCGCGGCTGCCAAAAAACCGGCGTCGGCGCTGCGTTTCCAGGATGCACCTCCGATACAGGCTTCCGGAGCGAGAACCGCTCCGCCGCAGACTCCGGCCGCGGCTGCGCCGACCGCGACTCCCGCTCCTAAACCGGAGGTCAAAACAGCTGAGGTAAAACCCGATCCGGCCGCCGCGCTGATTTTGAAGGCAGAAAAGGAGCGCCAGGCAGGAGAAGACGAATACAACGCTGGCGATAAGGACGCTGCCAAGGAGCACTTTGACCGCGCCACAAACCTACTGAACGACGCTTCATCCGAGATTCATTCTGACCCACGGGTTCAGCGGGAGTATGACCGCGTGCTGGAGGGCTTGAAGAAGCTGGAAGCGACCGCCTTGCAGCCAGCAGACGACCCTACCAACCAGGAAAAGACTGAACCGGCACCCATCGACGAGGCCAATGAAGTCACCAATTATCCGGTGGATCCGAGCCTGAAGGCGAAAGCTGCCGCCGAAATCAAGG
>WNFD01005249.1_pt1 | contig 14472 bp, 14 predicted proteins | sample 5400491 | NCBI WGS metagenome assembly WNFD01 (sample SAMN13153343, study PRJNA577476) | soil metagenome | isolation source: 120 cm saprolite under Douglas fir tree site 2 hole 2 replicate 2 | place: USA:California | collected 2015-04-18
GCTGCGGCGAACACCTCGACGGCGGCATCGTTCTCGCAACGCAACTATGCGATCGCGGCCGGCTCGGCCTGGAGCCGGCTGATCGAAGTCCAGGGGTTCGGCCAGCGCTACGTCGACGCCACCAACGTAACCACGATGGGCACTGTGTCGATCAGCGCCAACGCCATCTCGCGTTTCATCACCTTCAGCGTGCCGACTTCGAGCCTTGGTGGGACCCCGGCTTCCGGTTGGGGATTCACGGTCGTCCTTACCGGCCAGGATGGCTTCAGTTCTGACCAGGCGCGTGGTTTCGCGCCGACGCCGCAGCCGTTCCAGTTCGGCGTCTGCGCGACGGCCAGCGTCGACCCGCACTGCACGGTCGATCCAAACACGGTGCCGAAGGCGATGGACGTGATCACGCCGGTCGGAGTGGCTCAGTCAGACGAGCTGGACTACACCCTTCACAATCCCGTCATCCTGCAGGGCGTGACGATCCCTTAGCACCTCATCGAATGCCGTCCCAGAGCCCGCGCTCTTGGGCGGCCGGGTCGCTCACGACGGTCCCACCCGTCCCGTCGAAGCGCATCACCGACCGTTCGTCTGCGTCATAAGGCGACCATCCGGGCGCCCCGCTGGTGGCGAACGCGACCCAGGCGCGGTGCATCGCATCCGCCAGCGCCTGTGGCGGCGCGTCGCCGGCCAGGGTCATCGCGCCTTCGCGTCCGAGATTGTCGAAGACAAACCCGATCTCCACCGCGTGAGCCGCTCCGAACCGACCGTTGAAGAGCGGAGAGCGCCAGGCGAACTCGTACACGTAGGGTGATCCGCCGTTCCTCGCGTGCGCCTCGGCAAGCCGGATCGCTGGGATACGGAAGAACCAGTCGGTGATCAGCGCACCGAGCAGGTCGCCGGGTGTTGCTTGCGGTCGGGATGTGCGGTACACCCGCAACGCGCGCTCGACATCGAGGCCCATGACCCGGGCTGTCGTCACCAGGCGGTCATCGGTGACGAGGTCGATGGCGCCGCCGGGCACGAGGAAGAAGCGCCACTCCTCCGTGGTCGTGCCAACCATGAGATCGACGCCAGCACCCGCGCCGGCGACGATCCGCTCGATTGGCGGCGCCGGCACCACCTCCCCGTCGACGACTGGTTCGAACATCATTCCATTGGTCGCCACCTCTCCCCAGCGCGCCGGGTCCGGCCGAAGCGCGAGCTCCATGGATAACTCGGCCTGGGCCGCCACGAGTCGTTCGAGAGGAACGCCCCCGATCGACGTCATCGTCGGCGCCACCCCGAGCTTCTCCGCCAGGTTGCGCCCGATCATCTGGGCGGTTGGCACCGAGCTCGTGTGCTGGGCGGCCCCACTTTGCGCGATCCCTCGCCGAAACAGCCCTTGAGCGCGAGGCATCGAGAGCAAGGTGGCGACGCTGAACGCACCCGCCGACTCGCCAAAGATCGTGACCCTCGCCGGATCCCCGCCAAACGCCTTGATGTTCTCCTGCACCCACTCCAGCGCGGCAATCTGGTCGAGCAGCCCCCGGTTCGCGATCCCCTCACCCAGGTAAAGAAAGCCGTCCGCCCCAAGCCGGTAATTGATCGTGACGCAGACGACGCCGTCGCGAGCGAACCGGCCGCCGTCATAGGTTGCGAGCGCGCCCGAGCCCCGGTGGAATGCGCCGCCGTGAATCCACACCATCACTGGGAGACGATCGCGGCTCGGGTGCGGCGTCCACACGTTGAGATTGAGGCAGTCCTCCCCGGCATGGCCCTGATCACCAAGGAGCTGGTCAAAAGGCGGTACGTAGCGGGGTTGCGGCGGGACTGCGCCATACGCGAGGGCGTCACGAACGCCGTCCCACGCCTGCGGAGGTTGCGGGGGTTGAAATCGATTCGGTCCGAACGGCGGCGCGGCGTAGGGGATTCCTTTGAACGCCGCCGCGCCCTCGGTGACCTGGCCGCGAAGCTGGCCGTGCCGGGTGGTGACGACGAGATTGCCGGCCGCGACGCTCATGACGGCTCCTCCCCTGGTTACGGTCCGCCGGTCGCGTAGATCGTCTGCCCGGTCACGAAGCTGGCGTCGTCGCTGCAGAGGAAGCTGATGACGCCCGCAATATCCGCTGGCCGGCCGATGCGCCGTAACGGGGTACGTTCGGCGGCCGCCTTTTTCAAATCCGCGTAGTCGATCCCGGTGCGTTCCGCGACCGCCTGCGTCATCCGCGTCTCGATGAACCCGGGGGCCACCGCGTTGACATTGATGTTGAATGGGCCCAACTCGATCGCCAGTGTCCTCGCGATTCCCTGGATGCCCGCCTTCGCCGCCGAATAATTGGCCTGCCCACGGTTGCCCAGCGCCGAGTTGGATGACAAGAACACCATCTTGCCCCGGCGCGCTGGCACCATCACCCGCTGCGCCGCCTGCGCGCAGAGGAATGTTCCCTTCAGATGGGTGTCGATGACGAGGACCCAGTCGCTGTCTGTCATCTTGTGAATCAAGTTGTCGCGGAGGATGCCGGCGCAGGTGACGAGGATGTCCAGCCCGCCGTACTCCTTCACGGCGCGATTCACAAGCGCCTCCACCCCGAGGCGCTCCGTCACGTCGCAGGCGACCGCCAGCGCCGTTCCGCCCGCGCTACGGATACCCGCCGCGACCGCTTCCGCCGGTTCGACATCGAGGTCGGAGATCACGACGGTCGCGCCCTCGGCGGCGAAGCGCATGGCCGTGGCTGCCCCAATTCCGCGTCCGCCACCGGTTACCAGCGCGCTGCGACCCTCGAATCGTCCGCTCATGTGATGTGAACCTCCGCTTCGCCGCCGGTGACCCGTTCGGCTCGCTGATTCTCCGCCCATACCTCGAGCACAAGTTGCCTCCCGGCGCTGCCCGTGCTCTGCTCCTTCACGTGTCCGCGGCAGGTCAGGGTGTCACCGGGCCGCACCATTTCGTTGAAGCGCACCGAGAGCCGTCGAATCGATTCCGGTCCGGCCAGCCAGCAGAGGTACTCGCCAAGGAACGCCATGCTCAGCATGCCGTGAGCGATGACGCCCTCGAGTCCGACGGTGCGCGCCGTCTCGTCGTCCGTGTGGATCAGGTTGTAGTCGCCCGAGGCGCCGGCATACTTGACGAGCTGCAGCTTGGTAATCGGCGCCTTGCGAAGGTCCGGCAGGACGCTCCCGCGGTCGAGCTCCTGGTCCGATCGCGCCGCGAGCACGGGACCGATCATCGCAGAATCGCGGTGGTCGTTCCGGTGAAGACCGAGGTCCCCGACTCGTCCACCCCTTCCGTCACCAGGATTAGAAACGTCATCTCGCCAAGTCGGCCCTGACGGCGATAGACGTCGGCCACCAGGACTCGGCAGCGTACGCGGTCGCCCGCCCGGAGCGGCCGTTGATATCGGTACTCCTGGGCGCCGTGCAGCACGCGAGCCAGGTCGTAGGTGAGTCCGGGGATCGTGATCCGAAAGGTCGTCGGGAAGGTGGGCGGCGCGACATCGCCGCGAAGACAGGCCGGCGTTTGGTCCTGCACCGCCTCGGCGAATTTGCGGATGGCGCCTCGCTCCACCTCGAAGAGGACGACCTCGGACACGCGTCCGATCAGGTCGGGGCTCAGGGCCGTGGGCTGATCCATGACCGGTCCAGGGCTTTGATGTCATCGCCGCCAATCAGGGCGAGCGTCAGATCGATCTCGGCCGTCAAGTTTCGGATGACGCGTTCTACGCCGGCCTGCCCAGCGACGGCGAGTCCATAGACGTAGGGCCGCCCTAATAGCACCGCGTCCGCGCCCAGCGCGAGCGCCTTGATGACGTCGGCCCCGCGCCGGATGCCGCTATCCATCAAGACCACCGCGTTATCGCCGAGCGCATCCCGCACCTCCACCAAGGCATCGAGCGCGGCGACCGCCCCGTCCACCTGGCGTCCCCCGTGGTTGGAAACGATCACGCCCTGAAAGCCGGCCTCCAGCACGCGGCGAGCGTCGTCGGCACGCAGCACGCCCTTGGCCAGCAGCGGCAGACGGGTCCGCTCGCGCAGCCACTTGAGGTCGTCCCAGCGCAGCCCGAGATTGGAGAACATCCCGACCATGGCGGCTCCCGCGCCGCGCGGATCCTGTTCTGGCGAGACCGATAGTCGCGACCGGAAGACGGGGTCGCTGGTGAACTGGCCGATCCCCTCGCCGAGGATGAAGGGGAGGTATCGGTTTTTTAGATCGCGAACACGCCAGCCCAATTGCAGCGTGTCCAGCGTCAGCACAATCGCCGCATAGCCGGCCGCCTCCGCCCGTTGCACCAGGCTGGCCACCACCTGGCGGTCGCTCACCCAGTAGAGCTGATACCAGCGCGGTGCGTCGCCCATCGCGTCGGCGATCGCCTCCATCGGAGCCGAAGCGGCGGTGCTCACCAGCCACGGAACCGCTGCGGCGGCCGCGGCCCGCGCGACCGCGAGATCGCCCTCCGGATAGGCCGCCGAAAGGACGCCGACGGGCGCCAGAAAGAACGGCGTTGGCGATGATGTGCCGAGCACGCTGACGTGGAGATCCCGTTGCTGATTGCCGGCGAGCATTGCGGGACGCAGACGCCAGCGCGCGAAGGCCTCACGGTTCGCCTGCATCGTCGATTCTCCGCCGGCGCCGCCCGCGATGTAATCGAAGGGACCGGGCTCGAGCGCCGCTCGAGCGCGAGTTTCCCACTCATCGGGGTCGAAGGGGAGCGCGTCCGCGCTCCCGACGTAGATCTCGGCCTGCGTCGCCGGCCCAATCGGAAAAGACATTTCCGGCATCGCTCAGCCGGAGACCGGCTTGGCCGGACCGCGCCGTGCCCGGTGGGGCTCTGCTCGCAGATCGATGGTGATATTGGTTGCCCGGCAGCTAGCCAGCAGCGTGCCTTCTCCGTCGTGGAGCTCCGAGGCGGCGAAGGTTACCCGTCGGGTCTTGCGCACCACCCAGCCGGTCGCGCGGATGCGCCCGAGGCGGGTCGGCCGGTAGAACTCCGTCCGTAGGTCGGCGGTGAGGTAGACCTCGTCGTGGTCGAGCAGGCTCCAGGTCGCGCTGCCCATGGCGCTATCGAGGATGGCGGTCACCATCCCGCCGTGGACGATCCAGCCGTCGCCAGCCGGAAACGCCTGATCCGTGCTCGGCTCCCATTCGAGGACGGCGCGTCCGGCTTCGAGCTCCGCCCGACGCCAGCCGAGCGCGTTCCAGATGCCCGGCTCCCCTGGGGCCGGCTGTTGCCACGAATCCATCTCGGCGAACCGCTCGCCGGGGCGAAAGTCGGTGCTGGCCGCGGTCACGTCGTGGTCCGGGTCCGTTCCTGTTCCACCAGGACCCGGCGCAGGATCTTCCCCGATGGGCTCTTCGGGATCTGACTCACGACCTCGAGCTGGCGGATCTTCTTGTAGGGGGCCACCTGCTGGTTGACAAATGCCATCAGCTCGTCCGGGGTCACTACGCCCTTGAGCACGACCAGCGCTTTCGGGACTTCGCCCGACTCGACATCGGGGCAGGGGATCACCGCGGCATCGGCCACCGCCGGGTGGGTGAGCAGCAGGCCCTCGAGCTCGGCGGGCGCCACCTGGTATCCCTTGTATTTGATCAGCTCCTTGAGCCGGTCGACGACGTGCAGGTACCCATCCGCATCCACCGATCCGATGTCGCCAGAGTGAAGCCAGCCGTCTGCATCGAGCATGGCCGCGGTCGCCTCCGGGTTGTTGAGATACCCGGTCATCACCTGCGGTCCGCGGATCCACACTTCCCCGAGCTGTCCTGGGCCCAGCTCGGCTCCGCTCGCGGGATCCATCACCTTACATTCGGTGTTGGGGATGAGCAGACCGGCCGAGCCGCCGCGCCGCCTGGCTGGATCGACCGGCGTGGTCGATACCACCGGGCTCGTCTCCGTGAGCCCGTATCCCTGGGCCACGAAGCATTTGAGCCGGTCGCCGCAGGCCTGCTCGACGCTGGCGTCGAGAGGAGCGGCTCCCGAGTTAATCGACAGCAACGCGTGCAGGTCGTATTTCGCCACCAGCGGGTGCTTGGCCAGCGCCAGCACGATCGGTGGAACGACGTTGGCGCGCGTGACCTTGTAGTCCTGCAAGAGTCGGAGGAAGAGTTCGAGGTCGAAACGCGGCATCGTCACGATGGTGACGCCCTGGTAGAGGCTGATATTGAGCAGCACGGTGAAGCCATAGATGTGGTAGAAGGGCAGGACCGCGATCGAGACTTCCCCCTCGGGAGCACGGACGACCGCGGAGGTTTGCAAAATGTTCGCCACCAGGTTTCGATGGGTGAGCATGACGCCCTTGGGCAGCCCGGTCGTCCCGCTCGAGTAGGGCAGCGCCACGAGATCCTTTCGCGGATCGATCGCCACCGCCGGAACAGCGCCCGTTCCTTCGAGCAGGGCCGCGAAGGGCGTGAACCCCGCGGCCTCACCGAAGACGAAAATCTCCTCTACCCGTGATTGGCGCGTGGCCTCGAGCGCATGGTCGAGGAGTTCGGGGATCGTGACCAGGTACTTGGCCCCGGCGTTTTTGAGCTGGAGTGCGAGCTCGCGTGGCGTCGACAGTGGGTTCGCCGTAGTGGCGATCCCGCCGAGGGTGGCGACGGCGTGTAAGGCCACCGCGTACTCGAGGACATTGGGGCTGTAGATCGCAAAGACGTCGCCTTTGCGGAAGCCACGGCGCGCCAGGTTGGCGGCGGCCTGGCGGACGGCCGTGGCGAGCTCCGCGTAGGTGAGCGTGCGCCCGGTCGGTCCATCGATCAGCGCCTTTTTGTTCCCGAGCGCCGCGGCGCCCCTGAACACGAAGGCCGGCAACGAGATATCCGGGATGTCGACGTCCGGGTAGGTGCTGCGGAAGATCACGTGCGCACCATTGTCAGCCCCATGATCCGAGCTTCGCGTGTCCCTTTAGCAAGTTACGCGCGATCGACCGGCGCTGGATCTCGTCGGTTCCTTCGTAGATCCGGTAGACGCGAACGTCGCGCATGACGCGCTCGATCGGCATCTCTTTCGTGTAGCCCATCCCACCGTGGATCTGCATGACCCGATCGACCACCCGCCATATCATGCCGGCGCCCGCCAGCTTCGCGATCGACGCCTCGTGCCGAGCGTCCCCGCCCTGGTCCGCTTTCCAGGCGGCATGGAGCACGAGCCACTTCACCTGTTCGATCTCGACCGCGCTGTCGGCCAGCATCCACTGGATCGCCTGGTACTCGGCGATCGGGCGGCCGAAGGCGATCCGCTGTCGCGAATACTCGAGCGCCATCTCGAGCAGCCGCTGGGCCTGGCCGACCGCTCGGGCCGGGATGATGATCCGTCCCTGGCCGATCCAGGCCATGGCGAGCTGGAAGCCCTTTCCGACTTCGCCCAGGACGTTTTCTTCCGGGACGCGGACGTTGTCGAAGGTGATCTCCGCCGGCCGCCACGCACCCATCGTCTGAATGGGATCGCTCCTCCATCCCATCGCGCGGTCGCAAAGGAAGGCGGTGACGCCGCCCTGGTGCCCCTTGCTCTTGTCCGTGACGGCAAAGACGATCGCGAAGTCCGCCTCGAGACCGTTGGTGATGAAGACCTTGTGGCCGTTGAGCACCCAGCACGGGCCGTCCCGGACGGCCGGCATCTGGATGTTGGTGGCGTCCGAGCCGGTGTCGGGCTCGGTCAGCGCAAAGCAGCTGATTCGATCGCCTTCGATGGTGGGGACGAGATACCGCTGCTTTTGCTCGGTGTTGCCCATATAGAGGATGTTGTCCGCATATCCGCCGTAGGAGAAGGGGATCAGCGCTTTGGACGTTTCCATGCTGATCAGCGCGGTCATCAGCATGCCGAGGTTGGCGCCTCCGTATTCCTCCGGCGTCAGCAGGCCCCAGATCCCAGCCGCTTTCGCCTTTTGCTGAAGCCGGCGGACGTCGGCGGGCTCGAGCAAGGTCTTGCCCTCGAGCTCGGCTCGCTGGGCGGGCGCCTCCAACGGCAACAACTCTCGAGTCACGAACTCGCGGACCGTCGCCAGGATCATGCGCTGCTCGTTGTCCAGCCCGAAGTCCATCGTCCCGTCCCTTCTAAATATCTCCCCGCTTTTCCACGCCGGAGCGGGGCCCCGTTACTATCTCCCCGCTTTTCCACGCCGGAGCGGGGCCCCTTTTGCCTAACGATCGTTCGGTCGCCGCTGTCGCTATTATCTGACAGAAGGGAAACTCGTGGAGAACCTCGAGCGCAAAGACCCGGCGGTCAACCGCGTCCGGGTCGGGCAGGTGCTGGAAACGGCGACGCGCCTCTTCACCGAGCGGGGATACGAGGCTGCCAGCATTCGCGACCTCGCGGCCGAGTTGGCAATCCGCCCTTCATCCCTCTATCACCACTTTCCCGCCAAGCAGGACATCTTGTTCACCATCTGCTTCGAGATGCAGCGGGACTTCAACGCCCAGGTGCTGCCGGCGCTCTCCTCCGGGACGCCCGAGGAGGCGATCCGGCGCGCAATCCGCGAGCACGTCCTGTTCAGCCAGCGACGCAAGGGCGAAGTCCTGGTCAACATCCGCGAGCGGCGGAGCCTTCCGCCGAAGCTGCTGGCGCGCGTCAATGCGCTGCGTCGCGAGTACCGCGACGCCGTCGCCGGCGTCATCGAGGAGGGACGCCGCCAGGGCGTGTTCCATCTCCGGCAGCCGCGGCTCGCGGCGATGGCGATTCTCGATATGGCGAATGGCCAGGCGTTGTGGTTCAAGCCGCGCGATCGAGCAGACCTGGAGCGGCTGGCCGACGACTACGCGCAGGCCGCGGTCGTGTTACTGCGGGGCTGGACGTGACGCAGCCAGGAGCCCCGACGCTGGATGTTGCCGGCCTGGTGGTGCGCTTCGGTGGCATTGTCGCGCTCGACCAGGTGACGTTGCGCATCGAGCCCGGCGAGGTCGTCGGCATCATCGGCCCCAACGGGGCCGGGAAGACGACACTCTTCAACGCCATCTGCGGGTTCGTCCGTCCACACGCCGGCCGGATCGATTACCGGGGCGAACCGCTCCTCGGTACGGCGCCCCACCGCCTGGCGCGCTTGGGCATTGCCCGGACGCTGCAGGGCCTCGGACTGTGGCCGGGCCTGACGGTCCGGGAAAATGTCGTCGCTGGGTCGACTCGGCGTCCCGGCGTACTTTCGTCGGTGCTGGCACTGCCGCACGCGGATCGTCTCGAGTCCGAACTGGCTGCCAGGGCGCGCGACATCCTCGACCGGCTCGGCATCGCGAGCTACGCAGATGCGTACCCGGGAACCCTGCCCTACGGGGTACAGAAACGGGTCATCATTGGGCGGGCCCTCATGGCGACACCGTCGCTGCTGTTGTTGGATGAGCCGGTCAGCGGACTCTCGGCGCGCGATATCGACGAGCTGGCCGGGCTGATCAAGGAGCTCCGCACCCGGATGAGCGTCGCCGTGGTCGAGCATCACCTGGATTTCGTGATGGCAATTTGTGACCGCGTCACCGTGCTCAATCTGGGGCGCGTCATCGCGTCCGGCACACCGAAGGAGATTCAGAACGACCCCCAGGTGGCGACGGCGTACCTCGGGGAGGATGTCATTCCGGAGGCATCGTCCGATGCTTGAGATCGTCGACCTTACGGTCGCCTACGGTCCCGTGATGGCGCTCCACGGCGTTTCGCTCACGGTCGCCGACTCGTCCATCACCGCGGTCCTGGGGGCCAACGGGGCCGGCAAGACCACCCTCGTCCGCACCATCTCGGGGCTGGTGCGACCGCGGAGCGGATCGGTGCGACTCGATGGTCGCGACATTACGCGCCTGGCTCCCGAGGAGATCGCCCGATTGGGGGTCGCCCACGTCCCCCAGGGCCAGGCCGTGCTCGCGGAGCTGACGGTGGATGAAAACCTCCGGCTCGGGGGTCTCTGGCGACGGGATCCCAGCGGCCAGCGCCGGGCCCTGGCCGAGGCTTACGAACTGTTTCCTCCGCTGGCATCCCGGCGGCACCTGGCGGCCTTCAGCCTCTCCGGGGGCGAGCGGCAGATGCTGGTCATCGGCCGCGCGCTGGTGGCGCGCTCGCGGGTGCTCCTCCTCGACGAGCCGTCGCTTGGACTGGCACGCCTCGTGCTCGTCCAGATCATGGCTCGGATCAAGACGATGGTCCACGAGCGCGGGTTGACCGTCCTGCTGATCGAACAGAACGCGAAAAGCGCCTTGTCAGTGGCCGACCAGGCCATGGTGCTCCACCTGGGAAAGGTGGTGGTCCAGGGCGGCGCCCACCAGCTCTTGAGCGAGGAGGGCCTTCGACACGCCTACCTCGGTTTCTAAGCCGCCAGCTCGGTGCTGGGCATGAGTCGGTTTCTCGTCCTGACCGTCAATGGTCTGACCCAGGGCGCGATCTACGCCGCGATGGCGCTCGCTCTGGTGCTGATCTGGCGCGCCACCAAGGTCATCAACTTCGCGCAGGGAGCGATGGCCATGTTCACCACCTACCTCGCGCTGTTCGCCATCGATCACGGTGCCCCCTACTGGCTGGGCTTCGTCGTCGCCCTGCTGAGCGGTCTTGTGCTGGGCGGGATCGTCGAGCGCGTGATCGTTCGCCCGGTCGAGTCCGCGCCTCCGCTCAACGTCGTCATCCTGACGCTCGGGCTACTGCTCTTTTTCGAAGCGGTCGCCCCGATGCTCTTCGGTGGCCAAATCAGGTCCTTCCCCCCGGCCTTTTCGATTGTCGGTCTGCACCTTGGAAACTCGCAGGTCGCCTTCTCACCGTTCGATGCCTTCACGCTTGGCAGTGTCCTGGCCGTCATGATCCTTCTCCTCGTGCTCTTTCAAAGAACCAATCTGGGTCTGCGAATGCGCGCCTCGGCGTTCAATCCCGAGGTCTCCAGGCTTCTCGGGATCCGGGTCGGTCGGATGCTGACCCTGGGATGGGCGCTCGCCTCGCTGGTCGGGGCGCTGGCCGGCGTGCTGATCGCGCCCACCTTCCTGCTGTATCCCACCTTCATGGACCAGGTACTGGTCTACGGCTTCACCGGGGCTGTTCTGGGCGGACTCGACAGCGCGATGGGGGCGGTCATCGGCGGGCTGCTGATCGGCTTTGCCCTCAGCTACGTGGGCGGCTACCTTGGCTCCGACCTTGAAACCGTTGGCGCGCTGGTCATCCTGATCGTCGTGCTGATGGTCAGGCCACGGGGCCTTTTCTCGCTGCAGCGGCTTCGGGAAGTTTGAGATGGTGACCGCCAATTTGCGCCTCGGCCGCCTCGTCCGGCCAACCCTCAATCGCCACCTGTTGCTGGCACTGGGCGCGGCCGTGGTGCTGGTGGCGATCAGCGCGCAGATCGGGGCCTACGACGACTACAATCTCACCGCCGTCGCCATCTTCGCGGTCGCCGCGGCGGGGCTCACGCTGCTGACCGGGCTAAACGGGCAGCTGTCGCTCGGCCACGGAGCCTTGATGGCAGTCGGCGCATACACCGCCTCCTTGCTGCTCAAGGATCACCAGTTGCCCGTCATCGTCGTGCTGCTGCTCGCCGTACTGACCACGGGAATCGTCGGAATCGTCTTCGGCTACGCGGCGGCCCGTTTGCGGGGTCCATACCTTGCCGGCGCCACGCTGACGCTGGCGGTCGCGCTACCGCAGCTGGCGACCCGCTACAAGAGCATCTTCGGCGGCGACGCGGGCTTGAGCGTCCCGCCATCGGCGCCCCCCGCCTGGCTGGGCGCCGACTTCCCGCCCGAGCGATGGCTGGCCTGGATCGCGCTCGCCGCCGCCGTGGTGACGATGGTGTTGCTGGCCAACCTGCTTCACAGCTCCGTTGGCCGCAGCTTCATCGCCGTGCGCGACAATGAAGTAGCCGCCGCACTCGCCGGCATCGATGTCGCGCGGACGCAGGTGCTGGCATTCGTGATCAGCGCGTCGTGTGCCGGGCTGGCGGGAGCCTTGTTCGGCTACTGGTCGGGGGTCACGGCGCCGGCCGGGTTCGGCCTCGGCCTGTCCCTGCAACTGGTCACCGCCATCGTCATCGGCGGGTTGGGCAGCCTGGCCGGCGCCGTATGGGGCTCGATCGTGCTGGTCTTCGTCCCGACGCTGACCAGTGGCATGGCGAGCAGCTTGAACGTTCCGAGCTCCGTCGCCAATAATCTGCCACTGGCGATTTACGGCGCCATTCTGGTGATTGCCATGCTCGCAGCGCCGCACGGCATCCAGGGCGCGCTGACAAGGCTTCTCGCACTGGCGAGGACTCGCTGGGGTCACAGCTCGGCGAGTGGGAAGAAGGGGGTGATGGATTGGGACGACCCTGCACCAAATCCGTAGTCGACGGCACCGCGCGACCCGCATAAAGGAAGGAGGTTGGATTGAAAAGTCGCATCGATGGCAGCGCCTCTGGGATGAGAGGGATCGCGATCGTTTGTCTTGCGGGGTTGCTCGCGGCCTGCGGCACCAGCACCGCTAACAACTCCGGCACCAATACCGCGTCCGCGCCCGGCATTACGGAGACGTCGATTACGATTGGGAGCACGCAGCCGCTGACCGGGCCGGCGGCGCCGGGCTATTCGGAGATCGCACCCGCCTCGAACGCCTACTTCGTGTACCTGAACCAGCACGGTGGCGTCTTCGGGCGGAAGATCCTCTACGAGTACCTCGACGACGGCTACAACCCGACCATCACCGCCAGCCAGACGCGCAAGCTGATCCTGGAGACCAAGGTCTTCGGCATGTTCAGCGCGCTCGGCACACCCACGCACCTGGCGGTCATCGACTACATCAACTCCGAAAAGGTGCCCGATGTGTTCGTTTCCAGCGGCTGCAACTGCTGGAACAACGTCTCGAAGTATCCCAACACCTTCGGCTTTCAGCCCGACTACACCATCGAGGGCAAGATCCTCGGCCAGTACATCAACCAAAACCTCAGTGGCCAGAAGGTCGGGTATTTCTACCAGAACGACGAGTTCGGCCTCGACGGCGTCAAGGGCCTCGACGCTCAGCTCGGCGCGTCGTCAGTCTCGAGCGACCGTCGACAGAACTACGTTCCGACCAACACCAACGTCGGGCCGCAGATCGCGGCGCTTCTCCAAGGGCGCGGTCGGGGGCCAGCTGCTCGGCGGCATGGTCACCGATACCTACCTGCCGCTGGTCGGCGACAGCTCGAACGCATGGATCACCTTGTTCAAGGGCATTCACGACCAGGTCATCCCGGGCCTGCCCTGGGATGGCAATGTGCTGTACGGCATGGTGCAGGCCTACACGCTGGCGCAGGCGCTCAAGGCGGCGGGCCGCAATCCGACCCGGAGCAGCTTCGTGAAGACACTCGAAGCGACTAAGCTGACCGGCGGACCGGGTCTGGTGCCGTTCGGTTTCGCGTCCGACAACCATCTCGGCTACCTGGGGGTGCAGATCGCGATCATCGCGGCAAACGGAACGGAGGCGACGAACGGTCCCGTGTACACCTCCTCGGATTCGGGCCCGATCACCCAGTACAGCGGATCGGCTTCGAGTCCTCCGGCAAACGGTATTCCGTAGCGACGGCGTTGCGGGCAAGGGCCGCCGGCGCCGGCGGCCCTTACCGCTCCTTCTGGATCCGAGCGCGTAGCCGGCGCATGCCGCGGAGCCAACGGTCGTAGTCGGCGGCCTTGCGCTGGAAGAACTCGCCGACCTCCGGGTGCGGCAGGATGAGAAAGCGCTCGTCGCGGATGGCTTCGACGACCGTGTCCGCGACCTGCTCCGGTTCCAGCGCGCCCGCTGTCAAAAAGTTGCGCTCGCCCTCCTGCGCGAGCATGGCGGTCCGCACCCCTTGGGGGCACAGGGCGGAGACCCGGATCCCCTCATCGTGGTAGGCGATCGCCATCCATTCGAAGAACGAGAGTCCGGCGGCTTTCGTCACCGCGTAGGGCGCTGACAGGATGTGATTGAGCAGCGCGGCGGCCGAGATGGTGCCCATGATGTAGCCGTCACCGCGCGCGCGCATTCCTGGGAGCAGCGCGCGCGCGGCGTAGACGTGCGCCATGACATGCACGTCCCAACTCTGTCGCCACGCCTGGTCCGACGCCTCGGGGCCACCGCCAAAGGCGATGCCGGCGTTGGAGCAGTACAGATCGATTCGGCCGTGTGCCGCTACGGTTTCACGAACCAGGCGCGCAACGTCCGACTCCACCGTGACGTCGGCGCGGACGGCCGTACCGCCGATCTCCGCGGCGACGCTCTCCGCGGCCCGTTGGTCGATATCGGACACGACCACCCTCTCGGCCCCTTCGGCGGCGAAGCGCCGGCAGAGCGCGCCGCCGATACCACCCCCGCCCCCGGTCACGACCACGACGCGATTCCGAATTTCCACGGCTAGCCGAGCACGCCGAGGCCCTGGCCGATGAATCCCAGGATCGTGTCTCTCCGTTGTTCGTAGCTCGGGTCGGGGCGCTTACCCCGCCGGTGTAGCATCAGGTTGTAGCCAAAGATTGCTGCGTATTTGTAATAGGTTAGTGCCCGGAACCAGCGATAGTCGTCCGGGTCGGCGCCGTACATCTCCCGGATAGCATCGGCGGAAACATGCGACAGGCTGATG
>WNFD01029956.1_pt1 | contig 14467 bp, 16 predicted proteins | sample 5400491 | NCBI WGS metagenome assembly WNFD01 (sample SAMN13153343, study PRJNA577476) | soil metagenome | isolation source: 120 cm saprolite under Douglas fir tree site 2 hole 2 replicate 2 | place: USA:California | collected 2015-04-18
TCGCGCATGGAATACCCCTTCGATTTTTCGTAGCATTCGATAGCGAATGATCGCTGTTGGCGCAAAGCGGTCGTTCGCGTAATGAGTGATGATCGAATGGTTGGGTCACGGATAAGGAGATACGCGAAAGCTTTTCATTTGTGGTGATTGATAAGGCTGATGAGGACAAACAATTCGTTCGAGGGTTCGAGTCGTTCCTCCGCTACCGCCGACTAACTACTTTTCGTCGATAGAACTCGCCGGACGACTGTGTGGGCGTGGATAGCGAGCAAGGCTCCAGGAATTATCGTCGTTACGCGCCTCTCTTCAAGGCATGCGGGCGATCCGGGCCATAGATTCCGTGAAGGAAGGTGTTGACCGCAGAGGCCACAGCGGCTTCCGCTTCCGCAGGCGACGGCGGCGGCCGCAATCCGAGGATGACCCGCAGATGGAGGTTGTCGCGTAGCATGCCAACGAAGTGGTCTGCCGCTGAATGGCAGTCGTCGAGTTGGATTTCACCGCCGGCCTTTGCTTCTTCCAGCACATCGGCGAGGCGGTCCGAGGCGCGGCCTGGTCCCTTGTCGTAGAAAGCTTTCGCCAGCTCGGGGAAGCGCAGCGCCTCCGTCATAATCGAGCGATAGACGCCGATGAGGGCAGGCGACATATGGATCGCCAGCAGCCGCCGCCCAAATTCGAGCAGGATTTCACTGAGGCTCCGCCCGGCAAACCGCTCCACGGAGAGCGGCGCAAGGGCGGCGTCCGCACTTTCGGAAACCAGGGCGGTGAATACGCCTTCCTTGCTTCCGAACTCGCTGTAGATATTTCGCTTCGAGCCTCCAATGCGCTCGATGATCGCGTCAATGCTGGTTGCGGCATAGCCCTGCTCAAAGAAGACTTCGGCGACCGCTTCGAGCGAGCGGGTGTGGCCATAGGGAACTGACTCCATTAAATATTTTCAGCGCCGTACATACCCACCGTGGTTGTCCGGAAACGCTGATTTTATAGCAGTTTTCGAGGTCCTTGGGACCCTGGCAGAGAAGCCCTCCCTCTCCGCCATATTAAGACGGCTTCGGGAAAGCCCCGTAAAATAAGGCCTTTCAGTACGCCCGGATTGTGGTCGTCGGCGACCGCGATCAGGTTGAACACGAGAATACACTGAAGGAAGTATTTGCCCGCTTTCTTCCGCCGGCAACCTTTCGCTGGCTGCGAGGAGTCGGACATCTATCACCGCTGGAAGCGCCGGATGCGCTCGCCGACGCCTGCAATGCTCTGCTTCACGAGCTGTGATGCCGGTTGCGGCGTATCGCGAGTGATCCCGAGCCTGTGGCTCGCCTTGGATACGCGCTGGCGAGGATCAACGAATGTTCACCGGCTTTTGGGTCGGAGCGAATCCCGAGCGAAGTAACGATAGAATCTGCTTCGCAATGACTGCAGGGGCATCGTCCCTGTCTTTCTTGAACCAGAACAGCGCCCAGGATAGCGCGCCGATCATGGTTAGCCGAAGGTAGTGCTTGTCGATATCGCTGCGCAGAGGGAGATCGTCGATAAGACGAACGAAGATGCGTTCGTATTCGTCGCGAAGAGCGATGACACGAGCCTTGATGCTTTCCGGATAATGCCAGGGAGGCATCACGAACAACGCCTGGTTTGCCCGCCGCCAATCGAGCAGGCCGGAAACGTGAGCCACGCAAGCCGTCTCAAGGCGCTGCCACGGATCGGTGACCGGCGCGATCGCATCATTGACGCGGTTCAGGAGCTCGACGCCGCCTTTCTCCCAGACCGCCCAGAGCAGTTCCTCCTTTGAACTGAAATGATAGTACATCGAGGCCGGCTGCATGCCGGCGGCGGCGGCGATATCGCGCATGGATGCACCGTCGAAACCCTGTTTGTTGAAGAGGGTCTCAGCGACCGAAATGATCCGTGCGCGCGCCTGCATGCCCTTCGTAAGACCATCCCTTTGAGCCACTACCTCTTTGCTTTCGCGCTGCTTTTTGGCCTTCGCAGGCACTTTGGTTGGCATGGGCAGATTTTTCACCTCGCGCTATTGATTTTCTAACGAACGTTCGGTAAGAAAAAACCGAACGACTGTTAAAAAACATTAGCAAGCGAATCTCCCTGGAGGAAGCGATGCCCGTCCCGGCGCGACTGGATGCCTACATCGAGACCGAAAAGCAGCGGCACTTTTCCCGCGATTTCATGATCGGCTGGGAAGACTATGAAACGTGGGAGCAGGCCACCGTGGGCGATTCCGGTCCCGCCTTGCGGACGTTTCGGATCGCTGAAGAAGACATTGTGTCCTACAACCGCGCCTGCGGCGAAACCGACCCCCTGATGATCGACCCCGTTTATGCCCGTCAGAACTCGCCCACCGGCGAGGTTCTGCAGCACCCCGTCTTCGTCACCACGATCGCGTTCTACAGTCTCGGCGAAAAAGGCATAGGGACCTGGATTCGGACGCCCGGCGCGCGCAATCCGCAGCAGCGCATCGAAATCATCGAGCCCTTCCGTTACGGCGAAGTGATCACGACAACGGTCACGACGGCGGACAAGTTCGTCCAGAGAAACAAGCCGTATCTCCAGATGCTTCTCGAATTCCGCAGCGAGAAAGGAGTTCTCAAGGCCCGCTGGTGGTGCTCGCTAATCCTTCCGGAAACGCAAGCCGACGTTGCCCGCTTCGCCAACGCTTGATTGAGGATTTCAGATGATGACAGTTCCGACTTTCAGCCAGATAGAAGCTGGATATGAGTTTCCGGCTGTGAACCAATCCTATGTTCAGCCGGCAATCGATTACTACGCGCTCGCCTCGCTCGACATGAATCCGGTCCATACCAACGAGGAATGGGCTTCCCGCGCCAAGGTGTTCGGCATTCCGGAGACGGTCGGGCACGGCATGATGACGATGTCGACCCTGGCTTCGGTCGTCACCCGCGCCTGGGGCGTCGTCAACAAGCAAGGCGGCAGTATTCGCTTTGTGGATGCCAAGTTCACCAAACCCGTGAAGGTCGGCGAGACCGTGACGGCGACCGGAAAGGTCAAGCGCAAGCACCACCACGGGCCAGGCAAGAACTGGGTTCAGATCGCGATCGAGGCAAAGGACTCCACGGGCGACCTGATAGGCCTTGCTGAAGTTGGCTACAATCTTCACGACTGACGGGAGCAAGGTCCAAGCCCGTTAGCTCTGCAGCCGCTCGTTCACTTTTCGCCAAGGACAAATACAGCCTTTCAAAAAAACACCCCAAGAGAGCGTCGAGGAAGCAAACATGCCGAGCCGGATTGGCGATGCGCTACGCTGGTACGCAACCTATACGCCGACAAAAACAGCTATCATCTCGGCACAAGGCGAACAGTCTTACGCGCAACTGTGGACGCGCGTCCGCCGCCTGGCGAATTCCCTCACAAAACTCGGCATCAATCCTGACGACCGGATCGCGTTGCTGCTCCAGAACAGCGGCCGGTATCTCGAACTCTATCAGGCGGCGGCCTTGCTCGGCATCGCCGTGGTGCCGTTGAATTTTCGCTTCGTTGCCAGCGAAGTCGAATATGTCGTCAATCACTCCGGTGCCAAGGCGCTGGTCTTCGATGCGGCCTTCATGCCGACCATCGAGCTGCTGCGTGACAAACTGTCTGCGATTGGCAGCAATTACATCGTGACCGACAAGGACGACTTACCGGAGGCTCATTCCTACGAGCGCCTCGTCGATACCGGCCGCGACGTCGATCCCGCGGTGCCTGCCGATCTCAATGCCTGCTATTTCCAGGGCTACACCTCGGGCACGACCGGCTTCCCGAAAGGCTGCGTCAACCCGCATCGCGAATTTGCCGATTGCCTGCGGCGCATGGCCACGATCTATGGCATCACGCCCGAAGACAGGGAATTCGTCGCCGCCCCTCTGTTTCATGAGGCGCCGGCCCTGTTTTCACTGCTGCAGCTGTTCCGCGGCGGGACGGTCATCGTCACCAGCGACAGCACGCCGGCAAACGTGTTCGGCCTGATCGACAGCAACCTGGGCTTTCATGGTCCCCACCATGTGGGCCGTCATGATGACAAGCCAGGAGATCGACAAATTCGATCTCGGCTCATTGCATTCGGTGATCAGCGGAGGCTCGCCCCTTCTCACGCACACCAAGGAGGCTTTAATCAAAAGGCTTCCGCGGGCGGGGTTGCATGAATTCTACGGTGGGACCGAAGTCGGTCTGGTGACCAATCTCGGCCCGTCCGACCAGACGCGCAAAGTTCGCTCGGTAGGTAGGCCCGTGATCGGGATGTTCGTCGAACTGCGCGATGAGGACGGCAACCCTGTCACGCAGGGCGACGTCGGGGAAATCCATATCGGCGGCGCGACCCTGATCAGGGAATATTTCAATAACCCGCAAGCCACGGCAAGCGTGCGACACGGCGATTTCTTTACGCTTGGCGACATGGGTCGCTTCGACGAAGAAGGGTACCTTTATATCGTCGATCGCAAAAAGGACATGATCATCAGCGGCGGCGAAAACATCTTCCCCAACGACATCGAGGACGTGCTTTACAAACATCCCGCGGTGCATATGGCGGCGGTCGTTGGAGCGCCAGATCCGACATGGGGCGAAATCGTCGTCGCGGTCGTCACCAAGCAAACCGGCTTTTCCGTCAATGAGGCCGATTTGATCGCCCACTGCAAACGATCGCTGTCCAGTTTCAAGGTGCCGAAAAGAATCGATTTCGTCCAACAGCTGCCAATGTCGTCTTTCGGAAAAATACTGCGACGCGAGGTGCGAAGCTCCTATTGGGAACGTCAGAGCGTTCAAGTCTAGGAGACAAATGGGCGTGCAACATCCCGTACGGCTGCGCGGGCCAGCCGCGCGAACCGCCCGGATGATGGTCATCATTCTTTGATGACTGCGATTCACTCGAATACCTGTCGACGCTGGCCCAAGACTTTCCGATCAGACATAGTGACGCCACCATGAAACTACAGCCAAACAAGCCGGTCCTTTCGAGCGATTCCCAACCGCGCCACATCGGCATTCTTGCTTATCCGGGCGTCGCGTTGCTCGACGCCGTCGGTCCGCTCGAGGTCTTTGCCGCCGCTAATATCGTTCTTGCCGAACGTTCACCGCCCTGCGCCAAAGCCTATCACGTTGAAATCTGGTCTGAGCGTGTCGGAGCCATTGACGGATCCTGTGGCGTTAGCTTGAACGCGACGCGCTCGATTGCGGAGGCGGCCCCTTTCGAGCTCGATACCCTGATCGTGGCCGGCTCGCCCGAGACTGGCAACCTCATACCCAAGCCTTGTGTCGATTGGCTCCGCGAAGCCACGGGAGGAATCCGCCGGGTGGGCGGAATCTGTACCGGTGTTTTCCTGCTGGCCGAGGCCGGCCTGCTGGATGGTTGCCGCGCCGTGACGCATTGGGCCTTTTGCGATGAACTGGCGCGGCGCTACCCGGCGATCCGGGTCGAGCCCGATCCGATTTTTCTGCGCGACGGCCGATTCTACACGACGGCCGGCATGACCGCCGGCATGGATCTCGCCCTTGCCCTGGTGCAGGACGATCTCGGACGCGATGTCGCACTTGCGGCTGCCCAGCTGCTGGTGGTTTTCCTCAAGCGGCCTGGAGGCCAGTCGCAATTCAGCGCCCACCTCGCGGCCCAGCTTGACGGCGACGGTCCGATCGCCGAACTGCAGCGCTGGATTCTCGACCACCTCGATACCGATCTTACCATCGAGGCGCTTGCGGAACGCGTGCATATGAGCCCGCGCAACTTCGTGCGCAACTTCGAGCGCGAGGCCGGCACGCCGCCCGGCGTTTTCGTCGAACGGGCGCGCCTCGATGCAGCGCGCCGCGCTCTAGAGGACGGCGAGGATCAACTTGCGACCATCGCCAAGCGATGCGGCTTCACCAGCGCCGAAATCCTTCGCCGCCTCTTTCAGCGACGCCTGGGCGTGAGCCCGACCGCCTACAGGCAGCGCTTTCGATCGGCGCGCTGACGGGCATGAAGGCGAGACGATGTTGCGCGCCTTGAAAGTGGTCAAGTCCCGGCCTGACCGCGAGACGGCTCCGATCCCAAATTTGGCATGAAAGGTGGGACGGATGGCATGGTCCGGTGGGGTGCGGGCTCGGTACACTCCGCCCGCATGCTGAGCGGCGGAGTGTACCGATGGAAGACGCAAAACAGGTCGCCCTTCGCGCGTTGACCGGCGCCTTCATCGACCGGGATCCGAGTGTGGTGGAGCGCTATTTCGCCCCCGATTACATTCAGCACAATCCCGCCATTCCAAACGGCCGGACCGCCATTCCCGGTCTTATCGCCAGCTTAAGCAAAGATTTTTCCTATGAGCCCGGCATGGTCGTGGCCGAGGGCAATTTGGTCATGGTGCACGGCCGCTATGTCGGCTGGGGACCGAAGCCGATGGTGGCGGTCGACATTTTCCGCGTGGTGAACGGCAAGTTGGTTGAGCACTGGGATGTGATGCAGGAAGAAGTGCCCGCATCCGCGACGGCGAGCGGCAATCCCATGTTCAGCCCGGTCGGCCGCAGCTCGTGACCGGCCTGGCGGCCGCAAGGTGTCGTGGCACGCCCATCAATGCTTCGATTCGAGTTGAGCATTCGCCGAACGCGCCGTTGGCCAATTATCCGTCATGGCGCTCAGCATCAGCACTGCCAGCGCTCCTCAGACACGCAAAGCCTTTTCTTGAAGGGAGCGAGGGCACGCATGCGTTAGAGCGCAGCTGTCGGCTGCATCGCTCCGTCATGTCCTGCGGGCGGCGTAGCCAGCTTAAAAATTCTCCTTCAAGCCGAGCAACGATTTCCAGAAGCGAAAGTGATCCCGTGGCTTTGTGCTCAAACCGCAGCGACTCGCATTTTGACAGGGAACGTGGGGCCATTGGCATGGTCGAAGATGGTGTCGCTTCGTTAGATTTTCGAACTGTAACAACGAGCAGCGGAGAGAAAAGTGGCGAAGAACCTGTCCACCTATCGCGCAGTCCATGTGGTGAGCAAAGGCAAGCTGGAGCTGGCCGAAAAGCCACTGCTTGATCCGCCTGCAGGCCACGTTCGCATCCGCGTCGAAGCCTGCGGCGTGTGCCATTCGGACGCCATAACAGTGGATGGGCTCTTGCCGATCCAGTATCCGCGCGTGCCTGGCCACGAAGCAGTTGGAAAGATCGATGTCATCGGCCCTGGCGTCGAAGGCTGGCGCGTCGGCCAACGCGTCGGCGTCGGCTTTCTCGGCGGCAATTGCGGGTATTGCGAATACTGCCGCGACGGCGATCTCGTGAACTGCACGAACCAGGCGTTCACCGGCGTACAGCACGATGGCGGCTACGCGGAGGTGATGATCGCGAAAGCGAGCGGTTTGATGTCCGTGCCGGACGAATTGTCATCGGTCGACGCAGCGCCGCTGCTGTGTGCCGGCATCACGACGTTCAGTGCCCTCCGAAATTCCCCCGCGCGGGCGGGCGACCTGGTCGCGATATTCGGGGTCGGCGGGCTTGGCCACCTTGGTGTGCAATATGCCCGTCATATGGGATTTGAGGTGGTCGCGATCGACCGCGGTGCCGACAGAGCCGAGCTCTCGAAGAAACTTGGCGCGCACCACTATATTGACGGCTCCACCTCTGATGTCGCCAAGGCGCTTGAGGCGCTTGGCGGTGCTTCAGTGGTTGTGGCGACCGCGTCGGGCGGCAAGGCGGTAGCGGCGGCGCTCGGTGGCCTTAGACGCGGCGGCGTTGTGATTTCACTCGGCGCGACCGACGAGCCGATCGAGTTGTCAGCGTTTGAACTCCTCTTCAAGGGCGTGGGTGTCGAGGGCGCGCTGACGGGGACACCGTCGGCTGGCGACGCCACGCTCAAATTCAGCGCGCTCAGCGATGTCGCCGCCATGGTCGAAACCATGCCGCTCGAACGGGCCGCGGAAGCTTACGCCAGGATGATGTCAGGACAAGCGCGCTTCAGGATCGTTCTCACCATGGACTAGGCGGCGTCGCCAGCACCAGCAGCCCAATGGAGGTCACAATGAGTAACAGCCCGGACTTGAAGGCAATCACCAAAAAGTTTTTCGCCGCTTACGATGCGCACGACGTCGACGGCATGCTGGCCCTTTGCGCCGATGGCGCGCAGGGGCGGTACCTTCCCTACGGCAAGAAGAGCGTCATGCCGATCCGGGGCGGCCTTGAACAAATCTGGCGCGGCCTGCTGGGAGCGGTGCCGGATTTCGGAGTCGAGGTCGACGAGATGATCCAGGCCGAAGGCAACATCGTCGTGGTGCAGGCGCGGCTCGGCGGTGCCATGCCGGCGGATGTCCCTGGCCTTGTGACGAAAGGCAAGTCCGACCGCATCGCCCACGCTTACATCATTCGCTACGACGCGTCCGGCAAGATCACGCGCCTGGATTGCTATTGGGACAACACCGCCATTAACGCCATCATGGCGAGCGCTTTGTAGGGAAATTCCGTCGAAGGGCGGGATAGGTCAAACTTTCGGGGGAGAGCGGCGCGCGGCGTCGAGCCTTCGAGGAAAGAAATCTGAGGACAATCCTGTCATCCGGTGGAGGCGTGAATGAATCAGTTTCAGAAAATATTCGACGCACAGAAGGCACTGTTCGCCACGGGCGTCACGCGCACCTACGAATGGCGCGTCGAGCAGCTCGATCGCATGGCCCGCATGATCCGGGAGAACGAGGAGCGCTTCCAGAAGGCGATGGCGAAGGAGTTCAAGACCGCATCGCAGGAATACATCTTCGAGACGGCCGCATCGGCTGGCGAGAGCGAGGTTCAGAAGAGCCAACTGAAAGAGTGGATGAAGCCCGTGGACGCGCCCGTGCCACGCTTCCTCGCCAAAACCGGCCACAAGGGGATGATCTATCGCGAACCCTACGGCGTGGCGCTCATCATCGGCCCCTTCAACGGACCCCTGCTCCTGCTGATCCGTCCGGCGCTGGCGGCGCTCGCGGCCGGAAACACCTGTATTCTCACGCTGAGCGAAGCACTTCCGGAAACGACCAAAGTGCTGCTCGCGCAGGCGGCAGCGAAAAACCTCACACCCGTTCTGCTCGAACTCGGCGGGATGAACCCCGCGGTCGTGGACGAGACGGCGAACATTCCCGATGCGGCGAAGAAGATCGTCTGGGGTGCCATGGCCTGGGGCGGCCAGTGGTGCACCTCGCCGGGCTACGCCTATGTCCATGAGTCCGTCGCGGACGCTTTTGCCACCGAGGCCAAGAAAGCTTTGGTTGAGCTCTTCGGCAATGACCCGAAATCCAACTCCGACTACTCGCGCATCATCAACGCCCGCACGGTCGACCGGCTGGCATCGCTCATCGATTCCGCCAAGGTGATCGCCGGCGGCAAGTCAGATCGCGATGCGCACTATCTCGATCCCACGCTTCTCTATCCCGTCACCTGGGACGACAAGATCATGGAGGACGAGGTCTTCGGACCCATCCTCCCGATCCTGACCTATAAGTCCTTCGATGAGGCGATGGCGCGGATGGCGAAAACGGGACGTCCGCTCGCCGGCTTCATCTTCAGCCGCGATCAGAAAACCATCGACCGGTTCATCGGCCAGCTGTCCTTCGGCGGAGGCGGCGTAAATCTGGTGAACGTTCACCTGTTCGTCGAGACCATGCCGTTCGGCGGCACCGGATCCGCCGGGATGGGCCACTACTACGGGAAATACGGCTTCGATGCCCTGACGCACGCCAAGTCGATGCTGATCTCCCCGCCCGACGTCGCGATCGCACATCTCTACTCGCCCTTCACCAAAGAAAAGAACCAGCAACTTGCGGGATGGTTCGAGTACTGAGGCGATCATGGCCGCGGCCCCATCCAACAGATGCCGAATATGATCTCGTCGTGATCGGCGGCGGGGTCGGCGGTTAGCCGCCTTGACCAAGGTGATGAACGCCGATCGCTTCGAAGCCGTCTGACTACGCTTGTTGAAAGGATTCTTGCTATGAGCCTGGCACGTCTGAAATCTTTGGCCGGAGTCCGAATTCCGGATACCGCGCTGTGCAATGCTGCGGTGGACCTTCTGGAATCCAGCGCGCCCCAGTTTCTCTGCACGCATTGTCTTCGAACCTACATTTTCGGCAGTCTTGCGGTGAGAAGCCTCGGCCGGTCGGTGGCCGACGAGGAAGCCGCGTTTTGCGCCGCGCTTTTGCACGACCTCGGGCTGATCCCTCCCTACCGTCGCGATAATCGGTTTGAAATCGATGGCGCGGATGCTGCGCGCGATTTCTGCACAAAGCACCACGTGTCACCCGAGCGGGCCGATCTGGTTTGGAGGGCGATCGCCCTGCATACCTCCCCGGGCATCGCCACACGGTTGGCAGACGAGATAGCGCTGGTCCATCTCGGCGCCGGCCTCGACTTCCTGGGGCTCGGCCTCGATCAGGTGCCGCCGCAGGTTCTCGAGGAAATCCTCGAAAAATATCCGCGGATGAAGTTCAAATCGGAATTCCGCAATCTCCTGGTGGAGCACTGCCAGCACAACCCCGCCGCACAAGTCTTGACCTGGACCGACGATGTTGCCCGCACCGCCGGCTGCACGTTGCACGGCCGTCCAATCCCAACGGCATCACAAATCATGGCGGCAGCGCCGTGGGACGAATGACCCGAACGTCACCCGTCTCTCTGAGGTTACGTTGGAACGGATAGGAGATAACGCGCCATGGGTATCACGCATCCCAAATTCAAAGCCGCGGTCGTACAGGCGGCACCGGTCTGGCTTGATCTCGATTCGTCCAGCGTTATTTCGACAATTCGCTCAGTTACGACAGCCCTCTCGCGCGGAAAATCGCGGAGGCAGCGCGCGACAACCGGATCACCGTCGTGCTGGGTCTTTCCGAGCGAGACGGAGGCAGCCTCTACATCTCTCAGTGGCTGATCGGCCCTGACGGAGAAACGATCGCCAAACGGCGCAAACTTCGGCCGACGCATGTCGAACGAACGGTTTTTGGCGAAGGCGACGGAAGCCATATCGCGGTGCACGAGCTTGCCGACGTGGGCAGACTGGGTGCGCTGTGCTGCTGGGAGCACCTACAGCCGCTGACCAAGTACGCTATGTACGCCCAGAACGAGCAGGTGCATGTGGGGGCGTGGCCCAGTTTCTCCATGTATGAACCCTTTGCGCATGCGCTCGGTTGGGAGACCAACAATGCCGTGAGCAAAGTCTACGCGGTGGAAGGCTCCTGCTTCGTGCTTGCGCCGTGCGGCGTCATTTCGCAGGCGATGGTCGACGAGATGTGCGACACGGACGACAAGCGCGGTCTGGTGCACACTGGAGGCGGCCATGCGGTGATCTACGGACCTGATGGAAGCCCGCTCGCAGATAAGCTACCCGAGACGGAACAAGGACTCATCTACGCGACGCTTGATCTCGGCGCCATCGGTGTTGCGAAGAACGCAGCGGACCCGGCCGGCCATTATTCCAGGCCCGACGTCGTACGCCTCCTCTTCAATAACAAGCCGTCGCGGAAGGTGGAACATTTCTCTTTGCCGCATGACGCGCTTGAGCCCGACGTCAACGCGTCTGCCGAGAGGTAGGCGCTCGTCCCGTTCGATACGTGCCGATTGGAGGTAATTTTGACAGCGCAAACCTTGGAAGAAAAAACAAAGAGCTCGTAACGGCGTTCTACGAACTCGCGATAAACCAAAATAAGCCAACCGAATCGGCTGGCCGATACATCGGACTTCCCTATACCCAGCATAATCCGGAGGTGCCCAAAGACGGGCCTGACGGCTTTATCCAGTTCATTGAAGGGATGTTCAAGAAGCATCCCGGCTTGAGAGTCACCATCCATAAAGCTGTCGCTGATGGAAATGTTGTCGCTCTGCACGTCCATCTGAAGAGAGATGAAAGCGATCCAGGGATCGCAGTCGCGGAATTTTTTCGAGTTGAAGATGGAAGGATTGTTGAACACTGGGATGTGATGCAGCCGGTGCCTGAAAAGACGGCCAGCGGCAACGCGATGTTTTGAAAACGGTGCCCCAATCCCCCATGCGGAAATGAAAATCATTCCTGCGACCGGGCACCTGTCTCGCTCGAGTCGCCGATCGAGCTTGCGCAGACAATTAGTCATTCTTCAGAAAAACGCGAACAGGATAAATGATGCGCCCCAAATTCGGCACGCTGGAATGGAGCAAGAAAAACTACGGCGCGCTTACGCCGACGGAGCGGCTTCACTTTTTGCGTAACATGGCTTTCCTGGCTGCGCGGGAAGCGTCGGATGCCGTTCGGGATAAACTCGGTCTCTTGAAGCCCGTCGATCTCGATTTTTCCGATTTTGCTCCGCCGGATACGCGGATGGCAAAAGACGCGGAAGTGTTTGCGCGTGAAACGCATACGCATGACCTGCTGTCTCACGGTTACCGCACATACTACTTTGGCGCCATTCTCGCTTCGTATGGCAGGCTCAAGTACGACAAGGAATTGCACTTCGCCGCCGCCGTTCTCCACGACATCGGCCTTACCGATTCCAGGGCTGTTCCGCTTAAAGCATGTTGCTTTGCCGTCAGCGGCGGTCGTCAGGTTCACGACTTTCTCGTGTGCAAAGGGCACCCGCCTGAGAAAGCCCAGATTGTCGGGGACGCAATCTCAGCACACCTCAATCTGCATTTGCCCGTTCGCGAATATGGTGAAGTGGCGGCATTGGTGGCGAAGGGTGCCGTATGCGACCTTTTTGGCTTCGGAAAACGGCGCGTGAGCGTGAACTTCAAAAAACACCTTCTCCGCGCCTATCCGGCCGGAAACATGCATGACGCTCTATTGTCCAAAGAGCAAATGGCTCCCGGATCGCGTCTCGATTTCGGCAGAAAGCTCACAGGTGGTTTGCCTGAACGACTTTGGATCCAGGATACAGCTTAGATTGATCGTCTGTGACGCGGCGTGTTTCCACTGGCCTTCTCACTGATCACCGGCGCGACGAAGTGGACATGGTATGATCAGAGGCATTGTCGTTCGGCCGATCATATTCTCCGTCAACTGCTATATTGCGACCATCCTCACGATGTTTGTCGCCTTCAGCCTGGACCTGAAGAGCCCGGGCTGGGCCATGACCACGGTCTATCTGACCAGCCAGCCATTGTCCGGCCCGATGAGGGCCAAGGCCTTCTATCGCGCGATCGGCACGTTCGTCGGTGCCGCCGCCATGGTCGCCATCGTTCCTAACCTGGTCGACGCGCCGGAGCTCACGACGCTTGCGATCATGCTTTGGGTCGCGCTTTGCGTTTTCGTTTCGCTGCTGGACCGTACACCGCGGTCATATATGTTCGTGCTGTCGGGCTATACCGCTGCGCTGATCGGCTTTCCAAGCGTGCTCGCGCCCGGCACGGTGTTCGACACTGCGGTGTCTCGGGTCGAGGAGATCACACTGGGCGTCGTCTGCGCGGCCATCGTCCACAGTGTCATATTTCCCAGGAGCGCCTATAGCGCCTTTGAGCTGAAGTTACGAAACGCCATGGCGGACACGCGCCGTTGGCTGGCCGATGGCTTGATCCAGCAAGCGACTCCGGAAACCGAGATGGAGCGCCGCCGGATAGCCGCCGATATCAGCGAGCTTTATGTGCTCGGCACGAGCCTGCGCTTCGACACCGCGCCGCACCGACCGGATATCGGCACCATTCGTGCTTTCGACCGCCAGATCGTGGCGCTGTTGCCCCTGGTGAGCGCCATAGAGGATCGTCTGACGCTTCTTCGGCGTAGCGGGCCGCTCGATGTAAAGCTGTCGGAAGCAATTACGGGCATTTGCGACTGGTTGCAGGTGCAGGCACCGGGTGACCGGCGCCGCGCCGCCGCGCTCAAAGAGGCCTGCGCCGCCGCTGCGCCAGCCATCGGCCCGCAATCAAGCTGGGACGATCTAGTGAAGATCAATGTCACCGTGCGCCTGATCGAGCTGGTCGATGCCTGGCAAGGCTGTCTCGAACTCGCCGCCTATCTCAGCGACCCGGCACAGACGCCAAGCGCCGACATTCGCGCAGCCGCCACGCAGATCGGGCCAAAACCGATGCATACGGACCCGGCTATTGCGTTGCTGTCGGCGCTCGCAGCCATTGTCGCGATGGGGATCTGCGCGTTCTTTTGGATAGCAACAGCATGGCCCGAAGGCGCGGGCGCCATAGCCTTTGCTGCCGTGTCATGCACCCTATTTGCTTCGATGGACGATCCGACGCCGGCCATTCGCGCCATTACGCTCCTCCTGACGTTGTGCATCCCGGTCGTATTGGTCTACCAATTCTTTGTGTTGCCGGCGATCACCGGCTTCCTCCTGCTGTGTTGCGTGCTCGCGCTTGTGCTGATACCGGCCGGCATCTTGATGGCGATCCCGGCCTATGCGGTGATCGGTTTGGCGCTCGCGTTGGGCTTTTGTGTCGAAATGAACCTGCAGACACGCTATTCCGCCGATCTGGCGGCCATCGTCAACTCCAACAGCGCCTTCGTCCTCGGCGGTGTCGTGGGGCTACTTGTGACACGGATGATGCGTGTTATCGGGGCGCAGGCCAGCGCGCGA
>WNFD01004200.1_pt1 | contig 14466 bp, 13 predicted proteins | sample 5400491 | NCBI WGS metagenome assembly WNFD01 (sample SAMN13153343, study PRJNA577476) | soil metagenome | isolation source: 120 cm saprolite under Douglas fir tree site 2 hole 2 replicate 2 | place: USA:California | collected 2015-04-18
AGCGGTTGTAGACGCGCAGCGCCGACTCGAGATAGGCGAGCAGCTCATCCTTGGGCAGGAACTCGCGCAGCGTCTTGCCGATCAGCGGTGTGCGGCCAAGGCCGCCGCCCACGATCACCTCGAAGCCCACCTCGCCCGCCTCGTTGCGCCACAGGCGCAGCCCGATGTCGTGCACGCGCACGGCGGCGCGGTCGTTGGGCGAGCCGGTGATGGCGATCTTGAACTTGCGCGGCAGGAAGCTGAACTCGGGATGGAGCGTCGACCACTGACGCACGATCTCGCACCAGATGCGCGGATCCTCGATCTCGTCGAGGGCGGCGCCGGCGAAATGGTCGGCCGTGACGTTGCGGATGACGTTGCCCGAGGTCTGCATGGCATGCATGTCGACTTCGGCCAGGGCGGCCAGCGCGTCGGGCGCGTCCTCGAGCTTGATCCAGTTGAGCTGCAGGTTCTGGCGCGTCGTGAAATGGCCGTAGCCGCGGTCGTACTTGCGGGCGATGTCGGCCAGCTTGCGCAGCTGGCGCGACGACAGCGTGCCGTAGGGGATGGCGATGCGCAGCATGTAGGCGTGGAGCTGCAGGTAGAGGCCGTTGGTCAGGCGCAGCGGCTTGAACTGCTCCTCGGTGAGCTCGCCCGAAAGCCGGCGACGGACCTGATCGCGGAACTGCTCGACCCTTTCCGCGACCAGCGTGCGGTCGTAGTCGTCGTAACGGTAGAAATGAGTGTCAGGCATAACGCACCGCATCGGCCGCGATGGCCTCGAAGGTGAGGCCCGAGACGCGGATCTTTTCGCGCAAGGAGAGAGGCTCGAGTACGCCGGCATCGTCCTCGGAGACGGCCACGAGATAGGGGTCGACCACGGTGAAGGCCTCGGCCTTGGCGCGTTCGAAAAGAATCTCGCTGGCGCGCTTGTCGCGGGCGACGGCGGCACGCTCGAGCCGCTGGGACCACTGGCCGGCGTCATCCAGGAACACTACGACACCGTCGGTGAGGCGGTTGGCGGAGGCGACGGAAAGGTCGCCACTGAGATTCTTGGCCATCAGGAAACCTTTGCCAGAAGCGGTTGCTCGGCTGCCGCGGCCAGGGCCGCGACGTCGCCGACGATGATGAGGCTGGGACCGGCGTCACCGCGGGAGATATGGGGAACGGCGAGCCGCGCCAGGTCGGCGAGTCGGCCGCGCGAAACCCGTTCGTCGGGTCGCGTGCCGTTCTCGACGATGGCGACCGGCGTGTTGGGATCAGCACCGGCGCCCAGCAGACGGTCGCGCACGGAAGCAGCTTCCGTGGCGCCCATGTAAATGACGAGCGTGTGGCCCTGCGCCGCCAGCACGGGCCATTGAGCTTCGCGGCCGCCCGCGGCACTGTGGCCGCTCACGAAGGTGACGGCCGAGGCGAGACGGCGATGAGTCAACGGAATGCCGACTGAGGCCGCACAGCCCAGCGCCGCGGTGATGCCCGGCACGACGGCGACCGGCAGGCCCGCTTCGCGCAAGGCCTCGATCTCCTCGCCACCTCTGCCGAACACGAACGGGTCGCCCGCTTTCAGCCGCACCACGGTCTGGCCGGCGCGCACGCGGCGCACCAGCTCGGCGTTGATGTCGGCCTGCTCCCAGCTTGCACGACCTTTGCGCTTGCCGACCGGCACCAGTTCGGCGTCGCGGCGCGCCCGTGCCAGGATGGCAGGCGGCACGAGATCGTCGTGCAGGATGGCGTCGGCCTCCTGCAGGAGCTGGGCGGCGCGGAGCGTCAGGAGGTCGGGATCACCCGGGCCCGCGCCCACGATATGGGCGATGCCGACGGGAGCCATATGGCGGCGGGCGGCATCGAGCTCGCTCAGCGCGGTGCGCCGCGCGCCGGCATCGTCGCCCGCGAGCGCCAGGCGCCCGGCCGGTCCCTCGACCAGGCGGCGAAAGAAGCCACGGCGCCGGGCGGGCTCGCCGATCAGGGCGTTCACCTGCGCGCGGAAGGTGGCGGCGAGACAGGCCACAGCACCCAGGCGCTCGGGCAGCGCCGCCTCGATGCGGCCGCGCAGGATGGTGGCCAGGGTTGGCGAGGCGCCGCCGGTCGAGATGGCGACCACGATCTCGTCGCGATCGACGATGGCGGGCAGGATGAAATCGCAGAGCGCCGGACGGTCGGCCACGTTCACGGGCACGCCGATCGACTTGGCGGCCCGTTGCGCGGCGGCATCACGGTCGGCGTCGCCGGTGGCGATGAAAGCAGCGACGGCGCCGCGGAAATCCGAAGCCTGGACGGTCGGCGAGGCAAACCGCTGGACGTGGGCGCCGGCCGAGCGCACGAGATCGGCCCGGCGGTCGGCAGCCGCGCCCTCGCCCACCACCACGACGCGACGGCCGGCAAGATCGAAGAACAGCGGCAGATGTTTCACGAGACAGCGACCCGCAGCAGCAGGTTCAAGGCCAGCATGGCCGCTGCCTGGGAGATCGACAGCACCCACAGGACAGCGTCTGGTTTGCGAAGAAGTTTGGACATCCGGACACCCGCATTGGTCGGATTCTTGATCTGGCGTGTCTTCGCACATCCGCCACGACTTGAATTTCCGAAGGTGTCCCGGAAAGGAGCATTTCTTGCCGTCGGCCCGGTCAGGAAGGAAATTTTTCGTCCCCTTGACGGTTGGAAGACCCTCCCCAAATCAAGGCCGTCCCCCGCGCCCATCCCGGGGCGGGACGACGCCAACATCGCTCACTGGAGGATGATCAATGCGTACTTTCGACTATGCCCCGTTCTATCGTGCCACCGTCGGCTTCGACCGGGTCTTCGACCTGCTCGATTCGGCGGCCAGCCAGTCCGGCGCCAACGGCTACCCCCCGTACAACATCGAGAAGGCGGGCGAGAACGCCTACAAGATCGTGATGGCGGTGGCGGGCTTCGCCGAGGCCGAGCTCAACGTGACCCAGAAGGAGAACGAGCTCCTGGTGACCGGCCAGACGGCGCCGAACGGTCAGGACGAGAAGCAGTATCTCTATCGCGGCATCGCCGGGCGCAATTTCGAGCGCCGCTTCCAACTCGCCGACCATGTGAAGGTCGTGGGCGCGAAGCTTGCCAACGGCCTGCTGACGATCGAGCTGCAGCGTGAGATCCCGGAGGAGAAGAAGCCCCGCGCGATCCCCGTCGTGGCCGACGGCCAGCCGGCGCTGACTCACTAATCAGTCAGGCTCAACGAGAGGGCGCCGCGGGAAACCGCGGCGCCCTTTTCTTTGGTTTCAACGCGCCGGACGGTCAGGTGCGCTTGAACCCTTCGATTTCTCTTTCGGCGCGATCGAGCACATGCTCCATCGCCTCGCCCTTGAAGTACCGCACGACCATCTGGGCCTGAACCGACTGGGCCCAGATCTGGGCGGCGATCAGCGGCGGGGCTGGTGAGCACACCACTCCGGCGACCTGATCGCCGCCTTTGATCGGATAGTGCGAGAGCGTGCCCTTGGGTGGTCCCTCCTCGTCCCAGGTCTTGAAGTCGGTGAACTTCGGGTACGGCGGGATGTCGTAGCCTTGGCTCGCCGCGACCTGCCTCTCGGCGGCCGGGCGCATGGCGAGGTACTCGAGCAGGCTCTTGGCCGCCGCCTTGTTCTTGGAGGAGCTCCAAACACCGTAGAAACGCGGCAGGATCGGATTGAACCGACCAGCCGGCCCCTTCGGGAAACCATGCGTCCAGCACTTCTCGGCGACCTGAGGGGCATCGCGCTTGCCGACGGCCCACGCGCTCGGCGGGTTGAAAATCAGCGCACCCTTGCCGGAGAGGAGCCACTTGTTGTTCGACGCGTCGTCCCAGGCCGATGCGTCCGGTGGACAGAACGCGGCGAGCTTCTTGCCGTACTCGAGCACCTGGCGGACGGCATCCGTCTTGACCGTCACGTTGCCCTTGGCATCCATGAGCTGCGCGCCATAGGCCAGGAACAAGGCACCGACCCACTGGTTGGTGTCGGTGGTCGAGCCGAGCGGCAACCCGAAGGCGTAGCCGGCCTTCTGGCACTTTTCGGCCGCCGCCAGGAAAGCGTCCCACGTCCAGCTTGCGTCTGCCGGTGGCTTGCCGGCCGGATAGAGCGCCTGGACGTCGATGCCCGCATGCTCCTTCATCAGGTCGAACCGCGAACAGCAGCCGAGCAGGAGCGTGCCGCGCGTCATTGGGACGCCCAGCCACTTGCCCTCGAACTTGCCGAGATATTCGACCGCCGGATCGATCGGTCCGTTCTTGGCAACAACGCTCTTGACGACGTCGTCGACGGGCTCGAGCGCCGCGTTGAATTGCGCCGACTCCCAGTTGGTGAACTCCATGATGTCGTGTCCGGAGTGGGCCTGCGATTCCGCCGCCAAGGTAAGCAACAGCTTGTTGCCTTGGCTGGTGATGTAGTCGACCTTCACGTCGACCTTTTCCTTGTCAGCCCACTCCTTGATGATCGCGGACTGGACATCGTTGGCGCCCGGAACCCAGTGATCCCAAAGTCCGATCGTAAGGGTTCCAGCTGCGCTTGCGGGGCGCACGAACGGCGCACCGACAAGGCCGACGGCAACAACGCCTCCGGCCACGACTCGACGACGAGACAGTTTCCCGACTTGCATGACGTTCGCCTCCCTAAAGGAACGCTTGTGCACGCGAAGCAACGATTACTGATCGAAATGTGACGCCAGGTAGAGGCGCCCCGGCCATTTCTTTATTGATGGCTGCGGAGTCCCCGGTGCTTTTTCAGCGGCCTCACCTTAGCCAGTGACCGCCGGCGGCGCCAGACTGTATTGATCCCCTGGGATTGCGCCTGACCCAAGGTGCCTTTTCCATTGCGGGCGCCGGGGTCGGGCGGGACAATGAATTCATGACCCTTTCCGCCCAGCTCACGCATTTTGGCGTGCACACCACCGATCTCGACCGCATGGTCGACTTCTACACGCGCGTCATGGGTTTCGTGGTCAGCGACAGCGGCACCGGCGGTTCCGGCGCGCGCATCGCCTTCATGACCCAGAACCCGGAATGCCATCACCAGTTCGTGCTGTTCGACGGGCGGCCGAAGGACCTCGCCTACAATCCGGTGAACCAGATCTCCTTCCGGCTCGAGGCGCTCGACACGCTGAAGGCCTACCGCCAGGCGCTCATCAAGGAAGGCATCACCCAGCACCGGATCACCGACCACGGCAACGCCTGGGCGCTCTACTTCAAGGATCCCGAGGGCAATCCCGTCGAGCTCTACGTCGACTCGCCCTTCTACACGCCGCAGCCCTGCGGCGAGCCGCTCGACCTCGACCAGCCGAACGACGAGATCCTGCGGCGGACCGAAGCCATGTGCCGCAGCCGGCCGCGGTTCATGAGTCGCGAGGCCTGGATGCAGGGCATCCAGGCCAGGTTGGACGCGAGATAGCCTGGCCTCCCCCGTCTTACGGGGGAGGTGGCCCGCAGGGCCGGAGGGGGAGAGCCCCAGACCGGGTACAGGCATGTTTCAGATCTGAAATCTTCGAGATCTTCTGTGAAGCTCTCCCCCTCCCTACCCTCCCCCGTATGACGGGGGAGGAGAAGAGGATCTCACTTCTGGGCGTACTTGCCCGTCAGCTGCGGCGTGTGTGGCCCCTCGCCGCCCTTCTCCTTGTGCTGGAGCCGCGTGGTGCGCGCCCAGGTCCGCTTGTGCTCGTCCTTCACGTTGAAGTGCAGCGTGCCGACCTTCTCGACGGTGAGCTCGATCTTGTCGCCGTCCATGAAGGAATTGAGCCCGCGATGGTTGGTGCCGGTGGCTAAAATGTCGCCCGGCTCGAGCGTGTGGATCGAGCTCACCCATTCGATGCAGCGCGGGATCTGGTGCGCCATGTCGCTGGTGTTGAACTTCTGCATCACCTGCCCGTTATTCGTGAGCGTGATGTTGAGGTTCTGCGGATCGGCAATCTCGTCGGCGGTGACGATGCAAGGGCCGATCGGGGCGAAGGTGTCGCGCGACTTCATCTGGAAGAACACATTGCCCGGCGGCGGCAGGCCGCGCGCCGAACCGTCGATGAAGCAGGTATAGCCGAAGATATGCTTCATGGCGTCGGCCTGAGAGACGCGCGTGGCCCGCTTGCCGATCACCAGGGCGACCTCCGCCTCACCTTCGAAGATGCCGGCCGGCACGTCGGGCAGCACCATGGTGTCGCCATCGCCGATCACCGCCGTCGCCGCCTTGTGGAAAGCGTTGATCTGCGGCTTCTCCTTCAGCGTGCCGTCCTCCATGTAGTTCACCGCCATGCAGACGATGTTGCCGGGCTTGGGCACCGGCGGGCGCAGGCGCACGCCCTTCAGCGGCACGCCCTTTCCGTCGGCGGCCGCCTTCTCGACCTTGGCCTTGTAGGAGTCCCACTTGTCGATCAGGCCGATGATCAGGTCGCGATTGTGCAGGTGCGGGATGTCTTTCACCGTGTCGGTGATGTCGACGACATTGTCGCCCTTGATGACGCCGAGGCGATAATCATCGAAATAGCAGAGCTTCACTTCTTGTCTCCCTCTTCAAATACCTTCTTGGCGACGTTCGCCGCCGACATGGCGGTCGGCCAGCCGGAATAGAAGGCGAGATGCGTTATGAGCTCGAGCAGCTCCTCTTTCTTCACGCCGTTGTTGATGGCGCGGGTGAAATGGCCGGTCTGCTGCTCGGTACGATTCATGGCGACCAGGGCGGCACAGGTGATGAGGCTGCGGTCGCGCTTGGAAAGGCCTGGCCTCTCCCAGACGTCACCGAACAGGACGTTGTCGGTGAGGTCGATCAGCTTGGGCGCGAACGCGCGCAGCGCGTCGCGCGGGCTTGGAGCCGGTGGCTTGGACATGGTTTTCCTCCTTCTTGCTCGATATTCGCTCGCTCAGGGGCTGGCATGACCGATGAAACGATCGGGCGGACGGTCACCCCACTGCGACTGGAAGCCTTCCTCGGCGCTCAGGAGATTGCCGCCGTTGGCCGCGTTCAGTCGATCGGTGTCAGCCCAGCGCTCGTGCACGCGCCCCCACGGGTCAGCCCAGTAGTCGAAGACCTGGCTGCCCAGCAGGTGGCGGCCAATGCCCCACATGTGCTCGTACTTGCCGAGCCCCTTGATGTATTCGTGGTCCTGGAAGATGGAATCGATGTCCTGCGCCTCGTAGGAGACGTGATTCAATCCCGTCTTCTCGTTGTGCACGCAGAACAGGACGTGGTGGTCGACGTAATCCTCGCCCCGGTCGAGGCGGCTGAAGGAGCCGATGACGTTGTCCTTGTCGCCGGCATAGACGTCGTCCGAGCGGATCATGCCCAGGGTCTCGCGGAACCAGGCGACCGTCTCCTTGACCTTGGGCGTCGATAGCACGCCGTGCCCGATACGCTGGACCGTCGTCGGCGACTTGGAAAGCCGCATCAGCCGCCCCTTGCGCCGCAGCGGCTCGCCGCCGGTATTGACGGGATCGCGCTCGACCTTGATCGGCGCCAGGCTCTGCATGCCGTGGATGACCTCGATCTGGTAGCCGTTGGGCTCGGTCAACCGCACGCGCTTGCCGCCGCCCGGCTCATTCAGGGTCTCGATACCCGACGCACCCGGCAGCTTGGCGAGTCGCTTGAGATCGTCCTCGCTCGCCGCATGGTAGGCGAAGCCGATGAACTTGGTGCCGCCCTTGTGCACGGCGTGCAGATGATGATGACTGTCGGCGCCCCGCATGTAGAGCGAGTCGGGGGTGCGTTCGGCGCGCACCATGCCGAAATGGGTGAGAAATTCCTCCATCGCATCGAGGTCGGGTGCCTCCATGCGCGGGAAGGCGAATTCGGCGGCTTTGATCGCAACCATGGTTTCCTCCGGTGTCAGGATACTTTGAACTTGTCGGGCAGGCGCTCCTCGTTGCCCAGGGCGACACGGCGCACGCCGTCGCTGTCTGGGCTGGCCGGGAAGCCGATGGCGGCCCGCGGTGCGGGCGTCTCCACCACCTTGTTGGAGAGGCGGCCAACGCCGGTCACCTCGACGTCGATCGTATCGCCCACTTCGAGCGGGCGCGAGTTGGCCGGCGTGCCGGTCAGCAGGATGTCGCCGGGCAGGAACGTCATGTGGCGGGCGAGGTCGGCGATCAGGTAGCCGCAGTCGAAGATCTGCTCGCTGACGGCGCCTTCCTGCACCATCTTGCCGTTCTTGTAGGACCGCAGCGTCGACTGGCGCACGTCGACGCCGGAGACAAGGCCGGGCCCGATCGGGCAGAACCCGTCCATGCCTTTTACGCGCAGCATCGAGCCCGCGTCGGTGTCGCGAAAATCGTGACAGCCGAAATCGTTCGACGGTGCGAAGCCCGCGATGCAATCCCACGCCTCCTCACGCGAGACGTTCTTGGTCACCTTGCCGAACACGATGGCCATCTCACCCTCGTAGTTCACGTACTTGTAGCCCTTGGGCTTGATCAGCTCGCCCTTGTGCGCGTTGAGCGCCGTCAGCGGCTTCTGGAAGTAGGTCGGCGACTTGGGCGGCGCGTGCGTGTTGTTGAACTCGTAATAGCGGGAGATGTAGTTCACGTGAACGCAGATGATCTTGGTCGGCTCGCAGGGCGGCAGATGCACGACCTCGTCCTCGCCGCAGGTGCGCCCGTCGCCGAACACGATCCTGCCGTCCTTGAACTCGACCCAGTACGTGCTGCCGTCCTTCACCACATGCCGCACTTCCTTGCGCGGCCCCTCCAGAACACTCATCCACTCACTCCTCTTTGCTGGGAGCGCGCCACTCCAGTGGCGCATCTTTTGTCCTACGAAGCGCATATGAGCGCCACTGGAGTGGCGCGATCCCAGCCATGATCATTTCTTCGCTTGCTGAATCGCGCGCCACACATTCTGCGCCGTCGCGGGCATCTCGACATCGCTCACGCCCAGCGGCGCCAGCGCGTCCATGATGGCGTTCATGACGACCGGCATGGCGCCCACCGTGCCCGCCTCGCCGGCGCCCTTGGCGCCCAGCGGATTGTACTTGGTCGGCACCGGATTGCTCTTCACCTCCATGTTCGGGATCATCATGGCGTGCGGCATGGCGTAATCGAGGAAGCTCGCGGTCAGCAGCTGGCCGCTCTCGCGATCCCACACCACCTGCTCGCACAGGATCTGGCCGATACCCTGCGCCACGCCGCCATGGATCTGGCCTTTCAGCCCGGTCGGGTTCATCACTGTGCCGACATCGTCAACCACGGCATAGCGGTCGACCATGACGTCGCCGGTTTCGGGATCGATCTCGAGCTCGCAGATGTGGCAGCCGTTGGGATAGGTGTCCCTCTGGCCGAGGAAGGTGGCATTCTCGTACAGGCCGCCCTCGAAGCCGTTCTTGGGCCACTTGGTCGGATTGAACGCCGCCATCGCCACCTGCTTCAGCGATACCGACTTGTCGGTGCCGGCAACCTTGAAGGTGCCGTCGGCGAATTCGATATCCTGTTCGCCCGCCTCGAGCAGATGCCCGGCGAGCTTCTTGCCCTTCTCGATCACCTTGCCTGCGGCCATGAACAGCGCCGAACCGCCCAGCACGGTCGAGCGTGAGCCGTTGGTGCCCATGCCGAAGGCGACGCGGTCGGTATCGCCGTCGATGTACTGCACGTCGTTGGGATCGATGCCCAGCCGCTCGTTCAGGATCTGCTTGAACATGGTCTCGTGGCCCTGGCCCTGGTTCTTGGTGCCCATGAGCAAGGCCGCCGTGCCGCTGGGATTGAAGCGGATCTCGGCATATTCCGGCTGCGCCGTGCCGGCGGCCTGTTCGATGGCATTGATGATGCCGAGCCCGCGCAGACGGCCGCGCTTCTTCGACTCCTCCTTGCGGGCCGCGAAGCCCGCCACGTCGGCGAGCTTCAGCGCCATGTCGAGGTTCTTCTCGAACTCGCCGCAATCGTAAAACGGCCCGACCGGGCTCTGATAGGGTAGCGCCGATTCCGGCAGCATGTTCTTGCGACGCAGCTCGATCCGGTCGACTCCCAGCTCGCGCGCCGCATCGTCGACCAGCCGCTCGATCATGTAGATTGCTTCGGGCCGGCCCGCGCCGCGATAGGGCGCCGTCGGGTTGGTGTTGGAGAGGACGCCCACCACGTTGATGTAGGCCTTGGGAATCAGATAGACGCCCAGCACCGTGCCGATCATGCCGAAGGGCGACAGCAGGTTGCGGTCCGAACCGACATAGGCGCCGATATTGGCGATCATGTTGAGCCGCAGTGCCAAGAACTTGTTGTCCTTGTCGAGCGCCAGCTCGATCTCGCCGATATTGTCGCGGCCGTGCTCGTCGGCCATGACGGCCTCGCTGCGCTCGCAGGTCCACTTGACGGGCCGCAGCAGCTTGCGCGCCGCCCACAGGGTCAGGCGATGCTCGATGTACTGCCAGCCCTTGGTGCCGAAGCCGCCGCCGACATCGCCCGCGATCACCCGCATCTTGCTCTCGGGCACCTTGAAGACGTTCTGGGCCAGCATGTTGCGCACGCGGTGGGGATACTGCACGTCGGCATAGAGAGTCATGCGGTCCTCGCCCGGATCGTAGGTGCCGAGCGTGCCGCGCGGCTCCATATATTGGGCGTGCACGCGCGTGATCACGTAGCGCCGCTTGATGATCTTGGCAGCGCCCTTGATCGCCTCTTCAGTGGCGGCCTTGTTGCCGCGCTCGACGAAGTTGGAAATGTTGTCGGGGCAGTCGTCCCACACCGCGGGCGCACCGGGCTTCACCGTGTCGGCGGTCGAGGTCACCGACGGCAGCGGCTCGTAGTCGATATTGACCAGCTCGGCCGCGTCCTTGGCCTCGGCCAGCGTGTCGGCAATCACCATCGCCACCGGATCGCCGACATAGCGCACCCTGTCGGTGATGAGCGGCGGCCGTTGCGGAGCATACATCGGCTTACCGTCAGGACGCTTCCTCGGCATGTTGGCCTTGGGCATGCCGAGCCCGTCGGCCACCACGTCGTGGCCGGTGTAGACCGCCAGCACGCCCGGTGCCTTCTTCGCCTCCTCGACGTCGATCGACCGGATATTGGCGTGGGCGTGCGGGGAACGTACGAACACTGCGTAGGCTTGGCCGTGCAGGTTGACGTCGTTGATGTAGCGCCCCTGGCCGCGCAACAGGCGCGGATCCTCGAAACGCAGGACAGGCTGACCGATACCGTACTTGCTCATGACGCATTATCTCCGGGCGATGCTTTGACTTTACGACTGGTTCACGACGTGGGCGAGCGGCCGCCAGCGCGTCATATCGGCCTCGACTCGCGCACGGAATTCAGCCGGTGTGCTGACGCGCGTGTCGTTGCCCAACTCCTCCAGCTTGCTCTTGACCTCGAGCCGGGCCATCGCCTGACGCAAGGCTTCGTACAGCCGATCGCGCAAGGCGGGCGGCAGGCCCGCCGGAGTGGTGAAACCAAGCCACGAAACGACATCGTAGTCGGGCACCAGTCTCTCCGCCACCGTCGGCACGTCGGGGAAGCCCGGATGGCGCTCCTTGGACGTCACGGCGAGCGCGCGCAGCTTGTCGGTCTTCAACAGCGGCTGGGCGTTGGAGAAGGTCACGACGTGCATGTCGAGCCGACCGCCGATCAGGTCGTTGTAAGGGGTGCCGATGCCGCCCTTGTAGGGCACGTGGGCGATCTGGGCGCCGGTCTTGGAGAGCAGCAGCTCCATCGCCATGTGCAGCGTCGAGCCGACGCCCGAGGTGCCGTAGGTGAGCTTGCCCGGCTCGCGCTTGGCTTCGTCGAGATAGGCTTCGATGGTCTTGAAGCGCGAATCGGGCGCCACCGTGAAGACGAAGGGAAAGCGCGTGACGATCGAGATGAAGTCGAAGTCGCGCAACAAGTCGTAGGCGAGCGTCTTGTCGGTCGCCGAGACCACGGCCTGCCCTCCCGTCATCAGATAGAGCACGCCGCCATCGGGTTTCATGCGCGCGATCTGGGTCGCCGCCAACCGCTCGGCCGCGCCGGGCTTGGGTTCGACCATGATCTGCACACCCAGGATCTCGGTCAGCGACGGCACGAGGTGGCGCGCGATCGTGTCGGGGTTCGAGCCGGCATCGTAACCATGCATCAGCCGCACCGGATTGGCTGGGTAAGTCTGTGCCCGGGCAATCGACGGCGCAGCCAGCGTTGCGGCGGCCGAAAAAAGAATAGTCCTGCGTTTCATGATCACCTCATTGCCGGAGGAGCGCACCACGCCGCTCATGCCTTCCGCCGCTTGGCGATGCGCACCGTGTTCCTGGTGAGGCCGGGTACTTCCGAGGCCGCCTGCTCCACGGTGGTGCGGATGTGCTTTTCGATCAGCCCGCAGGCCAGGCCGACGTCGCGCGCCAGCACGGCGTCGCGCAGGTCGAGATGCTCGTTCCGCCGTCGCGAGCGGGCGTGGATCATGGTCAGCCAGTGGTAGCGCCGCGCCTGGTCGAACAGCTCGCTGCGGAAATGCAGAGACCACGGCGAGGTGCAGGTCGCCACCAGCGAATCGTGGAAGCGCTTGTGCCGCTTGCCCCACTCGCGCTTGACGCCGACCGGATCGTCCTGCCGCGGCGCGCCGAGCTTGTTGAGCAGAAAATATGAACTCACGATCTCGGCCTCCCAGGCGTCGGTGCCGTGGCGGATCGCGTCGGCCAGCGTCGTGGTCTCGAGGTAGACGCGCAGCTCGCTGAGATCGAGGAAGTCGGCAAGCGAGATCGGCGCCACCGTGAAGCCGCGGCCGGCCTCGGTGCGCGCCAGCCCTTCCGAGACGAGGTGCGACAGCGCCTCGCGCAAGGTTCCGACCGAGGTGCCGTAGCGCTGGCGCAGCTCGCCGAAGCGCAGCCGCTGGTCGGGCTTCAGCGCGCAGCACAGGATATCCTCGCGCATCCGGCGCAGCACGTCGAAGGTCGCCGCGTCCTCGGCGAGCACGTCCTGCGGCGCCGTCGTGACGGCGGCACGGTGGGTGCTGTCGAGAGGCATCTTCAGGATCTTGGCCATGGTTTTAGTCCTCAAACGCCGAGATAGGCTTCGCGAATGTGCGGTTGCTTCAGGAGCTCGTCGGGCAGGCCGGTGCTCACGATCCGTCCCTGCTCCAGCACGTAGGCACGGTCGGCGATGCCGAGCGCCTTCAGCACGTTCTGCTCGACCAGCAGCACGGCCGCGCCCGCCTCGCGCACCCGCGCGATGATCTCGAACATGTCGTCGACGATGGTCGGCGCGAGCCCGAGCGACGGCTCGTCGAACAGCACGATGCGCGGCCGCGCCATCAATGCGCGGCCGATCGCCACCATCTGCTGCTGGCCGCCCGACAACTCGCCGGCGGGCTGGGCGCGCTTGTCGCGCAGGATGGGAAACAGGCCGTAAACCCGCTCCAGGGATTGGTCGCGCCCAGCCCTTGCCGCCGGCAGATAGCAGCCGAGCTCGAGGTTTTCCTCGACCGACATCTTGGCAAACAGCCGCCGGCCCTCGGGCACCAGGGCGATGCCGTGGCTGCAATAGTCGTGGGCGCGAACGCAGGTCATGTCGACGCCGTCGAAGCGCAGCTCGCCCTGCCGGCAGCGCAGCAGGCCCGCGATGGCGTTGATCAAGGTCGTCTTGCCGGCGCCATTGGGGCCGATCACCGACACGATCTCGCCGGCGCCGACGTCGAGCGAGACGTCCCATACAGCGGGCGCGTCGCCGTAGCCGATATGCAGGTTGCGCGCTTCAAGCAGCATAGGCCTTGCCCAGATAGATGCTGACGACCCGCGGATCGCGCATGACCTCGCACGGCGCGCCCAGCGCGAAGAGCTTGCCCTCGTTCAGCACGGCGATGCGGTCGGAGAGCTCGACCACGGCCCGCATCAGATGCTCGACGAAGACGATGGTGGCGCCCTGGGCGCGGATGGCGCGCACCAGCCGGATGGCGTTGTCGATCTCCGACGGGTTGAGGCCCGACAGGACCTCGTCGAGCAGCAGCAGCTTGGGCCGCGCCGCAAGTGCCCTCGCCAGTTCGAGGAACTTGCGTTCGTGCAGGTTCAGCTCGGCCGGCAGCGCCTGCTCCTTGCCGCCAAGGCCGGTGAAGCCGATCCAATGCATCGCCTCGTCGCGGATCTCGGCCTGGGTGCGCACCGGGCCGCCGAAGGTGGCGGCCAGGGCCACGTTGTCGAGCACGCTCATGTTCACGAACGGTCGCGGGATCTGGTAGGTGCGCGCCACGCCGCGGCGGGTGATTTCGTGCGCCGCGAGGCTGCCGATCGAGACGCCGTCGACCGCGATCGTGCCGCTGGTCAGTGGATAGTGGCCGGAGATGACGTTGATCAGCGTGGTCTTGCCCGAGCCGTTGGGCCCGACCAGGCCGAAGATCTCGCCCTCGCGCACATCGAGATCGACGCCGCCCAGCGCTTCCAGGCCACCGAAGCGCTTGATGACACCGCGCACCTCCAGGATATGCCGCTCGCCGATCGGCTGGGCCGTCGCCGGCACGACGGGCACCACCTCGGCAGGGATCTTGACCGGCGCAAGCCGCCGCCGTTTCAGCCAGTGCTGGATCGCAGGAATGACGCCATCGGGCAGCCACAGGATGGCCAGGATCAGGA
>WNFD01004201.1_pt1 | contig 14464 bp, 16 predicted proteins | sample 5400491 | NCBI WGS metagenome assembly WNFD01 (sample SAMN13153343, study PRJNA577476) | soil metagenome | isolation source: 120 cm saprolite under Douglas fir tree site 2 hole 2 replicate 2 | place: USA:California | collected 2015-04-18
TCTCCCAGAGGGAGAGGGCAATGAGAAAAGAGAAAACGTTATCGGAACAGTTGCGGCAAATGACCAAGTAGTTGATGCGCCAAGTATGTTATTACTCTCCCAAAGGGAGAGGGAGTTAGAACCAAACCACCGAGAGGGAGTTAGAACCCCACCATCGAGGTAAGCGACGCATGCGATTGTTCATCGCGACGGAGATCGTCAGACCCGCCGCCGGGTGATCAGGCCCAATAACGCCACGAACAGCGCTGAGCCGACGATGGACCACACGACCGGAAAATGCATGCCGGCCACAGTAAGCGCGAATAGCTCTGGCAAATGAAGCGCCCCCGCGAGCCACGATCCCAAAAGCGCTCCGATGAATCCCAGCGCGATCGACACCAGGCAGCCTCCGTGTGAGTAGCCACCAATCGCCTGGCCCAGTGCCCCGCAAACGCCTGCGATTAACAGTAGAATCAGTAATTGAATAAGCATGAACCCCTCCGTTGGATTATCTGCAAATTAAGCTCAACAGGACCGCTCTCTTCAACGATTTGCGCCCGCAATTAGTTGCGACAAAGACCTTCCCAAAGAGCTGCAAGCTAACGTATAATGCCAGAAGGTCATTGACCGCGGAAGTCCGTATCCGGTCACAACTTCAGGAAAGCCACATCGACTTGCCCTCGATCAAGAAGTTAGAAGTAAAACCTTCGAAAATCGCAACACTCAGTTTTCACCATCAAGGTCGTCAGGAGTTCAAGATCATGTTCAAACTTTTTTCAGCATCCTTAATCATCGCTGCGGCGTGCGCATTCGGAATGGCCCAGGGGCCGTCGTCGCGGGACAAAAACGAACCGCCAAGCCAGGGCGTCGCGCCAAAGACTGAAAACGGCGTCGGCCGCGCCGACGTGCGCGTCTTTGACGAGGACGGCAATCCTATCAGAAACGCCTACGTCAAACTAGAATCCACCCGCAGCGACGGATTCTTTTGCGAGAGCTGGGGCGACACAAACGATCGCGGTATGATCGCCCTGCCGCCAATTCACATGGGCAGTTTGAAGCTGAAAGTTAAGGCCAAAGGTTATCGCCCGCAAGAACTGGACGTGCCGGCGAGCGAACTGGGCGATCCCGTACGCGTTACTTTGAAGAAGAAATAGAAGCCGGGAGCGCGGACATTTTCTGCTCCGATAGGAGCAGAATGTTTGTAGACCCTGGCCTTATCCTGGAAGAAGCGTCTCCGCGCGAAGCAAGCAGTTTGCTTCGCGCGGAGGTGCTATTTGTAGACGTTCGTTGCTGTAGACATTTCGCCCCTCAGGGGCTTAAGAACGCGAACGACTTTTCCAGCGTCTTTCGCGTCTAACTATCATGAACATCTCGCGCCAAGTCCGAATCCTTAGTTTGTTCGTCTTACTTTGGGCGGTCCTTCCAATCTGCGTGGTCGCGTTTTTAATCCGCACCCGCGCTCAAACAAAAACGCCACCGGCTCAAGCAACATACAAACTTGCCGATGGTCCCTATGCAGTCGAAACCATCGATCACACAATTCACGACGCGAAGCGCAACAAAGATCTTCCGGTTCGTTTCTTAATTCCTAAATCCGCTGGGCCGTTTCCGGTGATTGTGTTTTCGCACGGCGCCGGAGGTTCCGGGCAGAACTATTTTCCGCTGACTGGTTTCTGGGCCACGCACGGTTACGTCGTCATTCAACCTACGCACAACGATTCCATCGCGCTGCGAAAAGAGAAAGGCGAACAGGTGCCGGCGAGTCCGCGTGAGCTGGTTGATGAATATCGTTTCAACACCGACGACTGGATCAATCGCGTTCGCGATATCACGTTGATTATGGATTCGCTGAGCGATCTGGAAAAACGTCTGCCACAGTTGAAAGGCAAGATGGATCAGAAACGCATCGGCGTCGGCGGACATTCATACGGCGCGTTCAGCACGCAGATGATCGGCGGCGCCTTGCTGGACATGCCGAACGGGCCCACCGCGCAGAGCTTTAGCGACGAGCGCCCGGGGGCATTGATGCTGCTGTCACCGCAAGGCAAGACGCAGAATGGTTTGACTGAAAGTTCATGGAAGAAGATGACGCGTCCGACGATGTCGATGACCGGGAGCAATGACACCGGCGCGATGGGACCGTTGGCGAGTTGGCGCGAGGATCCGTTTACTTACTCGCCGCCGGGCGATAAATATCTCGTCTTCATCGACGGGGCGTTTCACATGTCATTCACGGGGGCGCTGGCACAAGGCGACAACCCGCAGCTGGCGCGCCGGCCGATGATGGCGCGACTTGTGGGCCGGACGGATCAGAAAGCGGTTTTCGATTACGTGAAGATTGCGAGCGTCGCCTTCTGGGACGCGTATCTCAAAACGGACGCGCACGCGAAGGCGTATCTGAAATCAAATTCCCTAATCGACTACAGCAGAAATTCGGTGAAGCTTAGTCGGAAGTAGAAGCGAAGTTGAGAGTTCAATCTTTAGATTGCTATTTCAAGATCGAACAAGCTGAAGCTTGAACTCTGGACCCATTACACACCCACGGGCTGAGCTGCGTTTGCGGGCGCGTAATAAAGAATCCGATTGCAGTTATCACAGGTAATGATTTCCGCCCCGCGCCGCACGTCGGCCATTACTTGCGGCCGCAGAGCCATGTAGCACGCGGTGCACGCGCCATTGCGCGCTTCGGCCATAGCGACGCCGTCGCGTATGCGCGCGGCGATGCGTTTGTACATGGCGCTGGTATTCTTTGGCAGTTCATTCATCAGGCGTTCACGCTCGACCCGCGCGGATTCAAGTTGCTGCTGCTGCACGCGCGCCTGTTCATCGAAAGCCTTGAAGCTCTCGGCCATGTCCGCGCCCAGCTTCTCGACTTCCGGCGCGCGTTCCGCCAGATCTTTTTCGGCCTGCTCGGAAATTTCCATCTGTTCGAGAATCTGCGTCTCGAACGTCGAAATCTGTTTGCGGGCGGCGTCGGCTTCGCGAATCGCGGCGGTGTATTCATCAGGCTTCTTGGCCGCCATCAAGTTTCGATCGGCGCGTTCGGCGCGTTGCTTCTGTTCAAAGATTTCGGCTTCCAGGCGAGTGCGTTCGTTGCGGGCGCCGTCGCGGCGTTCTTCCAGGGCGCGAATTTCAAAGGCGCGCTGATCGAATTCCTTTTCGATCTCGGCGCGCCTTTCAGGGATGCTTTCGATTTCAGCCTGTAGTCTTCTTATATTGGTATCAGCGTTCTGCAAAGCGATTAACTGCGATAACTCCGCTTTCACTCTTTACTTACTCCTCACCAGATTTGGATTATGAATGATTGATTTCACGTACCAATAATCCCACAGGGAGCGCCGCCCGCGCAAGCGGACGACTTAGAAGGTTGGGCCGGTTCGCTTTGATAGAGCCCGGATGCGTGTTATACGAAGGCCCATGCAAACCGTGAAAATCACCGCATCGCCCGCCTTTCTGGTCTGTTTGATCCTGTGCGCGTCGGTTGGAGCATCTGGCCAAACGCCTTCACCGGCGCCAACGCCGGCAGCGACACCGTCGTCGAGTGACATCTTCATCATTGACGTTACGAAGCATAACGGCCAGATGAAGTTCAGCGAGCCAAAGAAGATCACCGACACGGTCGGCTATAACAATCAGCCTTTCTTTCTGCCTGACGGGCAGGGCATTCTTTACACCTCAATCCGGGACAAGCAGGCGGACATTTATCATTACGACATTCACAGCGGCGCGACAGCTCAAGTTACGAAGACCCCGGAGAGCGAGTACTCGCCAACGTTGATGCCCGACGGGAAAAGCATTTCCGTGGTGCGGGTCGAAGCGGACGGCACACAACGCCTGTGGAAGTTTCCGCCCATTATCGGCGAGCCCTCGCTGATTCTGGAAAAGATCAAGCCGGTCGGTTATCACTTATGGATCGACGATCACACCCTCGCGCTTTTCATCCTCGGCAAGCCGAACACTTTGCAAATCGTCGACACGCGCACCGAGCAGGCGGAAATCATCGCCGAGAATCCTGGCCGCATCCTGCGCCGCATTCCTCATCAGAACAAGTTCAGTTTCGTGCACAAGATCTCTGACAAGGAATGGGCAATCAAGGCGTTCGACTTGAGGACGCGCACCAGCGCGTCGCTCATCGACACGCTACCCGGGGTTGAGGATTATGCCTGGCTGCCCTCGGGCCTACTTCTGATGGCAAAAGATTCCAAACTGTTTAGCGTGATTCCGCTAACTGGCAAGGCCTGGAGCGAGGTCGCCGATTTCAGCAACGCCGGGTTAAAGAACATCACGCGCATCGCGGTCAGTCCGAAGGGTGACAAGATTGCCGTCGTAGCTCGTCACTAAGCAAACGATTCAAACGAGGTCGCCGAAGCGATGCTGTAGCAGCGCGACGATCGCAATCGCCGCCGTCTCTGCCCGCAGAGTGCGGCCGCCGAGTGTGAGGATCTGCCAGCCGGCTTTGCGAGCGAGTTCGATTTCCTCATCGGCCCAGCCACCTTCCGGGCCAATCAGCGCAAACACTTTTGGCGCAGACAGTGGACTGCGCGCGACTTCGGCAAGTGAAGTTCCGTTTCGCTCGGCAAAAATCAAGCGCAGTTCGCCTTCTTCCGCAGGCCGATCAAGCAAGGCTTTGAATTCGATGGGTTCGTCAATTTCCATCAACTGCGCGCGGCCACATTGCTTCGCCGCTTCGAGCACGATGCGCTGCCAGCGCATGACCTTCCGCTTTGCCTCGTCGCCTTCGCGAATGCGAACGTCGGCCCGCGAGGTCGCGACCGGCACGATGCGCGACGCGCCCAGTTCGGTCGCTTTTTGCAATACCAGATCGAACTTCTCGCCTTTCAGCAAAGCGATACCCAGCGTGAGATTGAGCGAGGATTCCGGACGCGCGGGCTCGACTTCTTCGAGCACATCGAGCACCGCGCCATCGCGATGGAACTCGCGCACGGCGCAGCGAAACTCTCTTCCCGCGCCGTCAAAAACGTAAACTTCGTCGCCGGCGTGCAGCCGCAAAACACCGCGCGCGTGTCGCGCCTCGTCCGCGCTTAACGATACGGCTTGCCCGTCAGGCGCGAACGCGATTGGCGGAGCATAGAATCTTCGACGCTTTTCATGAAGACTGTTCATTGGAGATGACTTCTTTGCTCCCTCGCCCTTTGGGAGAGGGTTGGGGAGAGGGCTTGGGCCAGATCCTACGATGAACCGCACGCGTCGTAGTTGAACACGACTGACGATCAAAAAAGGAAGTACCTTGCGCTAAGCTTCGTACCCTCACCCTGGCCCTCTCCCATAGGCAGAGGGAGTCGATCAGATCACGATGGCGATCCACTCACCATCCTGGTCGATTTCCGGTGTAGTCGCGCCCAGTTCCAACAAACGCGACCGGACGAGTTCAACCTGCGAATCGAGAAGTCCCGAAAGCACCAGACGACCACAAGTCGCGCCGAGCAACGACGGAAGCAATTCAACAATTACCGGCGCCGTCAGATTCGCACAGACCAGATCAGCGGATAGAGTTTGCTGATCGACGGTTCCCACGCGAAATGTAATTTGATCGCCAACCCCATTCAGTCGTGCATTCTCTTTGGCGATCTCGATGGCTGCGGCGTCCGTGTCGCACGCCTCGACGCGCCCAGCCGGAAACATTTTCGCCGCCGCCATCGCCAGAATGCCTGTGCCGGTACCAACATCGAGAAAGCTGCCGCCGCGAAAGTGTTTTTCGATGGCCTTCAGACACAGCCGCGTAGTTTCGTGCGTGCCCGTGCCAAACGCCATGCCCGGTTCGATAAAGATCGTGATGCGATTGTCCAGTGGCCCGCACGCTATGGCAGGCGATTCCGACCATGGCGGCGCGACGATGAAACGGCCAATCTCGACCGGCTGCCAATCTTTCTTCCATTCCGTCAGCCAATCGCGATCGGCAACCTCGCGAACATTGAGATCGATCAGGGCCGCGGGTGCCAGATTGTAAATCCGCAGCGCATTTTCCAAAGCGGCGCGTACAGTCTCAATTTCAGGACGCGTTTCGTAATAGCCAAACACGACGACGTTCGCGTCCGCATCGCTTGTCTCCGTTCCCAGTGCGCCCGCTTCCATCAGGCCATACTCCACGGCTTCGCTCGCCTCACTTGCGATGATCGCTTCGGCCACGTACCAGACTCTCTGGGTCACGATCTGATTCCCAGGTCATCTAAAAGGTGTTCGCGGTCACGCCAGTCATCTTCGACTTTGACGAACAATTCCAGGTGACAGCGATGGCCGAGCATCTTTTCAATGTCGTGCCGGGCGCGCATGCCGATGTGTTTCAGGCGCGCCGCGCCGTGGCCAATGATGATCTTCTTTTGCGACGGGCGCTCGACAAAAATCGTGCAATAGATACGCACGAAATCCTCGCGCACCTCTTCCCACTTTTCAGTGATCACCGCGGTCACGTAAGGAATCTCTTCGCCCGTCTGTTCCAGAATCTTCTCGCGCACAATTTCCGCGGCCAGTACGCGGACGGGCTGGTCCGTAAGATCGTCTTCAGAGAAGAGCGGCTCGCCTTCCGGCAGATGCTTCACCATCTCAGCCAGCAACTGCTCGACCTGATCGCCCTTCAAGGCTGAGATTGGCACCACCGCCTGCCATTCATGCTCGCCGCTGTACCACTCAATCAGCGACAACAACTTCGACTTGTCCTTGATCCGGTCGGTTTTGTTGAGCAGGAGAAGCGCGGCCTTTTCGGATTGCTTGACCAAGTCGAGCACAAAGCGATCGCCGTTGCCGGTAGGAGCCGATGCGTCGCGAATCAAGCAAACCAGATCGACGCTCAGCAAAGCATCGTGCACTGCCGCCATCATGCGGCGATTCAATTCATAGCCGGGCTTGTGCACGCCCGGCGTATCAACCAAAACGATCTGACCTTCGGGTCGCGTGACGATGCCGAGAATTTTGAAGCGGGTGGTTTGCGGCTTGTTCGAGACGGCCGCGATCTTTTCGCCGACCAGACGGTTCAGCAGCGTCGATTTGCCCGCGTTCGGCCGGCCGATGAGGGCAACGTGTCCGGCGCGAAACGATTGTGAGTCACCATGCATCAAGGTTTGATTCGTCTCGATAGGCAAAGGGATCTGGGGGAATTTCGATTTCTTCAGGCGGAACAATTACCACTTTACCGTCTTTCCACACGGCAATGGGATTACCAAGACACTTATGCATTCTTAGCGCTTCGCGGACAGCGAGCTGTAAATGCTTTCCTATTTCCTCAGCATCTCTGAAAAAGTCGATCGGAAGAGGAGGTCTAGTACGATTGCTCATAAGCATCGCGAGCTTATCACGACAAACCCTTCAATGGCTGGCCGAAAGTGAACTCGACAATGTGTCCATCGGGATCGCGCACCATCGCGAAATAACCCACTACGCCGCCGGCATCAATTGGTTCCTGAACGAGAATCTTTTGTTCGCGCGCTTGCTCGGCAACTCGATCCACTTCTGCGCGTGAGTCGCATTGAAAGCCAAAATGATCGAGACGCGCTTTCACTTCGTCTTGCACGATTACTAAAACGAAAACTGGATCTTCTCCTGGTTTTGTCGCAGGCCCGAGCCAGACATTGTGCCGGCCTTCCAGCCGTCGATCGCGCACGATCGAAAGGCCGCAGAGCGAAGTGTAGAAGTCGACCGAAGCGTCGATGTCGCTGCAATTGATCGTGATGTGCGTCCAGCGAGTTGGCATTGCGGTCTCAGTGTCTCAAAAAAAGAAACGCGCCGCCAATAGTACCGCAGCGCGTTGGATCTTTCTTAACCCGCCCGCTCACGCCGGCGGTACTGACCTCATTTCGTCGCCAGCTCGCCGTTCAGCTTCATGATCTCCAGAGTCATCTCGGCCGACGCGTACATGTCTTTCACGTCGAGCCATTCCTTCACCGTGTGAATGGCGCGCATGCCGGTGCCGAGGTTGGCGCACTCGATGCCTTTGCGGTTAAAGACGTTTGCGTCACAGCCGCCGCCCGAGGCCATCGTCTTGACGTCGAGACCCATGCGCGCCGCCGCCTTAATTACGAGCTGCACTACGTGCGAGCTGTCCGGCACGTCCATCGATGAGTAGTCGCGTTCGACGAGCGCTTCGACCGATGCTTTCGTGGTCTTACCCTCGACCGTGACTTCGTATTTGGCCGCAGCGTCTTCGAGACACTTCTTCATGTGCTGAGTTTGCGCTTCGAGTTTCTCTTCGCTGCGCGAGCGCGCTTCGCCCTGCATTACAACCAGATTCGGAATGATGTTCGTGGCCATGCCGCCCTGGATCAGACCGATGTTCGCGGTGGTTTCCTCGTCGATGCGGCCGAGCTTCATCGCAGCCAAACCCTCCGCCGCGATCTTGATTGCCGAAATACCATCCTCGGGCGCGACGCCGGCGTGCGATTCCAAACCGTGAATTCGAAACTCCATGTGATTAGACGAAGGCCCTTTGGTGAACAGGAAACCCGGATCATCTGAATCGAAAACGATTCCATACTTCGCCTTGAGCTTCGAGACGTCGACGTTCTTCGCTCCCAGCAAACCCACTTCTTCGCAGATCGAAAAGATTGCTTCGATGGGCGCGTGCGGAATGTTCTGCTCTTGCAAACATCGAATTACTTCGATGATCACGGCGCAGCCGGATTTATCGTCGCCGCCGAGCACCGTCGTCTCATCGGTGCGAATGATGTCGCCTTCGATGATCGGTTTGACGCCTTCGCCGGGAACGACGGTGTCCATGTGCGCGCTCATCATGATCGAGTCGGCGCCGGGAATCGTTCCCGGAAAACGCGCGATCACATTCCCGCTGTTGCCGCCGACCGCACTGCCGGCGCCGTCAATCTCGACTTGCGCGCCCATCTCTTCGCAATACTTCTTGATGCGCTCGGCGACGTCGCGCTCTTTGCGCGAGTGACTATCGATCTGCACTAGTTCGAGCAGAAGGTTCTTGATGCGTTCCTGGTTGATCATCGATCCTCCGGCAAAGTGTCGGCTTTCAAATTTCAAGTTTCAGGTTCCGAGTAGCGAACCTGAAACTTGAAACCTGACACTTGAAACTATTTCAGGCATCCTACTATACGAAGTTGCGGCGACGCTACTGAGCAGCGCGCCATGTCTCCCGGTCAATTCCATAGATCAGCACTTCGGTGTCGAACAGGTCCGTGCGGCCTTCGACCTTTTCTCCGAGCCGCTCAGCCACGCGTATGGAAGCCGCGTTCAGTGGGTTGATCAAACTGATGACGTGGTCGCGGTCCATCTCTGTGAAGGCATACGCCAGCGCGCGCCGCGCAGCCTCGATCGCATAGCCTTTGCCCTGGGCCGCAGGTGCGAGCGTCCATCCTATCTCAAAATCCGGCCAGCCTTCAGGATACAGAAAGCCTATGCGCCCGATGAACTTTCCACTCGCTTTCTCTTCGACCGCCCAGTGACCAAAGCCGCGCAGTTGCCAGTGCCCGACCATCACGGCCATATGGCGCCAGGCCTCCATGCGGTTAAAAGTCTTGCCGCCGAGATAGCGCATCACCTCAGGGTCGGCGCAGATTTCCGCATAGGCTTCAAAGTCATCTTCGCGCCACATGCGCAAGAGGATCCGTTCGGTTTCCAGTTGAATTTCAGACATGAGAATACTTTTCGTCTCCGCGCCGGTTGAGCTCGTCAAGCGATTCCTGCAACTCGTCGCGCTTCGAATTCAGCAGAGCTTCATCTGCGTCTGCCGGAACGAAGATGGGCGGAGCAATCAGCGCGTGTGCGCGCGCAAATAGCTTAGGCACTTGAGATCTATCCCAGCTTTTCTTCGCTTCCCAAAACCTATTCGCGGTAATCGTAAACGGCAGCATCGGATTGCCGGTCTTCTTTGCGAGCAAAACCGCGCCCATCTTGGCGACGTAGCGCGGACCCTTCGGCCCGTCGATCGTAAACGCCGTGGGACAGCCGGCGCGCATCAGGCGAATCATCTCTACGATTGCGCCCGTCGCGCCCCGCGTCGAAGATCCGCGCGCCGCGCCATAGCCGAATCTTTGAATGAAGCGCGCGATGTATTCGCCGTCGAAACTCCGCGAAGTCATCACCACGATCCGCCGTCGTTGCCAGAAGTAAGTCGAGAGAAACACGCGATTATGCCAGAAAGTGTAAATAGGAATCTTGCCGTCGCGCGACGCGGCTTCCCAGTTTTCCCAGCCTTCGATGTCAAACTTGACGGTGCGGCCGATCAGTTTGATGAGAACGAAGAACGCCAGGTCGGCGGCGCGAATCAGCCAACGATCTTTGAGCGAGTAGGCCGAGAGATCGGCGAAGGAATAGGCGCGATCGGTGTGGGTTGTGCGTTCGCCACTAGCCATAGTCGACTGCTTTTTAGAAGTCCCCATTCTCTCTTTGCAGGTCTCGCGCAACGGGGCATTAGCCCGACCGTCAGGGAGGGCTCGATAATCCTACAACGGAGCCCTCCCTGACGGTCGGGCTAGCGCCCCAATCACTGTGCGGGCAGGGATGCCCGCGCTCCCAGCTAATACAATTCCGGCTGGCCCGGCGGGCGTGTCTTCCAACGCCGGTGAATCCAGAGCCATTGGTCAGGATAACGCCGCACGTAATCCTCGACTACTGAGGTAAACGATTGCGTCAAGCGCCGCACGTCTTCTTCCTCGTCGCCGGTGCGATCGACGACGAGCGGCGCGTCAATTTTCAAAAGAAAGCGCCGGTGCTGTTTGTCCCATGGCGCAAAGACCGGCAGCACATCGGCGCCAGTTCGCAGCGCGAGCTTGGCCAGCATGAACGTCGTCGAAGCCGGCACACCAAAAAAATCAACGAAGATTGCTTCGCGGTCGAGCGTGTTCAGGTCAACCAGAATCCCCAGCGTGCCGCCCGCTTGTAGGATCTGCAACATCTCGCGCGCAGCGGAGGTTTTGTCGATCGTTCGATTACCCAGCCGCGTGCGTGCGTGGTCGATCAGCGTTTCAATCTTCGGATTATCGATCCGGCGCACCAGAAAGCTCAAAGGATGATCGAACAGGGAGAGCGCGAAGCTGGTAAGTTCCCAGGCGCCCACGTGTCCGGTGAACAGGATGACTCCGCTGCCGCCGCGTTGGGCGGCATCGAGGTGTTCGAGGCCTTCGCAATCAACGACGCGTTTCAGAGTCTGCGGATTGGCATTTGCGAACTGGCTGAACACGCCGAGGAGTCGCCCCAGATTCTGAAAGCAGCCGCGCAGCAAACGCCGGTGCTCGCTCGCGCTCAAATCTGGAAACGCCAGCCGCAGGTTGCGCTCGCCCGTGCGTCGCAGCCGGGCGGCAAAATAGTAGGCGCACCCGGCCACGATTGAGCCTACGCGCAAACTCACGTTTTGCGGCAGCGCGCCAAAGGCAGCAAGCAACAATCGGGCAGTCGCGTATTCCAGATTGATTTGCAGGTTTGATTTGCTCATCAGCGCGAGAAGGGACAGTCTAGAGTCTCGAGTCCGGAGTCTCAAGTTCCTATCACCCATCGACGCTCTCTGATATATTCTGAACGCGACCGGCGGCAGTTCCGTATAGAAGTTTAGAAGGCCCTGGCGGCTAAAGTCTCTCCTCGCCGGAAAAGCAAACTGATGGTCGAAAGTATTCAGAATACGTGCCGGATCCTGATCGTTGAGAATCGCGACGATGCGCGCACGGGCCTGGCTCAAGCGCTAAGCGCGCTGGGCCACAGTGTAACCGCCACCAACGATCGCCAGCAGGCTTTGGCGCGCGCCGATCTGGCTGAATTCGATCTGATTGTCAGTGATCTCGACGATCTCGAGTCTGCTCCTGCCTCGGCCCAGGTCTCCGAGTCGGCTGATATCGTCAAGGCATTCAAAATGGGCGTAACCGGTTCGCGAGCGCGACGCGCGATCGCGGAACTTCACGACATTGTCGAGAAAACACTCCGGTTCAAACTTCAGCGCATTGATGCGGGCGAGAAAACCACCCACGTTCGTGAAAAGATCGATCTCGAACTGCCCAGCGATCTGACGCTGATGAATGCCGTGCTCGAATACCTGCTCGACCGCGTGGGCCGGCTGGGCCTGATCAAAGTCGAGCAATCAAACCTGTTCGTGGCGCTCGACGAAGCTTTTGTGAACGCGGTGAAGCACGGCAACCGAAACGATCCTACAAAGTTGCTGCGCGTCACCGCGGAATTGTCGGCGCACGAAGCGATCTTCACGGTCGAAGACGAAGGCGACGGCTTTGACGTGCGCGAGATTCCCGATCCGCGCGATCCCGCCAATCTGTTCAAGTCTTCGGGGCGCGGCGTCCTGCTGATCTACAACATCATGGACGAAGTCGAGTACAGCGAACGCGGCACGCGCCTGAAGATGGTCAAGCGGCCGGAAGGTCTACCCTCCGCTCCAACCAAAGACGCGGCGTAAGAGAACTGATCATTTTCCATCATTCTTCGCGTCCGTTCGTGTGGTTTCGTGGATCGTTTTTCATTTCTCAGCTGTGCGCACGATCCACGAAGGAACACGAAGCAACACTAAACGAATGCCGCAAGTGGCGAATGAAAAATGTCAAATGACAAATGGAAAATGATCCGGTCTATTCGCAACCTCATTCTGCTCGCGCTGACAGCCGGAGTGCCGCGAATTATTGGCGCGCTCTTTGTGCATAAGGAACCTTTCGGCGACGCGTACTGCTACATCGAGCAAGCCACGATGATGCGGGGCAAGATCGTCACCGGCTATCTCGCAATCGAGAATCTTTACGGATTTTGGCTTCCGCTGTATCAATTCTTTTGCTCCATCGTCTCTGTCCCATTTAACCAACCTGTTTACGTCAGCAGGTTAGTGGCCGCGTCGGCCGGAACCGGCGTCTGCCTTCTGGTCTACGTATTCAGTTACCTGCTGACTTCAAGTCAACGACTATCGCTCGCGGCTTTTCTGGCGATCGCGTTCAATCCGTTTCATCTGGAGTATTCATTCTCCGCGATGACCGACATCCCGCATGCGCTGCTGGTGATGCTGTGCCTGTATTTTGTGATCACCGATCGCTGGAAGCTGGCCGCGTTGATGGCGGCCGCGGCCTGTTTGATTCGACTGGAAAGTTGGATGCTGATTCTGCTGGTGCCCGCGATGCAGGTCATGCGCCGGCGCACGTGGCCCGTTCTGACGGCGCTGATCCTTTCGACGGGTTCGGCGATTTGGTTGTTCATCTGCTGGAAGACGACCGGAGATCCGCTGGCGTCTTTCCACGCCCACAATCAGTATATGGTCGCCAGACTGGTTGCGCATCCGGAATTCACGCACCTGGCCCTTGATCGCATCTGGATTGATGCGAACCGGCTCGCTTACGGAATGAATGTCGCAGTGCTGTTCGGATGTCTGGCCGGGTTGTGGTTCCTCTTTCGTGACTGGCGCAAGAGCGCCGGCCTCAGCGAGTGGCTAAAAGTGACTGACGCGCTGGTTTGCGCGCTGTTCTTTTTTGCGTATTTCACCTTCATCGCGTTTACCTATCTGACGAAGAACAATACCGACATCTGGCCGCGTTACGGCTTGATCCTATTCTCGCTTGGTTTGCCGTTGCTCGTGTACTCGGCGCAGCAAATCTTCAAACAGCGTTCTGTTTGGCCTAAGGCGGCCCTCGGGATAGCGATTGTAATTGGTCTCCTTCAAGTCAAGACTCAAACGGAAGACCTGGCGCGATTCGTGACGCAGAAGACGCGGTCCCTGACAATCGCAAACGTTCTCAAGCAGGAATATGCTGCCGATCCGACGATCAAGATTTTCTGCGACAGCCCCGAAATGCGAATCATTTCCGGCATCCCGGGAGACCACTTCTATCACTCTTTTTTTGATGGCGTTCCCAAAGATCGGGAGGGCTTTGTCGGATTCCTGCGGGCGAAAGGCATAAAGTTGCTGGTGATCCCGGAAGAGAATGAAACCTCAACTCCCAGCCAATTGTTCCCAGGCCTGGTGAAAGACACGGCCGTATTCGAAGGAGTAGTACCCGCTCCTGATGACCGGCACATCGACAGTCTTTATCGAGTTAGAGAGTTGAAGTCACCGGCAGGATAGATCTATTTCCCTCTCCCTCTGGGAGAGGGTTAGGGTGAGGGCCTGAGGGAGGTAAGAACTAGTGTGTGTCCTTAGCTTCGCCCCTCACCCCAGCCCTCTCCCAGAGGGAGAGGGAGATATGACAAATGGAAAATGCTGACGCGAGTCTTCGAGTAGAAAATCACAAGCTGCTTTCCGCATGGCGCTGGTGGCTGCCGCCGGCGGCGATAGCTCTGATCCTCATCCTGCTCTTTGTCGATCCATTCATCGGGGATTGGGATGCGCTGGAATACACGGTCAGCGCCCTGCGCGGCTATCCTTCGTCGATGGCGCTGGGACGAAGCCTGTTCATTTTTTACAATCACGGCCTCTATATTATCGCGCACGCGGTCTTCAATCTTCCGCCACAGCGCGCCTATCTGCTGTTCAAATACACAGTCGTCGCGCAGGGTGTGCTGGCGGTTGTCGCCTGCTGGAAACTCACTCACGACGTTA
>WNFD01011779.1_pt1 | contig 14464 bp, 11 predicted proteins | sample 5400491 | NCBI WGS metagenome assembly WNFD01 (sample SAMN13153343, study PRJNA577476) | soil metagenome | isolation source: 120 cm saprolite under Douglas fir tree site 2 hole 2 replicate 2 | place: USA:California | collected 2015-04-18
GCCGGGCCCGCTCCGGTCATCAGAGCGCCGGCCGAAGGCGCCGAGACCACGCGGATGCCGCTCGGCGTCATCGCCGGAGCTCGCTCGGGGGACAAGGGCGGTAATGCCAACGTGGGTGTCTGGGTTCGGACTGCCGAGGAGTTCAGCTGGCTGGATGGCTACCTGACGGCCCAGCGGCTCGCCGAGCTGGTGCCGGCCGTGGCCGGCCTGCCGGTCGAGCGGTACCGGCTGCCGAGCCTGATGGCCCTCAACTTCGTCGTGATCGGCCTGCTCGGCCGCGGCGTCGCGGCCAGCACCAGGCTGGACCCGCAGGCAAAGGCACTGGGTGAGGAGCTCCGCGCGGCCATCGCCGACGTTCCAGTCCAGCTGATCACCTGACGCTCGATCGATCGAGCTTCATCGGGATGCGCATTCTGCTGTGTCCCGCCCCTTTCGCCTTCCAGGATGGCGAGCCTTTGAGGCATACCGCGCTCCACAGTGCGCGAGGGCAACTTGATGTGCAATATCACCGCAGTCTCATTTTGGTACGCTGACCCTTGGCGCAGGCTCGGGCGGCTGGAGCCGTTCACTTTGGATGCGCCATGTCAACGCCAGCAGGGATGGCCAGATGGTGCAGGACCCACCGCGCCGGACACTCGCCACCCGACTTGCCGACAGGGACCGCTTCCGGTTCACCGGACGGGTCAGCGAGCTCGCCTTCCTTGCGGGAGGTCGCGCGCCGGGCCGCTGAGCGAGGACTCAGCTGCGTCGCCGTCGACGGGCGCCAGCTCGGGCCAGCGCCCGGGATGCTTGAGGCAGCGATCCGCGACGCCGCACAGCAAGCCAGGCCGGTCGTCCTGCTCGACTCTTATGAGCGGATGACTGCCCTCGACCCTTATCTCAGACATGAACTCCTTCCCGGGCTGCCCGACCAGGCGCTGGTAGTGATCGCCGGGCGCGGAACGCCGGATCCAGCCTGGTTCTCCGGCGGGTGGGAGGCCGTCACGGCTCGTCTTGAGCTGGGCGAGCTGGCTCCGGTTGACGCGCAGCGCCTGCTCGCCGCCCACGGGCTCAGCGACGAGCGTGTCCCTGGCATCATCGAGTGGGCCGCGGGCTCCCCGTTGGCTCTAGCCCTCGCGGCCGACGCCGCGACCGCCGACGCTAGCTGGAACGCGGCCAGAACGCCTGACCGGCCTGACCTGGTCAAGTCGCTGCTGCACCGGCTGGTGGAGACGGAGTTGCGCGGCATCCAGCCGTCGGCACTCGGCGTCGCGGTGGTGGCCAGATCGACGACTCCCCAGCTGCTCCGCGCGGTGCTGCGGGACGCGGACGCCGATGCCGAGTACCGCCGGCTGCGCGAGCTGACCGTCACCGAACCGGTCGGGGACGGCATCACCCTGCACGAGCTCGCCCGCAAGGTCCTGCTGGCTGATCTGCGGCTGCGCAATCCTGAGCTGGAGCGCGACTTGCGCCGCAGGATCATCGACTACCTCTACGCCCGCGCGCTCGGCGGGGAGCCGCTGCTGATCATCGACATGGCTCATCTGGTCGAGAACCCCCTGCTGCGGTGGGGCTTCGGCTGGGCCGGAAATGTCAGCTTCAGGATCGACTCCGCACGCGCCGGCGACGACGACGAAATCGAGCGGCAGATCGCGGGTCGCCAGAACCCGGACTGGTGGCAGCTGACCCGCCGGTACTTCACCGGATCGCCTGAGCGGGCCGCGGTGGCCAGGGATCGCGGCGATCGGATCTGCGGCTACATGGTCTGCATGAGCCCGGCGACCGCGCCCCGATTCGCAGATTCCGATCCCCTGATCGGCCCCTGGCTCGACCACGCGCGGCAGAACCGGACGCACGGCGAATCCGTGCTCTGGCAGGCCGCCGTCGACCTGACCGGTCAGGGCCAGGTGCAGGCGATGCTCGGCATCGCGGGCGTCTTGCGCTCCGGGGTCAGCAACCCGCGGTTCACCTACCTGCCGATCGATCCTGCATACCCGGGCGCTGTCGATTTCGCCCGCGCGCTGGGCGCAGCGCATCTCACCGATCTCGACGTGCGCATCGGATCACAGTCTGTCCAGTGCCATCGGATGGACTACGGCGTTGGCGGACTGTTCACCCGCCTGCGCGCCCAGGTCTACCGTGAGCTAGGCCTCCCGGCGCCGCACGCGGAGTCCGGACCGCCCCCGCCCCGGGTGTCCGCGTCGGCGTCGGTTCCCATGTCGGCGTTGGCGGCGGGACTAGGGGCGCCATCGGCACCGACGGCAGCGTCGATGTCGATGCCGGCCTTCCCGTCAGCAGCGGATCCCGTTCCGGCCGCCCTCGTCGACGCGGTCCGGGACGCGCTCAGGAACTTCCGGGTGCCGCGCGAGCTAGCGCGCAGCCCGCTGGCCAGCGGCTCGACCGTGCAGGAGCGGGCCGAGTCGGTACGTCTCATGCTGCGTGAGGCGGTCCACGAGGCGTTCGGCCAGAGCGAGACGGAACGGCTGCTGTGTGCCGTACTGCTCGCCGGTTACATCGAGCCGCTCCGCAGCCACGAGGCGGCAGCGACAGCGCTCTGCCTCAGCCGGGCTGCCTACTTCCGCCGGCTCAGGACCGCCGTCAGCCGCGTGGCCGAGCACCTCGCCATGGCCCAGCGAGCGAGAGAACCGGCTCATGGCCAGGGGGCTTTTCCTGGATAGCGGTGGCGCTGAAGTCCGCTACGTTCGGGTACGTCACGTACTTGACGTACGCAGCTGAGCCGGGTTGACTTGCATACATCACCACAGGAGAAGGACCGTTTGCCATGCGCGCAGTTCACTATGACAGCTTCACCGAAGCCAGGAACCATCTGAAGGACGTCTTGGACCAGGCAGCGAGCGGAACGGCGGTCACTGTACGGCGAGACTCGGTAACGGCTGTGGTCCTCGATGCGGAGCGCCTCAGGCATTACCTGGCATCGGTTGTCCCCCCCATGGCGAAAGTGGTTGCCGAAGCGGACGGATGGTCGGCATTCATCCCAGGGATACCCGTAGCGGGAGCAGGCGCTACATATCATGCAGCCGTCGCTGATATGGCCGATGCACTGCGCGAGTACGCCCAAGACTGGCTCCGCCTCCAGCACGCCCCTAACCACAGGGACAACTGGGGTCTGGTACAACTCGTCAACTTGAGTGACGACGATCAGCTTCGCCTATGGATTATCGGGGCCGAGCAGTGACCTGGCCTGCCCCTACCCGCAAGGACCACCAGGCATTCTGCGAGACAGAGGGCTGGGAGCAGGTACGCAACGCCCGCGGGAAGACAAGCGGGCATCACGCGGTCACGTACGAACTTCAGCTAACCGACGGCAAGATCCTAAGAACGCGGATTTCGCATCCGCCTGATGGATCAACCTACGGCTCGAACATCTGGAGTCACATTCTGCGCGACCAGCTAGCTGTGGACGAGGAGTCCTTCTGGGCGTGCGCTCGCGATGGCATTAAGCCGAACCGCGGGGAACCTGAGGCTACCTCGGAGGCACTCCCCGCTGAACTCGCGCACCTGCTGGTAACTCGCCTGCGGCTGTCCGGCGCCGAGATCGCCCAGATGAGCCGGGAAGAGGCGATCGCGCGCATGCAAGAGTTCTGGAGCCAGCCTGACTGAAGCTCCTGGCCTGGCCCAGCCACAGCATTCGTACACGAGTTCCCGCAGTAGCTGAAGCCCGCTGGGCGCCTCAGGCTAACCGGCCTGCGGGAACTGGCGTCAGGAACGCTTCAGGTGGCGTCCAGCCAGCATGGAGCTTGTGGCCTTACGATCCTCCCCATAGCGCAGCACGACGGTCTGATTAGAGCCGACTTCAGCAAAGGGGCCAGAACCGTGCAGGAGAACGTGATCGTCTCGCATCGCGGAGCCAGGTATGAGATCGGGCGAGGACCCGGCTTTTACGGGATCTGGCCAGCGGGGGCGGCAAGGTTCCAGCCGATCGAGTGGTGGCCGGAGACGGCCGAAGGCTGGAACGGCGCCTGGTCCAGGTTCAGCCAGATCGAATCACGGCGGGCGATCCAACCAGTTGGCCAAAGCGGCGGTTCTGGCGAGCCACCCAGCCCGGATCTGCCAGCCGGTCAGGCCCGGCGGGCGATCGTCGCATCCGCGCTGCTCGCCATCGGCGTGGCAGTGGGGATCGCTGGCCTGTTCCCCGACTACATCGGCGGAGGCAGCCTCGCTCAGCAGGCAGCCAACGTCGTGCCGCACGCGATCTATCTTGCTGTCTGGGCCGCCAGCGCCGTCCTTATCGCCCTGGGCGGAACCCGCCGGCAAGCCGGAGCGCTCCTGGCGGCCGGGACCAGCATTGTCACGCTCGGCCTATTCGTGGCCGATGCCGGCACGGCCATCTCCGGTGGCGTGCCCGTGGCCGCCGGGCTCGTGCTCAGCCTGATCGGCTGGGCCGCGTGCGCGGCCGGCTCGGTGCTGGCTGTCCGGCGCAGCGGTGCCGGTTCACCGGCCAGGCCGGCGAACGTTGAGACCGTCCTGACGCTGGGCCTCGCGGCGGCTGCCGCGCTGGGCACGGCCATCGCGTTCGCACCCTCGTGGGACAGGTTCACGCTGCGGACCGCGGCTGGAACATCCCAGACGCTGACCGCGGGCAACGCCTTCGCTAACCCCGGCCTGGTGATCGCGGGCGACGTCGCAGTGATGGTCGCGCTCGTCGCCGTCGCCATCGCGGCCGGCGCGTGGCGCCCGATGCGGCGCGGCGTGGTCCTGCTGGCCGGCGCCATCGTGCCGATGGCGGCTCAGGCCATTTCGGCCGTGATCCAGATCACCCAGCCCGCGTCACCGCAGCAGTTCGGAATCCCGCCGGCCCAGGCCGCCGGGGTTGGGCTCACCATCAGTTCAGGCCTGACCCTCGCGTTCTGGATCTACTGCGGATTCGTCGGTGCCCTGATCCTGACCTGCGCGCTGATGTTCAGCACGCCGGCGGCACCGCCACCGCCTCCGGCCCAGGTTCCGGCGCTCCAGGACCCGCTGGACGCCGCATCCCGTGGCGCGCCGGCCGCACCCGGCGCGCCTAGCGAGCAGACGGTCGGCTAGGTGTCAGTCATCGAGATCCGCCCGTCGGCCTGCGCCTTGCCCACAGCGTAAATCCGGCGACCACGCCGATCATCGCGCCGACCGCGCCGCCGAACAGGAACACCTCGCCCGCGCTGCTCGCCGTGATGATCACGCTCCCGCCGCTGGTGCCGCTGGCGAGTACGAAAGTGGCGATGAACCAGCCAACCGCCGGGGTGAACCCGCCGAGCGCATGCTGGGTTCCCCACGCCCCGAGCAGGCAGGTGGCGAGGATGGCCACGTCGAAACCCACTGCGGCGAGTGGGGCTGGCCCTACGCCGTAGAGGAAGGCGCCGACCACTCCCTGCGCGATTCCGAACAGGAACAACGCGAGGTAGGTGACGGTTGTCAGGGCCCGGCTCACGGTTGGAGGCTAGTCAATCCCTGCGAACAGGTCACTTTCGCGGGCATGACTTCCGGCCCCGTGGCCGCGCGGTCCGGCCAGCAGGGTGTAGTACTCGTAGCCGAACGCACGTTGGCCCACCCGGTCAGACAGGGCGAAAAACGGGCTATCGACCGCGATCTGGCTGGCATGCGCACGCATCGCCGCGAGCTTGGCCCCGAGGTAGTCCCGCCCGTCGATCTCCGTGGTGACCTGCTCGTCGGGCACCCCGAACGGCAGCTCATCAACGGACTCGACCGCCAGGAACCCCGATCCGGCGGGCTGTTCGGCCTGGCCGGGTCGCGTTTCCCGCATCATCCTCATCCCCTCGGCCAGCACTGACTTGGGCACAGCCGTGGCGTAGAACTTGCGCACGAGCCCGTCCGCCATCTCAAAGGCCCGCCACGCGACCCGGTGCGCCTGGATGTGATCGGGGTGGCCGTAGAAGCCGTTCGAGTCATACGTCACGAGCACCTGGGGCGCTGCGTCCTTGATGACCTCGAGCAGGACCCCTGCGGCCTCCGATACGTCGGCGCGCCAGAACGCGCCGTCCCAATCGTTCGACGGCGTGCCCATCATCCCTGAGTCGTGCCAGTGGCCTGGCCCCCCGAGGAACCGGTGGTCGCTGACACCCAGCGCCGCGCAGGCTGCGGCCAGCTCGCCGATCCTGTGCTCGCCTAGCCTGTTCTCCCTGTCCCAGGCCAGATTGGCCAGGTCCGGCGGGATGATCTCGCCGAACTCGCCCAGCGTGCAGGTGACTAGGGTGACGCCGGCACCCTGCGCCGCGTACTTGGCCATCGTGGCGCCCGTCCCGATCGACTCGTCGTCGGGGTGAGCGTGCACCAGCATCAGCCGCCTGCCGTCGGTCAGGTTCATGCGGTGAGGATAGCCAGCCGACACTCGCACCGTCGGCACCGGCGCGGGCTGGCAGGATCTACTGTCATGACCGACACCTTCCCCCGCCAGCAAGCTAGGACCCGCCACTTCAGCCTGGGTGCCCCGCGCTCGTTCGAGATTTCCGCTGACGGCAGCCGGATCGCCTTCCTTCGTAGCAAAGGCGGCAGCGATCCTGTTACCTGCCTGTGGGTGCTCGATCTGCAGGCCGGTCCGCACGCGACGGAGCGTCTGATCGTCGATCCGGTCGCGGTCGGTGCCGGGAACGACGAGCCGGAGGAAGAACGAGCCCGCCGGGAGAGATCTCGCGAGCAGGCAGGCGGGGTCGTGGCATTTGCCACCGACGCCGGCTTCACGATGGCCGCCTTCGCAATCGCTGGCGAGGTCTATACGACCCAGCTGACCGGCGATGGGGAGGGTCCCCGGCAGGCGGGTGCTCGCTCTCCGGCCATCGATCCGCGGCCGGACCCGGCTGGCCGGCGGGTCGCCTACGTCTGCGACCGCGCGCTGCGGATCACCGACCTCGACAGCGGCACCGACTCCGAGCTGATCGGGCCGCACGGCACTGAACACGTCAGCTACGGGTTGGCCGAGTTCGTCGCGGCCGAGGAGATGGGCCGGATGCGCGGCTACTGGTGGGCGCCCGACGGGACGGCCCTCTTGGTCGCCAGGGTGGACTACTCGGCGATCAACCGCTGGCATATCGCCGACCCGGCGAATCCTGACCGGCGGCCCGCCGAGGTCAGCTATCCGGCGGCGGGTACCCCGAACGCCCTTGTTGAGCTGCTAATCGTCAATATGGACGGCAGCAGCGTCCTGGTGCGATGGGACTCGGCGGCTTTCCCCTACCTGACCGCGGTCAGCTGGGAGTCAGGCGGGCCGCTGATCGTCGTGCAGTCCAGGGACCAGCGCCGGATGCGGCTGCTCAGCGTGGATCGGCAGACCGGCGCCGCCACGGTGCTCAGCGACGACTCGGACGCCCGCTGGCTGGACATCGTCCCCGGCGTTCCCGCCAGGCTCGCGGACGGCAGGATCGCCTGGACCGCCGACTCCGATGGCGCGCGGCGGCTGCTCGTGGCGCAGGAACGGGAGCTGGCCGACGGCGCTGCCAAGCCGGTCACGCCGCCGGACATGCAGGTGCGGCGCGTTCTGTCGGTGGACGGCGATACGGTGCTGCTGTCAGCCACCGGCGGCGAATCCACGGAGATCGGGGTCTGGGCTTACCGACTCGACGGGCTGAGGCTGGTTTCGGGGCGCGGCGGCGTGCACAGCGCAGTCCGAAGGGGCGGCACGACAGTGCTCACGAGCCGGTCGATGGCTGAGCCCGGGCTGACCGTCACCATCCTGCGCGATCTGCCGTTTGCCGCAGAACAGGGGGCGGGCGAGCAGGGTGCCGGCGAACACGGCCCAAGCGAGCAGGGCGCCGGCGAACACGGCCCAAGCGAGCAGGGCGCCGGCGAACACGGCCCAAGCGAGCTGGCGCGCGCCGGGACCATCGCGTCGCTGGCCGAGCGTCCCGTGCTGCCCGGGCTACGCGTGAAACTGCTGCGGGCGGGGCGCCAGGAGCTCAGGACCGCGCTGCTGCTCCCGTCGTGGCACGAACCAGGCTCGGCGAAACTCCCAGTCCTGATGGACCCGTACGGCGGGCCGCACGCCCAGCGGGTCCTGGCCTCGGCCGACGCCTACCTGACCTCGCAGTGGTTCGCCGATCAGGGCTTCGCCGTCGTGGTGGCCGACGGCAGGGGCACACCAGGGCGAGGCCCCGAGTGGGACCGGGCAGTGGCCGGTGACCTGGCTAGCCCGGCCCTGGAGGATCAGGTCGACGCGCTGGCTGCCGTGGCAGACCGCGACGGCGACCTCGATCTGTCCAAGGTGGCGATCAGGGGCTGGTCCTTCGGCGGATACCTGGCCGCGCTGGCGGTCCTGCGCCGGCCGGACGTGTTTCACGCCGCGATCGCGGGTGCCCCGGTCACGGACTGGCGGCTCTACGACACGCACTACACGGAGCGCTATCTGGGCCACCCTGACCACGAGGGGGCCGCTTACGAGCGCTCCTCGCTGATCGCCGACGCGCATAAGCTGTCAAGGCCGCTCATGATCATCCATGGCCTGGCCGATGACAACGTGGTCGTCGCGCACACGCTCCGGCTGTCATCGGCGCTGCTGGCCGCGGGCCGGTCGCATCAGGTTCTGCCGCTGTCGGGAGTGACGCATATGGCGTCGGAGGAGACGGTGGCGGAGAATCTGCTGCTGCTCCAGGTCGACTTCCTGCGCAGAGCCCTCAGCCTGCCGACCGATGCTGGGCCGCGGCCGGGAGTGACGATTCCGAACAACTAGGGCGCAGGTGTAGCGAGTGTCACACCGCCAGAAGTTACACCCAGGTCCGCATGACTATTACCGTTGGAATAAGGTTCTGTGCGCAACGCGGGCAGCGCTGCGCCACCCGCTGCGCGGGGAGGGCAGGCAGCGCGCCGGGGCGAAGACCCAGTGCGATGACACTGGACCATCAGCTTCAGCTGCAGTGCGGAGGCGTCGATGACGCAGGTAACGCAGGCGCCGGCCAAGGCGAGGGCGCAGATCCCCGGCAAGACGCTGCGCCGGGATCCGTGGTGGCGCCAGCCGGCGGTGACCGCCATCTTCCTGGCGATCGTCGTGATCTACCTGACCTGGGCATCGCTGTATTCGCCCTGTCTGGCCACCACTTGCGTGCCAGGTTCGGGCTTCCATTGGATCCCGTGGCTGAGCGCCCTAACCCCAGCGATCATCATCATCGGCGGTCCGATGGGCTTCCGGTTCACCTGCTACTACTACCGCAAGGCGTACTACCGGGCCTTCTGGCAGGCCCCGCCCGCATGCGCGGTCCGCGAGCCGCACGCCAAGTACACCGGCGAGACCAGGTTCCCGCTTGTCCTGCAGAACGTGCACCGCTACTTCTTCTGGATCGTGCTGATCTTCAATGTGGTCCTGACCATCGACGCCGTGCTGGCGTTCAAGAACCATTCTGGCCAGTGGGGGCATATGGGGCTCGGCACGCTGGTGTTGATCGTCAACGCGGCGCTGCTGTGGCTCTACTCGCTGTCCTGCCACGCGTGCCGGCATGTCACCGGCGGCAGGCTGAAGCATTTCTCCAAGCACCCGGTCAGATACAAGGCGTGGACCCTGGTGTCGAAGCTGAACGCCAGGCACATGCAGTACGCCTGGATCTCACTCGGCTTCGTGCTCTTCACCGACCTGTACATCCGGTTGGTGGCCAGCGGGGCCATTACGGACCCGCGGTTCTTCTAGACTCAAGGCAGGTACCGAATCTGTCATGGCTGACATCGAAAGACTTCCCTACGACGTCGTAGTGATCGGCGCCGGCGGCTCAGGGCTGCGGGCGGCGATCGAGGCGCGCCTGGCAGGCAAGCGGACCGCCGTCATCTCCAAGTCGCTGTTCGGCAAGGCGCACACGGTCATGGCCGAGGGCGGCTGCGCTGCCGCGATGGGCAACGTGAACCCGAACGACAATTGGATGGTGCACTTCCGCGACACGATGCGCGGCGGCAAGTTCCTGAACACCTGGCGGATGGCAGAACTGCACGCCAAGGAGGCGCCCGACCGGGTCTGGGAGCTCGAGGCATGGGGCGCCCTCTTTGACCGCACCAAGGACGGCAAGATCAGCCAGCGCAACTTCGGCGGTCACGAGTACCCCAGGCTGGCTCACGTCGGCGACCGGACCGGCCTTGAGATGATCCGGACCCTGCAGCAGAAGGTCGTCGCACTGCAGCAGGAGGACGGCCGTGAGTACGGCGACCCTGAGGCCATGATCAAGGTCTTCGCCGAGACGACGATCACCAGGCTGATCAAGGACGGCGACGCGATCGCCGGGGCGTTCGGCTACATCCGCGAGAACGGCCAGTTCGTCCTGTTCGAAGCCCCGGCCGTGGTACTGGCCACAGGCGGGATCGGCAAGACCTTCAAGGTCACGTCGAACTCGTGGGAGTACACCGGGGACGGGCACGCGCTGGCGCTGCTCGCCGGCGCCAAGCTGATGAACATGGAGTTCGTGCAGTTCCACCCGACGCACATGGTGTGGCCGCTGTCGGTCCGGGGGCTGCTCGTCACCGAGTCCGTCCGCGGCGACGGCGGGGTACTGCGCAACTCAGAGGGCAAGCGGTTCATGTTCGGCTACGTGCCCGACGTGTTCCGCGCCCAGTACGCCGAGACCGAGGAAGAGGCCGACCGCTGGTACTCCGACCCCGACCACAATCGGCGCCCGCCGGAGTTGCTGCCCCGCGACGAGGTAGCGCGTGCGAACAACGCGGAGGTCAAGGCGGGCCGGGGCTCCCCGCACGGCGGGGTCTTCCTCGACATCGCGTCGAGGCTGCCCGCCGACGAGATCCTGCGGCGGTTGCCCTCGATGTACCACCAGTTCAAGGAACTGGCCGACGTCGACATCACCAAGGAGCCGATGGAGGTCGGGCCGGCCCAGCATTACGTCATGGGCGGCGTCGAGGTCGACCCCGACAGCGGCGAGTCCTGCGTTCCCGGCCTGTTCGCGGCCGGCGAGGTGTCGGGCGGCATGCACGGGTCGAACCGGCTTGGCGGCAACTCGCTGTCCGATCTGCTGGTGTTCGGCCGCCGGGCCGGGATGGGCGCAGCCGAGTATGTGGACGCGCTTGGCGACAAGCGTCCAGTGGCAGGCGACGGCGATGTCGCGGCCGCGCAGGCGGAGGCGCTGGCCCCGTTCGAGCGCGCCGTCGGCGAGAACCCGTACACGGTCCACTCCGAGTTGCAGCAGACGATGTCGGACCTGGTCGGAATCATCCGGAAAGAAGCGGAGATCAAGACTGCGCTGTCCGAGCTCGAGAAACTCCGCGAGCGCACCGTCGTGGTGCGCGCCGAGGGCGGCCCGGCGTATAACCCGGGCTGGCATCTGGCCCTCGACCTGCGCAACATCGTGCTAATCGCCGAGTGCGTCGCGCGGGCGGCGCTTGAGCGGCAGGAAAGCCGCGGCGGCCACACCCGCGACGACTACCCGGCCATGTCGCCCGAGTGGCGCAAGGTCAACCTCATGTGCTCGCTCGCGAGCGACGAGAACGGCCAGCGGATCGTGGTCAGCAAGCAGCCGATGCTGCCGATGCGCGAGGACCTCTTGGAGCTATTCGACCGCGGCGAGCTGAAGAAGTACCTGACCGAGGAGGAACTGCCGCCCGAGGCGGCAGCCGCCGGCCTGCCGGCAACCGGCCAGCCGGCTGCCCAGGCGGAAGCGCAGCAGCCCCCGGCCCGCGAGGAGACGCATTGATGGGCACGAAGGTCAAGTTGAAGGTCTGGCGGGGTGACGGCGGTGCCGGCGATCTCGTCGACTACGAGGTCGAGGCCAACGAGGGCGAGGTCGTGCTCGACGTCTTGCACCGGCTCCAGGCGACCCAGGCCGGCGACCTGGCGGTCCGCTGGAACTGCAAGGCCGGCAAGTGCGGCTCCTGCTCGGTGGAGATCAACGGTATGCCGCGGCTGGCCTGCATGACGCGGATGTCGTTGTTCGAACCGGAGGAAACGATCACCGTCGCGCCGATGCGGACGTTCCCGGTGATCAGGGACCTCGTCACCGACGTGACGTTCAACTACGAGAAGGCGCGGCAGGTCCCGTCATTCACCCCTGACCCGGCGATCGGGCTCGGCGAGTTCCGGATGCAGCAGGTGGACGTAGAGCGGTCGCAGGAATTCCGCAAGTGCATCGAATGCTTCCTGTGCCAGAACGTCTGCCACGTGATCAGGGACCACGAGGAGAACATGCCGGCTTACGCCGGACCGCGCTTCCTGATGCGGATCGCCGAACTCGAGATGCACCCGGCCGACACCGCCGACCGGGCCAAGGCCGCACAGGACGAGTTCGGCCTTGGCCTCTGCAACATCACCAAGTGCTGCACCGAGGTCTGCCCCGAGAACATCCACATCACCGACAACGCGCTGATCCCGCTCAAGGAGCGGGTGGTCAGCCGCAAGTATGACCCGCTGGTCTGGCTGGGCAGCAAGATCGCCAGGCGCCGGTAACCAGGACACGCCTCCTCAGCCCTCGGTGCTATCCCCGCCTCGTTCCGCGGCCGGAACCGGGCCCGGCAGGTCTTCATGGCCAGAGTCCTCGCGTCCTGCCTTCCTGCTGCGGAGGAGCTCGATGCCGATCGGCACGAACGACGCAATAACGATTACGGCGATGATCGGCAGCACGTATTTGTCGATGTTGGAGATTGTTGACCCGAGCCCGTATCCGGCGAGCGTCAGCCCGACGGCCCAGATCAGCCCGCCGATGACCTGCCAGAGCGTGAACGTCCGGGTCGAAACGTCCAGCGCTCCGACCATGGGGTTCAGCACTGTCCGCACGACAGGAATGAACCGGGCCAAGATAATGGCCTTCCCGTACCCGTAACGCGACAGAAGTTCTGAGGAGCGCTGGGCGCCCTTGCGCAGGAATCTGTTGTCGCTGCGCTCGAGCAGCCGCCGCCCGCCCTGGCGCCCGATCACAAATCCCGTCTGCGCACCGATCAGCGCGCCGCCGGCCGCCGCAAGGAGGACCAGGGGCAGCGACAGGTGCGCCTTGCTCGACGATGAGCCCGCGCAGAGCAGGCCAGCCGTGAACAGCAGCGAGTCGCCAGGAAGGAAGAACCCGATCAGCAGTCCCGTCTCGGCGAACAGGGCGAGGAAGACGCCGAGCGCGCCGAGGCTCGCCAGCAGCGAGGCGGAACTCAGCGGATTGAGCGCGACGTGCGTTCCGGCCAGGTGCAACATTGCTGGCGTCTCCTCCAAGGGGCGCTGGCAGCGGCGGTCCCGCAGCAGACGACTACCCGTACTTTTAGGAAACGAACGAGTGTTCCTCTTAATCTCAGGTAAAGGCCGCCCGCTCAGTGCACCTTCCATCGGCGAGTTGGCGGCACGGTTGGTTTGGCGTGAATATCCTTGCTGGCGCGGGCGCACGCGGGCCCGTCGAGCGAAGGGCTGTCATGTCACACCTGACCTATGCCGAGGCGATCATCGTCGGCCTGATCCAGGGCACGACCGAGTTGTTCCCCGTTTCCAGCCTCGGCCACAACGTGTTGATCCCGGCGCTGGTCGGGGGGAGCTGGAAGGCGGACCTGAATGTGTCCGAGGCCGAGTCTCCCTACCTGGCCTTCGTGGTCGGTTTGCACGTGGCGACCGCGATCGGGATCACGACCTACTTCTGGCGCGACTGGGTCAGGATCATCGGCGGCTTCTTCAGCTCCATCGCCCGCAGGGAGGTCAGGACGCCGGACCAGAAGCTGGCCTGGATGATCATCCTGGCCACCATCCCGGTCGGCCTCGTCGGCCTGGTCTTCGAGCATAAGTTCCGCGTGATCTTCGCCGTGCCGAGCCGGGCGGCGATCTTCCTGGTGGCCAACGGCATCATCCTTTATGCCGGCGAGCGCTTCAGGACCCGCCGGTCACGAGCGGCCGACGAACAGGTGGCCAGAGAGCGGGAGGCCGAGCCCGCCCTTATCAGCGCCGGCGGGGCCCCCGGTGCCGACCGGGTCGCGGGCGCGCACTCGTCGGGACAGCGCGCGGTGCGGCAGCAGGAGATGGTGAGCGCGATTCAGGCTGACCGCCGGCTCACGTCGTTCAGCTTCTGGCAGGCGGTCATCATCGGCTCGGCCCAGATCCTTGCCCTCCTGGCTGGCATCAGCCGCGATGGCGTCACGATGGTGGCCGGCATGTTCCGCGGCCTGTCCCGCGAGGATGCGGCCAGGTTCGCGTTCCTGCTCGCGACGCCCGTCATCCTGGCTGCCGGCGTGCTCAAGATCCCTGTTCGGCCACCTAGGCGACGGCATCCGGCCGCAGATCCTGGCCGGAAGCATCGTCTCCGGAATCGCGGCGTACCTGTCGGTGCGGTTCCTGATGAAATACTTCCAGACCAGGACGCTGACGCCATTCGCGATCTACTGCTTCGTCTTCGGCCTCGCCAGCTTCGTGTACCTGACGCTGAAGTAGCGCAGGGGCATGACGGACGGGAACTCGGCGCCGTGGACCTGATCCCGTACCTCGCGGGCAGCATCGGTCAGGCGAGCCTGGATCGGCTCGCTGGCTGCGCGCACCCCGAACTCGACCAGCACGTCGCGGCGGTGACTGAGGCCGCCACGGATGAGCTTGGCTCAC
>WNFD01020258.1_pt1 | contig 14464 bp, 19 predicted proteins | sample 5400491 | NCBI WGS metagenome assembly WNFD01 (sample SAMN13153343, study PRJNA577476) | soil metagenome | isolation source: 120 cm saprolite under Douglas fir tree site 2 hole 2 replicate 2 | place: USA:California | collected 2015-04-18
ATCGAGTCTGGAGGTCATGGACTCGAGTGATCATGTGCGACTGCTCTTGGGTGTCAGGGAGAACGGCTTGCCCCGTATCTGGCTCGGCAACGAGGCAGGCAAGATCATCTGGCGGGCGCCGTGAGGCCTCTCTTCTTCGCGCTGATCCTGCTGGCTGTACTGGCTGCTCCCGGGTGGGGAGAGGAGACCGCGGCGATCGACATTGTCCGAAATCCCAGCGCCTACCGGGATCGATACCTCACGGTCCGCGGCACGATGACGAACATGAGGCCGGCCACAGCCGGCGGCATCGCCATTCCGACCGTGACAGTCTTCGACCTCGTGGCGGGCCCGGCCATCCTCGCAGTCCTCTCCCCGGTGCCCCCACCATGTCCCATGGGGTCCGCGGTGACGGTCGACGGACGCTTCGTTCCTATGGCCCAAGTCCGACAGCAGATCTATACGAACCTGATCGAGGCCACCCTAGTCGCCTGTCGTTGAGGCGGTGCCCTAACCGGCGAAGACGACTTTGTCGCCCCCGCCTTGGCGAGCTTGCTGCAGGTATCGCTGAGCTCGAGAGAGGAGAATTGCTGAGCTCTGGCCATCCCGCGGAAAAGAAACGACTCCGGCGCTAAGCGTCAGGGGCCTGGGCAGGTATTCGGGGCCCTGTCGAAACTCGACCCGCCGTATGGCTTCTCGAACACGCTCTGCAACACCGAGGGCCTCTCCGTGGCCCGTGTGGAGCAGCAGAACGCCGAGCGCCTCGGGAAAATGTCCCACAAGATCCGTGGCGCGGACGAACTCGGATACCTTCGTCGACAGAGCCGTTTCGATTCTCTTCTCGAAGCCGGATTCGCCCTCGGGGACATCAGGCTTGAAGAGACAGAGAGTGAAGAGGTCGCGATACCGAGTTCCGCGCCCGGTCTCTCGAACGAGGAGATGAAGGAAGGCTTCCTGCCGGAACAGACCCGTGGACGGATCAAGAAGGGACACGACCAAGCCCCCTTTTCCCTATGCCCAACTCTGCGCCGATACCCGGCTTTGATGCAATCGAAGCCAGACGGACATGGCGTGAACTGCCTCGGCACGCTGGCCTCAGCTCGGTCCGCCTGCGGGGGGAGTATAGTCGGAGTCAAGAGTCCCGGCCAATAAAAACAGAGGAAAAGGGAAATACCCCCGGGCTCCTCGCGGGCGGATCAGTTGGAGCGCCGTAACCAGGAGTGGAGCACGAGCGCCTGTAAAAGGGATAGCGCCAGCACGCTGATGTCATTCAACCAGTAAATCGATATGAACCGCCCGGTGAGGGCGCGCAGGCCGAGAGTCAGCGCCACCCCTGCGGCCAGGTTGCCCACCAGGAAGACCACCGCAAGGCCAAGGCACTCGAGCACCTCGATGGTGGCCTGTGTCAGCCTTTCGCGTCTGAGGCCGAAGCCCCGGGTTCCCCAGAAATATGCCACGAGTGATGTCAGGGCGATGATTCCGAGGATGAAAAGAGAGGCCACCGCTGGATCTCAGAGAGCGCCTGTCAGGCGATAGTAGGCCCAGGCCGTCAACTCGATGGCAATGTCGCGGACGAGACCGAGGCGAGACTCAGGATTGGACGGGCCGCTCGCCGCCGTGGGCGCAGGGCGCACCACGAAGCCGCCCCGCTCCATAAGGGCTCGCGATCGGGGCATATCGATGGGATCCGCGACCAGGAGAATACGCCGTCGGCCAAGCGGAAGCAGGAGCTTACCTAGCTGTTCCGCTTCTTCCCTCGTCGTGTGAGCGTGACTAACGGTGAGGATAGCCGTTTCAGGCACCCCGAGCCCTCGGGCCAGAGCCATGCGCGAGCGAACCTCGTCAGCCGACCCGGACAGCACCAGCAAGGGAGCGTGGGAGCCCTCGTACAGGCTGATCCCATGAAAGACACGCCGCAGAGATCGATTGGTGAGGACTCCGTCGGTGTCGGCTCCGCCGCGACCCATGACCACGATGGCATCCGAGGGACCCACATCGGCGATGCCAGCCATCCGGACATTGAGCAGGTTGGCGAGAGGAGTGAAGGCCGCGACGACAAACAGAATGAATGCAATCAACCCGAACCATCGAAGGCTACGCATCCAAGCATGAGGCTAGCACACAGTCCCGGTCGACTCCCGGAAGTTCGTCAACTTCCCTCACCGACTGGCACAGCTTCTCTCTTGGACAACTTCGTGCTTGGAAGAGGCCTGCGGTGCCAACCCCAAGAAATACCTCAACGGATGGCGAGCATGTGACGGGCGGAGACGGCTCCAGAATTGCCCCGAGGTAGCGGCACCCGCTACAACGGCCCCCGAGGCCGGCGAAGCCCTAGACCCTCAGCCTCCGGCCCATCGCGAAGCCCAGCATGCCGAGACCTGCCGCGAGCATCACCAAGGTGGCCGGCGCAGGAACGTGGTGGTACCCGATGAGATCCTGGTGCTCCCCGCTTCGGTAAGTGGTGAATCCGCTCAGATCCGTCGAGAAGCTGCCGAGCCCTCCCAGCCATGAGTTGGCGATCGCGATCACGGTGCCCGGCCCGTCCGGGCCCGTCGCATAGGTCGAGCCCTTGCTGGGCGAGGCGCCGTCGGCGTTCAGAGGATTGAGGGCGTCTTCAAAAGTGATCTCCCACAAGGCGAGCTGAAAGGCCGCGCTATTCGTTGCGCTCGTCAGCGAGGCGTCATAGAAGCCGTGAAAGAGCTGGGCGATCTCGGCCTTTCGCGTGGCGCTGAGGCCGAGGTCAGCGGCGAGTGGCGTCGCCGTGTAGTCGTAATACAAGGTGCCGAAGTGGATTGTCTGAAAAATGTCGATGCAGTACGCGATGACACCGGCGGGCGGGTTCAAACTGAACGCGCCGGCATTGACAGTTGGTCCCAGAACGAAATTAGGGCTCGTGAGGGTGACGGGCTGCGATCCGATCGTGAAACCTGTCGCCATGAGCGGGTCGGCCTGCGCCGTCGGTGTCCACGCGAGGCCTGCGCCTAATATGCATAGCGCGACAAGCTTGCGCTGAAATGAGCTCATAAACGTCGTCTCCTTTATCTTGCATGCAAAAGATTCGTATCAGTCATGTCAGAGATAGTCCACGTCGTCACAACCTTCACGACAGCTGAAATGCACGCTGGGAAGAGAGCAAGGGAGAGGCCAAGATTCGCAGGCATGGAGGAACAGGGAGTTACGAGGTGCGCGTCGGAGAATTGATACAGAGATCAGAGAAGGTGGGTAGACGTTTACCCTATATGGCGACGATGTCAGACGAAGCGCGTGAGCATCGCCAGTCCGAGCGCGATGCGGTACCACCCGAAGGGCGTGAAGCGGTGCGTCTGGATCCACCGGAGCAGCCACTTCACGACGAGGAACGCTGTGACGGCCGACACGAGCGTGCCCAGCGCCAGCAGACCCCACTCAGTAGGCGGCCCGCCTGGATGCCGGAGCGCCTGAAAGGTCTCGAGCCCGCCCGCCGCCAAGAGCGTAGGCACAGCCAGAAGGAAAGAGAATTCCGTCGCCGCCGGACGGCTCAGTCCCAGTGCCAGCGCAATCAAGATGGTGGAGGCCGAGCGGGACGTGCCGGGGAAAACCGCCGCCAGAAGCTGGGCCAGCCCCACTGCCACCGCCACGAGCCAGGTGACGTCCGGACGCAACTGTCGGCCGCGGATCGCCCACTCGATCAGCAGGATCGCGATGCCGCCGACGAGCGTCGCCCAGGCGATCGGGGCCGTCTCCTTCGGGAGCGTGAAGCCCAGCTTTTTCAGCGCGAGCCCTCCGGCGCCCGTGATGACGAAGGCGAGGAGAAGCTTGAGGAGATAGTCGCGGGTGGCCGGATCGTTGAGGCGAAGAAAGAGATCGCGGACGCGGGCCCAGAAGACCGCCAGCACCGCGAGCACCGCGCCCGACTGGATCGTGATGTTGAAGAGGTCGGATTGCTGCGGCAGCCAGTGGGAGTTCTCCACCAGCAGCAGATGACCCGTCGAGGAGATGGGGAGAAACTCCGTGACACCTTCTATGACACCGAGGATGGTGACGGCGAGCCAATCGGACATCGCAGGCATGATATCATTCCCACGAAGGCTGCAAGGGACGGACGAAACTCCGCGACTCACAGCAGTACACGGAGGGTGGAGTGCGGTCGAAAGCAATGCCGAACATGGAGCCCAAGGAGTGGCTGCTCCTTGCTATCGCGGCGGCCGGCGACGCGGGACTCTCGCCCATCCAGCTGCAGAGGAGCCTGTTCCTTCTCGGCCAGAAGAGGAAAACCCATGTCGGGCCCGGCTTTTACGCGTTCGAGCAGGGGGACGCTTGGCCGTTCTCCAAGGCTCTCTATGAGGACCTCGATGCCTTCGTCGCGGCTGGCGACGTCGTGAAGGAGTACCGGCCAGAAGCCACGAGGTCCGTCTTCCGATTGGCGAATCCGGGCCGGTCGCTGGCCGAGGAGTTGCGGCCAAAGGAGAAGCCAGAGGCCTTCTCCTATCTCGAGGAGGCCGTCGCCTGGGTGACTGAGCAGAGCACGCTCGACCTGATCCACAAGACGCCGACCATCCGCGTGGTCGGCTGAGAAGCGCACCGGTCCACGCCGAGGGCCGACCTCGCTCCGATGCTGAGGCCCTCGGATCCGCGCCGTCTAATCCCGCTCGTGATTGCTACGACGCTCGTGCTCGCGAGCCCTCCCGCGTCGAGAGCGCAGTCCCCCCGCCCATCCGGTCCACCTTCCTCCGCCAAGCCGTCAGGGTCCCCTCCAGCCCACACCGATGATCTCGAGAAGCTCGCGGCCAAGGCCAGGAGGGACGTCACGAAGTACCAAGCTACTCTGGGGCCGGTGCTGGCCATGTACGAGCGGGAGCTGGAGCGGCAGACCGAGCTGGCAGCGGCGCGACGGGATCTCTACGAGCGTGGTGCGCTGTCGGAAAGGGAGCTTCAGGAAGGGCGGCGCGGATTGATCGCGGCGCAGAAAGAGGTGGACGACATGCGCCGTGCCATGGCGGAGGCCGACCGCATGACGGGTGAGGCGCGGATGGTCGATGTGGGCAGGCAGCGGCCGCTCGCGAGGGGAGCCTACGAGGAGATGCCAGGCCTCGTCCGCTTCAGCGGTCTCGCGGAGTGGTCGCTGACGACCGACACGCCCAAGCTGCAGCGCTTCTTCGAGTCGCGGTTCGGCCGGGCTCTGCCCATTAGCGCCTTTGGCCAGACGGGGCTTCATGACCGGATGGGCTTCGACCACCGCAATGCGCTCGACGTGGCGCTGCATCCGGACAGTCAGGAGGGCCGGGCTCTGATGGGCTTTCTGCGGACGAGCGGGATCCCGTTCATCGCCGCCTGGGGATCTGTCCCGGGCGCTACCTCCGGCGCACACATCCATGTAGGCCAGCCGTCTCCCCGGCTGATCGTGCGGAGGTGAGCCCGGTATTCCCCTGTCTCCGGATCGGCGAGCAGGAGGGGAGCGGGACTCGATGCCCCATCAAGCCGAAGCTGGGAGTGGTCGGAGGTTTGGTCGCAGCTATGCTCGGGAAGAGGCCGGCCGACTACGAGTGCGTTATCTGGACCAAGGACCTTCCCGGCTTCGTCCGCTGCGACGGGCCCCTGCGCCTGAAGGGGCCGGTGTATCGAATGGAGCCAACGAATCCGCGGTGAAACCCCCTTAGCGTCCCTGCGACGATGCGCGGAGCGGCTCATTGGCTCCCCGCACCCCGTGGGGATGTTCCGACCAGGAAGACCTGACTGGGTAGATCGCGCCCGAAGATCGTTCATCATGGGCGTTGGGCATCGCGCGCCCAGTCGGTGGCGAAGCGGGCCGCGGGTGATCCGCTGCGGTCAGTGAAGCGTCGAAGAGCGACAACCGCGTCGGTCAGGACTTTCGAACTCCGACGAAGACCAACACGATGCCACCGGCAAGGGCCAGTGCTCCGAGGATCGGGGGCAGGGGAATGCTCTTCTCCTTGTCGGCGGTGATCTTGAGAGGCCCAAGGTCGACAACTTTTTCGCGCGTCGTGTAGGTGATGCCCTGATAGGCCAAGGCGAGCACGCCGAGAACGATCAGGATGATACCAAGGAGAGTCGCAGATTTCACGGTGCCTTCCTCCCTTTCACGTCCAACACCTGGTTCGCCTCCTGCCCGGGCTCGAATCAGCCAACTCAGGCAATCTTCCGCCGCGGTCGCGACGGTAGGTTACCTCAATGATCTGGTATGGGGCCGAGGATGTTCTGACAGGAAAAACTTGACCCGGTAAATCGGACGCAGAGCAGCGGTTCCCGATTGAGCGTCTTCGTGTTACTACAGGCACTGGTTTTGCTTGCTAGGGGGTGTTGGGAACCAGGCGATCCACTTTTGAGTTCCGCTGGGGTTCGCTGGCTGAGGCGGACGACGAGCCGGGATTCAATGAAACTCCGGGATTCAATGAAACTTTGAATGCTAGTTTGAGAAGGAGAACCAACATGATAAGGAGACAGGTCCACTGGGTCCTTGGCTTGTGGATGGTCACGTTCGCGCTCGCGGGCTGCGGCACGGCGACCGGTGCCGCGGTCGGCGCGGGCACAGGTGCAGCGGTCGGATACGGCACGGGGTATGGCGCCGGCAAAGGCGCCCTGATCGGCACGGGGGTAGGTGCCGCGGCGGGAGCGATCTACGATATCTACCAGTACAACAAGAAGTAGGAGGGCTGGCAATGCGAATATGGCCACGCCTGGCGGCAGGACTCACCGTCGCGCTCATGTTGTGGACCGGGCCGGCGCTCGGGCAGAGCAAGCCTGCCTGCGATTCTCAGGGCAAGGTGAAGACCCCTGAGAAGGTCGAGGGCCAGGTTGTCTCGGTGGACCAGGCCCAGGGCAAAGTCACCGTCCGCCAGTCGGATGGCGCGACGCACGAGTTTCAAGCCTCGAAGGAAACGCTTCAGGACCTCAAAGCAGGCGACCGCATCGAGGCCAGGCTGAGGGAAGCGCCGAAATGTTGAGAGCAGGGCGCTGCGCCGGCCTCCTGCTCCTCGTCCTGGCGGCCGGTTGCGCGAGTATAGAGAGCGGGCCCTCGGGTGGGTCGCCGGCCCCCCAGACCGGCCAAGCCGGGCCCGCGGCTCACGACCTCGATCCACAGCAGGCCCAACGTGTGCAACGTATCATGGCCCCGCTCGTCAGCCACATGAACAACCCGCGCCCGTTGAGCCAGGTGCGCGTTCGGATCATGGACGATCCGGAAATCAACGCGGCCAGTGCCGGCGGTGGCGAGTTCTATATCACCAGGGGTCTGCTCGAGAAGGCGAACGATGAGCAGCTCAGGGGTGTCTTGGCCCACGAGCTCGCCCACGATGATCTGGGGCATGTCGCAAAGGCGCAAACGCTCGGCGCCGGCCTGAACATCGGCATGGTCATTCTCGACCAGATCTTCCCCGGGAGCGGCAAGCTCACCCCCATCGCGGGCGTGCTCGTCGCGAACAGCTACAGCCGCAAGGAGGAGTACGAGGCGGACCGCCACGGTGTGGACATCCTCACTCGCGCCGGTTATTCCAAGGCCGTCATGATCAACACGCTGACCTGGCTCCTTCAAACCTCCGGCCCGAGCAGTGGAGGGATGCTCGCCACCCACCCGGGGACGCAGGAGCGGATCGACGCGCTCAAAAATCTGTAGCGCTTCGTGAAGGCCTGACGACCGGCGCGGCCGCCAGCAGCTTGGTAGCCTACTTCTGCCATCCTGGCGCCTCTACGGCTTGGGAATCCGCAGGGTCTTGCTGATCATGAGCGAGCCGGACACGAGGAAGAGCAGCCCGACCGCGTGCCATGTGACACCGAAGAGCTCCACTCGATACAGGTTGCCGTGGTAGAACGCCAGCATCAAGGCGCCGAGTGGCACGATGGTCGTAGGAATCGGCGTGCCCTCGAAGTAGGTCACCTTGCCCGTTTCTGCTGAGAGGCTCTCCGCGGTGACGTTGTAACGGGCGAGTCGGCTCACGCCGCAACCGGTGAAGAAGAGCAGGATCACCTGATCCAGGCGGCTGTTGACTCCTGCGGCAAACGTGATCGCCGCCGGAGCTACGCCGAACGAGATCACATCGGCCAGCGAGTCCAGCTCGCGTCCCATGGGCGAGGCGGCGTGCCGCCACCGTGCGATTCGCCCGTCGAGGACGTCGAGGACCAGCGCCACCGGCACCAGCAGGGCCGCCAGATAGATGTGTCGGGTCTCGTGCGTGCTGAGATACTTCATCGCCTCGAAGATCGCGCCCACTCCGCAAAAGCCGTTGGCGATCGTGAAGAGATCGGCCAGGTGAAAGCTGCGGATCATCGAGAAGTGTCGGTGCCGAATCTCGCCGGTCATGGCAATCGGGGGACGCTTTCCGCCTGGGACAATCTCTTCCGGCGTGCTACTCCGCGGCCCGGGCGCCCGTACGGCCCTCCTCGTCTGGTCGCTCTTCGAGCCAATCGCGGGGAACGATGTCTGGCCGCGCTCGGCAAGGACGCGGGCCAGAGTTCCCGCCACGGTAGTCTTGCCGGAGCCGCCCTTCCCGCCGACCGCGATCTTCATGGTGCTGGAAGGTTACCGCATGAGCAGCCGAGACGCCAGTGCGCGGCCGGTCGTACGGATAGGCGGGCGGCCGTCATGCGCGAGTGCCCCGAGTCCGATCCGCGTTCTTGACCACGCCGTCGCCCCTGCGTAGGATTCGCCTACGGAGCAGGCCTGACTCTGGCCCGGGCCCGAATAGTCGAGGGAGACAGGCATGTCACGAGCGTTGGCGGCGCCGGTTTTTCCCTGTACCTCGTGCTAAGGAAAGTACTAGGATGATTGACCCGAATTTGGTCGTGACCGAAGCGGAAGGGAGGAAGCGGGGATGGAGGTGGGTTCTCTGAGGGCTGACGGCGACGTCGCATCGTCAGCCACGCCGGACCGGGGCCCCGACCTCGGCGGCCGTGTCGAGTCGAGCGCTCTCGAGACGACACCCTTCGATCACGTTTACCTCGAGGACTTGTTCCCGCCCGAGTACTACCGCCGGCTGCTAGATCACCTGCCCGAGACTCGCAGGTACCGCGAGCTCCGCCACCGGGAAGCCATGCAGACGGACGGGCACAGCGCGCGACGCAAGTTCTACCTGTTCCCTGAGCACATCGTGTGGCTGCCGGCCGGGCAGCGCGCTTTCTGGCGGGAGTTGTCCCGGGTCCTGCGCTCGCGGGCCCTCCAGGAGGCCTTCAAGTCCAAATTCCGCGCCGCCCTCGAGCGGCGATTCGGACGGAGCATCGACCGGCTCTCCTTCTATCCCGTTCCCATGCTCATCCGGGATCTCCGCGGCTACCGGATCGGCATCCACGGCGACGGGCACCGCAAGGCCATCACGGTGCAGTTCTACCTGCCGCGGGACGAGTCCCAGGCGCAGCTCGGGACCGTTTTCCACGAGGGGCGGAACGGAGAAGCCGCGAAGCGTACCAAGAAGCTCGCGTTCCGTCCCGCCACGGGCTACGCCTTTCCGGTCGTGCGCCACCGGAGCTGGCACAGCGTCCCGCAGACGGGGGACGCCTCCGGCGAGCGCAATTCCCTGATGCTCACGTATCACGTCCAGCAGGGCGCGCTGGCGTGGCTGGCCCAGCGCCTCCACCGGCTCGCGGCGTTCATCGGCTACGGCCTGCGCACGTGACGGGCCAGCGCGGCTGAGCGCCGACCGCATGGATACCATCCTGCAGCTGGTGCTGAACGGCCTCGCCGTCGGGTGCATCTACGGCCTGGTCGCCCTCGGCTTCGTGCTGATCTACAAGACGACCGAGCTGGTGAACTTCGCCCAGGGCGATCTCCTGATGCTGGGCGCCTTCACCTGTTACATGTTCGTGGTGTGGTACGGCGTCGGCTACTGGCTGGCCTTCGCTCTCGCCGTCGTGGTGGTGGCGCTCTTCGGGGCCGCCCTCGACGCGACCGTCCTCCGCCGGGTCATCGGACAGCCGCAATTCGCCGTGGTCATGCTGACGATCGGCCTCGGCGCCACGTTTCGGAGCTTCGCGTCGATCACATGGGGCTCGGAGATCTACACGCTGCCCACTCCCTTCAGTGCCCGGCAGACCATGGTGGGCAAGGTCAGTGTCAGCCACGAGTACGTCGCCATCATCGTCGGCACCGTCCTGCTCTGCGCCGCGCTGTACACGTTCTTCACCTACACCAAGGTCGGCGTGGCGATGCAGGCCACCTCGCAGAACCAGCTGGCCGCGTACTACATGGGCATTCCCGTCAAGCGGATGTTCTCGCTGATCTGGGCGATCTCGGCGGGCGTCGCCGCCGTGGCCGGGGTCCTGCTCGCCCCGGTGTCGCTCATCGACGTCAACCTGGGCTTCATCGGCCTCAAGGCGTTTGCGGCCGCCGTTCTCGGTGGGTTCGGCTCAATTCTGGGCGCGCTGATCGGGGGCCTCACGATCGGGCTCATCGAGATGTTCGCCGGCACCTACCTGCCGCAGGGCTTCAAGGACGTCGCCGCCTACGTCGTGCTGCTGGTCGTGCTCGCAGTGCGGCCCCAGGGCATGTTCGGCACCGTGGGCCGGAAGAAGGTCTGACCGGCCATGCGCTTCGTGTTCAAGACCTCCTACGGCCAGGACGTGGCCCTCTTCCGCGACGGAGTCCAGCGGAACACGTACATCGCCCTCTTCCTGGCCTTGCTCGTGCTTCCGCTCCTCGTTCCCGAGTACGTCGGTGACATCAGCCTCGTCTTCATCTACAGCCTGTGCGGGGTCTCCCTGATGGTGCTGACGGGCTATACCGGCCTCGTCAGCCTGGGCCACGCCGCCTTCATCGGCATCGGCGCCTATGTGTACGTGTACGTCGCCCAGGATCTCGGCCTGCCTTGGATCGTCGCGGTGGCGCTGGCGGTAGGCGTGACGGCGGCCGCCGGCGTGCTCGTGGGCCTGCCCGCGCTGCGCATGACCGGCGTCTACCTCTCCATCGCCACTCTCGCCTTCGCGCTCATCATCCAGGAAGTCTTTACCCGCTGGGACGCGATGACGGGCGGGCTCAGGGGCAAAGCGGTGGCCAAGGCGGTGGCCTTCGGCGTGCCGCTGGGCACCGACGAGCGCTTCTACTTCCTCTGCCTGGCTTTCCTCATCGCCGGCCTGTGGCTCACCGCTAACCTGCTGCGCTCTCCGACCGGCCGGGCCTGGGTCGCCATCCGCGATAGCGAGGTCGCCGCGCAGTCGATGGGCGTCAACCTCGCCGTGTACAAGACCATGGCCTTCGCCTATTCGGCCGGACTCATGGGCATGGCGGGCGCGCTCTTCGCCCACAAGATCGGCTTCCTCGCGCCCGACATCTTCAGCGTGTTGTTCTCGATCCAGTTCCTGCTGATGGTCGTGGTGGGCGGTCTCGGCAGCCTGCACGGGGCGGTCTTCGGCGCCGTATTCGTCGCGCTGCTGCCCGTGCTGATCTCCCAGTCCCGAGATGCGGTGCCGGTGTGGGCGGGGCACGCCTTCGCCCTCTTCGGCAAGGACGCCGGCAACGCGGTCTTCTCCGCCGTCGACCGCTTCGTCAAGCAGCCGGGGCTCGAGCCGGGCATCTTCGGCCTCATTCTTGTGCTCTTCATCCTCTTCGAGCCGCTCGGCATCTACGGACGCTGGGTGAAGATCAGGCTCTACTTCTCGGTCTTCCCGCTCTACAAGCACGCGACCTTTCGACGCCAGAAGTCGTACATGCGCTCGGAGCGCTTGCGGTGACGTTCTTCAAGGCCGACGGCCTCGCCATCAACTTCGGCGGCATCCGGGCCCTCGACGGCGTGAGCTTCGAGGTGGCGACGGGCGAGGTGTTCACCATCATCGGTCCCAACGGCGCCGGGAAGACGACCATCTTCAACCTGGTAAGCCGGATCTACGACCCGAGCGACGGACGGCTGACGTTCTGCGGCGAGGACATCACGCGGGTGCCGCCGCACGAGATCGCGCGCCGGGGCATCGCCCGCACGTTCCAGAACATCGAGCTGTTCGAGCACGCGAGCGTGCTCCAGAACCTGCTCCTCGGCCGGCACGCCCACAAGCGCTCGGGCTTCGTGGAGGAGCTGCTGTTCCTGCCCCGCGTGGAGAGGCTGGAAGTCGAGCACCGCGAGGCGGCCGAGAAGGTGATCGACTTCCTGCCCCATCGCGACAGCCTCATCGTCAATCTGCCCTATGGCGTTCGCAAGGTGGTCGAGCTGGGGCGGGCCCTCTGCGCCGAGCCGAAGCTCCTGCTGCTCGACGAGCCGTCGTCCGGCTTGAGCGTCGAGGAGACGGAGGACATGGCGTTCTGGATCCAGGACATCCGGAACGTGCTCGGTATCACCGTGCTCATGGTCGAGCACGACATGAGCCTGGTGAGCGCCGTGTCCGAGCGTGTGCTCGCGCTGAACTACGGCCGGGCCATCGCCCTCGGCACTGCGCGCGAAGTCCAGGACCACCCTGAAGTCATCAAGGCCTATCTCGGAGGCTGACGCGTGACGGACGCCCTCCTTACCGTCAGCAACCTCGAGACCTACTACGGACCGATCATGGCCATCCGCGGGGTCAGCTTCTCGGTGCCGCGGGGCAAGATCGTCACGATACTCGGCGCGAACGGGGCAGGCAAGACGACGATCCTCAAGACGGTGTCGGGTGTCATGGATCCGCAGAAGGGCACGGTGGCGCTGGAGGGCCGGGAGATCCAGGGAATGGACCCGGACAAGGTGACGCGGCTCGGGCTCACGCACGTGCCGGAGGGGCGCGAGGTCTTTCCGTTTCTTACGGTTCATGAGAATCTCCGTATGGGCGCGTTCACGCGCAGCGACGCCGGCGACATCGCCCGGGACCTGGAGACGGTCTACGACTACTTCCCGGTGCTCCGCGCTCGGGCCGGCCAGAGCGCCGGCAGCCTCTCCGGCGGCGAGCAGCAGATGCTCTCGATCAGCCGGGCGCTGATGGCGCGGCCGAAGATGATGCTGCTGGACGAGCCGTCGCTGGGGCTGTCTCCCAAGCTCGTCAAGGAGATCTTCGACATCATCGTCCGGATCAACCGCGAGCGGGGGGTGACCGTCCTCCTCGTGGAGCAGAACGCCAACATGGCGCTCCACGTCGCCGACTACGGATACGTCCTGGAGGTCGGCCGCATCGTGATGGAAGACGCCTGCGCCCGGCTGCTCGAGAAGGACGACATCAAGGAGTTCTATCTCGGCGTGAAGGAGAGCAGTATCCGGGGCACGAAGCGGTGGAAGAGGAAAAAGACATGGCGCTGAGACGAGGGCCGGCGAGGACGACACCATGGCCATCACGCTAGAGCCGCGACCGGCCGTGCCGGACGCGCGCGCCTGGATCATTCATGGGCAGGACACCCTGCCCAGGCTGTTCCGGCACGTGGTCCGGGAGCGCGGCGACGCGGTGGCCATGCGCGAGAAGCATCTCGGCATCTGGCGCTCGATCACCTGGCGCCAGTACGGCGAGCGCGCGAAGCACGTCGGGCTCGGGCTCGTCGCGCTGGGCTTCCGGCCGAGGGACGTGGTATCCGTCATCGCCGAGAACCGTCCTGAGTGGCTGTACACGGACCTCGGCACGATGTCCGTCGGCGGCGTCACCAACGGCATCTACACGACCGACTCGGCGAGCCAGATCGAGTACATCGTCAACGACAGCGGCACGCGCTTCTTCTTCGCCGAGAACGAGGAGCAGCTCGACAAGATCCTGCAGGTCCGGAAGAGCTGCCCTCAGCTCGTCAAGATCATCGTCTACGACATGGACGGCCTCCAGGCCTTCACGGACCCCCAGGTGATGCCGTTCGAGGAGCTGCTCGCGCTTGGCGACCGCTACGACCGCGAGCATCCCAGCGCCTTCGAGCCGATGGTCGAGCTCGCGAAGCCGGGCGATCTCGCGATCCTCGTCTACACCTCCGGCACCACGGGCCCGCCCAAGGGCGCCATGCTGAGCCACCGCAATATCCTGTTCCAGCTCGGGTACTCCGACTTCATCACCGAGCCCCGGGCGGGGGACCAGCAGCTCTCGTTCCTGCCGCTCGCCCACATCGCGGAGCGGACCTTCAGCGTCTTCTATCCGCTGCATTCCGGCGCGACGGTCAATTTCGCCGAGAACATCGACACCGTGCCCGCGAACGTTCGCGAGGTGGCCCCGGCGGTCTTTTTCGCGGTGCCGCGCATCTGGGAGAAGTTCTACTCGGGCGTCGAGCTGCGCATGCGCGAGGCCACGCTCGTGGGCAGGCTCGCCTACGGGTGGGCGATCTCGGTCGGCGGCCGCATGGCCGCGGCCAGGATCGAGGGCCGCAGGCCTTCGGCCGGGTTGAGACTCCTCTATCGCGCCGCGAATTTTCTGGTGCTCGACAACCTCAGGCGCTCGATCGGGATGCACCGGGCCCGCGGCGCCGCGACGGGCGCCGCGCCGATCGCGCCCGAGCTGGTCAAGTGGTACCTGTCGCTCGGCATCGACATGCGCGAGGTCTACGGGCAGACGGAGAACTGCGGCCTCGCGACGGCCATGCCCGCGGACCGGATCAAGCTGGGCACGGTGGGCCGCGCCCGCTCGGACACCGAGGTCAGGC
>WNFD01008712.1_pt1 | contig 14463 bp, 13 predicted proteins | sample 5400491 | NCBI WGS metagenome assembly WNFD01 (sample SAMN13153343, study PRJNA577476) | soil metagenome | isolation source: 120 cm saprolite under Douglas fir tree site 2 hole 2 replicate 2 | place: USA:California | collected 2015-04-18
CAGGACCAGGACCAGGACCAGGACCAGGACCAGGACCAGGACCAGGACCAGGACCAGGACCAGGACCAGGACCAGGACTAGGACCAGGACTAGGACCAAGACTAGGACCAGGACGAGGTCGAAGTCCAAGTTCAAGTCCAAGTCCAAGTCCAAGTCCGGGACTAAGACCAGGAACCAGGACCAGGAAACCAGGACCAGGAAACCAGGACCAGGAAACCAGGACCGGGAACCAGGACCAGGAAACCAGGACCGGAACCAGGCGCTGTTACGCCCGCTTAGTAGTTGGTGGCTTGGACGCCGGCGGCTTGCTTGCCGGTGCTGGCTTTCGCTGCGGGAGGGCGCCGTTCTCGGGAGTGGCCGGGTCATTGGCGGCGAAGCGGGCGATGACCTCCTCCATCTCGTTCTGCACCTTGCGCACCAACTGCGCCCGGTCGTGGAAGGTGAGGAAGGCGCTCTTGAACCCGCCCACCAGCACGTTGCGGATGTCCTTGGCCGTCAGCCCGAACTGCCTGGCGGTGACGAGCAGTTCCTTCGTGACCGTAGTATCGGTGATCAATCGATTATCGGTGTTGATGGTCACGCGAATTCCAAAGTCGAGATAAAACTTGAAGGGGTGCGAGGCCATGTCCGCCACCGCCCCGGTCTGCACGTTGGACGAGGGGCAGCACTCGATGGGGATGCGGTGGTCGTTGACGTAGTTGAGCAGATCGCCGTCCTCGCGCAGCCGCACGCCGTGGCCGATGCGGTGGGCCCCGCAATAATGAAGCGCCTGCGCGATCGAGGGCGGGCCGTAGGCCTCGCCCGCGTGCACCGTGCAATTGATGTTGTTGTTGAGGATGAGCTGGAAGGCTTCCTGGTGGTCCTTGGCCGGATTGCCGTGCTCCGCGCCCGCCAGGTCGAACCCGAGCACGCCGCGGTTCTTGTACGCGACCGACAACTCCGCCAGCCGCAGCGACGTCTCCGGCGACATGTTGCGGATGCCGCACACCAGAACGCCGGCGATGATGCCGGTCTCGCGCTGCGCCGCCCGCAATCCCTCGAGCACGCTCTCTACCACCATGGTGGGCTTGAGGCCCTTCTGCAGATGCAACACCGGCGCGTAGCGCACCTCCAGCACCTTGCAGTTCTCGCCCGCCGCGTCGATGGCCAGCTCATACGCGGTGCGGTAGAGCGCGTCCTCGGTCTGCAGCACGCTGAGCGTGATGTCGAATCCCTTGAGGTACTCCTCCAGGCTGCCGTGCCGCTGGCCGATCTTCATCGCCTTGGCCAGCCCCTCCTCGGTGTCGGCGGGCAGCTTGACCCCCTGACGGTCGGCCAGCTCGAGCATGGTCCGCAGGCGCAGGCTTCCGTCGAGATGGCAGTGCAGATCCGTCTTGGGAAGCGCGTGCAGCAGCTCTTCGGTGACGGGGACGTCGGGGGTCATCTCCACTCGATCTATCCGATCGCGACCCATCCTGCTACGTTTCGGCCATGACTTGGCTGGCGCTGAAAGCGCTCTCCTGGCTGCTCCACGCCGCCTTGGTGATGGCCTCCGTCGCGGCCGTCTCGCCGAACAACCCCAAAAACACGCTGCCGCGCGCGCTCCTGGTGACGTTCCTCGTCGCGGTGCTGGTGACGCCGTTCGCTTTTTTCTGGCCCCTGCTCATCCCTGGGCTGATCGCGCTGGTGTTGTGGTTCGTCGTCTACACCCTCGCGTACGACATCGGCTTCGGGCAGGCCTTTGCGGCCGGCCTCGTGCAGATGGCCTTGGGGCTGCTGGTGGACTGGCTCTTGCCGGGAAGACTGCCGCCTTAAGTCTTGCGCGGCGTCTTCTTGACCGAATCGGAGCGCGGCGCCTTCTTTGCCTTCTTGGCTACCGGCGGCGCCTTCTGTTCCTGCGTAGCAGTCGTTTCCTCGTGTCCCGGGCAGGCGAGGGCTGCAGATGAGAACGAGACCATCGAGAGAGCGATGAGCAGCGTCTTCATGGGATCCACCTCTTTCGGGCCGCACTCTAAGCCGGCTCTACGAAACGCGCGAGCACCTTCTTCAATCCCACGCCCGGGGCGAAGCGCACGGTCAATTTGCGGTTTTGTCCTGTGCCGTCGGTGTCTTCGACCATTCCGACCCCGAAGGAGGGATGGCGCACGCGCGCCCCCGGCCCCAGCGCATCGACGCCCGGCGCGGCCTGCTTGAGGGCGGGTTTCGACGCCGCCTCGTAGCGCGACTCGCGCATCCTGTTCCGCGCCGGCACCTGTGCGAAGTCGTCCCAGTTCTTCGGGCGCTGGTCGAAGTCGGAGTCGAATGCTCCCGCGGCCGGCCTTCCGGGCCCGCGCTCGAGCGCTTCCAGCCCCGCCGCCAATTCGGGAGGAAGCTCGCGCACGAATCGCGACGGCGGGTTGAAGCGCAGCTCGCCGAAGAGCGACCGGCAGCGGGCCAGTGTGAGCGTCAGCCGCTTGCGCGCGCGGGTCATGCCGACGTAGCAGAGGCGGCGTTCCTCGGCCAGCTCGTCGGGGTCCTCTTCACCCGACGCTATGGGCCCGGTCTGGCCGAGAGCGCGGGCAGAGGGAAAGACGCGCTCCTCGAGGCCGGTCATCCACACCGCGTCGAACTCGAGCCCCTTGGCGGCGTGCAGCGTCATGAGCGCGGCGCGATCTCCGCCCCCGGCTGCATCGGCATCGCCCACCAACGCCAGCTGCTCGAGAAAGCCTAGCAGCGGCGTCTCAGCGCGGCCCGCCTCGTCGTCGGGCGCCGCGGCGGCCAGCGCGGCCAGCGTATCGGGCCGATCGCCCGGCGGCTCCTCGTCGGCCTGCGCGCTGCCCAGCGCTCCCGGCGCCGCCCGCACCGCTTTCAAGTATTGCGCGCGAGTCTGCGTGAGGGGATTTGGAACGAGCGGCTTTTCCTCCACCGATGCCTGTGGCCCGAGGTCCGGGGCCTGGGGCCCCAGGCCGGAGGCTTGTTCCCCCGCCCAAGCCCGATCGAAATCGCGCGCCGCCCCGACCAACTCCATGAGATTCTCCAGGCGGTCCTCGCCCTCTTCGCCTTCGAGCCGCAGCCGGTCGGCGTAACCGGTCTCATCGATGACGCGCTGGATGGCCTCGGCCGCCTCGCCCCCAACCTGCGCGCGGAGCTTGTTGACCAGCTCGCGGAAGGGCGCCAGCTTGTTCTTCGCCGAGGCCGACAGCTCCGCGTCGCTCTCGAGAGACTCGAGCGTCTCCCAGAGCGACAATCCATTCGCCGCGGCGCTTCTGCGCAGCGCCTCGACGGTCGTTTCGCCGATCCCCCGCGGCGGCGTGTTGATGACGCGCAGCAGATCGCCGTCGGAGCGCGGGTTGACGCACAGGCGCAGGTACGCCGCGACGTTCTTCACCTCGGCGCGATCGTAGAACGAGCGCCCCCGCACCACCCGATACGGCACGCGCCGCGCCCGCAGCGCATCCTCCAGCGCGCGCGACTGGGCGTTGGCGCGATAGAAGACCGCCATCTGCGAATACGACGTGCCGCGCGCGTTCTCCGCGTAGAGCTCCTGGGCGATGCGCGAGCCCTCGTCGCGCTCGTCCTCGGCGACGACGACGCGCAGCTTCTCGCCCTCTCCCGCCGCCGTCCAGAGCTTCTTCGCGGCGCGGCGCGGGTTCTTCTCGATGATGGCGTGGGCCGCCGCGAGGATCCGCCCCGTCGAACGGTAGTTCTGCTCGAGCCGGACGATCTTCGTCCCCGCGAAGTGCTTGGGAAAGTCGAGGATGTTGTCCACCTCCGCCCCGCGCCAGCGGTAAATGGACTGATCGTCGTCGCCCACCACGCAGAGGTTGCCGTGCTCCTCCGCCAACAGGCGCAAGAGCTGGTACTGCGCGGGGTTGGTGTCCTGGAACTCGTCGACGAGGATGTGTCGGAAACGCCCGGCGTAGTAACCGAAGATGTCGTCACGTTTCTTGAACAGCTCGATGACGCGCACGATCAGGTCGCCGAAGTCGACCGCGTTCGATGCCTGCAGCCCCTTCTGGTAGCGCGCGTAAATCTTGAGGCCCGTCTTGGCCGGCACGTCGTAATCGGCGGGCTTCACCTCGTCGGGGAGCAGCCCGGCGTTCTTCCACCGATCGATGCGCGCCAGGTGCTGCTTGGCGGTCCCCACGTCGAAACCGAGATCCACCGTGGCGCGCTTCGCCGCGGCGAGCTGATCCGCGTCGTCATAGATGGCGAAGCTGCGCGTGAGGCCCAGCGCCTCGGCTTCCCGGCGAAGGATTCTCGCGCCAGCAGCGTGGAACGTCGCCACCCACAGCCGCGCCGCGTCGGGACCGACCAGCTTCTCGACGCGCTCCTTCAGCTCGCCCGCCGCCTTGTTGGTGAACGTGACGGCGAGAATCTCGGGGGCGCGGGCCAACCCCTCGCGAAGCAGGTGCGCGATGCGGTGCGTGAGCACGCGCGTCTTGCCGGAGCCGGCGCCAGCCAGGATGAGCAGCGGCCCCTCGCCGTATCGGACCGCCTCGAGCTGGGGCGGGTTCAGCACCGTCGCCAACGGATCCACGCCGTTCTCCTAACACGGTGATAGAGATGGTGCCGTGGCCAATCCGGCGCCGGTCCGCATCATCCCGCTCGGGGGACTCGGCGAAGTCGGCATGAACTGCATGGTGGTCGAGTCGGGCGGCGATCGCGTCGTCATCGACTGCGGCCTCATGTTTCCCTACGCCGAGCAGGCGCTCGGGGTCGAGATCATCGCCCCCGACCTCTCGTACCTGCGCGAGAAGGGAAAGATCGACGCGGTGCTGCTCACGCACGCGCACGAGGACCACGTCGGCGCGCTGCCGTATTTGTTGCGCGAGTTCCCCGACACGACCGTGTGCGGAACGAAGTTCACCTTGGCGGTGGTGAAGGAAAAGCTGGCCGAGCACGGCATCACCGCCGACCTCAAGGAGATCTACCCGCACGGCATGGGCATGGTGGGCAACCACCTCGATTTCGAGCCCCTGCAAGTTCCGCACTCCGTGCCCGACGCGGTGGGGTACGCGCTGCTCACCGAGGCGGGGCTCGTCATCCACACCGGCGACTTCAAGGTCGACTGGAGCCCCGTCGACGGAAAGCTGCTCGACGTGCGGCGCTTCGCCGAGTTGGGCGAGGAGGGTGTCGCCTGCCTGCTCTCCGACTCGACCAATGCCGAGCGTGAGGGCACCAGCGTCAGCGAGCGCGAGGTGGGCGAGTCGCTGGCCCGCATCTTCGCCGGCCCGTTGGCCCGCGGGCGCATCGTGGTGGCGATGTTCGGGTCGAACATCCACCGCGTGCAAAGCGTGGTGCGCGCGGCGCTCGCACAGGGGCGCAAGCTGGTGCTGCTGGGCCGCTCGATGCAGACGAATGTTCGCCTGGCCACGGATCTCGGCTATCTGCGCGCGCCGCCCGACTCGTTCGTCGATCCCGAGGCGGCGGGGCATTTCGCGCCGCGCGAGCTGGTCATCCTCTGCACGGGGGCGCAGGGCGAGCCGCGCAGCGCCCTCTCGCGGTTGGCGCTGGGCGAGCACCCCACCGTGCATGTGGAGAAAAACGATCTGGTGATTTTGTCGAGCCGTGTCATCCCCGGAAACGATCGCGCTCTGGGGAACATCATCGACCACCTGGTGCGGCGCGGCTGCCGCGTGCTCTCGTCGAACGCGGGCCAGCTCATCCACACCTCGGGGCACGCCTGCCAGGGCGAGCAGCGCATGATGATCGACCTGGTGCGGCCGCGCAGCTTCGTTCCCGTCCACGGCGAGTACCGGATGCTGGCGGCGCATTCGCGCCTGGCGGAGCAGGCCGGCATCAACCCGCTGGGCTGCCTCGTGGTCGAGGACGGAGATGCGGTCGAGCTGCGCGCTGACGAGATCGCCGCCGCCGTGCCGGGGGCGGTGAGCGCCGGCCGCCTCTATCTCGACGGGCGCGGCGCATTTGCCGACGTGGGGGAAGTGGCGCTGCGCGACCGGCAGCTGCTCGCCGAGACGGGCATGCTCGTCTGTCTGTGTGTGCTCGATCACAAGAGCGGCGAGGTGGTGCGCGGGCCAGAGCTTCTCGGCAAGGGCGTGGCGGGCCTCGACGAATCGCGCCTCGCGCAGGCGCGCCAGGCCGCGCTCGACGCGTTGGCCGAATTGAACCCTGCCCAGCGCACCGACCACGGCCTCGTCGAAGACGCCCTGCGCCGCGGGGTCCGCTCGGTGTGGAAGAAGGGTCTGGAGAAGCGCCCCATGGTGCTCCCGGTCGTGATCGAAATGTGACCCCTGTCACTTTGACCGCGCTCGAACGTGGTGCTCAACTATCGCGATGCCAGTGAGGGGCCCGATGCCCAGCTTCGACATCGTCAGCAAGGTGAACGAGCAGGAGGTCGACAACGCCTTCCAGCAAGCGAAGAAGGAGATCGACCAGCGCTACGACTTCAAGGGCACCGAGACGGCGCTGGAGAAAGTTGCCGCGCCCGAGAAGGGGCTGAAGATCCGCTCGACCACCGAGCAGCGGCTCGAGGCGGCGCGGTCGGTGCTGATGGAAAAGCTGGCCAAGCGCGGGGTGCCGCTGCGCGGAGTGAAGTACGGGAACGTCGAGCAGAGCGGCAAGTATGTCTCGCAGGTGCTGAGCTTCACGCAGGGCATAGAGTCGGAAAAAGCCAAGGCGCTGGTCAAGGCCATCAAGGACACCAAGCTGAAGGTGCAGGCCGCCATCCAGGGCGACTCGCTGCGCGTCTCGGCCAAGTCGCGCGACGACCTGCAGACCATCATCGCGCTGGCCCGAGGCAAGCAGGACGAACTGGCCATCGACCTCATGTTCGAGAATTTCCGCGACTGAGGGCTCTTGTGGCGCTCACCCCGCGGCGTCGTATCACTTCCTGCCGGGCAAGATGCATCACTACGTCGCCGCCAAGGGCGATACGGTCATCGAGATCCACGGCATGGGCCCGTTCGACATCAACTACCTGGATCCCGCCGACGACCCGAGCAAGGCGGCCGCTGCGGCCAAGTAGCGCTTCCCGACGCGCCCCTGTTATAGAGGGACGCCTTGCAGACCGCCTCGCCAACGCTCTATTTGTTGTCCCTCGGCTGCCCGAAGAACCGGGTGGACAGCGAGGTCATGCTCGGCAGCCTTCTCGACGAAGGCTACCGCCTGGTCGACCAGCCGGAAGAGGCGGAAGTCATCCTCATCAATTCCTGCGCCTTCATCGGCGAGGCGAAGCAGGAGTCGATCGACGCCATTCTCGAGCACGCGCAATGGAAAGAGACGGGCCGCTGCAAAGCGCTGGTGGTCGCAGGCTGTCTCTCACAGCGCTACGCGGAAGTGTTACAGGCGGAGATGCCCGAGGTCGACTACTTCGTCGGCACTTCCGCCTATCCGCGCATCGCGCAGATCCTCAAGGGCGAGCGCGACCGGGCGGTGATACCGGACCCCGACTACATCGCCGACTCCAAGACCCCGCGCCGCAACTCGATGCCGCGCTGGACGGCCTACGTGAAGATCAGCGAGGGCTGCGACAACAAGTGCACCTTCTGCATCATCCCCACGCTGCGCGGACTGCAGCGCAGCCGCACCATCGAAGACATCGTCGAGGAGGCGCACCGGCTCGTGGCGGAAGGGGCGGTCGAGCTGAACCTCGTCGCGCAGGACCTCACCGCCTACGGCCACGACCTGCCCGGCAAGCCGCGCCTGCACGACCTGCTCCAGGCGCTGCGCGAAGTTCCCGCCCGCTGGATCCGGCTGCACTATGCCTACCCGCGCGACTTTCCCGACGAGTTGATCGACGCGCTCGCGCGCCAGCCCAACCTGGCGCGCTACCTCGACATGCCGCTGCAGCACATCGCCGACCCGGTGCTGCGGCGCATGAAGCGCGGGCGCGACTCGGCCTGGGTGCGCAGGCTGGTGGGCAAGCTGCGCGACCGCGTCCCCGACCTCACCTTCCGCACCAGCTTCATCGTCGGTTTTCCCGGCGAGACGGACGGGCAGTTCCAGGAGCTGTGCGACTTCGTCGAGGAGATGCGCTTCGACAAAGTGGGCGTGTTCCAGTTCTCGCGCGAGGAAAGTACGGCGTCGTACGATCTCGACGGCCAGCTCCCCCAGCGCGTCAAGGCGCAACGGCAGAAGAAGCTGCTCGGGATCCAGCGCCGCATCTCCAAGGAGCACCAGCAGAAGCTGGTCGGCAAAACGCTCGAGGTGCTGGTCGAGGGCGTGTCCGACGAGACCGACCTGCTCCTCGAGGGCCGCTGGATGGGCCAGGCGCCGGAGATCGACGGCAAGGTGTACGTCAACCGCGGCCAGGCGCGCGCGGGGGAAATCGTCAAGGTCGAGATCGAGCAGGCCGGCGACTACGACCTGGTGGGCGGCATCCTCGGCGCCGACGGCCCGGCGCAGCAGGTGGGCGCCATTACTCCCGCCATGCCCAAGCCGCGCTTCCCAATCCTGTCGCACTGAAGGCGAGGCTCAGTTGTACTGAGCCTCGCAGGCCTCGGGCCTCAGGCTTCGGGCCTCAGGCAATGCCTGCAGACGTTTTCCCCGAGGCCTGAGGTCCGAGGTCTGAGGCCTGGGGTTCGAGGCCCAGCCCAAGCTAGCCGCGTGCTGGCTCGGGGTTGAGACGGCCTTCGACGAGCCAGCCGGCCAGCGCCGCTAGAGCAACGCCCCCGACGTGAAAGACCCAGAGGTGCGCGGCCTCGTGATTGAACGGGCAGGCGATGTGAAGCGCGGCCTGCCCCGCCAGCGCGCCAGCGGCCGCGGCTTGCGCCAGCGCGCCGGGGCGGGGGTCGGTGCGGAAAGTCCAGGCGGCCGCAGCCAGTGGCAGCGCCGCGACGACGAGTTCGAGGACGAGGCAGTCCAGGTCGACCACCAGCCCAGCCGGCCCCGGCACGCCGCCGGCGGCGAAAGCGAAGGCCGCCGCGGCCGCGACCGCCACCAGCGCTCCCGCCCGCAGCGCTCCGGCCGTCGCTGCCAGCGCCGCCGCACAGGCGAGGACGACGAGCGCCGCCGCCCATCCCTCGGCGTCGCGATGCCGCGCGATGAGAAGGATCACGGCGAAACCCGCCACCACCGCGCCGATCCGCAATGCCCAGGAAGCGGAGCGCGGCCGCAGCTCCGCGCGAATCTGCGCCGACGCCCTCCGCAGCGCCTCGGGCGAGGGCGGCGGCTGCGGCGCCGATTCCAGCAGGCGCATCAACTTGTCTCCCTCGCGCAGCGCCTGCATGCAGCCCTCGCAGCTGCGCGCGTGCTCCAGGTACGCCCCGCGCTCGGGATCGCCCTCGGGGAGCGCCGCGATGCCGGCCGCCTTGGGCCGCAGCTCGTCGCACGGGCTCAAGCCAGCACTTCCTTCAGCTCCTCGCGAAGCTTCTCGTATCCGCGAAAGGCGCGCAGCTTGATGGCGCCGGCCGTGGCGCCCAGCACCTGCGCGATCTCCGCGAACGTCATTCCCTCGTAGCGGTGCAGGTGGATGACGGCGCGCTGGCTCTCCGGCAGCCGCTCGAGCGCCGCTCGCACCGCTTCCCGCAGGTCGGAAGCGCCCGGCGGATCCGCAGCCTCGACGGCGGCCGCCTCGTCGGCGCGCGCGAGCGCTTCTTCGTCGGCGTCCTCGGGCAGCCTGCGCCTCCGGCGGAGCTCATCGAGCCGCACCCGTGCCGCCACCGCGAAGATCCACGGCGCGACGCGCAGGTCGGGTCGGTACCTCTCTCTCGCTCGGTGGATCTTCATGAAGGTCACCTGCAACAGATCGTCCGCCATCGCCGCCTCGCGGAACGAGCGCAGGAAGAATCCGTGCACCCGGGGCGCGAGCCGCGCGAAGAGCTGCTCGAACGCGCGGGCGTCGCCCGACACGTAGGCAGCCATCAGCTCCTCATCGGTGGTTACGCCGCGCAAGGCGCGCAGGTTACGCTACTTCTTCGTCCTCGGAACCCGGCTCATTGCCGAACAGCTCGCGCACCTTGGCGAAGAAGCTCTTCGAGATGGGATTCGTGTCCTCGCCGGAGATGGAAGCGAACTGCTCGAGCAACTCGCGCTGCTTGTTCCCGCTCTGCGTGCCCGAGGGGATCTTCATCTTCACCTTGCCGTCGAGCGTGGGCACGTCGATGGCGGCCCCCAGCGCGGCCTGGGTGAAGCTGATGGGCACCTCGCAGATGATCTCGGTGTCCTCGCGGATGAAGATGGGGTGCTCCTGCACGTGGACGACGACGTACAGATCGCCGGGAGGTCCGCCGCGCTCGCCCGGCTCGCCTTCGCCGGTCAGCTTGAGGCGCGTCCCGGTGTCGACTCCGGGCGGCACCTTGACCGTCAGCACCGACTCCATCTCCACTTTGCCCGCGCCGCGGCACGTCGCGCAGGGATCGGTGATGACCTTGCCCGTCCCCTGGCAGTGGCCGCAGGTGCGGGAGATCTGGAAAAACCCCTGCGTCATGCGCAGCTCGCCCGCTCCGTTGCAGGTGGGGCACGTCTTGGGGCCGGTGCCCGCGCGCGCGCCCGAGCCGTGGCAGGTTGAGCATTGCTTGTGCCGCGGGATCTTGACCTTCGCTTCGGTGCCGAAGGCCGCTTCGCTGAAGCTCACTTCCAGGTTGTAGCGGAGGTCCGAGCCGCGCTGCTTCCCGCCGCGGGAGCGGGCGCGCTGGCCGAAGATCTCGCCGAAGATGTCCCCGAAGATGTCGTTGATGTTCCCGCTGAACCCGGCCTCGAACGGCGAGGGCCCGAAGCCGCCCGGCGCCTGGTGGCCGAAGCGATCGTAGCGGGCCCGCTTGTCGGGATCGCAAAGGATCTCGTACGCCTCGGAGGCCTCCTTGAACTTCTCCTCCATGGCCTTGTCGCCGGCGTTCTTGTCGGGATGGAACTGGAGGGCCAGCTTGCGGAAGGCGCTCTTCAGCTCCTGCGGCGTAGCGGTGCGGGCAACCCCGAGGACCTCGTAGTAGTCGCGCTTCTGCGTTTGCAAAACAGTGCTCCTCAGGTCCAAAAGCAGACAGGCGCGCGCCTCCCGCCTCGTCTTAACGTAAGCGTTGCGCCACGGCTGTCAACAAGCGGGATTCTCGCCGACCTGAGCGGATATACGCGCCACGTGTCAGCTCTTGACGCTCGCCGCCTTCTTGTCGTCTCCGCCCGTCGAGTAGAGCGCGTCGGCGATGCGGTAGGCTGACCCCTCGAGGCGCTGCACCGCCGCCTTGATCTTGGGCAGGTCCTCGCTGCCCACCACCGCCTTCAAAGCCTCGAGGTCCTGCCTGATCTCCGCCATGTCCTTCGCCGGCAGGAGCGTGGCGTACTCCTCCAGCGCCTTTTCGGTGGTGTAGATGAGGCCGTCGGCCGAATTCTTCACGTCGGCCAGCTCCTTCTTCTTCTTGTCGGCCGTCTTGTGCTGGTCGGCCTCGGCGATCATCTTCTGGATCTCCTGCTCGGTGAGACCCGAGCTGGCCACGATGCGGATCGACTGCTGCTTGCCGGTCCCCAGGTCCTTGGCCGAGACGTGCACGATGCCGTTGGCGTCGATGTCGAAGGCCACCTCGATCTGCGGCACGCCGCGCGGCGCCGGCGGGATGCCCACCAGCTCGAACCGCGCCAGCGTCTTGTTGTCGGAGGCCATCTCGCGCTCGCCCTGCAGGACGTGCACGTTGACGATGGGCTGATTGTCCACCGCGGTGGAGAAGACCTGCGACTTGCGCGCCGGGATGGTGGTGTTCTTGTCGATGATCTTGGTGAAGACGCCGCCGGCCGTCTCGACGCCCAGCGAGAGCGGCGTGACGTCGAGGAGGAGGACGTCCTTCACCTCGCCCTTGAGCACGCCCCCCTGGATGGCCGCGCCGATGGCCACCACCTCGTCGGGATTGACGCCCTTGTGCGGCTCCCTGCCGAAGAACTGCTGCACCACCGCCTGCACGCGCGGCATGCGCGTCATGCCGCCGACGAGGATGACCCGGTCGATATCCTTGGTGGGGACGGCGGCGTCCTTGAGCGCGGTCTTGCAGGGGTCGATGGTGCGCTGGACGAGGTCGTTGACCAGGGTCTCGAGCTGCGCGCGCGTCATCGTCTCGGTCAGGTGCTTGGGGCCGGTCGCATCGGCAGCGATGAAGGGCAGGTTGACGTCCGTCTCGGTGGCGCTCGACAGCTCGTGCTTGGCGCGCTCGGCGGCCTCTTTGAGGCGCTGCAGCGCCATGCGGTCCCTGCGCAGGTCGATCTTCGTCGCCTTGTGGAATTTCTCGTTGAGGAAATCGACGATGCGCTGGTCGAAGTCCTCGCCGCCCAGGAAGGTGTCGCCGTTGGTGGCCTTCACCTCGAAGACGCCCGAGTTCAGCTCGAGGACCGAGATGTCGAAGGTGCCGCCGCCCAGGTCGTAGACCGCGATCTTCTCCACGCCGGCGGTGCGCATGGCCGAGCCGGTGGCCTTGCCGCCGCTGGCCGGACCGCCCTGCGCCTTGTCGAGGCCGTAAGCGAGCGCGGCCGCGGTGGGCTCGTTGATGATGCGAAGCACGTTGAGGCCGGCGATGCGCCCCGCGTCCTTGGTGGCCTGCCGCTGCCCGTCGTTGAAGTAGGCGGGGACGGTGATGACCGCCTCGGTGACCGGCTCGCCGAGGTAGTCCTCGGCGGTCTGCTTCATCTTCGAGAGGATCATGGCGGAGATCTCGGCCGGGCTGTAGCGTTTGCCGCGCAGCTCGACCCAGGCGTCGCCGTTCTCGGCGGCGACGATGCGGTAGGAGCTGACCGAGATGCTCTTGCGCACTTCGTCGGAATCGAACTTGCGCCCGATGAGCCGCTTGACGGCGAAGACGGTGGCCTCGGGGTTGGTGATGGCCTGGCGCTTGGCGATTTGACCCACCAACCGCTCGCCCGCTTCGGTGAAGCCCACCATCGACGGTGTCGTGCGGCTTCCTTCCGAGTTCGGGATCACCACCGGCTCGCCGCCTTCCATGACGGCGACGCAGCTATTGGTGGTTCCGAGATCGATGCCGATCACCTTGGGCATGAAACGGGATCTCCCCTGCTGCGTTCTTCTACCTCAACAGAGTTGTGGCCGCGGGTCAAACACCGCTTGATCACATGACAACCGCGGCCGCTATTCGATTTCACTGCGCATTCAAGAGGGTACGCCGCTGCCGTCGCCGCCGTTTCCCGCCGCCGGTGTGGGCGCGGATGGGCGCGGTTTGGCCACCACCACCGCGGCCGGCCGAAGCAGCCGGTCGTTGAGCTTGTAGCCGCGCGCCATCTCGGACACGACGGTGCCGGGCGGCTCATCGCTCTCCTGCTGCATGAGCGCCTCGGCCACACCCGGGTCGAACGGCTTGCCCACCGCGGAAAAGCCCACCACCCCATACCTCGACAACGTGCTTTCGAACAGCTTCTGCACCAGGCGCACACCTTCGATGACCGATTGAAGGTCGTGCTGCTCGGCGTGGTCGAGGGCGCGCTCGAGGTTGTCCATCACGGGCAGGAGATCCTTGAGCAGCTTCTCCGAGCCGAACTTCTGCACGTCCTCCTTCTCTTTCAGCGCGCGCTTCTTGAAGTTGTCGAACTCGGCGGCCGAGCGGAGCAGGCGCTCGTGCGTGTCCTTCAAGCGCTCGCTGGTGTCGCGGGAGCGCTTGAACGACTCCTCTAGCTGCGCCTCGAGGATCTTCACTTTCGCCTGGAGCTTCTCGATGTCCTCCGGCGTGAGAGGCGCGGGGGGGCCCTCGGCCTCGTCCGGCGCGGCGCCGCTGCCGGCGGCAGCAGCGGGGGGCGCCTCGTTGGGAGTGTCGTCAGGCAAGGCTTCCTCCAAAGTGCGCGTAACATAACGCAGCCGGACGGCTCGCCAAGGGGTCCCCGGCCCCGAAAGCGCTCTCAGCTCTCTTCGCCGGCGTCCAGCGTCAGGCCGACGGTGCGGGCGGTCAGTTCCACCAACGGGACGACGCGAGCGTAATCCATGCGGGTGGGCCCGATGACGCCGAGGGCTCCCACGACTTCTCCCTTGAGCCGGTACGGCGCCGCCACGATGGCCAGGTCCGGCTCGACGATCCCGCTCTCGGCCCCGATGAAAATCTGCAGCTCCTGCGCCTCGAGCGTCCGATCGAGCACCGAGAGCAACCGCTCCTTCTCTCCCAGCGCCTTGAAGAGCGCGCGGATCTTCGCCACGTCCAGCGAGCTGTCTTCGAGGAGCGAAGCCTGCCCCTCGATGTGCACCGCCGGCTCCTCGGGCCTCACGGCCTGGGCGCCCAGGGCGAGGGCGCGGGCCTGCAGCGCGTCCAGCTCGCGCCGGTCGCGCTCGAGCTGGGCGCGCAGCTTGAGCTGTGCCTCCGCCAGCGTCAGGTCGGCGATCAGCTCGTTCAGGTAGTGCGCGCTTCGCTCCAGCTCCGCCGCGCTGGCCGTCTCTCCGGGGCGAAGCGTGATCAGCCGGTTGCGCACCGCGCCCGAGCGAGAGACGAGGAGAGCCAGCACCCGCCCCTCGCGAAGCTGGAGGAACTCGATCCGCTGCAACCTTTCCCACTGCGGCCGCGGCGCTGCCACCACGCCGGCGTGCTTGGTGAGAGCGTGGAGAACGCGCGAGGCGGCGGCCATCAGGCCGTC
>WNFD01004202.1_pt1 | contig 14462 bp, 13 predicted proteins | sample 5400491 | NCBI WGS metagenome assembly WNFD01 (sample SAMN13153343, study PRJNA577476) | soil metagenome | isolation source: 120 cm saprolite under Douglas fir tree site 2 hole 2 replicate 2 | place: USA:California | collected 2015-04-18
TCAGCGCCGAAGGCGCCCGCCGGGGAATAATATCGCATGCGGGGTAGAAGGCCTGAGCAACCAGAGCATAGGCCTTGTACGGCTCGTTACTGACGATCAGCGCCATCGCCGGCGGCGCCCGTTCGGCAGCCCACCCGTCTACGATGGCGGCCCCGGCGGCGGAGCGAACGAATGCCTCGGCGTACTTCCGGTTCTCGAGAAAGCTCACCTCCTCGGGGCCGGCGGTCTCAAGCGGGCTCACATCGAAGAAAAGCCGCTCACCATCCTCCGGGCGTAGCAGTCTGGCACCGCTCAGCTCGGCAAGCGCGCCGAGCGCAAAGGGCCCTGTCCGGCCGAAGAAACGCGGATCCGCCATCTGTCTTCCGGTGCGCCAGTACCGCGCGCTCTATTTCTTCTTGGGCTTGGGGTTGGCAGTGGCCGGGGCGCTGGCTCCGGCGGGTGGCGGAGCTGCGGCGCTGGCACTGGGAGGCGGGGTGGGGGAGACGAAGTTGACGGTAAGGGCGGGCATTTCCTCGTCGAGCTTTTGCAGGACTTCATCTGTCACGTCGAACCCCTGGTCGAATAATACAAGATCGGCTCTCTGAAAGACAAGATTTGCTTTTCTTTGTTTTGCAATATCTGCGATAATTTTCAACATTTGTTCTTGGATCTTCTGGAGCGCATCGCCATTTGACTTCTCAAGTGCTTGACGCTTTCCTTGAACATTTCGCTCTAGCTCATTGACTTTTTGCTGGAAATCACGTCCTTTCTGGTTCAACGCTTCCGGCGAGAGTGAAGCCTGTTGCCGCTGCAGTGCGTCGCGCTCGGCGCGGAGCCCCTCCTCCTGATGCGAAATCTCCTTGGTGTACTCGCCGCGCTTCTGTTCGATTTGGCTGCGGACCATCTTGGCCGCTTTCGAATTCTGTAGAAGTGCCTGATAATCAACGACCATCACCGTCAGGCTTTGCGCAGCCGGCGATGGCGCTGGCGCCGGAGGCGAGGGCGGCGCCTGCGCCAGAGCACCGCCGACAACACCGCATAGGAGCGGCAGCAACAGCGCCGACGCCCGAAAATACAACAGCAACATCAGAACCTCGTGCCGAAACTAACCCGAAAAATCTGGGTCTTGTCGAACCCTTCCTTCCGGATCGGAAGGGCGAGATCGAGGCGGACAGGACCGACCGGCGACTTCCACGACACACCCACGCCGGCGCTTGCACGAATCGCCGGCGATTGTTCGACCATCGGCTGGGACCCGGCCGCCGCCAATTGCGCAGGTGTCAGCACAATATTGGTCGGTTCGATGTGGTACAGCGTGCCGAAATCGGTGAAGACGCGCCCACTCAGCCCGAGTTCCTTGGGCAGGCCAAGCGGTACGCCCAACGTGAGCGACCCGAGATAATATTTTTGGCCGCCTAGAGCATCGCCGCTCACCGAATCGCGGGGTCCGATGCCAGCGCTTTGAAAGCCGCGAAGATTGTCGCCGCCGACAAAAAATCGATCCTGGATCAGCACCTGCTGGCCATTCCAGCCAGAGATGTAGCCTGCCTCTCCGGTGAGGCTCAACACCCAATCAGGCGCTACCGAATAATAGTAGCCGGCGCTGACCTTGTTGCGGACATAGTCTACCCCGAACCCGACTCCGGCAAAATCATTTCCAAGAGACGCGAAATAGCCGCCCGTTGGCTCGAGCCGGTTGTCCCGCCGATCGTACAGCAGAACTTGGCCAATCTCGGAAGTCAGGTGTTGGCCTGCCTCGAGCACAATAAACAATGAGGTGTTGGATCGAAGGTTTGTAATATCGTCAGATCGTGCTGTGTATTTAAACGTCTGACGCAAGTTATCGGTGATCTGGTAACCAGTACGCAGCGCCGCGCCATAGGAAAATTGCTGATAGGGGGGTGTCACCCCTGAGAAGAAGTTGGCCGTTGGGCTAGTTTTAATTTCGAAGATATCGATCCCGGCTGCGATGTTCTTGTCCAGGAAATATGGCTCTGTGTAGCTGAGATCGACCTGCTGAGAGCGCAATGAAACCACGGCACCCATACGCAAATCCTGGCCACGCCCAAGGAAATTCCGCTCGCGGATGTTGATATCGGCGAGCGGACCGTCGGTGGTCGAAAAGCCGATCCCCAAAGACAGTTCTCCGGTCGATTGTTCCTCGACTTCTGCGGTCACTATTGTCTTGTCCGGAGCTGAACCTTGGGAATTGGTCACCTCGGCTTTCTTGAAGAAGCCGAGGTTCTTGAGACGCGCTTGCGAGCGCTGCATCTTGGAGGTATTGAAGGCGTCGCCCTCCACCAGTTGGAACTCGCGGCGGACTACCTTGTCGAGGGTACGCACGTTCCCGACGATGTCGATCCGCTCGACGTAAACCTGCGGCCCCTCCTGGACATCAAAGGTGATGTCGACCGTGCGGTCTTCGCGGTTGCGCGTGACGTTCGGCTTGACCTCGACAAAGGCGTAGCCCCGGTTGCCGAGCGTGTCGGTCAATACCGAGATCGACTTTTCGACGGCCTCGGCATCATACCAATCGCCCGAATGGACGGTCAGCAGCGGCAGCACCGCTTCCGGCGGTAGATCCTTGAGCTTGATGTTGACGTCGATTTTGCCGAAGCGATAGCGCTCACCTTCGTCGAGCGTAAAGGTGAGGACGAAACCATCGCGATCCGGGGTCAGTTCGGCAACCGCCGACACCACCCGAAAATCCGCGTACCCTTCGGTCAGGTAGAACTTTCGCAACAACTCCCGGTCGTAAGTCAAGCGATCGGGATCATAGGTGTCGTCGGTCGACAGAAACCTATACCAACGGCTTTCCTTCGTCTGGAGAACCCCTCGCAGCTTGCCGTCGCCATACTTACGATTCCCGACAAAGTTAATACTGCGTACGCCGGTAAACTCGCCCTCGTTGATTTCGAACACGAGATCGACTCGGTTCTCTGAGAGTTGGATCACCTTTGGCTCGACGCTCGCTCCGAACCGCCCGTGCCGACGATAGAGATCGAGGATGCGCTTGACATCGTTCTGCACTCGCGTCCGGGTGTAGACAACGCGCGGACGCAGTTGAATCTCAGCGTTGAGGTCCTTGTCGTCGAGCTTACGGTTGCCCTCGAAAGCAATACGATTGATGATCGGATTCTCGACGACCTTGACGACCAAGGTATTGCCGACCCGGCTGAGATTGACGTCTGCAAACAGCCCGGTGGCGAACAGCGCCTTCAGCGACTTGTCGACGCGCTCATCGTCCCAGGCATCCCCGGGCTGGATCAGCAGATAGGAATGAACCGTCTCGGGCTCGATTCGCTGCACCCCCTCAATACGAATATCGCTGACCGTCCCGCCACCCATCTGGGCGAGAGAAGCACCGCGCGGCTCCGTCTGGGCACCCACCGGCGGCGAACAGAGAGCGGCAACAAGCGCCGTGCCGAGCACGAGCCACAGCGCAGACGTCCAACGGATACGCTGCAAACCACCCCCACCCCGGCTCGACATCCCTTTCCCGGGTCCGTGACGACGTCAGCTCACCAGACCTTTGACAAACTTGAAGAAGCCGTTCAGGCGGAGGTCGTTCCAGGTGGTGAACACCATCAATGTCAGCACCAGGGCCAAGCCGATGCGGAAGCCGAATTCCTGCGCCTTCTGGCCAAGCGGCTTGCCACGAATCGCCTCGGCGGCATAGAACAGCAGGTGTCCACCGTCAAGGACCGGGACCGGGAACAGATTGATCAACCCAAGACTAACCGATAGTAACGCCATAAACGTAAGTACCGGTGCGATCCCACCGCGGGCGACTTCGCCCGACATTTGCGCAATCCGCAAAGGACCGCCAAGTTCATCGGTAGTGCGCGTCCCCTTCACCATCTGCCACATCGCCTGGAGCGTCGAGGCGGATAGGTTCCAGGTCTCGCCGACTGCCTGGTAAAGCGCGGTCGCCGGATCGCGTTTGACGTATTCCATCCCGCTGCGGGCGATGCCGAGCAAGCCGATCTCATAGTGGTTGCCGAACCGGTCGGTCACCTCGGTGCGGGCCGGGGTGACTTGGAGCGTGAGCGTCGCACCGTCGCGTCTGACGGCGATCGCCATGGCCACACCGGGGTTCATGCGGACCGCCTGCTGGACATCCTCGAACCGCGCCACGGTCTGCCCATCAATACTGAGGATCACGTCGCCCGCCCGAATACCGGACTGCTCGGCCGCGCTCCCGGGCTGCACCTGGCCGACCTCGGCGGGCGTAAAGGGTTGCCCGAAGGTCATGAATAGAACGGCCAAGACTATAACGGCAAACGCAAAATTCGCCGCCGGCCCAGCGGCGACGATGGCCGCGCGCTGGCCGAGCCGCTTATAGTGAAACGAGACGTTCCGCTCGGTCTGGGCCAGCCCGGCGAGAGCCGGAATGGGCAAGCCCGAACTCGCGTCGCTGTCGCCGAACATCTTAACGTAGCCGCCAAGAGGGATCGTACTGAACTTCCACCGTGTCCCGGCGCTGTCCCACCAGCCGAATAGTTCCGGGCCGAACCCGATCGAGAAGACTTCGACCCGCACACCGTTCCAGCGCGCGATCGCATAGTGACCGAACTCGTGGACAAAGACGAGAACAGTCAAGACGATCAAGAACCAGAAGGTGGTCCAGAGAAAATTGTAGAGCCCGCCTTGTAGGAGCGTTTCCAGGATCATCATTGCTAACCCATTGCTGCGGCGTTGCGCCGCGAAGCGTGAACCCCCGAGAGCCGCGCGGCAACTTCTCGCGCCGTTGTGTCGAAATTGTAGACGTCGTCGAGCGATTCAAGCCTGCCGCCCGGCATCCTCTCAAGCGTGCGCTCTACCGTTTCGACGATATCGAGAAACCCGATGCGCCCCTCCAGGAAGGCATGGACCGCCGTCTCGTTCGCCGCGTTGAGGACAGTCGGACAACCGCCACCGCGAATCAGCGCCTCGCGGGCAACGCGCAGTGCGGGAAAGCGGTGTTCGTCGGGCGGCTCGAAGGTCAGACGGCCGACCGCTACCAGATCGAGCCGCTTGGTCGGGGTCTCGATGCGGTCAGGCCAGGCGAGTGCATAGGCGATCGGCGTCCGCATGTCGGGTGATCCGAGCTGCGCAAGCACCGAACCATCCCGATAGACCACCGCGCTGTGGACGATCGACTGGGGGTGCACGACGATCTCGATGCGCTCCAGCGGCAGCCGGAACATGTGATGCGCCTCGATCACTTCGAGCCCTTTGTTCATCATCGTGGCCGAATCGACCGAGATCTTGGCGCCCATGCTCCAGTTTGGATGCGCCACGGCTTCCTGCGGGGTGACATCGCGCATGTTTTCGAATGTGCGCTCGCGAAACGGTCCGCCGCTCGCCGTCAAGATGATCCGCTCGATCGTCTCGCTATGGGTATGATCGAAGCATTGCCAGACCGCATTATGCTCGCTGTCGACCGGCAGCAGGGTTGCTCCGCAGCGGCTCACTTCCTGCATGACCAGCGCGCCGGCGCAGACGAGTACCTCCTTGTTTGCCAGGGCGACGATAACCCCGCGCCGAATCGCGGCCAGCGTCGGGGCCAGCCCCGCCGCGCCGACAATTCCCGCCATCACCCAGTTGGCAGGGCGCTGCGCTGCCTCGACCAGCGCCTCAGCACCTGACGCGGTCTCGATGCCGCTCCCGGCGAGCGCCTCCTTCAGCTCCGCATAATGGACGGGATCGCCGATCACGGCGAAGCGCGCCCGCAAGGCGCGCGCTTGTTCGGCCAGACGTGCGGGGTTCCGATTCGCGGTGAGCGCCTCGACTACAAAGCCGTCCCGGTTGCGCAGCAGCAGGTCGACGGTATTTTGCCCGACCGATCCGGTGGAGCCGAGGATCGTGACGCGGCGCACCCCATCGTCGCGCGGGTTCATTGCCACGCCAGAATGCTTCGGCCGTCGATCAAGGTCAGCAGGGCGACTACGGGGACCACAGCGAGTAGACCATCGAGCCTGTCGAGAAGTCCGCCGTGACCGGGAATGAGGCCGCTTGTGTCCTTCACGCCGAACCTGCGCTTGGCCAGGGATTCGGCAAGATCGCCGAACTGCTCGATAACCGCAAGGCCCGCGCTGATCAGGATCACCGGTAGCGCCGGAGAAATCCCAAGACACGCCACGGTCGCCCATCCGGTCAACGCCGCGCAGACCGCGCCGCCGGCAAGTCCGGCCCAGGTCTTTCCCGGGCTCCAGCGGGGAGCCAAACGAGGGCCGCCAAGCGTTCTGCCGATCGCGTAAGCGCCGATATCGGTCGCCCAAACGACGGCGAGAACCCAGAGGAGAGTCACTCGACCGGTGGCCTCTTCCCGCGCCAGCCACAGCAGGCAGACGCACGGAAGCGCCACCCAAATCGCGCCGAGCGCAGTCCATCGCGGATCGAGATCGGGTCGCTTGCGCGCCGTCCAGAACACCAATACCGCTCCGACGAGGGCAAGTGCCATGGCAAGCCCGGTGGCAATCAGCGCCGCAGTCGCGACCACGGCGAGAACGACGCCGATAAGCACAACCCCGGTCCCGCCGAGGCGGCCCTGCCGACACAGCCGACCCCATTCCCAGGCCATTACTGCCGCAGCGAGCACGGTCAGCAGCGGTAGCCAGGGCGATCCAAACCAAATTGCGGCGATCGGCAGCGGCGCGAGCACCAACGCCGACCGGACGCGCAACTGCAAGGCGCTCCAGTCAGCGAGAACCAACCGACGCTCCGTACCGCCGTTCGCGGTCGCAGTATTCATCGATCGCCCGTTCGAGATCATCCCTGGAGAAGTCCGGCCACAGGGTTTTGGTAAAGACGAGCTCCGAATAGGCGCACTGCCAAAGGAGAAAATTGCTGATGCGCTGCTCGCCGCTGGTGCGGATCAACAGGTCCGGATCCGGAAGATCCGCGGTGAACAGATGACGGGCGAGGCAATCTTCGTCGACGTCTTCGGCGGCAAGCCTACCGCGCGCCGCCTCAGCCACAATCGCTTGCACCGCGGCGACGATTTCGGCACGCCCGCCATAGGACAACGCGATCGTGAGAGTGATTCGGGAATTGTCGCGCGTCAAGGTCTCCGCACGTTCGATCAAGCCCACGATGTCCGGCGCCAGACGCGCCAATTGCCCGATCACCTTCAAGCGAACGCCGTTGCGATGCAATTCCGCGATCTCGCCACGGAGATAATGGCGCAGCAATGCCATGAGGTCCTGAATTTCCGCAGAAGGCCGCTTCCAATTTTCCGACGAAAACCCGAAGAGCGTCATGTAGGGGATGCCCATCTCGCCCGCGGCGGTGACGGTGCGCCGAACCGCTTCTGCGCCGCGTCGATGGCCGGCAATGCGCGGCAGGCCCCGAGCCTTCGCCCAGCGGCCATTGCCATCCATGATGATCGCAATGTGCCGCGGCAGCGCCCGCGGCGTGGTGGCGGCGCTCATCGGATCCGCCATCAGACCTGCAGAATCTCCCTGTCCTTTTGCGCTAGCGCCTCGTCGATGCGCTTGATGTAGTCGTCGGTCAGATGCTGAACCTCCTGCTGCAGCTTGCGCTGCTGGTCCTGCGAGATATCCGCCTCCTTCTCCCGCCGCCTGAGCACTTCGATCCCGTCACGACGCACGTGTCGGACCGCCACGCGGGCCTCCTCGGCATATCTTGCCGACACCCGCGTCAGCTCGCGCCGCCGCTCCTCGTTGAGGTCGGGGATCGGCACGCGGATCACCTGACCCTCCGTCTGCGGATTGAGCCCGAGCCCCGATTCCCGGATTGCCTTGTCGACGGCCTTGACCATCGCACGATCCCATACCTGAACGGTAATCATCCGTGGCTCCGGCACACTGACATTGGCGACCTGGTTGATCGGCATGGTGCCGCCATAGGCGGCCACGGTGATCGGCTCGAGCAGCCCCGCCGACGCGCGGCCGGTGCGCAACCCGCCGAATTCCTTGCGCAGCACCTCGAGCGCGCCGTCCATGCGGCGCCGTAGATCGGTCAGCAATGAGTCTTCGGGCATCGTCTGTCTTTCCGTGTCGATGACTAATTTGGTTCGCCGATGATCGTGTACCGCCCGCGGCCGCGGAGAACTTCGGCAAACCCGCCGCTTTCGAAGATGGAAAACACGAGGATCGGGATGCGGTTCTCGCGCGCAAGCGAAATCGCCGAGGCATCCATCACCTGCAGGTCACGCGACAGGACATCGAGATAGCTCAGCCGCTCGAATCGCACGGCGCCGGGCACCTGGTTAGGGTCGGCATCGTAGACGCCATCGACCTTGGTCGCCTTCAGGAGTGCGTCGCAGCCCATCTCGGAAGCCCGGAGCGCGGCGGCGGTATCGGTCGTGAAGAACGGGTTGCCGGTGCCGGCCGCGAAGATCACGACGCGCTTTTTTTCGAGATGGCGCAGCGCGCGGCGGCGAATGTAGGGTTCGCAGATCGCCTGCATCGAGATCGCCGACTGGACTCGGGTTGTCACACCGCGCTGCTCGAGTTCGTTCTGCACGGCGAGGGAATTAATCACCGTCGCCAGCATGCCGATATAGTCGCCCGAGGCACGCTCCATCCCGACGGCACTGCCTGATACGCCGCGGAAGATGTTGCCGCCGCCGATGACCAGGCACAACTCGACGCCAAGCGCGTGTACGGATTCGATCTCGTCCGCGATGCGCGCGAGCATCCCGGGTTCGAGACCATAATCCCGCGCACCCATCAGCGCCTCGCCGGAGACCTTCAACAGAACGCGGCGGTACTTGAGACCGACTGACATGAGGCCTACGCTGATCCGCCCAGACGATCCCGTTTCGCGGTGGGACCAAGCATACACCAAAGCGGCCGTTTAGCAGCCTCCTTCGATGGCGTCAGGGTCGCCAGCGCGCGGAGTTCACGCCCGCCCTTTCTGATATCGCCCGAGGCTTAATCTGATATCGCCCGAGGCTTAAGAAGCCATTCAAGCGCGGTTGCGCCGCCTTTACCGCGATCGACCCGGCGCCGTCAGTTCTTGAGCTGAGCGGCCACCTCGGCTGCGAAGTCGGTGCGATGACGGTCGATTCCCTCGCCGAGGGCAAAGCGCGCAAACCCGGTGACCCGAATCGGCGTCCCGGCCGCCTTCGCGACCTCCTCGACCACAGTCGAGATCCGGGTCTGCTGATCGACGACAAAGATCTGCTCGAGCAAGACGACTTCTTCATAGAACTTGCGCAAGCGCCCATCGACCATCTTCTCGATGATCCCCTCGGGCTTCCCGCTCGCGCGCGCCTGCTCGCGCAAGACGCCGCGTTCTCGGTCGAGTGCCGATTGCGGTACCGAGGCGATGTCGAGATAAAGCGGGCTCGCCGCGGCGATATGCATCGCCAGTTGCTTGCCGAGCCCCGCCAACTGGTCGACGGGAGCGGGCGACGTCAGGACGACGATGACGCCGATCTTGCCGATCCCGGGACCGAGTGCGTTGTGGACGTAAGAAAAGACTGCACCTTCTCGGGTCGACAGCCGCTGCAGCCGGCGCAGCACCAGATTCTCGCCGATCGTCGAGATCAGGTGGGTCAGTTCAGCCTCGACCGAGCGGCCCGAATTCGGGAGAATAGCCTCCTTCAACGACTCGATCTCGCCGTCGCCATCGAGCGCGAGTTCGCTGACGTCCTTGACAAAACTCTGAAATTCCTGGTTGCGGGCCACAAAGTCGGTCTCAGAGTTGACTTCGACGACGACGCCGACCGGGCCGTGCGTCGCGACCCCGATCAACCCTTCGGCCGCGACCCGCCCAGCCTTGTTGGCGGCCGCTGCCAACCCCTTCTTCCGCAGCCAGTCGACGGCGGCCTCGATATCGCCGCCGCTGTCGCCGAGCGCCCGCTTGCAATCCATCATCCCCGCGCCCGTCTTGTCGCGCAGCTCCTTGACGAGCGCCGCGGTCACCTCCGCCATCTGCCGTTCCTTCCGTCTATGCGCTGCCGTCTATGCGCCGCCGGCTGCCGCCGCCTCTAGTTCACTCGGCAACGCGTTGTCGAGAATGCCTTCGGCTCCGTCCTCTCCCGCGGCCTGCTCGGCAAAGCCCATCCCAGGGATATCCGCTCCAGCGGTGTCCGCCCCGGGGATATCTGCTCCCGGAAGATCTGCCCGGGCGCCGATATCGACCCCGGACGCTGCGAGTTCGGCCTGCAATCCGTCGAGCACGGCACCTGACACCAGATCACAATAGAGCTGGATCGCCCGCATCGCATCGTCGTTCCCCGGGATCGGGTAGGCGATGCCGTCGGGCGACGAGTTCGAATCGAGGATCGCCACGACAGGGATGCGCAGCGTGTTTGCCTCGCTGACCGCGATCGCCTCCTTGTTGGTATCGATAACGAAGAGGATGTCGGGCAAGCCCCCCATCTCCTTGATGCCGCCGAGCGCCCGTTCGAGCTTGTCGCGGCCGCGGGTCAGCTCCAGCAATTCGCGCTTGGTTAGCCCGCTTTGGTCCTGGGCGATCCGCTCTTCGAGCTCGCGCAGCCGCCGGATAGAACCTGATATCGTCTTGAAGTTCGTGAGCATCCCGCCCAGCCAACGGTAGTTCACGTGGTATTGGCCGCAGCGTTTGGCGGCCTCGGCAACCGGCTCCTGCGCCTGGCGCTTGGTGCCGACCAGCAAAGCGCGGCCGCCGCCTGACACGACATCGCGGATCGCCTGCAGCCCCTGGTGCAGCATCGGTTCGGTTTGTTCGAGGTCGATGATGTGAATCCCGTTGCGGACGCCGAACAGGTAGGGCGCCATCTTGGGGTTCCATCGCCGGGTGTGATGCCCGAAATGAACGCCGGCTTCCAAAAGCTGGCGCATCGTGGTGGTCGGAATCGCCATCGTCGGTCCTTTTTCCGGTTGAGCCGCCGCAAGGAACACCAGGCATCCCGCGGGTGGGGGACGACCGGCACCGGAGCGGCCGTCGTATGGTGACGGCGACCGCGGCCCTGCGTGAGGTATAAGTGACGATTACTTACGGTGCCGTGGCCCTATTGGCAACCCCGGCGGAGCGCAGTCCGGACGGCGAGCTTGGGGTTATCACGCTTCTTGTTCACCTCGTTGACGAATGTCACCTCCTGCATGCGACCAGCCGAGGCGGGTTACCCATGAACCGATGGCTCTGCGACGCGATTGCGACAATGGCGCTGGCATTGGCTGCCGGTGCTGCTGGCGAGTTGCCGGTCGCGGCGCCATCTCGGCCGCAGGAGGGGTTTGGCCCGGGCGGCGTCCCCAGCACCGCGACCCAGCGCGCCCGCGGGAGGTCCGGAGAAGCCACCATGCCTGCCGCCGACGCGACCGGCGGCTGCGGAACGGTTCGCCTCGGGCAGACCGCGGTCGCGGCGCCGCGCAACACCCCGATCATCACCCTGCTAGCCAACGAAACGCCGTTGACTCTCCTCCTCGATACCGGCGCCGAGACGACGATCCTGACGCCCGCAGCCGCCCAGCGCGTCGGCGCGCAGAGCCCCCGCGTCGAGTTTCAGCGACAGATGCGCGGGGTTGCCGGCAGCTTGCAGACGAGCGAGGTGGAGTTGCGCAGCTTCACCGTTGGCGGGGTGGCGATACCTTGGCGAAGGGTTCGCATCGCCCCCATCCACGTGGCGAGCGTATTTTCCGGACCACTCGACGGCGTGCTTGGAGCCGACAGTCTGAGCAGCTTCGATCTCGATCTCGACTTGCCGAATAACCGGATCATTTTCTACCGCAAGCAGGTCTGCCCCGGCGCTGTGCCGGCCTGGACCGAGCCGTACGTTACGATCGCCGCGGGCCGATCCAGGAGCGACCGCTTGTTCTTTCCGGTGCAGCTCGACGGCCACAAGGTCGACGCGTTCGTCGACACCGGCGCGCAATCGACCGTGCTTTCCACCGGCGCAGCACTGGGCCTGGGGGTGACCACGGCATTACTGGCGCATGACCGCGCAGCCACCCTACGCGGCGCGGCGGGCGAGCAGGTGAATGGACGCGTCCATCAATTTGCGCGACTGAGCATCGGCGTAGAGGAGGTCCACAATCCCGAAATGATTGTGACCGACCTCAGGCTCAGCGATGCGGACCTCGTGCTGGGGATGGATTTCCTGAAGCCGCGGCGGATTTGGTTGTCCTACGGTTCACAGCAAATCTTCCTAATGCGCCACGCCTAGGCAGCTTGCCCCGCGAGGTCTGGTATGGCGGGATCGACGCGTGGCCTGCCGCCGTGTTACAATCGGCAACGATGGACATCGGTGGGTTGATCGGCGCGGTTGGGAGTATCCGTCGGAAGCTGCGGGCGGTGTCCGCGGTGATCGCCGATCCGGCCGCCACCGCGCATGAGAAGGCCAACGCCGAAGCCCTGAAGGGACGCCTCGAGCACCGGCTCAAGGAGGCCGGGGTCCCTGCCGGAGACTGGACGGACAGCGTCTTTCGGCTCGGCAGGTTGGCCGGGCAACTGAAGAATTCCTCCTCTCCCGCATCACCCAAGGGCGATTGGACCGACCACGCCCGCCGGCTGGGCAAGGCGCTGCGTCAAGGCTACAAGAGGTGGTCGTCGGAGTGACTGCCAGACGCTGAGGGTGCTCCGACGACGGGTTTGTCGAGGAGGCCGTCATGTCGCTGAGCCGAGAGTTCGCCGCATTCGTCGCCGATCTCAACTTTGACGACTTGCCGCGCGAGGTGGTGGACCGCGCCAAGGGCGTCACGCTGCAGGCGCTGACCTCGGCCCTCGTCGCCCATGACATGCCCGGCAGCAAGCAAGCGCTGGCGCTGATGCAGGAGGAGGAGGCCGGCGGGGGCGGCATCGCGACCGTGCTGTGCAACGGCAGCAAGCTGACCAAGGCTGGGGCCGCCTTTGTCAATACCGAAACGATCTTTGCCGGCGGCAAGTGGGACACCTTCCGCATGCTGACCCACCCGGGCACGGCGATCCTGCCTGCCGCCCTCGTAGCAGCGGAAACGACCGGCGTCTCCGGCAAGGCGTTCCTCGTCGCCGTCGCCGCGGGTTACGAGGTCATGGAACGCATGGCCGCCGAGTTCATCACGACGGTGATGTCGCGCGGCTTCCACGCCGGACCGGTGTTCGGCATCTTTGGCGCCGCGATCGCCGCCGCCAAGCTCGGGGGTCTCGACCAGAACCAAATCCACGGCGCCGTCGCCCAATGCGTCAACCTCGCGGCCGGCAATCTCGAAGGCGCCCGCAGCGGCGGGCGGTCATTGCGGGAGGGCGGTGCCGTGCGCAATGCTCTGCTCGCCGTGGCATTGGCCAAGCACGGGACACCCGGCGGCGAGACGACCTTGGAGGGCGAGGCCGGGTTCTACCACGCCTATGCCGGCAACAACCGCGGCGAATTGCGCTACAGCTTCACCGGCTCGAACCGCACCGACCTGGCCAAGATCACCGAAGGCCTCGGCCACGACTGGATCTTTCTCGAGACGCTCTACCGCATCTATTCGACTGCCGGCTACAACATCGCCCATGTCGACGTGACGGCAAAACTTTGCGCGGAGCACAACCTCGGCTACGACGACATCGACCGGATCGAAGCACTGGTCAACTGGTTCGAGACCGAGTACCCGAGCCCGGCCTTCCCCAGCCGCGGAATCGAAAGCCCGCCGCAGGTCGGCAGCACGCAATATTTCACCGCCTGGGGCGCCGTCGAGCGCGGCTATCCGCTGTTGCGCGGCGCCGGGCCCGGCCCCGGCGAGACCGACCCGCCCCAGGTGCTCGACCTGATGCACCGCGTGAGCCTGATCCCGACGATACGTCGCACCCTGTTCGGCCCGCGGATCACGGTCTTCACCAAGGACGGCCGCAGCTTCACTCGGGAAGGAACCGGCCGCGAGTTCATCTGGGATTTCGAGGAAGAAGTCCGGCGCATCCGCCCCGTCACTCCCGGCCTCGCCGTTAGCGAAGCGCAATTTGCCGAGCTGATCGACACCTGCCGCCACCTCGAAGGCATCGACCGCGCGGCCCAAAAGCTGATTGCGCTGACGATCCCGTCCTGACGGTCGCAGACGGGTGATGGAAACGGCGCTCGGGAGCGTCAGCGACGGGGCCGTCGCACAGCATTTGCGTCTCCGCAGAGCGCCTAAGCGGCAGGAGGGCGCTTTTCTCGAATGAATATCCGGGTTAGCGGAGAAAGCGATGCCGGGAGACTTCCATCGTCAACAGCCACCATGATCTGAAGGTAACTCTCCGTATTTTCCAATAGCTCCACTTCGACCTGCTAGGTCTTTGCATGGAATTCGACCGCGTAGGTTTGGAGATCGTGCAGCTTGGAAACCAACTCCATGCATGACATTGCCGACCACCGTCGTACTTCGGAGTCGAGAACCTTTCGCCATTCCTTTTTTCGAATCATCTCACGTCGCGGCTAATGGGTCAGCTGGCTGTTTGAAGATATTCCTCTTCAACCCAAATTTTGCGAGCGTAGCGGTCATCCGGTAGTATTCTGCGGTCCATACGCGATAAATTGAACATGAGAAGGATGATTTCCCGGGGGGATAGTCGATGGCTCGTCGATCATTTCTACCCGTGCACATTGTTCATGA
>WNFD01004204.1_pt1 | contig 14462 bp, 17 predicted proteins | sample 5400491 | NCBI WGS metagenome assembly WNFD01 (sample SAMN13153343, study PRJNA577476) | soil metagenome | isolation source: 120 cm saprolite under Douglas fir tree site 2 hole 2 replicate 2 | place: USA:California | collected 2015-04-18
TCGAATGTGCTCACGCTCTGTCGAAATTACCACGCGTTATGGCTGTGTTCAAGCTGAAGGGCTTGTCCAGGGCCGGTCTGTGAGTCACGTTCCCGGTTTTGATTTCCATTGCCTTTTCGTTTTCATTTGAAATAAATAAGCCACCTCAGGTGGTATAATTTACTTGAGGGAACTAAAATGTCCGAATTGTTTTCCGTACGGGAGGCAGCGGCGATCGCTGAAGTGTCGCCGGATGCGGTCCGCATGGCACTGGAAAAGAAATCGATCAAACCGTCTTCAAGACGGAAGACCGGGAAATCGGTTCGCTATGAGTTTTCGGTCGGCGACCTTTTGCTCCTGAAGTTGTTCACCGAGTTTCCCTTTCCTCTGGCGAAGAGCGACAAGACCGCCCTGAAGGACCTTCTGGTGCACGGAGCCACCGAACGGAAGAACTGGCGGGCAGAAGGAGCGGATCTGGTGCTCACTTCGGGCGGAATGCTGTTTATCGTCCAATACAAGACCATGCGCACTCAACTCGCTCACAACGTCGCCGCTTTTCACTGGGGGAAGAGGCGTATTATTTCCCTGCCCGAGGTGTTGAGCGGCGAGCCGGTCTTTCGAGGCACGCGCATTCCCCTGGAACAGGTGGCCGGTCTTTTCCGCAAGGGAGTCAGCCTTCAGGAAATCGCTGAGGATTTTCCGGCCCTCAGCGCGCGCGATCTGGCCTACGCGCGAGTTTATTCGCGCATGGGGGCCGCCCCTGGTCGTCCTGTAAAGTCGATTCAGTTGCGCAAAGTGGCCAGGTCCGCTTGAGCGTGCGGCTCCTGCTGGATGAACATATTTCACCGACCCTGGTTACCCGCCTGGCGCAACTCGGCGTTTATGCTCAGTCCGTGCCGCACGTTGGCCTGACCGGAAGAACCGATGCCGAGGTCTGGGCTTTCGCGCTGGAGCATGACTTTATCGTGGTGACCAGTAATGCAAGGGATTTCATCGAATTGCTCGATGTTGAGATACATCCTGGCCTTATCATCCTGCGCGAGAGTGGTCTGAGCCGAACCGAACAATGGGCGCGTCTTGAACCGGTAGTTCGCCATGTGCTTGAAAAGCCCGACCAGGATTATCTTGTGAACAAAGTTATCGAGATCGAAGGTGTGAAGAAATTTTCTGTCCGCGAGATTCCGTCAGATTAGTTTCCCGATTAGTTTCCCGATCGGCGCGTGATTAAAAGAACACCACCGATTAATAGCTGAGTGATCGTCTCAATCGAACCACTCAATCTCCCTGACATTGACCGCCGGTATCTGCGCCAGCATTTTGCGGTAGGCCTCATCGATCTCGGTCATTGGCGTTTTGCACTCGGGTCTGCACCTGACGTCCGATTCATAGATGTAACTCTCGCCGGACTTCCCCGGAAAATCGCAGATGCGGATGCGCACTCCCTCGAACGGACTGCATGCGAGATAGTCGCCATACCAGTGGCTGTCGCCTTGGCTCCATTTCCACCCTCCCATCTCGTTGAGGCGCCAGCGCAGGCTGTCGGTGGATGAGTATGCACAGTCAAAGGCGTAGGCTCCGGTCATGGCATCTCCTTATCCTGTGAACCAATATAACCGCCGACAGAAGCAAAACCATAAACCTCGAAACGCAGAGGAAGAAGAGGAAACGGAGGGGATTGGAAAGGAATCCTCCGCCGTCTCACCCGTATTTCCGAGGCGCACGAAAATCTCCGGTCATCGTTACAACGCTAAAAAACCTCCGTTTCCTCCGTTTCCTCCGCGTTTTCAGGTTTATGGTTTTGACTTTGCTTTTGCCTGAGGCTACCTTTTGTTATCTTGTCGAAGCACGTTGCCGCGAGGATTCCCGATGTCTGAAACCGATTCCGCCAAATCCCTGCTGCGCCGCGAGATGGGCTTCTGGGATGTCATGCTGTTCAACATCGCGGCCGTGCTGGGCCCGCGCTGGATCGCCGCCGCCGCCCACAACGGGACGTCATCCATCAGCCTCTGGGTGCTGGCCGCGACGCTGTTCTTTCTGCCCACGGCGCTGATCATCGTCGAGCTTTCCACCCGCTTTCCGTCGGAAGGCGGTCTCTACGTCTGGAGCAAGGAAGCCTTCGGCGATTTTCACGGTTTCGTCGCCGGCTGGGCCTACTGGATTTATACGTTCTTCTACTTCCCGGGGTTGCTTACCGCCAGCGTGGCCATGTCCGTTTATATCGGCGGGCCGAAGTACGCGTGGCTGGCCGCCAATCCGCGCTATCTGCTGTGGGCCTCGATGAGTCTGCTGGGTGTTGCGGTGCTGCTCAATATTATCGGCCTGAATATCGGCAAATGGCTGCAGAACGCCGGAGGCGTCGGCACCTACGTTCCCCTGCTGATGCTTCTGGGAATGGCCATCTATCTGGGCCTTCATCGCGGCAGCGCGACCCAATTCACGTGGAAGTCTTCGCTGCCCGACTGGAACTGGGATACCGTAAATTTCTGGTCTCAGATCGCCTTCGCGTTTACCGGCATGGAACTGGTGTGCGCGATGAGCGAAGAAGTACGGGACCCGCGCAAGACCTTCCCCCGCGCCATCTATAGCGCGGCGGGACTGATCGCCGTGATCTATATCGTCGCGACCGTGGCCCTGCTGGTCATTTTGCCCGCGGCAGGAGTGGACGCCCGCGCCGGAGTGTTTCAGGCGATTACCAGCGGTTCCGCCACCATGCGTATCGCATGGTTCGGCATGCTGGCCGCGCTTCTGGTCACCGCCGGCAATGCGGGAGGCGTGGGAGCCACCGTGGCCGGTGTCGCCCGAGTGCCTTTTGTGGCGGGCATCGACCGCTATTTGCCTTCGTTCTTTGGGGCTGTCCATCCGCGCTGGAAGACGCCTTACATTTCCATCTTGATCCAGGCGGGAATTTCGGCTGTGGTGCTGTATTTTTCTCAGAAGAATGCCACCATACTTGAGGCCTACCAGTTCCTGGTGGATATGGCGATCATTCTCTACTTCATTCCCTTCCTGTACATGTATGCCGCAGTCATCAAGTTGTCGAATCGTCCCGACCGTACGAGTAACGAGCATGCGGTCCTCGTTCCCGGCGGCAAGCCGGGGGTCTTGATTGCCGGAGTGCTGGGCTTTATCGCCACCCTGGGGTCGATGGCGCTGGCCATGGTCCCCCCGGGAGGCGTGAAGAGCAAGCCTGTTTTTGAGTTAAAGCTGATCTTCTGGACATCGGTATTTATCGGGGCAGGGTTACTCTTGTACTGGCGTGGTTCGCGGTCAAAGGCGCTGCAAGAACCTCCCCTTGCGCAGGCTGCGCAGCCCTCGGGGACGCCACCGCCGCCTCGTCCAACGGCCTAGCGTGCCCTCTGTCGGGGGTTCTGCAAGGGGCTCCGGGCGGTTGGTCCGGTTGTGCGAACCCTGCGTAAAACTTACACTGATAGCGGGGGTTAAAATCTTAATAGAAATCCAAATTTAAGGATTTCCCGGTAACTTTGGTACTTTAGGGAAATCCTGAATGCAATCATTCGGTACAACGAAGCAGCTAGTCCGCCGCATCAGATGAAGATAGCGGCCCCAAAGGGCAAATTGACACAAGTTAAAAAAGTCATCGCACCGGGACTGTCAGAGGCAGAGGCGATTGATAGGGCAAAGAACGGCGATGCCGAGGCTTTTGAAGCCCTGTACGGGCTCCATAAGCGGCGAGTTTATTCGCTGTGTTTGCGCATGGTGAGCAACACTTCGGAAGCTGAGGACCTTACACAGGAAGCGTTCTTGCAGCTGTACCGCAAGATCTCGACCTTTCGCGGAGAGTCGGCGTTTTCAACGTGGCTCCACCGTCTGTCGGTGAATGTAGTGCTCATGCATCTGCGCAAGAAGTCGCTGCCCGAGGTTTCGCTCGACGAAATGCTCGAGCCGGTGCAGGAAGACGCGCCGAAGAAAGACATCGGTTCGCCCGATACCACGCTGACCGGGTCCATTGACCGGGTCAATCTGGAACGGGCCATTGAAGACCTGCCACCGGGGTACAGAATCATTTTTGTTCTGCACGATATCGAGGGGTACGAACACAACGAAATCGCTGAAATGATGGGCTGTTCGATCGGGAACAGCAAGTCGCAGCTGCATAAGGCGCGCATGAAGCTGCGCGAGCATCTAAAGTTCAGCAGGGCCGAAAAGACTGCCGGTCGGTAGGGGCCGTCAGACACCGGTAGGGGCCGGTAGACAGAGGATGGGGAACGGACATGAATTGCGAGCAACTCCAGGAAATACTGCCTCATGTGATCGACGAGGGCGGCAACGCCGACGCGGACGCTCATCTGGCATCGTGCGCTTCGTGCGGCGAGCTGGCGCATGACCTGAAGCACATTGCCACTCAGGCCGGACTGCTTTTGCCGATGCACGACCCGAGTCCGCGCGTGTGGAACAATATCCAGCAGTCCCTGGTCAGCGAAGGGCTGATCCGGGGGGGGCGAACGCCAGGGTCAGCCGGTGTAACCGCATTCCCTCAGCGTGTTGCCCCGCCACACCGGGCCTGGACGCCGTTGGGCTCGTTCATCGCCGCAGCCGCGGTATTGCTGCTGGCGGTCGTGCTGTTTCGGTATACTCCCTCTGCCGCCGGCACACAGGCCGCCAACCAGGCTTCCGCCTCAGGCGATCAGCAGTTGATCAGCCGGATTTCCAAAGGCGATCCCGCAGTGGGCAAAGCCTATGAAGAAAGTCTGAAGCAGGTGAATTCCTATATTGCCGACGCGGAAAAAGCGGCCAAAGACAACAGCGGCGACGCTTTCGCCAGCGAGCAATTGATGGATGCCTATCAGCAAAAGGCCATGCTCTATGAAATGGCCGCCGCGCGTTCGACCGAATAAGCACACAGGGTTGCAGGGAGACACAAACAAAATGACGAAACTAAACTCAACCGCCGTAATTGGCGCGCTTGTAATCATGAGCGCGAGCATGGCCGTGGCCGGCAATGTAAAGCAGTCCAGGCTCAATCTGAACCCGGGCGCCGTGCTCACCATTGTCAACGGCGGAGGATCGGTTTCTCTGCACGCCGGCACGGAGCAGCAGGTCGTGATCAATGCCACCACATATTCCGACAAGGTTGAGGTGGATACGCGCGTGACGGCCGACCGCACGCGCGGCGAAGTGATCACCCACGCGCTCTCCCAGCAGAGGCCGAGCGCCGAAGACGCGAAAGTCGACTACGACATCGCGGTGCCCTCGGGAATCTCTGTGATCGTCAACACTTCCACCGCTCCCATTACCGTCGAGGGCGTCAGCGGGGACATTACCGTTTCATCCGACACCGGTCAGATCGTGGCGCGTCGCGCCAGCAAATCGCATTTGCACGTGCGCAGCATTAACGCCTCGGTCGAGATCGCCGATGTGAACGGCACTCATGTTGAGGTCACAACCGCCGGCGGTCCTGTTCGCCTGACGCGCGTCTCCGGCCCCTCGGTGGAAGTCAGCACCACCACCGGCAAAATCACCTATATCGGCGACTGCGCCGGCGGCGGAAAATACAAGCTCTCCACTCATAACGCGCCCATCGATGTTTTTCTTCCCGAAACCGCGTCGGTTGACATGGAGGCGCGCTCCTCCGAAGGCTCGGTGGATTCCGACTTCCCGTTCACCAAGAAAGACCATGAGTCCTATCCTCCCACGGGGGCAAATCAGGGACGTGCCTTTTCAGGCACCTCCAATTCCGGTTTATCTTCCGTCGATCTGCGCTCCTACAGTGGTAGAATCCGCGTAAAGAAGCAATAAATTTGGCGCGAGCCGCCGTGGTTTTGACGGCATGACCGCCTGCCCTTCACCGATGACGGGTCCATCGACAACCCGGCGTGTCTTTCTGGTCGGGTTCATGGGCGCGGGCAAGACCAGTGTCGGCCAGGAACTCGCCCGGCGCCTGGGATGGCGTTTCCACGATCTGGACGCTGTGATTGAAGCCCGCGAGCGGTCGACCGTGGATGCGATTTTTGCGGCTTCCGGCGAAGCCGGTTTCCGCCAGGTCGAAAACGCGGCGTTGCTTGAACTGCTGGAGCGCGATCTCACTCACGACAACGCCATCGTGGCCCTCGGCGGAGGGACTTTTGTAGAGCCCGCCAACCGCGAAGCGCTGCGGCGGCACGGAGCCATCACCGTGCTGCTCGACGCTCCGCTGGAAGAGCTGGAACGCCGCTGCCGGAATGCCGGAAATGTGCGGCCGCTGACGCGGGAGAAGAGCGGGTTTGAGCGGTTATTCGCCGACCGGCGCGACGCCTATCTGCTTGCGCAGTTTCGGGTGGAGACGGCGGGCAGAGATATCGCGCAGGTGGCGCAGGAAGTCGAAAATATTCTTAAGATCGACGCGGAACGGAAAGCCTGAAGAACGGCCGGGGGACAAAAGCATTGAAAAACGGACTTATCATCATCGCATTATTGATTATGGCGGCGGGCGCCGGGGCGCAGGATAAAGACAAAGGAAACCGGAAGTCCTCAGCCAATAAGGTCGCGGATTCCGGGTCATTCGGGATTTTCATTCAGGGCAAACGCGTGGGTACAGAGACCTTTCGCATCGAAGAAGGCGCGGACGTAAGCGCGGCCACCTCCTCGGTCAAAGTGGATGACGGCACAAACAAAGCGGAACAAACTTCGGAAATGCGCCTGGACCATTCCGGCAACCTGAAATATTATCGCTGGCGCTCAACCGTGCCGACCAAAGAGGAAACCGTGGTCGAGCCCAACGAAGATCTTCTGGTGGAGCACATCATCCCGGCCGATTTGAAAAAAATGGATCTGCCGCACATTCTGCCTCTTTCCACATCGATTCTCGATGACAACTTCTTCTCGCATCGGGAAATTCTGGCCTGGCGCTTTATTGCCACCAACTGTCCGCCCGATAAGGACGGCCGCCGCTCCTGCACCCCCGGAGACTTCAGCATTCTCGTCCCCCGACAGCATCTCGCCGGCAATGCCAGAATCGAACTCGTCGGCAGAAACGCCATCAAAGTGAAGGGCGTTGAAAAAGAAATGGACGAACTCAAGGTCGATACCGGCGGGGCCCTGTGGCTTATCTGGATCGGCGAGGACCTGAAGGTCATGAAGATTTCGATTCCATCGAACGGGGTTGAAGTGATTCGGGACTAAAAATCAAAACCTTAAACCTTGAAACGCAGAGGAAGCGGAGGAAGCAGAGGTTTTTGGGGTTGTAAAAGCCGGCCGAACATTTTCGTGCGCCTGAGAAATGACTGTTGGTCCCGCGACAGGCCACCCTTAAAATCCTCTGCTTCCTCCGCTTCCTCTGCGTTTCAAAGGTTTTGGTCTTTCCCGATTTGAAAACTCCCCGTTAGTTCATACCCCCTCCCAACCCTTCCGAAACCATCTGAAATCCGCGTCTGCCGCGTAAAATATTGGTTCGGCGCATTCTATGAACCTGGGAAAGAATTACCGCTCCGACATTCTGTTCTTCTTCGGCGTATTGGCAGCCGTGTGGGCCATTTACACCGCGCGGGATGTTCTGCTGTTGATCTACGTGAGCGCGCTTTTTGCCGTCGTCATCTCCCCGGTCATCGGCATCGTGCAGAAGTTCCATATCAATGGATGGCGTCCGGGGCGCGGCTTCGCGCTGATCGTACTCATGGGCGGGCTGGCCATCTCACTGACCGCCTTCTTTGTCATCGCCCTGCCGCCGATTTACGAACATGCGAAAGAGTTTGCCGTTTCCTGGCCGAAACAGGTCGCTTCGCTGACCCGTTATCTGCCGTTCGGCCGCGTCATGAATGCGGCGGAAGTCGAGCAATATGGCGCGCAGATCGTCGGCGACGCCCATCTGGTCTTTCGCAACGTGGCCGGCGGTATTTTCGGAGTGTTCACAGCAATCATTCTGACCGCTTATTTTGTGATCGACGGTGAGCGGGCGTTTCATTGGGCGGTGTCCCTGTTCCCCATTCACCATCAGGCGCGTCTCAGCAGCACGCTGCTGCGGGCGGAGCGGCGCATGCGGAACTGGCTTCTGGCACAGGCGCTGCTCATGGCCTGCCTCGGTGTCAGCAGCCTGGTGGTGTATTACGCCCTCGGCCTGAAGTATTTCTACATTCTTGCCATGTATGCGTGCCTGGCCAACATCGTGCCCATCGTGGGCCCGCTGAGTTCCGTGGTCCTCGCGAGCACGGTGGCCGCCATGGATTCGCCCAACAAGCTGCTGGGGGTGGTAATCTTCTATGCCGTTTACCAACAGTTGGAAAGCGCGGTCCTCACGCCGCGCATTATGAAATCCACGCTCGACCTCTCACCGCTGGCCGTCATCATCGCACTGGTTCTGGGCGGAGCCCTGGCCGGCATCCTCGGTGCCCTCGTGGCCGTCCCCACAGCCGCACTGGTCGCGGTCTTCGCCGAAGAATATCTGGTGCAGCGCCGCGGCACAGCAATGGCGGCTGATTAACTCGTCAGCGTCGAAATACTCAGTAGCACTCAGCAATCAGCGCTCAGCATTCAGTCATGAAACCTTTACGTGGAGTCGGGAGGCGCATTTTCTTTCCTTTGCGTCCTTAGCGACCTTTGCGGTGAATGCTTTTTTCGATGTTACATAAATGTTTCATGGCTGAATGCTGAGTGCCGATTGCTGAGTGCTTCCGAATGCTAAAATGAACCTTCAAAAAACATGAGCGAAAAAATTCCAGTAGGCATTCTCGGGGCGACCGGCACGGTGGGTCAGCGTTTTATTCAGCTGCTCGAAGGGCACCCATGGTTTGAGGTGGCGTGGCTGGCGGCTTCTGACCGCTCGGCCGGCAAGACCTATGCCAATGCCATGAAGTGGCGACTGAGTTCGCCTCTGCCCGCCAGGATCGCGGACATGGTGGTGTCGCCCGCGACGCCCGACGGCTCGCCCCGGCTGATTTTTGCCGCTCTCGATTCGGCGGCGGCCGCCGAACTCGAACCCCGGTTCGCCGAAGCCGGACGCGGCGTGGTTTCCAATTCGAGCGCCTTTCGCATGCAGGCCGATGTTCCTCTGGTAATACCCGAAGTCAACGGCGAGCATCTGAAAGTCCTGCAGACCCAGGAATGGTTCAGGAATAAACGCGGGTTCATGGTGACCAATCCCAACTGCTCGGCCATCGGGCTGGTCATGGCTCTGGCGCCGCTGCATCGTAAGTTTGGCGTCGAGAAGGTCTTTGTCACCACCATGCAGGCCATCAGCGGCGCGGGATACCCCGGCGTGGCCTCGCTCGATATTCTGGGCAACGTGATTCCTTATATCGGCAGTGAAGAAGAAAAGATGGAGGCCGAGACCCGCAAGCTTCTGGGCGGGGTCAACGGCGAGGGGTTCATACCGGCGGAAATCGTCATCAGCGCGCACTGCAACCGCGTGCCCGTCGAAGACGGGCATACGGAGTCCGTCTCGGTGAAGCTGCGCACGCCCGCGAGGCCGGAAGAGATCATCGCCGCCTGGAACGAATTCAGCGGTCTGCCCCAGAAACTCAAACTGCCCAACGCTCCCGAGCAGCCGGTGGTTTACGATCCCGCCCCTGATCGTCCGCAGCCGCGTCTTGATATTCATCGCGGCGCGGGCATGACCGCCGTGGTGGGCCGCCTGCGCCCCTGCCCGCTGCTGGACTGGAAATTCACAGTGCTTTCTCATAACACCATTCGCGGCGCGGCGGGAGCCGCCCTGCTCAACGGTGAACTGCTGAAAGCCCAGGGATACGTCCATTGATCTGCATGAAGTTGAGCCGTTTTGCAGGCGTGAGTCCGCTGCGGCGGGCGGGAGCCTGCAGGCGAAATCCCGAGCAGGCGAGGGATCTGTGCATCGGGGTGCTCGCATGATCTGCATGAAATTTGGCGGCACCTCGGTGCAGGATGCCCAGGCCATCGACCGCATCGCCGCCATCGTTCGCGAGCGGCTGCCGGAAAATCCCGTGGTGGTGGTCAGCGCGCTGGCCAAAATCACCGATCAGCTTCTGGCGATGGCCGCGTCCGCCGGGGCGGGAGATCGCGACAAGGCACTGGAACTCTCGCGCGCCGCCCGCGAACGCCATTACTCCACTGCCTCGGAGTTACTGGGGACCTCGGGGTTCGCGCAGATTCATCCGGAACTGGAAGCCGACTTCAACGCCCTCGACGATCTTCTGCGCGGCATCGTTGCCGTGGGCGAACTCACGTTGCGCACCACCGACAACGTTGCCGGATTCGGCGAGCGGATTTCCGGCAGGATGGTGGCGGCGGCCTTCTCTCTTCGGGGCATCAACGCAACCTCCGTGGATTCCCGCAAGTGTCTGGTAACCGACGCGAACTTCGGCCGCGCCATTCCGCAGTTTGAAGAAACCACCGCCCGCCTGGCGGAAATCGTGAGGCCGCTGCTGGCGCGGGGACGCGTTCCGATCATGGGCGGATTTATCGGCTCTACCCGCGAAGGTATTCCCACCACGCTGGGCAGAGGAGGATCGGATTTCACCGCCGCCATCGTGGGCGCGGGCCTCGATGCAACCCGCATTGAAATCTGGACCGATGTCGATGGTATGATGACCACCGATCCCACCCTGTGCCCGGACGCGAAACGCATCAAGACCATCAGCTTTGAGGAAGCCGCCGAACTGGCTTACTTTGGGGCCAAAGTGCTGCATCCCGCGACGCTGCTGCCCGCGATTCAGAAGAATATCCCGGTGCTGGTGCTGAATTCGCGCAACGCAAAAAATGAAGGTACGCGCATCACCGCCACCGCCCCGCGCAGCAAAAACATCTTCAAGGCCATCGCCGCCAAAAAACGCATCACGGTCGTGGACGTGGTGGCCACGCGCATGCTGATGGCCCACGGCTTTCTCAAGAGCATCTTCGACGTCTTCGCCCGCCATCGCTGCCCGGTGGATATGGTCTCGACCTCGGAAGTCAGCGTATCGGTAACGGTCGATTCCAACGAATCGATCGCCGCCATCGCGGCCGATCTGGAAAAACTCGCCGACGTGAAGTACGAAGGCCGAAAGGCGATCGTTTGTCTGGTCGGAGAAAACATCCGCAACACCCCCGGTATCGCGGCCCGTGTGTTTGGCGCGATCCCCGACGTGACCATCCAGATGATTTCGCAGGGCGCCTCTGAGATCAATATCAGTTTTGTGATTGACGAAGCCGACGTGCCGCAGGTAGTCTCGCGTTTGCATCGCACTTTCTTCTCTGAGGTCGATCCCGAGGTGTTTGCTTGAAATTTCTCGTGCTCGGACGCGGTAAGACCGGCGCCCTGACGGCTGAAGTGGCCAAAGAACGCGGTCACGATGTGACTTCATTCGGCAGCCAGGAAAACCAGGATGGGCGCGGCCTGACGCTCGAACTGCTCAGGTCGGTCGACGTGGTCATCGATTTCACCACGCCCCACGCCGTGATCGGCAACATCATCCATTGCGTCGATGCCGGAGTCCCGATTGTCGTCGGCACCACCGGTTGGGGCCAGCATCTCCAAAAAGTCCGCGAGCTGGTGAAAGAACGGAATTCCGCGCTGCTCTACGGACCGAACTTTTCCATCGGGGTCAATCTTTTCTTCAGAGCGGTCCAGGCGGCCGCGCCCGCCCTCAAAAAAGGCTACCGCTCCAACATCGTCGAAAAACATCACGAGCAAAAAAAGGACAAGCCTTCGGGCACAGCCATCACCCTGCAGAAGCTGCTGGAAGCCGACTCCGGCCAGAAGGTGGAAGTGACTTCCATCCGCGAAGGCGACACCGTCGGCATGCATCTGGTGGTGCTGGATTCACCCCATGACACGATCCTGATGACCCATGACGCCAAGACCCGCATGGGCTTCGCCGAAGGCGCGGTGCGCGCCGCAGAATGGCTCAAGGGGCGAACTGGGTTTTATGAGTTCCCGGATATCGTGGACCAGATATAAGAACGACCAGGACCTTACCACTGATGAACACTGATAAAAGCACTGATTTAGACGGATTCATCCCTGTAAAATCAGTGCTTTTATCAGTGTTTATCAGTGGTAAGGTTTTTGGTCAGGAGTTGCATCAGGCAACGCTTTTCGAATACCGTAAATTGATATGACCGGGATGTTTTCGCTCTTTCGGGCTCTGATTTCCGGCTGTCTGATTCTGCTGACGTCAGGCCCGTCTCTCGCCGCAGCCCAGTCACTTTCCGTGTCGTCCGCAGGCGGGGATTCCAGCCGTTACAAACTGGAAGGAACCGTCGTCAACCCGGTCACCGGCATGCCGCTCTCGCGGGCGCTGGTGGAGATCATGGGCAGCGGGCACATGACGATGACCGGCCCCGACGGACGATTTGAGTTCGGCGATCTGCCTCCGGGCCAGGTGGTGGTCCTGGCGCGCAAACCGGGGTACTACGGGGCAAGGAACGAAACGCGGCGTTACGGCAGCTATATCACTGTGGAACTCGGTCCGCAGTCGACGCCCATGACGATCAAACTGCTTCCGGAAAGCGTGATCGCGGGCCACGTGGAAAACTCCGAAGGCGAACCCGTGGAAGGCGCTCTGGTGCGCGTGCTCACTCCTCTGATGAAGTCGGGGCGCAGGCAGTGGATACCTCTCTCCCAGGCGGTGACCGATGAGGATGGAAACTTCCGCGTCGCCAGTCTGTTTACCAGCAGATTTCAGGTTGAGGTCCAGGCCAACCGCGCGCGCAATCTGAGCAAGGAAGGGTATCCGGCGGTGATCTATTACCCTGGCGTGCCCGATCTGGCCGCAGCGCAGCCGCTGGAAGTGGGCCACGGCCGGCAACTCGACCTGCAATTCCTGATCAAACGGGAACCGGTCTTCAAGATCTCAGGCACCATCGCCGGCGCGGAGGGCGATGACATGAATGTGCGGCTCAGGACCCGTTCGGGCGAGGATGTGGTACTGGCCCGCTCCGTCAGCCGGCCCGGAACGTTTGAAATCAGCTCGGTGCCCGCCGGCGCTTATGTGGTGGAAGGCCGCACGCGACGCAACAAGGGCGTCAATCTGTATGGGGAACTGCCGGTGAACGTGACCGGAAATACGAGCGGCCTGCGGTTGACCGTGGGACCGGTGCTGCCGGTACCGATTACCGCCAGGGCCGAATCGGCGACCCCGTCGCCGGAATCGGCGACGGATGCGGCCACCGTTGAGCGCTCGTTGCGGGTGCAGTTTCGTTCTCTGGATTCGGCGTTCCGGGACAATCAATCGTCCTTCGAGATGCGTGACAACAGCCCGGTGCTGGAAGCGCGCGATCTGCTACCCGGATCGTATGCGGTGGAAGTCAACGCGTGGGGCCGCTGGTACGCGCAGTCGGCCCGAAGCGGAAGCGTGAATCTTCTGCGCGAGCCGTTAGTCGTTCCCGGCAACGGACACGTGCCACCCATTGACCTTCTGCTGCGCGATGACGGCGCGACCGTGTCCGGTACGGTGAAGGCCCCAAGTCCCGAAGCCGCCACCGTGCTGATTGTGCCGGATTTTGCGCCCATGCAGACACCGCTGACCCTCAATCCCGACCATGCGGGACATTTCAGCGCCGTCAACCTCGCGCCGGGCAGCTATAAGATCTACGCTTTCGATTCCGTGGAGCAACTTGAATATGCGAACCCGCTGGTGCTGCGGGAATACGATGCGCGTTCGGCGCGCGTAAACTTGTCGGCTGCGGGCGCGGCCGATGTAAGCCTCGATCTGATTCAACTGGGAGAGTAAGTAAATGCAAGCGGCGATGCAATGGACCGTGATTCTTGCGATTGGGCTGGCGATGGCGGCCGCTCAGGCGCCGGAGAAGACCTCCGCCGCGGCCTCCTCGATATCGGAACCAGGCTTTAAGATCGGCGGCAGGGTGGTGGACGTCCAGAACGGCTCCCCCGTAGCGCATGCGCAGGTCAGCGTGGCGCCGGTTACCGCCCGCGAAGATCTGCGGACGACGGACAGCGACGACAACGGAGCTTTTCTTTTTACCGGACTTCCCGCTGGCAAGTATGCCCTGAACGTCCAGCGGCGAGGATATGTTGCCCAGGCGTATCTGCAGCATGACGTGCATTCGACCTCAATTGCCGTCGGGCCCGGCCTGGAGTCGGAGAACATCGTTTTCCCGCTGGGGCGCGAGGCCGCGATTACCGGACACGTGACCGACGATTTCGGCGAAGCGGTGCGCGATGCGCGCGTGATGCTGTTCCAGGCGGGGCTGCAGGCCGGTCAGCGCGCGGTTTTCAGCAGGGGCGCGGCTGTTACCAACGATCTCGGCACGTATCACTTTGGCCATCTTCCGCCGGGGCAGTACTACGTCGCGGTCATGACTTCGCCCTGGTATGCGCGCAACGTTCCCGGCGAGATCGGCTTTATATCCTCTCCGCCGGTGACGGCGGATAATTCCGTCAGGTTCAGCCCTCCGCAGCAGGAGAAGAACCCCGCGTTGGATGTGGCTTTTCCCGTGACTTTTTACCCTTCGGCGACCGGGTCCGGTGACGCCACACGAATTTCGCCGGCCCCGGGCGAGCGCTTTGTCGCCGATATTTCACTGCGGGCGGTGGCCTCTCTGCATCTTCGAGTGCCCGTCAACGCCGGCGGCCACGA
>WNFD01004208.1_pt1 | contig 14458 bp, 14 predicted proteins | sample 5400491 | NCBI WGS metagenome assembly WNFD01 (sample SAMN13153343, study PRJNA577476) | soil metagenome | isolation source: 120 cm saprolite under Douglas fir tree site 2 hole 2 replicate 2 | place: USA:California | collected 2015-04-18
CGGTATTTCGGTCAGTCGCGTCGGAGGCAACGCGCAGATCAAGGCGATGCGGCAGGTGGCTGGTTCGCTGCGGCTCGATATGGCGCAGTATCGCGAGCTCGCGGCCTTCGCACAGTTTGGCTCCGATCAGCTCGACAAGGTGACGCAGGGCCAGCTCGCGCGCGGACAGCGGCTCACGGAAGTCCTGAAGCAGGACCAATACGTGCCGCTGGCGTCGGAGAAGCAGGTGTTGATACTTTACGTGGCGACGAGTGGCTCGTTGGACGCGGTGCCGGTTCCGGAAGTTCGCCGCTTTGAGCGCGAGTTCCTGCAGTTCGTCGAAACCAATTACCCGTCGATTCTGAAGAATATTGCCGCGAAAAAAGCTCTCGACGACGGCATCAAGGCGGAGGTCAAGACCGCCGTCGAGGCCTTCAAGGAACGTTTCACGGCTGCAGTTGCCGCGGTTGTGAACTGAAGATTGGCACTTAGCGGCTGACGATGGCCACACTTCTCGATTTCCGGCGCCGCATCCGCTCGGTGAAGAACACCCAGCAGATTACCCGCGCGATGAAATTCGTCGCCGCGGCCCGTCTGCGCCGCGCCCAGGAAGCCGCGATCGCGGCACGCCCGTATGCCAAAGAACTTGCGCGGATGCTCCGGTCGATCATGTCGCGCATCGCCGAGCCGAAACACCCGTTGCTGGCAAAGCGGTCGGAGGAGCGAATCCTCGCACTCGTACTGACGGGAGAGCGTGGCCTGGCGGGCGCCTTCAATGCCAATATTCTGCGCAAAGCGCAGGATTTTTTCCGCGCCAACAAGGGGAAGAAAATCTCGACGATCCCTATCGGCAAGAAGGGCCGCGATTCACTGAAGAAGGCGGGGTTTACCCTTATTGCGGAATATGTGAACGTTCTTGCTCGGGTCGATTTTGGGACGGCGCGGGAGATTGCCTCGCTGGTCACAGATCTTTATGCGAAGGAAGAGATTGATTCGGTCTACATCGTCTTCAGCGAATTCAAGACAGTGATGACGCCGAATCTGGTGGTTACAAAGCTTCTGCCGGTCGAAGCCGTTCAAGGGGACGAAGAATCCGCCGCCGAGAGCGCGGGTTCGCAGGTGGATTACATCTACGAACAGCCTGCGGACCAGCTCCTCGGCAAGTTGCTGCCGCGCTATGTGGAAACGCAGATTCTCCGCGCGATGCTGGAGTCTTCCGCCGCCGAGCACGCCGCGCGCATGACCGCGATGGAATCGGCGACGAAAAACGCCGGCGATGTCATTGAAGCCCTGACACTGCACATGAACAAAGTTCGGCAGGCGGCGATTACCAAAGAAATTATCGAGATTGTCAGCGGCGCCTCTTACGGCGCTTAGGAGAAAGCAGCATGGCAGAGAAATACGCGGGCGTTGGACATGTTGTTCAAGTCATCGGACCTGTGATGGACATTCAGTTCGAGGCGGGCCACCTCCCGGCGATATATAACGCCATTCACATCACCAGCGAAGGCTACTCGATACCGGAACCGCTGGACGTGACGGCGGAAGTGCAGCAGCATCTCGGCGAAGGACGCGTTCGCGCCATCGCGATGGAGCCTGTCGAGGGCATGGTGCGCGGCATGAAGGCCTACGATCTCGGAAAAGGGATTGAAGTTCCGGTGGGCCGGGCAACCCTGGGCCGCGTGATGAATGTTCTTGGGAAACCCGTCGACCAGCTCGGCCCCATCGTTAGCGATATTCACTACCCGATTCATCGCCCGGCACCGTCGCTCGAAGATCAATCCACCACGCTTGAAATGTTTGAAACTGGAATCAAGGTCGTCGATCTGATCGAACCGTACCTGAAGGGCGGCAAGATTGGTCTGTTCGGGGGCGCGGGCGTCGGCAAGACCGTTCTCATCATGGAGCTCATTCACAACGTCGCGATGAAGCACGGCGGCGTCTCCGTGTTCGCGGGCGTGGGCGAGCGCACGCGCGAAGGCAACGACCTGTGGCTGGAAATGTCCGAGGGCGGTGTTATCGTGCCCGGGAATACAGAAAAATCGCGCGCGGCGCTCATTTACGGCCAGATGACGGAACCGCCTGGCTCGCGTCTCCGCGTGGGGCTCACGGGCCTCACGGTTGCCGAATATTTCCGAGACCAGGAACACCTCGACGTACTCCTTTTCATAGATAACATTTTCCGATTCGTTCAGGCGGGCTCGGAAGTTTCCGCGCTTCTTGGCCGCATGCCTTCCGCCGTCGGCTACCAGCCGAACCTGAACACGGAAATCGGTGAATTGCAGGAGCGCATCACGTCTACGAAAAGCGGATCGATTACTTCGGTGCAAGCCATTTACGTTCCCGCCGACGACTACACGGACCCCGCTCCAGCCGCAACGTTTGCGCACCTCGACGCGACAACCAACCTTAGCCGTCAGATCGTCGAGCGCGGCATTTATCCGGCCGTGGATCCGCTGGCGAGCTCTTCGCGTATTCTCGATCCGCGCATCGTCGGTGCGGAACACTATGCCGTCGCCCGAGGCGTGAAATCGATTTTGCAGCGCTACAAGGATCTCCAGGACATCATCGCTATCCTTGGCATTGAAGAACTTTCCGACGAGGACAAGCGCACCGTGGCGCGCGCCCGCAAGATTGAAAAATTCCTCTCGCAGCCCATGTTCGTGGCGGCGCAGTTCACGGGTCTCGAAGGCAAGTACGTCAAGATCGAAGACACCGTGCGCAGCTTCAAGGAAATCGTGGAAGGCAAGTACGACGACGTTCCGGAACAGGCGTTTTACATGGTCGGCACGATGGATGAAGCACTCGAAAAGGCTGAAAAAATGAAGGCGAGCGCTTAACGAAAATGATGCCCGAGGCCATCCAGCTGGTGATCGTTACGCCGGAGAAGCAATTGCTCCGCGACAAGGTCGTCGACGTGCAGATGCCCGGCGAGAACGGCTATCTGGGCATTTTGCCTGGGCACGCGCCGTTGATGACGGAGCTGGGAATCGGCGAGCTCAGCTATCACGATGGTGGTGGTAAGGAACCGAGGCATATTGCGATCGTTCGTGGATTTGCCGAGGTCCTTCCGGACCGTGTCACCGTTCTTGCGGAAACCGCTGAACGCACGGAAGAAATCGATCTGCAACGCGCCAAAGACGCGCTGGCTCGTGCCGAGAAGCGCCTGGCCTCGAACGATCCAAATATTGATTGGGACCGCGCCAGCATCGCGCTGCAACGCGCGCTGATACGCATCCAGGTGGCCACCAAACGGCGCAGCGCCCTCGTTTCCGGCTCTTGAAGAGGCCCTCTATTACTTCGCTTCTCACAGGGCACTTCCTGCGGCTTTGCGTGTCCGCTTGCATCCAATGGGATAGGGCAGAATAATGGAATCGATCACCATATACAGCACCGCCTGGTGCCCCGACTGCTGGCGCGCCAAGTCCTTCTTGAGGGCGCGCGGCGTCGCATTTCGCGAAGTGAATATCGAAGAAGATCCATCCGGAGAAGAAATCGTCATCAAGGCCAACAACGGCAAGCGCACGGTGCCGACGCTGGAAGTCGGAGGCCGTTATTTTGCTTGCAGTCCCTTTGATGCGGAGCAGCTTGCCCTGGATCTCAACATTCCGCTAAATCCCTAATTCAGCGCGATCCCTCGGGCCCAAACTCCCGCCAGATGCAGGCCTTGGTCGAGCAGCAAAATGTCCGCATCAGCTCCGACACGCAGGGAGCCTTTCTTGAATTCGATCCCGAGTAATGAGGCGGGATTCAGGGTCAGCATTCGCACGGCGTCCGGCAGAGACACGCCCAGTGCCACGATATTTCGCAGCGCGCGGTCCAGCGTCAGCGTGCTGCCCGCCAGTGTTCCCTCGGCATTCCGGCAAACACCGCCGCTGACCGTCACTTCGAAGCCGCCGAGCGTGTACTTTCCGTCCGGCATGCCCGTCGCGGAGAGACCGTCGCTCACAAGGGTAATGTGCGCGGCTCCCTTGGCGAGGAGAAGCAATTTCATGGCAGCTTCATCGACGTGCACGCCGTCGGCGATCAACTCCGCATTGACCTCCTGCGAAGTGAGCACGGCGCCGATGACGCCCGGATCGCGGTGCGAAAACGGGCGCATGGCGTTGTAGACGTGAGTAGCGCTGCGCGCTCCCCGGGCCATGGCAGCACGGGCCTGCTCGTAGGTTGCGTCAGTGTGCCCCATCGAAACGACCAGACCGGCTTCTCGCGCAGCATCGATGCACGGAGCGGCGCCTAACACTTCCGGCGCGATTGTCAGAATCCGGGCATTTCCTGCAGCGGCCTTGAAGAAGCGACCGAGCGTCTCAGCCGACGGCAACTGAATCCATTCCGAGGGATGTACTCCGCGACGCTCTTTGCTGATGAAGGGCCCCTCAAAATGGATTCCCAGCACTTCCGCGAGGGTTTCTTCCGTTTCGTGTTGTTGGGCAATGTACCTGGCGATTCCCTCGGCCGCGCGCAGAGTTTGGTCCGTGCTGGCGGTTACCGTGGTGGCTACGATTGACGTGGTGCCATATTCCGAGACCTTGCGCGTGATGGAGCGCAACGCGGCGTCAGTTCCTTCCATGACGTCGTGGCCGCCAGCTCCGTGGATGTGGACGTCGACGAAGCCGGGAATGGCGGTTTTGTCGGTTGCGCGGATTTCCTGCGCACCTGCGGGAAGTGTCATGCCAGAGCGTGGGCCGATGGCCTCGATGGTGTCTTCGCGAATCAGAATGCCCGCGTCGTTGATTTCTGTTGTCGGAGTGAAAGCACGGCCGGCGTGAATGAGAAGGGTCGTCATGGGAGCACAACATCGTAACGGAAATACTTCGCGCCACAAAACAAAACGGGCGCCCCGTTCAGGACGCCCGTCGTGAAAAGATTGAAAAAGATTTACTTGGTTGCGGCGGCCATGTCGATGCTGGTCAGTTTGAGCGTCTCGCCCTCTACCGTGCCCTTCACTGTGACGTGATGGCCGGCATGCGCTGCCACCTTGTCCTGCGCGTCGACAACGTACACCTTCTTGTCGGCGTCGTTCACGAACACGTACTTGGCACCATGTTCCTTGACGCACTTGGTCGTGCACTCAGCCGTACCAGCCTTGTCGTTTGCGCCCTTGACTCCACACTGGCTGTCGGAAATCCAGCCGGTCCAAGAGCCATCCGCCGCCATGACGAGCGCTCCAGCGAACAACATTGCTGCCATTGCCACTGCAAATCGTGCTTTCATGATCTCCCCCTCCAGAAATCCATTGCCATTCCTGATACGCCGGGCCGCCCATTAGCTTGGCACAGCAGCGGTCCAGTGTCCAGACTCTTCCTAAGACCTAGTAGGGAGGATACTTATTCCCGGATAAGCATCAACAAAAAAGGGAGGATTCTCTGGAATCCTCCCCATCCTGCCGTGTTCTCAAGGAGTTGAACACAACTTCTGCGCAGCTCGGTTACTGTCCTGAGGTTGCGGTACTAGCCGAGGCCGCCCCCGCGGACTTCGGCACACTCAGGTAACCCGTGGCAGTCGTCTTAGTGACCTTGTTGACCACCAGTTCCAGAGCCGAGCGGGTTCCTCCGGTGTAGAAGAAGATCGGCTCGTTCACCGAGCGGTCCTTCTTCTCGAAGCTGTTGTCATCCGCCAGCACGTTGATGGTGTAACGATTCTTCTTAGGGTTGGTATCCTTCAGCTGGATTTGGATGCTGCCGACCTTCGTCGCACCGCCCTTGCGCTGCACGGTGAATTCGAAGTAATCGCGCGTGCCTATGCGGCGAAGCTGATCGATTTCATCGTGGTTCCGCGCGATGAGCGTGCCCATCTCGCTGCGGGCCATCTGAATGCTGTTCTTGGTGGCGTCCAGGTCAGTCTTCACGCCAGTGACGTCGCCGTTCAGCTTGCTGACATCATCCGCATTCGCCTTGGTCGCCAATTCCGCCTTCACCGAAGTCGCCAGGTTGGTAACCTTCTGGTCGACCGCAGTGGTCGCTTTATGATTCTGCTTGCGGGCGGTGATGAGTTCGCCTTGAGTTAGATTGAGCTTGTCGGTGACAACCTTCACGTCGCTCTGCATTTGCTGGTTGATCTCGTCGGCCTTCGCCAGCCTTTGGCTCAGCGCTTCATTGGCCTGCTTTACGGCGGCTTGCGTCGATTGCTCAACGCTCCTGGCTTGATTCAATGCGCTCCAGCCGATTCCCAGGCTGATCAGCGAAATGCCACCCAAAATCGCTACTGCCAAACCTACCCAACGGGGTGTCCCCGTGGTGTGCGCGATGGCTGAATCCTGAAATTCGCTCATAAATGTTCATTTCTCCTTTGGGTTTTCACCCTATGACATGGAAGGGAGCATCCTCTTCGCCAAATGGTTCTAGCACTCCTATAACCTATTAACCTATTTAGAATCAATTGATTACGGTACATTAAGAGGATGCTGGGGGCTGGTCTTATAGGTACCAGTACCAGTAAGGATTACGCGATCCTCTTGAAAATCGTATAATTTGCTGTCAGTACTCTTAGGAGACATCACCTAGGGGGTCTACGAGAACAAATTTAACACGAAAATCAAAGAAGACTCTACGCTTAGGCGTTAACCTTCCGTCTTACAATAAGTTAGCGAGAACCAATCAAGCAGCGCGAGAACTGGCCTCGGCTCCAGAAGCGCGCTCTGAATTGAAATATTTGTCTAGCGTGTTAACGGCTGCGTCCAGAACCAAGTGGCAATCGGAGCAGTTTTCCAGATGGCGCTTGATCTCCCCTTCAACGGACGAGGAGAGCCGACCCTCTAAGTACCAACAAATCAAATGGATAGTGTCCCTACAGCTCATATCCCCCATCCCTCAGGTGTTCCAAACACCACCATACGGCCCGTCACTAGGCGTGCATTTCCCGCGCCAAACAGGGTGTCGCTGACAGCAAATCTTAACTACTGATAAGTCATAGATTTAGGTGGCGTTGCAACATTTCGAGGCGACGCCCGTAGGACGCCATTTGAAAAGATTACACTTGGAGTGGTCCAAATGTGCAGAATCTCGTCAAAAGATCGTTATCGTTGAGGAGTTACCGTCATCTCCCGAAGGGCTTGGATACGCTTCTCAAGCGGGGGATGTGTGCTGAATAGGGACGACACGGTGCCACTACCGAACAAAGGCTTTACGATACACAACGCGGAGGTCGAAGGAGAAACAGAGGTCGTAGGAATGCGCTGGTTGTACGCTCCAAGCTTTTGCAGCGCGCTGATTAGGCCATAAGGCTGCCCCACCATCCGCGCGCCAGTTTCATCGGCAGAGTATTCCCTTTGGCGTGAAAGGCCAAGCTGTAGGAGCATTGCGCCAAATGGAGCCAAAATCATAAGTAGCAGACCGAGAATGCCGCTGCCGCGATTGCCGTCATCGTCGCGGTCGCCGATACCAAACCAATATCCCAACCTCGGGATCCATACGATGGCTCCTGCTATGGTTGCAGCAACCGAACTGATGAGAATGTCGTAGTTGCGAACGTGCGAGAGTTCGTGAGCAATCACGCCTTCGAGTTCCTCATCGTTCATCAATTCAAGCAGACCCTGAGTGACCGCCACCGACGCGTGCTGGGGATTGCGTCCGGTAGCGAAAGCGTTCGGAGCGGCCTCCGGAACCAGGTAGAGCTTCGGCATGGGGAGGCGCGCCTTGGCTGCAAGACGTTCCATCACTTCATAAAGCCTTGGTACCTGCTCACGCGAAACTCGCTGTGCGCCGCTGGACGCAAGGGCGATCTTATCTGAGAAGAAATACGCGAACGCGTTCATGCAGATAGCGATTCCCAAGCCAAGCGTCATCCCGTTCCGCCCGCCAATAGTCTGGCCCACAAACATGAGCAAGAGCGTGAGAGCGACCAGCAAGAATGTTGTGCGAAAGATTCTCATTTCTGTCTATCCCATCCTATCGTATGTGGAGTGCAAAAAAGTTTTGCACTTTTCATTAACTGAAGCGTCCGACTTTTCTCCCCCAGTTAGATTCCTGCGGCAGCCGCGGGTTGTTTCGACGGTGCGCGCACAAACTTCATCGCGTCTTTCTGTCCGTCGCGGTCTACGCGCACGTGATCGCCGGGCAACACCGTGCCTTGCAGGATCTGCAACGCCAAGGGATCCTGAATGAGCCGCTGAATGGTTCTTCGCAGCGGCCGCGCCCCGTACGCCGGATCGTAGCCTTCGCGCAGCAACAGCTCTTGTGCCGCCGGCGTGAGTTCCAACGTAATCTGCCGCTCCGCAAGTAGCTTTTCCACGCTCCTGAGCAGCAAGCCCACGATGCGCTCCAAATGTTCTTTCCCGAGCGGGTTGAAAATCACGATCTCATCAATCCGGTTGAGGAACTCCGGCCGGAATGAAGCCCGCAACGCTTCCATGGCTTCCTTTCGCGCCCGCTCCGGATCTTTGTTCGACAGTTCAAAGATGGCCGTCGACCCAACGTTGCTGGTCATTACAAGCACGGTGTTCCGGAAGTCCACAGTGCGGCCCTTGCCGTCGGTGAGGCGTCCGTCCTCGAGAATCTGCAAGAGCACGTTGAACACATCCGGATGCGCCTTCTCAATTTCGTCAAACAAGACCACCGAATACGGATGACGCCTCACCTGTTCCGTCAACTGTCCGCCTTCCTCGTATCCAACGTAGCCAGGAGGCGCGCCGATGAGACGTGACACGCTATGCTTCTCCATGTACTCGCTCATATCGATACGGACCATCAATTTTTCGTCGTCGAAGAGAAATTCCGCCAGCGCTCGCGCCAGTTCCGTTTTGCCCACGCCTGTGGGCCCCAGGAAAATGAAGGAACCGATGGGCCGCTTGGTGTCGGAGAGGCCTGCACGGCTGCGCCGCACGGCATTTGACACGCGCCCCAGAGCGTCGTCCTGGCCGACAACCCGCTGCCGCAGCCGCTGCTCCATGTGCACGAGCTTCTGCGCTTCACCTTCCAGCAACCTGCCCGTCGGAATGCCGGTCCACTTGCTCACCAGTTTCGCGATGTCTTCCTCATCGACTTCTTCCTTCAGCATCGGCGCGTCTTTCTGCACCGCGGAGAATCGCTCCTGCGCTTGCTTCAAGTCGCGCTCCGCCGCGGCTATCTTGCCGTAGCGAATCTCCGCCACCTTGGCGAGTTCGCCGGCGCGTTCGTACGTCTGTTCTTCCGCTCTGAGCTGTTCAATCTGCTCCTTGAACTTGCGGATTTTTCCAATGGCTTCCTTCTCTGACTGCCAACGCGTCTTTCGTGCGCTGGAATCTTCTTTCAGCACCGCCAGTTCCTTTTCAATCTGCTTGCGCCGCTCCTTCGAATGCGCATCGGTTTCTTTCAACAGCGCCTGGCGCTCAATTTCGAGCTGCATGATGCGCCGCTCGATCTCGTCAATCTCCACCGGCAGGGAATCGATCTGCATCCGCAGGCTCGCCGCCGCTTCATCGATCAGGTCGATGGCTTTGTCTGGAAGAAAGCGGTCCGAGATATAGCGGTTGGAAAGCGTGGCCGCCGCAAGAATTGCCGCATCCTTGATGCGCACACCGTGGTGCACTTCATAGCGTTCTTTCAGTCCGCGCAGAATCGCAATGGTGTCTTCCACCGTCGGTTCGCTGACCAGTACCGGCTGGAACCTGCGTTCTAGCGCCGGATCCTTCTCGATGTGTTTCTTGTATTCGTTGAGCGTGGTTGCGCCGATCGCGCGCAACTCGCCACGCGCCAGCGCCGGCTTGAGCATATTGGAAGCGTCCATCGCGCCTTCCGCGGCGCCTGCGCCCACCAGCGTGTGCAGCTCGTCGATGAACAGAATGATTTGGCCTTCGGCTTCCGTGATCTCTTTTAGGACGGCTTTCAGACGGTCTTCAAATTCGCCGCGGAATTTTGCTCCCGCCACCAGCGCCGCCAGGTCCAAGGCTACGATACGCTTGGTCTTCAGCACGTCCGGTACGTCGCCGGAAACGATCCGTTGCGCCAAGCCTTCCACAATGGCGGTTTTCCCGACGCCGGGCTCGCCGATGAGCACCGGGTTGTTTTTCGTGCGCCGCGCCAGAATCTGCATGACGCGGCGAATTTCTTCGTCGCGCCCGATCACCGGATCAAGCTTTTGTCGCCGCGCCAATTCTGTGAGGTCGCGCGCATATTTTTCCAGCGATGCGTAGGTAGCCTCGGGATTCTGCGAAGTCACGCGCTGCGTTCCACGCACTCCAGTCAAGGCCTGAAGAATCGCTTCGTGTGAGGCGCCCTGCCGTTTTAACAATTGCCCCGCGGGGTCGCGATCCTGCGCGGCGATGGCCAGAAATAGGTGCTCCGTGGAAACATACTCGTCTTTGAAGCTGTCTGCCTCTTTGAGCGCACGCTCCAGTACGCTGTTCAGCGGCCGACCCATGTGCTGCTGGGCAAATCCTTGCACCTTCGGCAACCGGCCGATCTCCCGCTCAATTTCCTGCGATAGGGCTTCGCTGCGGACTCCCAGACGCGCGAGAAGCGGCGGCACCACGCCATCGGCCTGTGCCACAAGTGCGGCCAGCAGATGAACCGGCTCAATCTGCTGATTTTCGTGGCGCGCGGCGACGTCCTGCGCAGCTTGCACGGCCTCTTGCGCCTTGACGGTCATTTTTTCAAATCGCAGCATAGCAACCTCGTTTTCGGCCACCCTCGTAGAAAAAGGGGCTGGCACTCCGGCCAGCCCCATAATTTACCGCTCAAGGGATGCTCGGCCAGAATTACCTTCCGGAGGCAGTCGCGGCCATCGCCGGAGTCCCGACGTTGACCTTGATCTGCTTTGGCTTGGCTTCCTCTTTCTTCGGGATGCTGAGCGTCAGCACGCCGTTCTGATAGTCCGCCTTGATCGCTTCCGAATTCACGGTGTTCGCCAGCGTGAAGCTGCGTGCGAAGGAGCCATACGCCCGCTCCACGCGCAGGTAGTTCTCTTCGTTCACTTTTTTCTCGAACTTGCGCTCACCGCGAATGGTCAGGATGTTGTTCTCCACGCGGATGTCCAGATCCTTGGGATCGACTTCCGGCAGATCGGCCTTGACCACCAATTCATGCTCGGTCTCGTAGATGTCCACTGACGGCGCCCAGGCAGTGAGGCTGGATTCCTCGCCCGTCCGCTCGAGTACATCATTGAACAAACGATTCACTTGATCCTGCAGGGTAGTAGCCCCGCGAAAAGGTTCCCATCGAGTAAGTGTTCTCATATTGCATCCACCTCCAAAAGTGATTGCATGCGAATAATAAAATATGAGTGCGTATTTGTCAAGGTTAAGATTGCAATTCACTAGATATATAGAAGTTCTTATATTTCAATATCTTATAGCCACTCTACTTGACCAGATGCTCCCAACCGTCCGGTCTTGTGCCAGCGCAAAACGCTGTTTTGAGGAGCAACCAGTTTGCTTTGTTTGCCTTAGCCGCTTGCTGTTAGACTGCCGCTTCCCATGCGTTTGGACGAACTCGACTACCGCCTCCCTCGCGAGCAAATTGCGCAGCGTCCACTTGACCGTCGCGAAGCCTCCCGACTCCTGTCCCTGGATCGTTCCTCAGGACTTTTTGAAGACCGTTTGTTCACGGAATTTCCAAGACTTCTGAGAGGGGACGAGCTCCTCGTCTTCAACAATGCGCGCGTCATCCCGGCCCGCTTGTTCGGGAGGCGTGCCGGGGTCCATTCTCAGCCTCCTTCGCGGGCCACGAAGGCGGAGCACCTCACAGGGAAAGTCGAAATTTTCCTTACCCGCGAGCTGGATCCCGAGACTTGGGAAGCGCTTGTCCGGCCCGGGCGCAAAATGCCAGTAGGGGAGCGGGTTCTTTTTGGCGAAGGGGAACTCGAGGCCGAGGTTCTTTCTCGCAGCCAGCTTGGGTTGCGCACGCTGCGGTTTATCTCCAAGGACCAGGGCAGCATCAGCCAGCATTTCGAGCGTCTCGGTCACATTCCTCTCCCGCCGTACATCGAGCGCGCCGATGAGACCTTTGACCGCGAGCGCTACCAAACCGTTTTCGCCAAGCGCCCCGGTGCGGTTGCGGCTCCTACCGCGGGGCTTCACTTTTCGACCGAAATTCTAGAGAGAATTCGCGCGCAAGGAGTGGAGACCTGCGAACTCACGCTGAACGTCGGCCTCGGCACATTTCAGCCGATTCATAGCGAAACGCTCGAAGGTCACGTGATGCATTCCGAGAGCTACGAAATTCCCAAAGAAACGGCCAATCGCATTCAGGCCGCGCGCGATGCCGGACACCCTATCCTGGCTATTGGTACGACCGTAGTTCGCGCGCTGGAAAACGCGGCGCTGCGGGCCGCAGAATCAGGTTCATCGAATCTTGTGCTCGCAGGCAAAGCGGATGCGCAGCTTTTTATTGTTCCCGGGTTTCGATTTCGCGTTGTGGAGGGTTTGCTCACGAACTTTCATTTGCCGCGGTCAACGCTGATTGCGCTGGTGTGCGCGTTCGCCGGACGCGAGCAGATCCTTGCGGCCTATGAGCATGCCGTCGAAGCGGGCTATCGTTTCTATAGCTACGGAGACTGCATGTTGATACGTTAGCGTGCGAGAAGGGGAATTCGCATCTGAGATGAACTTGCGGATGCCCAAGGCGCGGAACTTCAGCTAGGTGCCGGTCTTCAAACGCCAACTCTGCAAGATCAGTGGTGCCGTTGCCAGCGTGACAAGAAGGGAGGCCGCAGCAGAGTGCAGCCTCCTTCTCATTCCTTGGAAAGGATTCACGTACTTTCCTCGTTCACTCGCTGAAAACGAATACGCGCGCCTGGCCTGCAAAGCGGACTTCCCTCACCTGGCCGTCCTCTCCTAGCAGCAGGGAATCATACGCGGACTTGGCGCTGCGGTCTTCCCAGCGTCCTTCGGATTCGGCAACAACTTGCTTGCCTTTCTGGACGGTGGCCTTGTTTCCTTCGATCTCCAAACGATATTCGCCGGCCTTCAACTCGGACTTACCGAGCTTCGCGGTCTGCGCGATGTTGATGGTTTTCGAGAAAGGTTTTGCAAATGCCGGCACTGCCAGTGCGACGACGGCCAGCAAAGCCATGCTGCGGACAAATGAATTCGTTTTCATGCGTGTCAATTTCCTTTCAAACAGGATCGAGTCAGCCGCACAGCAGACCGTCATTGGCCAAAAGGAGTTGACACGCACGCGGCGGACGAAGTACTCTCCCCCGTGAAGACACCTCTTCTTCCTGGACTAACGGCCGGAAAGACTGCGTGTCATGACCCCGCGGCTGCCACCGCGGGGTTTTTCTGATTCTAGCCAAGAACAGCCGCGTAACCAGCTGCACCCGTATAGACGAATCACTGGGGGCGAATGTTTCGTCATCTCGTCAGAAAAATGTTTTTTCAATCGAAACAACTACGGCCACTGGCACGCTCGTTTGCGTCGGTTCGTGAACTTACTCTCTCTGCTGTCTCAATTGTTCATAAAGAGACGCACTTTTGTTCCAATCCTTTTACATTTTCCTGCATCACTCCGAGTGTCCATCCGCGATGCATGCTGCCGTGCACCGGCGCGCTTGTTCATCTATACTCATTGTCACTTTTTGGATATTAAAAATGCGGATTCTCGTTCTCAGCGATTTGCACTCCAACGGCACCGCACTCGATGCCGTCCTCGATGCCGCCAAGGACCATTGGGATCTTTCCGTCTGTTTGGGGGACGTAGTCGGTTACGGTCCCGATCCCAATGAAGTCACGGCGCGCCTGCGCGAGATCGGCACGCAGACCATTCGCGGAAATCATGACAAAGCGGTCACCGGATTGATGCCCACTGACGACTTTAACCCAGTCGCAAAATCCGCCGTCGATTGGACGCGCGCCCAGCTCAAGCCCGAGCACCTCGCGTGGCTGTCCGCTTTGCCTCATGGACCTCTTGCGACCGATGGCGTCGTGCTTGTCCATGGTGCGTTTCAGGATGAAGACGAATACGTCTTCACTCCCGAACAGGCCCTCGACGGTCTTCTGGACTCCACCGCAGCCGTCACTTTTTTCGGGCACACTCATCATCAGGGCGGTTTTTCCTATCAGGATTCACAGCTTGAAGTCCTCCAAATTCGTCCTCGTCCGGGCGAATCCTTTGCCGCGCTGCGGATCGAGCTTGAGCGCCGCTATCTTTTGAATCCCGGTTCGATCGGACAACCGCGTGACGGAGATCCTCGCGCCGCTTTTGCGATCGCCGACTTGGAGCACCAGGTCATAGAATTTTGGCGCGTGCCTTACGATATTTCGGTCGTCCAGCAGCGCATGCGCGCCGCCCACCTCCCGGAGCCTTTGGCCCAGCGCCTCCTTGTAGGCCGTTGAAGGCCTGAGGTTGATGGCTGCTTATTTAAAATCTCGAAACCATAGTTTCATTTCTACGTATCTCATCTATAATCCAGTTGTGGAATTTGCCGCTGAGTTGCAAGCTAGCCTCCAGGAATTTACGGCTTCCGGAATTGTTGAAGTCCGCGAGAACGGCGGCAGCATTGCGCCTTTTTCGGGAATGTCGTGGGAAGTCCGCGGCGCCGGCGACAAGCCGCTGCTTCATCTCTG
>WNFD01005127.1_pt1 | contig 14453 bp, 13 predicted proteins | sample 5400491 | NCBI WGS metagenome assembly WNFD01 (sample SAMN13153343, study PRJNA577476) | soil metagenome | isolation source: 120 cm saprolite under Douglas fir tree site 2 hole 2 replicate 2 | place: USA:California | collected 2015-04-18
CCGGACCTGCACGTCGCGGGCGTGGAGATCGTTCGCCAGCGCGTCACGCGCCGCGCCGAACTCGCTCGTCACCGCCGAGAGAAAGACGCGGAAATCCGCCGTCATCGGCCCATTCCCGTCCAGGGATGGCAATTCGACAGCAAACCCGCGGGCAAGGCAACGCTTGCTCGTTGCCCATGATGCCCGCGGCCGCCCCCGCCGGCGGCTGACCGTACCTCGCCATCTCCACACCACGATCGCGGCATATGATCCGCGGTTGGACATAACCGCGGCTCCGCTTCAGCTGCTCCCTGCTATGTCCCTGCCGCTCCACATCGGCCCACCATGAGGAGACCATTAAGTGGTTGATATAACGTTATTATCCGCGATGAACCCAACCGATTTTGCGGCCGAATTCGAATTTTCTCCCTCAGCCTCCCTGATCAGCAGGGAGAGGACGCGGCGTTTCCGTCCCTGCACCGGGGCTGATATAAGGACGCATGCTGCCGATCGACCACCGCTCCGGGTCCGCCCGATGACCGGCGACACCGGCGACCTGAAACTGTTTCTCGCCCATGTCGCCCAAGGCCGCGGCTTGAGCGAGGGCCAGGCGGAGGCGGCTTTCGACATCATCATGAGCGGGAACGCCACGCCGTCGCAGATGGGCGCGTTTCTGATGGCGCTCAGGGTGCGCGGTGAGACCGTCGACGAGATCGCGGGGGCGGCGCGGATCATGCGCGCGAAGGCGATCGCGGTCGAGGCACCACCGGGGACGATCGACACCTGCGGCACCGGCGGCGATTCCTCCGGCAGCTTCAACATCTCGACCGCGAGTGCCTTGGTCGCCGCCGGCTGCGGGGTGCCGGTGGCCAAGCACGGCAATCGCGCGCTCTCCTCGCAATCGGGCTCGGCCGATGTATTGACCGCACTCGGGGTCAACATCGACGTCGATTTTGCGATCGTGCGCGCCTGTTTGTGGGAGATCGGCATCGGCTTTCTGATGGCGCCGCGCCACCACAGCGCCACCCGCCACGTGGCGCCAACCCGCGTCGAGCTCGGCACCAGGACGATCTTCAACCTGCTCGGCCCGTTGTCGAGCCCGGCCAAGGCGCCGCGCCAGCTCGTCGGCGTGTTCGCCCCGGAATGGGTGCGGCCGATGGCCGAGGTGCTGGGGCGGCTGGGCACGGAGCGCGCCTGGGTCGTCCACGGGTCCGGTCTCGACGAGTTGACCACTGCGGGCATGACGACGGTCGCCGCACTCGAAGACGGCAAGGTCGAAACGTTCGAAATCGTTGCCGAGGATTTCGGATTGCCGCCGGCGCGACTCGAGGATCTAAAAGGCGGCGCGCCGGAGCACAATGCCGGCCTGATGCGGGAGCTGCTCGCCGGCGTAGGCGGCCCGTTGCGCGACATTGTGCTGCTCAACAGCGGTGCCGCTCTGGTAATTGCAGGACGGGCCGCGAATCTCGCCAGCGGCATCGAGCTGGCCGCGCGGTCGCTAGATTCTGGTGCGGCACGGCGGGTCCTCGAAGACCTCGTCGCGCGCACCAATCCGCCGGCTGGGGCAGAGGCGGCCGGATGACGGACGTCCTCGCCGAGATCTGCTCGGCGAAGCGCGCCCATGTCGCGCGCGCGGGCTGATCCGCGCCGTTTTCAATCCTCCGGCCTTTGCGCGCGCCTACGCGGCAGGTGGGGCGAGCTGCCTCTCGGTGCTGACCGACACGCCCTATTTCCAGGGTAGCGACGACGACCTGCGCACGGCGCGGCGGCAGGTCGAATTGCCGGTGCTGCGCAAGGATTTCATCCTCGACCCCTACCAGATCCTCGAAAGCCGCCATCTCGGTGCCGATTGCGTCTTGCTGATCATGGCGGCCCTGTCCGACCCGATGGCGTCCGAGCTTGCGGCGGCAGCGGCCGAGCTCGGCCTCGACGTGCTGGCCGAAGTGCATGACGAGGCTGAGCTCGATCGCACCTTGCGGCTCGGGGTCCGGATGATCGGCATCAACAACCGCAATCTGAAGACGCTGCAAACCGATCTCGCCACGACCGAGCGGCTCGCCCCCGAAGTGCCGGCGGACCGCCTAGTCGTCGCGGAGAGCGGGATCCGCCGTCCCGAGGATCTCGAGCGCCTCGCGGCCGCCGGAGCGCGCTGTTTCTTGGTCGGCGAAACCCTGATGCGCGAGCCCGATCTTGCGGCGGCAACCCGGCATCTGCTGCGCCTCCCACCCCCTCCCTACCCTCCCCCGCGGGCGGGGGAGGGTAGGGAGGGGGTCTTCACACATCTCGACGCGGAGGGCCGGGCGCGCATGGTCGACGTCTCGGACAAAGCGGAGACCGACCGGGTAGCGATCGCCGGCGCCCGCGTTGTGATGCGCCCGGAGACGCTCGAACGTATTCGCTCCGGGGACGTAGCCAAGGGCGACGTGCTCGCGGTGGCGCGGCTCGCCGGCATCATGGCAGCTAAGCGCACCTCCGAACTGATCCCGCTGTGCCACCCGCTCGCCCTGACCTCGGTTGGTGTCGAGCTCGCCTGCATCCCTGAGCTCTCGGCGGTCGAGGTCACCGCCACCTGCCGGTTGCGCGGGCGCACCGGGGTCGAGATGGAAGCGCTGACCGCGGCTGCTGTCGCCGCCTTGACCGTCTACGACATGTGCAAGGCCGTCGACCGCGGGATGGTCGTCGCCGATCTACGCCTCCTGCGCAAATCGGGCGGCCGGTCGGGGGATTGGGAGGCAGAGCCGTGATTTCCGTCGAAGAAGCGCTGTCGCGTCTGCTCGAGCCGCTGGCGGCATTGCCGCCCGAGCAGATTTCGCTGGTCGAGGGGCTCGGCCGCGTCCTCGCCGAGGACGTTGCCGCACGCCTCACACAGCCGCCCTTCGCGGTCTCGGCGATGGACGGGTACGCCGTGCGCGCCGAGGACCTGGCCCGTATCCCGGTCGAATTGCGCATCGTCGCCGAAGTGCCGGCGGGGGCCGGGTTTGGCGGGCGTGTCGGTGCGGGCGAAGCGGCGCGCATCTTCACCGGAGCGCCGCTGCCGGCGGGCACCGACACGATCGTCATCCAGGAGGACACGCAGCGCGACGGCGACCGGGTCCGGGTGCTCGAAGGGGCATGGCGCGGCCGCTATGTGCGCCGGGAAGGGCTCGATTTCGCCGAGGGCGACGTGTTGCTGCGCTCGGGGCGGCGGCTCACCGCGCGCGACATTGGCCTCTTGGCGGCGATGAACCGGCCATGGCTTTTCGTGCATCGCCGGCCGCGCATCGGTATCTTGTCGACCGGCGACGAGATCGTCATGCCGGGCGACCCGATCGGGCCGCACCAGATCGTCAGTTCGAACAGCCTCTCGCTCGCCGCCTTTGTCGCCGCCTGCGGCGGTGTGCCGGTATCGGCCGGCAATGCCCCGGATGACCCCGAGGCGCTCCGCCAGATCGCCGCCGCGACGAGCGGGGTCGATCTCCTGGTGACGACCGGCGGGGTGTCGGTCGGCGAGCACGATCTGGTGCGCGAGGCGCTCGCTGCGGACGGGTTCGAGCTCGATTTCTGGCAGATCGCGATGCGGCCGGGGAAGCCCCTGATGGTCGGACGCTACCGCGGAACGCCAATGGTCGGCCTCCCCGGCAATCCGGTCTCGACCCTGGTCTGCGCGCTGCTGTTTTTGAAGCCCGCGCTCGTTCGGTTGAGCGGCGCCGCCGCGGAGACCGAAGCGGCGGCCACCGCGCGGTTAGGCGTGGCGCTCCCGAAGAATGACAGGCGGCAGGATTATCTGCGCTCGCGGCTGGTTCGGGCTGCCGACGGCGCCCTCGAAGTCCTGCCGTTCGAGGTGCAGGACAGCTCGATGATGGCGTTGCTGGCCGCGGCCGATTGTCTGGTCATCCGCCCTCCGCACGCGCCCGCGGTCCCCACCGGGACCATTGTGCCGATCGTCCCGTTTCCCGGCGGCGCGGTGCCGATCTGACCCGCTGTTGCAGGCAATCCGGGTCGCGCCCGCCTACGATGCTTGACGGCGGAGGCGAACGCAAGTAGAACAGACCCTGGCGTTTAGGATTCGTTCCGCACCGCGGAATTGGGGGTGCCATGCTCACCAAGAAGCAACGCGAGCTGCTGATGTTCATCAATCAGCGGCTGACGGCGACAGGTGTCTCGCCGTCCTTCGACGAGATGAAGGACGCCTTGTGCCTCAAATCCAAATCCGGGATCCACCGGCTCGTGAGCGGGCTCGAGGAGCGCGGGTTCATCCGGCGGCTGCCGCATCGAGCTCGGGCATTGGAGGTGGTGAGACTGCCCGAGGAGAGCGCGGTCGCGGCACCGAGCGAACGTGCGCGCTTCTCGCCGACCGTGATCCGCGGGGATTTCAGGGGCTCCTTGCCGGGCGCACCCGTCGCCCCGGATGTCGAAGCGGTCGATCTGCCGCTCTACGGCAGTATCGCCGCGGGCACGCCGATCGAGGCATTGCGCGATCAGAGCGCCACGGTCGGGGTGCCGGCGAGCCTGCTCGGGCGGGGCGGCGAGCATTATGCCCTTCAGGTAGCCGGCGACAGCATGATCGAGGCCGGCATTCTCGACGGCGATACGGTGATCATCCAGCGCAGCGACACCGCGGAGAATGGCGTGGTCGTTGTGGCACTGATCGACAATGAGGAGGTCACTCTGAAGCGGCTGCGCCGCCGCGGCGCCTCGATTGCGCTCGAACCGGCCAACAAGGCGTACGAAACCCGTATCTTCGGGCCCGACCGTGTCAAGGTTCAGGGCCGTCTGGTTGGGTTGATGCGGCGGTTCTGACTTCTCCGGTCGATGATCCGGATTCGCCCAGCCCGAGCCGAGGAGGCAGAGAGGCTCACGAAGTTGTGCATCCGCTCCAAGGCGCATTGGGGCTATGAGACCGAGTTTATGAGGCAGTCGGCAAACGCGCTGACCGTCACAGACGCGATGATCGCGCAAGGCCGAGTCCTCGTCGCCGAAACTCAGTGCGGCCGTCTGATGGGTGTTGCTTCCCTCGAGGCGATGAAAACTGAGGGAAAGTTCGACCTGTCGCTGCTGTTCGTCGAACCTTCTGCCATCGGGACCGGGATCGGGCGCACCCTGTTCGAAGCTGCGGTCGGGCTCGTTGCGAACGACGGTGGCACCTCCTTGTCGATTCTCGCCGATCCGTTCGCCGCCGCATTTTATCAACATCTCGGCGGGGTAAAAATCGGTGAAGCGCCGTCGGACGCAATCCCCGGACGCTATCTGCCTCTCTTGGAGTACACGATTTCGAAACGCCAGGCCGCGAGCTGAGGTCGTCGGCGCCGGTGTGCTTCCGTGGTCAGCAGACACCCTTGTGGAGGAGCGACGGTCGGGCTCTACTTCACTCGCAGCAATGGCGGTAGCGGCAAGGCGGGAGGAAGCGATGCAGGGATTGATGTCGGAGCGGCCGCTCCTCGTATCGGCGATCATCGCCCATGCGGCCCTTTATCACCGTGATACCGAACTCGTCTCGCGAACCGTCGAAGGGGCAATCCACCGTTACACCTACGCCGAGGCCGAGCGCCGTTCGAAGCGGCTCGCCCGTGCGTTGCTGAGGCTCGGCATCAAGCCCGGCGACAGGGTCGGCACTCTCGCCTGGAATACTTTTCGCCATTTCGAGCTTTATTACGGCATCTCGGGTATTGGCGCTGTTTGTCACACGATCAACCCGCGTCTCTTCGACGAGCAGATCGTGTACATCGTGAACCACGCTGCCGACCGGCTGCTGTTCGTCGACACGACCTTTCTCCCCTTGATCGAGCGCTTGGCTCCGAGTCTGCCGGCCGATTGCCGGATCGTGTTGATGACTGACGTGGGGAACGAACCGGAAACCAACTTGCCGACACTGGCGTGCTATGAGCGGCTGCTTGCGGCCGAGGAGGACGACTTTGAGTGGCCCGAGTTCGACGAGCGGACGGCCGCGTCCCTGTGCTATACGTCCGGAACCACAGGCAATCCCAAGGGTGCCCTCTACAGCCACCGGTCAACGGTGTTGCACACATTCGGGGCCTCGCTGCCGGACGTGATACCGGCCTCAGCATGCGATACCGTTTGCCCGGTGGTGCCGCTGTTTCACGCCTGCGGCTGGGGCGTCGCCTATACCGCTCCGATGAACGGCGTAAAGCTCGTCCTTCCCGGACCGCGCCTCGACGGCCCTGGCCTCTATGAGCTATTCGAAGCCGAGGGGGTGACGGTGAGCCTCGGAGTGCCGACCGTGTGGCTCGCCTTCGAGGCATATCTCTCGTCAGCCGGCCTGCAATGCTCGACACTGCGTCGGCTGGTCTGCGGCGGGTCGGCGGTGCCGCCGTCGCTGATGGAGGCGCTCGAACGCCAAGGCATCGAGTTGGTGCACGCTTGGGGGATGACCGAAATGAGTCCACTCGGCACTGTCGCCACCCTCAAGGCCGGGCATCGCCGCCTGGACCATGACGCGCAGTTCAGGGTGAGATTGAAGCAAGGCCGACCACCTTTCGGGGTGCAGTTGAAGATCGTCGACGATGACGCCCGAGCGCAGCCGCACGACGGCAAGTCGATGGGTGAGCTGCTGGTGCGCGGGCCATGGATCGTCAGCGGTTATTTCAACGATGCCGAAGCCAGCCTCGCTGCAGTCGACAAGGACGGCTGGTTTCATACCGGCGACGTCGCGACGATCGATCCCGACGGCTACATGCAAATCACCGATCGCCGCAAAGACGTGATCAAATCCGGCGGCGAGTGGATCAGCTCGATCGATCTGGAGAACGCGGCGGTCGCGCATGATGATGTCGCCGAAGCTGCGGTGATCGCCGTGCCCCATCCCCGCTGGGGCGAGCGGCCATTGCTGATTGTGGCGCCGCGGCCGGGCCGGAACCCGGACCGCGACGGACTGATCGGCTTTCTCCGCCAGCAGTTTCCGCGCTGGATGCTGCCGGAGGACGTGGTGATCGTTACGGAATTGCCCCATACCGCGACCGGCAAGCTGATGAAGACCCGTCTGCGCGAGATGTATCGCGACCACGTTCTACCCGATCGTTGATATTTCGCCGGCCTCTCCCCATCCTCGGAGAATGACCGTCGTCGTCCGTTTTGCCCCCTCGCCAACCGGGTTTCTACATATCGGCGGCGCTCGCACTGCGTTGTTCAACTGGCTTTTTGCGCGGCATCACGGCGGCACCTTTCGGCTGCGCATCGAGGACACCGACCGGGCGCGGTCGACACAAGAGGCCGTCTCCGCAATCATCGACGGACTGAACTGGCTCGGCCTATCGTGGGACGGCGAAATCGTTCATCAGTCTCCCCGCGCTGCGCGGCACGCCGAGATTGCGCGGCAGCTGTTTGCCGCAGGCCGCGCCTATCATTGCTATTGTACGCCAGCGGAGCTCGAGGCGATGCGCGAGAAGGCCCGCGCCGAGAAGCGGTCGGTGCGCTACGACGGCACGTGGCGCGATCGCGATCCGGCCAAAGCGCCGCCAGGCGTGCCGCCCGTCATCCGGCTGAAGGCGCCGCATGAAGGCTCAACGACAATCCTCGATCGCGTTCAAGGAGACGTCACTGTCGCGAACGCCGAGCTCGACGATCTGATCATCCTGCGGGCCGACGGCAGCCCGACCTATAATCTCTCGGTCGTGGTCGACGACCATGATATGGGGATCACCCATGTGATCCGCGGGGACGAGCACCTCAACAACGCCTTTCGCCAGACGCAGATCTATCGGGCGCTCGCTTGGCCGGTGCCTGAATTCGCCCATGTGCCGCTGATCCACGGTCCGGACGGTGCAAAGCTCTCCAAACGGCATGGCGCGCTCGGCGTGGATGCCTATCGCGAGCTCGGCTACCTGCCCGAAGCGCTGCGCAACTATCTGCTGCGCCTCGGCTGGAGCCATGGCGATGACGAAATCATATCGACCGAGCAGGCGATCGCGTGGTTCGACATCGACGCGGTCGGCCGAGCGCCAGCCCGGTTCGATTTCGCCAAGCTCGACAACCTGAACGGACACTATATCCGGCTTGCCGCGGACGATCGGCTGGTAACCCTGGTCGGCGAGCGGCTCGAGAAGATGTTCGGTCGTACACTGTCCGAGGCGGATCACATTCGGCTTAGCCGGGCGATGGCCGAGCTGAAGCTGCGGCCGAAGACCCTCGCCGGACTCGCGGCCAATGCTCGTTTTTTTGTGACGCAGCGGCCTATCCCGCTCGACGATAGGGCGGCAAGTCTGCTTACCGTAGAAGCCCGCCGGCTGCTCGCCGAGCTGCTGCCGGCACTAGATCAAATCGATTGGCGAACCGGCTCGCTCGAACAGCGAGTCCGCGAATTCGCCGACGACAAGGGGATAAAACTTGGCGCCGTGGCCCAGCCGATGCGCGCGGCGCTTACCGGATTGGCGGCCTCTCCCGGCATCTTCTGGGTCATGGAGGTCCTAGGGCGTGAGGAGAGCCTCGGGCGGATCGCCGATATTGCCGTTTCGGCGGCGCCTCTCTAGCGCGCGGGTTTGCCAATCGCGTCCGAGAAGCCTATTTTCCTGGCCGAATCCGGCAACCGCCTGCGGGCATAGCGATAGAGGTGGATCGATGGACGGAAATAATATGACGACCGGAACGATGACGTTGACCGACAACGCAACCGGAAAGTCGGTCGAGCTTCCGGTGCTGGGCGGGACGATCGGTCCGCGCGTCATCGACATCCGCAAGCTCTACGCGCAGACCGGTCATTTCACCTACGATCCCGGGTTCATGGCTACCGCCTCCTGTCGCTCGAGCATCACCTATATCGACGGCGACGAAGGTGTGTTGCTCTATCGCGGATACCCGATCGAGGAGCTCGCCGCCAAGAGCGATTTCCTCGAAGTCGCCTATCTCCTTCTCAACGGCGAATTGCCGACCGCGAAGGAGAAAGAGCAGTTCGTATACGACATCACGCATCACACGATGGTGCACGAGCAACTTAGCACCTTCTTCCGCGGGTTCCGCCGCGACGCGCACCCGATGGCCGTCCTCTGCGGGGTGGTCGGTGCCCTCTCGGCCTTTTATCACGACTCGACCGACATCCATGATCCGTACCAGCGGATGGTCGCTTCCTATCGCCTGATCGCCAAGATGCCGACGATCGCAGCCATGGCGTTCAAGTATTCTGTAGGACAACCCTTCATTTATCCAAAGAACTCGTTGAGCTACGCCGAGAATTTCCTGCATATGACCTGGGCGGTACCCTGCGAAGATTACAAGGTCAATCCGGTCCTGGCGCGGGCGATGGATCGCATCTTCATCCTCCACGCCGATCACGAGCAGAACGCGTCGACCGCGACGGTGCGCAACGCCGGATCGAGCGGCGCCAACCCGTTTGCCTGCATCGCCGCCGGCATCGCCTCCTTATGGGGCCCGGCGCATGGTGGCGCCAACGAGGCGGTGCTCAAGATGCTGGCCCGGATTGGCGACAAATCCGGCATCAAGGAGTTCTTGACCCACGTGAAGGACAAGAACGACCACGAATTGCTGTTCGGCTTTGGTCATCGCGTCTATAAAAACTACGATCCTCGCGCCCATGTGCTGCGCGAAAGCTGCCATGAGGTCCTCGACGAGCTCGGTATCAAGAACGAGCCGTTGCTTGACCTCGCGATGGAACTAGAAAAAATCGCGCTCAACGACGATTATTTCATAAATCGGAAGCTTTACCCAAATGTCGACTTTTATTCCGGTATTATCCTCAAAGCGATGGGCTTCCCAGTCTCGATGTTTACCGTGCTGTTTGCGATCGCGCGCACCGTCGGCTGGGTCGCGCAGTGGACCGAGATGATCGAAGATCCCGATTCAAAGATCGGCCGTCCCCGTCAGTTGTTCACGGGTTCGGCCTCGCGTCACTACGTGCCGGTAGAACGGCGGGGCTGATGCAAGCCCTCGCCTCCCCGCCGGCAGATTTGCGAGCGGGGAGGCGAGGCGCGGTACCGGTAATCAGGAACGCTCGACCAGCTCGATCCGATAGCCGTCCGGGTCCTCGATAAAAGCAATGACAGAGCCGCCATGCGCCATCGGCCCGGCCGGTCGCGGGATTTTGACGCCGGCCGCGGCGAGGCGCTCGCAGGTCTTGTAGACGTCGGGTACCCCAACCGCGAGGTGACCAAAAGCGCTGCCCAAATTGTAGGGCTCGGCCTGGTCCCAGTTATGGGTCAGCTCGATGACGGTGTTATCGGCTTCGTCGCCATAGCCGACAAAGGCGAGGGTAAACTTCCCGCTCGGATAGTCGCGTTTGCGCAGAAGCTTCATGCCGAGCTGATCGGTATAGAACTTCAACGAGGCGTCCAGGTCGCGAACGCGGAGCATCGTGTGCAGCAACCGCATCCTTTCGGCGCCGGCTATCGGTTTCGTGGCTTCGGCTGTTTCGGTCATCGCCATAATCGGTTCCTCCGTGGGAAGGCTGTGGTTGCCGGATCGCCGCACCGGCGTGCGGCGATGATATCGAGGATCTGATCGGCTGCTCTAAGGCTAGGGGTAACCCCAGCGGCCTCGAGCTGCCGCCTCGCCTCATCATACCCTTCGTGGTGTGCGGCGCGAACCCGTTCGTTTTGGACGAGTTCAGCGACCGAAGCGGCTATTCGCTCAGGCGTACAATTGTGCCCGAGCAGTTCGCAGACAAGCGGTCTGCCGAGAAGGAGATTGACGAGATTGACCTGCCGGACTTTGAGAACCCGGTCCAGGAAAGCCTCGGTCAGCGGGTTGAGACGGTATCCCACGACCATCGGCAGCCTGGCCAACGCCAGTTCGAGTGCGACCGAACCGGAGGCGGCGAGTGCCACCCTGCTCGCGGCGAAAGCGTCGTATTTGGCCTCGAGCCGGCGGATGATGATTGGCGCTCCCGGCCAGGCCCGCGCCGCGCCGGCGACCGTCGCCGCAACCGTGGCGACGGTCGGCACGGCCACGCGGAAGGGTCCGACCAGGCTCTCCAAGCGTTCCAGGGCCGCGCCGAAAATCGGCAGCAGGCGCTTTACCTCCCCATTCCGGCTGCCCGGCAACACTGTGATCAGCAAATCATCCGCGGCGAGCCCGTTCAAGGTCCGAAACCGGCTCCCATCGCCCCGGTCCGCCCCACTCTCGAGCACCGGGTGGCCTACATAGCAGCAGGACAGCCCCGCTTGTTCGAAATATGGCGGCTCGAACGGCAGCAGGGTCATCAGATGATCGTACCAGCGCGCCATGCGCCGAGCCCGGCCGGCGCGCCACGCCCAGACCATCGGCGCGACATAATGTATCAGAGGCACGGTGTCGCCGCAGCGCCGCAGACGGTGCGCGATGCGCCAGCTGAACCCCGAGCTGTCGATCGTCACGACGGCGTCGGGCCGAAGCATCCGGATCGCCCTCACCGCTTCGCGTATCCGCCGCAGAATAACCGGCGCCCGCGGCAAAACTTCGGCAACACCCGCCACGGCGAGATCGCCGAGCGGGGCGAGGCTGGTGAGACCCTGCTCCTGCATGCGCTCGCCGCCGATCCCGGCGATCCGGAGATTGCCCCCGGTACGCTGCTGAAGGGCTGCGATCAGCGCGCCGCCAAGGGCATCACCGGAGGGTTCTCCAGCAACAAAAAAAATGAAGAGCGGTCGGGATGTAGTCACGCGCGGCGGCGGCCGACCACGAACAGCCCGGCTCGATCGGCAACTCGGATAACGTCCTGCCGATCGAGCACGATGGTCGCGTCGGCCTCGACTGCGATGCCCTGCAACCCGGTTTCCACTGCGAGCTCGACGGTGCGGAGCCCGATCGTCGGCTGATCGGCGCGGCGTTCCTGACCGGGTTTCTGCATCTTGACGAGTACACCGCCCGGGCCTTCGCGCCGTATTGCACCGCACCGCCGGAGGAGCTCGTCGGTGCCCTCGATCGCTTCGACGCCGAGCACGAGGCCCTGCTGAACGATCACGGCCTGGCCGATATCGAGAGCCCCCAATACCCGAGCGATGCGCAGCCCATGCTCGATATCGGCCTCCGACTGCCGGTTCGGCAGGATGGCGCCAAGCGGCCCCTCGCGTGCAATCTCGCCGTCGAGCAGCTGATCCGCTCCGATGACCCGAAAGCCCTCCCGCTCGAGTTCGGCGACCACAGCGGACAGCAAACCGTCATCGCCCAGCGCACGATAACCGATGCGGGCAAAAAGCTTGGCTGCGCGCCGGTCAGGACGGAGCGAGAGCAGCGACGGACGCCGGATGCCGCCGGCGAGAACGAGTTCGGTGACATTGTTTTCGCGCAGCAGAGCAAGGCCCGCAGCAGCGGCGCCGATGCGGCACCAGGCATGCGGCACGCCGCGCACCGTCTCCGGTTCGGCCGCTCCCTCGATGGCGAGCACGAAGACATCTCGCCCGGCCGCCCGACAGCACTCGATAAGACGCAGCGGCAAGCCGCCGCCCCCGGCCACGATGCCGAGCCTACCCGCCATTCGCCTCTTTCGGCTGGCAGATCGCGCGGCTCGAATCCGCACGGATAAAATCGACGATGTCGTCGACCGGGGCGATGCCGCTGAAGCGTTCGGCGGTTTCGTTCACCCGATCGCCCAGCGTGCCGTCCGAGGAGAACAGGAATTGATACGCGTTGCGCAGGCTCACGATGTCTTCACGGCTGAAGCCGCGCCGCTGCATGCCGATGATGTTGAGCCCGCAAAGACGCGCCCGCTCCCCCATTACTTGGCCGTAAGGGATGACGTCGCGCTCGACCCCGGACATCCCGCCGATCATGGCGTGCCGGCCGATCCGGACATATTGATGGACGGCGCAGAGCCCCCCGAGAAAAGCGTAATCATCGATGACCACATGGCCGCCAAGGGTAGCGTTGTTGGCCATTACCACGTGGCTTGCGATCTGGCAGTCATGGGCGATATGCACACCGAGCATGAACAGGCAATTGTCGCCGACCCGCGTCACCATCCCGCCGCCGGTCGTCCCGGGATTCATCGTCACATATTCGCGGATCGTGTTGTTGCGCCCGATGATGAGCGCGGATTTCTCGCCGCGATACTTGAGGTCCTGAGGCTCTAACCCGATCGCGGCAAACGGGAAGATGCGCGTTCCCTCGCCGATCGTGGTGCAGCCGTCGACGACGACGTGCGACAGCAGCGTGACCCCCGCACCGAGCGAGACATGCTCGCCGACGATGCAATAGGGCCCGACGACGACCCCCTCGGAGAGTGTCGCCCCCGGGGCGACAATGGCCGTAGCGTGGATCTGCGGCATCCGCGGATCGTCACTCGTTCAGGATCATCGCCGCGAAGACGGCTTCGGCCATCAAATTGTCGCCGACTTTGGCCCGGCCCTCGAACTTCCAGACATTGCCGCGATTGCGTTGCTTGGCGACATGGACATCAAGCCGGTCGCCGGGAAAAACCGGGCGCCGGAAACGGGCATTGTCGACGCTCATGAAATAGACGAGCTTGCCCTCCGATTCCGGTCCCAGCGTATGAACGACGAGGACTGCTGCCGTTTGCGCCATCGCTTCGATGATCAGCACGCCCGGCATGACCGGACGCGCCGGGAAATGGCCGCGAAAGTAGCCTTCGTTGATCGAAACGTTCTTGATGCCGGTCGCCCGCTCGTTCGCCACCATGTCGACGACCTTGTCGATCATCAGAAAGGGATGGCGATGCGGGATCATTTCCATGATCCGCTGAACATCGACCTGCGTGACTTGCTGTTCTGTACAAACCGCGGCGACCATCACCGGTCTTTCTTCTTGGCGAGGCGTTGCAGCACCGCGGTCTGCCTCATGAATTCGGTCAGCGGGACCGCCGGACTGCCGCACACCGTCACGCCGGCCGGGACGTCCCGCATGACGCCGCTTTTGGCGGCGATCCGTGCCCCGCTCCCGATATGCAAATGGCCGGCGAACGCCCCTTGCCCCCCGACCATGACAAAGTCATCGAGCCTTGTGCTCCCGGAGATGCCCGCCTGACCGGCGAGGATACAGCACCGGCCGAGAACGACGTTGTGCCCGATCTGGACCAGATTATCAATCATCGAGCCCGGACCGATCACGGTGTCGTGCCCTGATCCGCGATCGATCGTGGTGTTGGCGCCGATGTCCACATCATCGCCGATCAGGACCCGTCCGAGCTGCGGGACTTTGATCGGACCCGCCGGATCGGGTGCGAAGCCGAAGCCGGCTTGGCCGACCCGCGCACCAGGGTGCAGCACGACGCGCGATCCGATCAGGCAGTGGCTGAGCGTCACGTTGGCGCCGATTCGGCAATCGTCGCCGATTTCCACGCCCGCCGCGATCACCGTGTTGGCACCGACCTGGCAGCGCCGCCCGAGCCGCGCACCGTGTTCGATCACCGCATTCGGGCCGATCTCGCAATCCCCTGGCACCAACGCCGCCGGATCGATCAGCGCCGAAGGCGCCCGCCGGGGAATAATATCGCATGCGGGGTAGAAGGCCTGAGCAACCAGAGCATAGGCCTTGTACGGCTCGTTACTGACGATCAGCGCCATCGCCGGCGGCGCCCGTTCGGCAGCCCACCCGTC
>WNFD01005700.1_pt1 | contig 14453 bp, 13 predicted proteins | sample 5400491 | NCBI WGS metagenome assembly WNFD01 (sample SAMN13153343, study PRJNA577476) | soil metagenome | isolation source: 120 cm saprolite under Douglas fir tree site 2 hole 2 replicate 2 | place: USA:California | collected 2015-04-18
GAGGGGTAACGGTAACGCTTACCGGGTAGTTCGGAGCCGGGCCCGGTGCTAGGCTACCCGGGTCACCCGAGGAGGGACCGCCGTGGCGCTCATCGACAAGCGGGAGTTCGTTAGCCGCCATTTTCGATTGGAACGCTGAACGCAGTGGGAGCCATAATCGCCCAACGCCCGCATGAAACGCGGCTCTCGGGGGCTCCTCGCTGGAGCCGAGGGCACCACCCAATGGGTGACGCAACATCTGGCTCGGTTCGCCTCTCGTTCAATCCTCAGCTCCGCATCGAGTTCCGAGGAGCCACGGTGACCTCCGTCAACCGTGCCGACACCTCCTGCCTAAGGGGTCGCGCACCTGCGCCCCTGCGGCCAATGCCGATACCATTACGTTGACGTTTGATCAGAATCCTCACATCATTCGTCCGGGAGAAAATCTCGTCCTCGCCGTCTCCGGTACGATCACGCATACGGACCCTATGCAAGAGTTGGAGCGGTTCTTCGACGCCGGCGGGCTGATGTCCTACGGCGCGACCCAATCCGAGATTTATGGGATCGCGGCCGAGCAGGTCGCAAAGATCCTCGATGGCGCTCGGCCGAGTGAGTGGCCGCTGCGACAAGCCACGCGGTTCGAGTTGGTCATCAACAACAGGACTGCGAAGGCGCTCGGCCTGACGATTCCGCCTTCGCTGCTGCAGCGGGCGGACCAGGTGATCGAGTGACGGCCAGACCGAAAGGGTGAACAAGCCAAATGAAGCCAACCAAGTATCTACTGCTCGCGAGCATGGCAAGCCTAACGCTGGCTAGCTTCTACCTCCCGACTCCGGCAATGGCTCTGAGCGCGACATCGACCGTCGATGCGCGAATCCGACTCGACTGGGATGTCGGGACCCGGTTCGGCCGGCCGGTCATCCAAGGGTACGTCTACAATGATTACCTTCGCGCCGCCAACAACGTGCAGCTCTTGGTGGAAACCCTGGACGCCTCTGGCACCGTGATTGCGCGCGGGGTCGGGTTCGTGCGTGGACTCGTTCATTTCAACGACCGTACCTACTTCGAGGTGCCGCTCAAGATGCCCGGTGCGTCGTACCGGGTCAGCGTCACAGGGTTCGAGTGGAAGGACCTAGGCCCGGGTGCGGGCGGCGGGGGCATGTGACCCCTAGCTTGCATGGGACCGGGTGGCCGCGCCACACCCGGCAAATCGCCCGAAGGGGATGAGCCGCCCTCGAGTGATCGCCCTTCGGGCACACCGATCGCGTAGATACTTGCGGAAGCACGCGCTACAGGAGCCGCACTGAGGCGTCCTGAGGGCACCGACTCCGGTCTCCCTTGTTGCACTCATCCATGTCCCGCTTCGCGATACATCCCGCCAGGAGCACACTGAGAGCGCACAAAATCATCAGGAGTTTCATATTGTGGAGTGTAGACGGAGAAGGCTAAATCGGCTAGTTAGGCACGCGAGCGAGCCGGATTGGGACCGCTGGTCCACTGGCACCGTGACGCCTCGCGCCGCCCTAGAAGGCGCCGAAATCGCCCTACATGGGCGGGCGGACGCTGGCGTGGCTCAAGGTCAAGCAGAACGCACCACGAGCGCCGAGGGGGACTCGACGCTCGCGTGTGTGGCGCGGTCGGTGAGATTCTACCGCTGACCGAAACTCGTCGGTGATGGGCTTCCCGTCTGGAGTGGTTGGGTTCGTCATGCTCTCTCCCTTCCACCTCTCGACCACGGGCTGATCAAAGGTCGTGAGTTTCTTCCCCTCTGGAGTGGTCGGATTGGTCATGCTTTCCCCCGTCCCCCTCTGTACGTCGGATGGCGGGGCTTGAGGTTGCGGCTGTGGCTGCTGCGCGAAGGCCAGCCCGGCCACCGTGAGTGTGGATACCATTGCGAGTGACGTGATCGAACCCTTGAGAGTCATGGTCCTGCCCTCCCTCGTTACGCCGGTCCCGTCGGCGCCTCTGTTCCTGGCCCATTCCGGGAAGCGAAGGATTGTCCTCCGAAGACCGGACGGTTACAGGGCGAATAGGCGACCGCCGGCCGTGGGTGGCCTCGAAGCGACCGGATGACGGTTGCCTACCGCTTCAGCAGACCGAGAGGTCAGGAGCGCGGAGGGGCGCGAACGTCTACTGCGGAGCAATACTGCGCAGGAGCGAGACCGCGGACTTCTCGAACATGAGCCGGCCGAGGGAAAGAGTCCAGCGTTGCGGTGCTCGACGTGATGGAGAGGACGCTATTGTCGTTATCATCGTCATCGAAGAACCCGTCCACCCACACTGGGTCTGGAGGGGTGGCATGCGCCAACGGGGTCACCGCCGCGTGAACGACGGCCAGCACGACCCAGAGCACGCCGACGAGCTGACGTCTCATACCTTATAGGCCATATCTGTGTCCGTGCGTCCTGTCAAGGGGAGACTTCCCCCTCCAGAGGCTGCCCCTCCGGGCTCGACTCACGGACTCGCGACCGTCTGACGAGACTCTAGCGTGGCACTATCGGACTACACGCCAGCTCCCGCAGCCGGAATCGCTGGAGCTTGCCGGTCGCGGTGCGCGGCAGCTCGCTCACGATCCGGATCTCGCGCGGCCGCTGATGCGGCGCCAGCGCCGCCTCCAGGAACCGCCGCACCTCGGCCCGCAGCGCCTCCGGGGCGCCAGCCGGGTCGCGCGGCACCACGAAGACGAACGGCTTGATCAGCCCGCCCGCCTCCGGCGCGCCCACCACGCCGCCGTCGAGCACTTCCGGGTGCCGGAGCAGCACCGACTCCACCTCCACCGGCGAGACCCACTGGCCGGCCACCTTGAAGAAGTCGTCCTCTCGCCCACAGTGAACGTGGTGCCCGCCCGGCTCGCGACGGTAGACGTCGCCGGTCCGGAACCAGTCGCCCACGAATGTCCGACGCGAGTGGTCGAGACGCCGATAGTACGCCGCGGCCTGCGACGGCGTCCGGACCCAGAGGACACCCTCCTCCCCGTCCGCCACCGGCCGGCCCTCCGCGTCGAGGAGGCGGGCCTCGGTGCCGGGCACCGGCACGCCGGAGGACTCGGCCCGGCTCTGGCCCGGCCGGTTGGAGAGCACCATGAAGACGGTCTCGGTGGCCCCGATGCCGTCCAGGATCTCGACCCCGAATCGCGCGCGCCAGGCGTCGTAGACGTCGCCCGGCAGCCGCTCGCCCGCCGAGATGCAGAGTCGGGCGGACCGGAACGTGTCGGCGGGCAGGTCCGCCCGCAGCAGGCGCGCGTAGACCGTGGGCACCGAGAAGAAGAGCGTGGGGGCGAACTCCCGCATCACCCGGGCCACCGCGGCGGGGTCCGGCCAGTCGGGATGGAGATACGCGGTCGCCCGGGCCAGGAGCGGGATCAGCAGCAGGTTGCCGAGCGCGTAGGCGAAGAAGAGCTTGGACGTCGCGAAGACCCGGTCGGCCGCGGTGACGCCGATGAGATCGAGGAAGTGGCGGCCAGCGGGGAGCGTCCGGTGACAGTGCACCGCCGCCTTCGGCGAGCCGGTGGTCCCCGACGTGTAGAGCCAGAAGGCCATGGCGTCGGCGCCGACCGGCTCCGCCGGCATCGGGACGGCCGGGGCGTCGCGCACCAGCGTATCGAAGTCGAGCACGGCCCGGGCGCCGTCCGCGGCCGGATCGATCGCGGCCGCCTCGAGCAGCGCCCGATCGGCCACCAGCACCCGCGGCCGGCAGTCGGCCAGCACGGTGCGGAGATCGGCCGGCGCGAGCCGCGTGTTGAGTGGGACCGCCACCGCGCCGAGCTTGAGCGCCCCGAAGAAGGTGGCGGCCCAGCCGGGACCGTCGGCCATGAGCAGCGCCACGCGCTGCTCCGGCTCGACGCCCTGGGCGCGCAGGGCGTGGGCGGCGCGGTCCGTGAGGCGCTGGAGCGCGGCGTAGGAGATCGACCCGGCGGGCGTGACCAGCGCGGTCCGGTCACCGTGGCCTTCCTCCACCGGGGCGTCGACAAAGAGGGTGGCCGCGTTGTCCATGCCGCGCGCTCAGCCCTGGCCGGGCCTCTTGCCGCGGGGGATGGAGAAGCCCGCCGCCTCGATCCGGTCGAGGATGCCGTGGAACTTGTGGCGGCCGTCGGTGTGCGCCGCCCACACGTCGTCGAGACCGTCGAACCCGGAGAGATAGCGGAGCCCGCAGTCCGCCGGCTCGGCCATCTGCATCTCACCCGCGAGGAAGCGACGGTGACCCTCGGCGGGATCGATCCAGAAACCCTCGGAGGCCTCGCCGCCCAGGAGCCGGGGCTCCTGCCCGGTCGGCACCGGGGCCAGGAAGAAGCGCGCGGTGAAGCGGATGGGGCTCGAGGGCGGGGTGATGAAATGGGAGAGATAGCGGAACGGCGCCAGGTCGAGGTGCCAGCCCTCCCGCTCGAGCAGGGCGTGAAACGAGGCCCCGCCGGCGGCCAGCGCGTGCCGCACCCGCTCCACCCGCTCGCGGACCACCGGATCGCGCGTGTCGACCGGACGGCCGTCCGCGTCGCAGCCCACCAGGAGGCCGGTCTCCTCCACCAGCTCGCGCGCCGCGGTCACCCAGAAGGCGAGCGGCGGCAGGCCGTCGGCGGCGGGGAAGGCGGCGAGGGCGGTCGCGCTCGAGACGCCGAAGCAGCGCGCGAAGGCCGCCTCGCTGCCGTCGGCCGACTCCACCTTGCCCCCGGGGAACGCGTAGAAACCGCCGAGGAAGCGCATGCTCTTCTGGCGGCGGATCATGTACACCTCGACCGGGCCGCGCGTCCCCGGGCGGACGAGCAGGACCGAGGCGGCGGGACGCGGGGCGACCGGGGAGCCGGGGGGCGCGGTCACGCCGGCGGGACGCGAGACCGCGTGAGCCCGGCGAGCTGCTCGAGCAGGGCCTCCGCCGACACCGGCTTGGCGATGACGCGGTCCACGAACTGCATCGACTCGTGGGCGGAGACGCCCTCGCCCCAGCCGGTCAGGATGAAGACCGCGGTGCCGGGCGAGCGGGCCTTGACCCGCTGGGCGACCTCCCAGCCGTTCATCCTGGGCATGCCGAGGTCGGTGATCACCACGTCGTGGGCGCCCGGGTCGAAGACGGCGAGCGCCTCCTCGCCGTTGGCGGCGGTGGTGATCGCGTGCCCCTCGGTGCTCAGCACGTCCGAGAGCACGCTGAGGAGCCGCGGGTCGTCGTCCACCAGGAGCACGCGCGCGGCCTGGTCCGGCGAGACCTGGCGCTCGGCGAGCCCTTCCGAGGCGGGGATGATCTGGAAGCGGCTCGCGTGCAGCCGGAGGCGCACGGTGGTGCCCTTGCCGATCTCGCTCTCGATGGCCACGCTGCCGCCGTGACGCTCGACGATGTCGTAGACGTGGGCGAGGCCCTGGCTGGACCCGCGCCCGGGCTGGAGGCTCCGCGCGTGCTCGGCCAGACGCCGCCGCGTCTCGTCGGACATGCCGACCCCCGAATCGCGTACCTCGACCACCACCCAGCCGGACGCCTCCGCGGCGGCCCGGATCGCGAGCGAGCCGCCCTTGGGCATGGCGTCGACCGCGTTGTGGATGAGGAGCACGAGGGCGTCGCGCAGCTCGAAGGCGTTGCCCTCGACGGGGGGCAGCGCCTCCATGTCCTGGGTGACCGCGATGACGGTCCCCTTGCGCTCGGCCTCGTCCCGCCAGCGCGGCGCGGTCAGCTCGAGCGCCTCCGCGATGACCGCGGGCAAGCCCACCGGTCCGAACGCGACCTGCGGCTGGCGCGACACGAACTCCTGCAGCTTGCGCACCGTCGCGGAGGCCTCGAGGGCTACGTCGCGGATCACCACCAGCCGGCGCCGCGCGGCCTCCGACTCGTTCTCGCGCAGCATGAGCTCGGTGTAGGCGAGGATCGCGGCGAGGGAGTTGTTGAAGTTGTGGGCGAGGCCGCCCACCGTCTCGCCGAGGACGCGGAGGTCCTCGCCCCGGGAGAGCCCCCGCGGGGCCTCGGCCAGGCGGCGCCCGAGGTCGCGCGCCCAGCTGCGCATCGCGAGGACCGCGCGGTCCATCTCCACCTTGGTGCGGCGGATCTGGCGCGCGATGTCCTGGATCTCCTCGTGATCGGCGAAGAGGAGGGCTTCCGGCGGCAGCTCGCGCGGGTCGCGCCGGATCCACCGGCCGATGTGCTCCCGGACCCGCTTGATCATGGAAGCGAGGACGCGCTACAGGTTCACGAGCTGAGCGACGCGCTCGCGGTGATGGGTGGCATCTCCGAAGGTGAACTCCGAGCCCTTGGCGCGCTTGAAGTAGAGGTGGAGGTCGTGCTCCCACGTGAAGCCGATGCCCCCGTGGAGCTGGATGCCCGCCGCGGCCACGCGCCGGTAGGCGTCGGAGACGTAGGCCTTGGCCATGCTCACTGCGAGGGGAGCCTCCGCCGCGCCCTCGTCCAGCGCCCACGCCGCGTAGTAGGTGATGGACTTGCTGTTCTCTACGTCCACCAGCATGTCGGCCGCGCGGTGCTTGACGCCCTGGTAGGAGCCGATCGGCCGGCCGAAGGCCTGGCGGATCTTGGCGTACTCCACCGTCATGTCGAGCACCTTCTGGGCGCCCCCGCACATCTCGGCGCACAGCGCGACGGTGGCCCGATCGAGCACGCGGGCGAGCGGCGCCCAGCCGGCTCCGGCCGCCCCGAGCAGCGCGTCGGGGCCGATCGTCACGTCGGAGAGGGCGACCTCGCAGAGCTTGCGGGTCTGGTCCATGGTGGGGAGCAGCGTGACCTCGAGCCCCCGGGTGCGCTTCGGCAGGAGGAAGAGCGACACCCCGTCGGCGCCCGCCCCCGGCCGCGTCCGCGCCGCCACCACGAGGGCATCCGCGGTGTGGGCGTCGTGCACGAAGAGCTTGGTGCCGGAGAGCGTGTACTGGCCGCCCTTCTCGACCGCGGTCAGGGTGACCCCGGCGGGGCCGAGCTGCGCGCTCGGCTCCATCCACGCGAGCGCCACCCGCCGGTCCCCCGCCGCGATCTTCGGCAGCCACTCCTTCTTCTGCGCCTCGCTGCCCGCCTCGGCGATGGCGAGCCCGCCCAGGAGCACCGCGGAGAAGTAGGGGCCGGGCACCACCGCGCGGCCCATCTCCTCCATCAGCACCACCAGGTCGACGAGACCCAGCCCCATGCCGTCGTAGGCCTCGGGGTAGACGAGGCCGAGCCAGCCCTGCTCGGCGAGCTTCGTCCAGAGATCGGGGCTGATGCCCTCCGGCGTCTCCATGAGGCGCCGCACCGTGTCCGACCCGCACTCGTTCTCGAAGAACTTCCGCGCGGTGCTCCGCAGCAGCTCCTGCTCCTCGTTGAAGCCGAAGTTCATGGCTTAGCCTTTCGGGAGGCCGAGCACGCGCTCGCCGATGATGTTGCGCTGGATCTCGGTGGTGCCGCCTTCGATCGAGTTGGCCCGCGAGCGCAGGAAGGTGTGCTGCCAGAGGCCGTCGGCCACCGCCCACGCGCTGCCGTGGGTGAGCTGGCTAAACGCGCCCTGGATCTCCATCGCCAGCTCCTGCACGCGCTGGTGGCCCTCCACCCACATCATCTTGCCCGCGGAGGCCTCGGGGCCGGGCAGCTCGCCCTTCAAGAGCTTGGTGATCGCGCGCGCCCCGGTGTACTTGAACACTTCGGTGTCGATCCACATCTGGGCCAGCTTCTGGCGCATCACCGGGTCCTGGGTCGCCGGCACTCCGTTCTTCTTGGTGGCGCGCGCCATGTCGACCAGGCTGTCGAGCGCGATGCGCAGGCGAACCTGCAGGCCGAAGCCGAGCGCGAGCCGCTCGTACATCAGGGTGGTGAGGCCGACCGCCCAGCCGTTGTCGAGACCGCCCAGGATCTGCGACTCGTGCACGCGAACGTTGTCGAAGTAGACCTCGTTGAACTCCGCGTCGCCGGTCATCTGCTTGAGCGGCTTCACGGTGACGCCGGGGCTCTTCATGTCGAGCAGGAAGTAGGTGATGCCCTTGTGCTTGGGCGCGCTCGGATCGGTGCGGGCCAGCAGCATCATGTAGTCCGCGATGTGGGCGAGCGACGTCCACACCTTCTGGCCGTTGACGACGTAGTGGTCGCCGTCCTTCACCGCGCGGGTCTGGAGCGACGCCAGGTCGGAGCCCGCGTTGGGCTCGGAGTAGCCCTGGCACCAGATCTCCTCGCACGAGAGCATCTTGGGCGGGTACCGCCGCTTCTGCTCGTCGGTACCGTAGGCGATGATGGTGGGGCCCGCCATGCCGATGGCCAGGATGTTGAGCACCGGCGGGGCCTTGGAGAGCGCCATCTCCTGCTGGAGGATCATCTCCTCCATGAAGGTGAGTCCCCGCCCGCCCGCTTCCTTGGGCCAGGTGAGGCCGACGAAGCCGGCTTCGTGGAGCTGCCCCTGCCAGCGCCGGAGCAGCTCGTAGGCCTCGGGGCGCGGGATGTCCGAGCCCTTTGAGAGACGCGCCACCCACTCCTGCCGCATCTGCTTCGACAGCCAGGCGCGGACCTCGCCGCGGAAGGACTCCTGCTCAGGGGTCAGCGTGAAATCCATACTCCCTCCCGCGCGCGGGTGCGGCTCACCGAGGTTGACCGAGATGAGGCTGAACGAAGGTTCAGTGCTCATGATACGAGTCCGCGCGAGAAAGTGTCAAGGTCTTCGCCGCCCCGCCCGGGCGGTCCAAAGTGTGCGGTATACTCGCCGCGTCCATGGCCACCTCCGCGATCACCCTGGCGCGCCTGAAGGACCACATCGAGACGCTCTCCACCTACGGTCGCAACGCCGACGGCCACGGCATCACGCGGTCCTGCTGGAGCCCGGTTCACGAGCAGGCGCGGGCGTGGCTGCTGTCCCGGATGAAGGCGGCGGGCCTCGAGACGCGGGTCGACGCGGCCGGCAACACCTTCGGCATGCTGCCCGGCGAGGGCGCGGCGGTCCTCACCGGCTCGCACATCGACACCGTTCCCGAGGGCGGCCCGCTGGACGGCGCCCTCGGCGTCCTCGCCGGCCTCGAGTGCCTGCAGACTGTCAAGGAGGCGCGCCTGCCCGTGCGGCGGCCGCTCGCGGTGGTGGCGTGGAGCGACGAGGAAGGACGCTACGGCAGCCTCTTCGGCTCGCGGGCGTTCACCGGCCGGCTCGACCTCGCCCAGGTCTCCACCCTGCGCTCGCTCGACGGGGAATCGCTGGTGGAGGCGATGGCCCGGGCGGGCTACGACGCGAGCCGCGTCGCGGAGGCCCGCTGCGACCCGCGCACCCTGCACGCCTACGTGGAGCTGCACATCGAGCAGGGCCCGCACCTCGAGCAGGCGCGCGTCCCCATCGGGCTCGTGGAGGGCATCGTGGGGATCCGCCGGAACCGTCTCACCTTCATCGGCGAGCCGGACCACGCGGGCACCACCCCGATGGCGCGGCGCAAGGACGCTTTCCTGGCCGCCTGCGAGTACGCCCTGAAGGCGCGCGAGCACATCGTCCGGAAGGGCAGCGGCCGGAGCGTGACCAACTTCGGGCGGATCGAGCTGGCCCCGGGCGTCTCCAACATCGTCCCGGCCCGGGCGGTGCTGATGCAGGAGATGCGGGAGCTGGACGCGCGGATCCTCGCCCGCCTCGACCGCGAGTGCGTGACCCTGGCCCGCACGGTGGCGCGGCGCCGGGGCCTGCGCGTGGTGGTCGACACCCTCTCCCGCACCGAGCCCGCCCGCTGCGCGCCGCGGGTGATGGACGCGGTGCAGGCCGCCTGCGACGCGCTGCGCCTGCGCACCCGGCGGATGCCGTCGGGCGCCGGCCACGACGCGCAGAACCTCGCGGGGGTCACCGCCTCCGGCATGCTCTTCATCCCGTCCCGCGGCGGGCGCAGTCACCGCCCCGACGAGATGAGCGACTGGAAGGCGATCGGGCGGGGCACCAACGCGCTGCTCCAGACCCTCCTCCGCCTGGCCGGCTGAGCCGCGTCCGGAACCGCGAGCGCCGGGCGTGCATGTGAAAGTTTCCACTTGGCAATCGTGCGCGGGATCAAGTACACTTCCGCGTGATTCCGGCGCCATTACCTCAATGAGGATGTTGTGCCCACGATAGTGCACCTGCTGCTGGCCCTGGTCCTGACCGTGTTCCTGGTCGCCCAGGCCAAGTCCCTGGCTTTCGTGCTGAGATCGCGCCGGGCGGTGTCGTCGCGCAGCGCCCGCCGTGGAACCGATCTCCTGTGGACCTGCATCCCGGTGCTCCTCGTGCTCTTCCTGGCCGCCCGGAGCTGGCTGGCCGTGGTCGACGTTCACCGGCCCGCGGTCGCGGCCACCGGCACGCCGGCCCAGTCGGCGGCCCCGCGCTAGAGGACCCACACCACGCCATGAGCCAGCCCCCCGCGACGATCCCCCGCCCCCGGAGGCGCTTCGACTGGACGCTCGCCGGCCTGCTCGTCGCGGTCCTGGTCCTCGCCAGCTCCTGCAGCTGGGTGGGCTGGAACTGGGACACCCCGATGAGCACGGTCATCCCGAAGTCGGACTTCGGGAAGATGACCCACGAGATCTTCATGCTGATCTCGTGGTGGACGCTCGGCATCTTCATCGTGGTGGAGGTCGGCCTGGCCTACGTCTGCTGGCGCTTCCGCGATCGCGCGGGCGCGCCGATCCCGAAGCAGGTGCACGGGCACACCGCCCTCGAGGTCGGCTGGACCATCGCCTTCGCGGTGATCCTGCTCGTGTTCGCGATCCCGACCATCCGGGTGATCTTCAAGACCCAGGAGGCCCCCGCGGCCACCGCGCTGCGGGTGGAGGTCTTCGGCAAGCAGTGGTGGTGGGAGTTCCGCTACCCGCAGTTCAAGATCACCACCGCCAACGAGCTCCACCTGCCGGTGGGACAGACCGCGACCTTCCTCCTCAACGGGCCGGACGTCATCCACTCCTTCTGGATGCCGCAGCTCGGCGGCAAGCGCGACGTGGTCCCGCACCGGATCAACCACATCACGCTCACGCCCGAGGTGGCGGGCGACTACCCGGGTCAGTGCGCGGAGTATTGCGGCATCTCACACGCCAACATGCGCTTCCGGGTGATCGTGCACGAGCCGGCCGAGTTCGAGAAGTGGGTCAAGGCCCAGCAGGCTCCGCCGGTCGAGTCCACCGACGCGCTCGCCCAGCAGGGGAAGTCGATCTTCACCTCGTCCACCTGCGTGGGATGCCACACCATCGCCGGGGTCTCGGCCGGGCACATCGGCCCGGACCTGACCCATTTCGCGAGCCGCAAGCGGTTCGCCGGCTCGCTCATGGAGTCGACGCCGGACAACCTCACCAAGTGGATCGAGAACCCCGACCACATGAAGCCCGGCGCCCTCATGCCGAACCTGGGAATGACCGGCGAGCAGAGCAAGGCGCTGGCCGCCTACCTGCTCAGCCTGAAATAAGGGGACTCCATGGCCACTCAGGCCGCGTTCATGCACGGCTCGAAGGTCGAGACGGAGACCTTCTGGGGCATCGTCTGGTCCTGGCTCACCACCGTCGACCACAAGCGGATCGGGATCCTCTACGGCACCTCCGCCTTCATCTTCTTCCTGATCGGGGGTATCGAGGCTCTGATCATGCGGCTGCAGCTCGCCCGGCCCGACAACACCCTGGTCGGCCCCGAGCGCTTCAACGAGCTGTTCACGATGCACGGCACCACCATGATCTTCCTGGCCGTGATGCCGCTGAGCGCGGCCTTCTTCAACTACATGATCCCGCTCATGATCGGGGCGCGGGACGTGGCCTTCCCGCGGCTGAACGCGCTCTCCTACTGGATCTTCCTCTCGGGGGCGCTGCTCCTGAACTCGAGCTGGCTCTTCGGGCTCGCCCCGGACGGGGGCTGGTTCGGCTACGCCAACCTGACCTCGATCCAGTTCTCCCCGAAGCACACCATCGACTTCTGGATGCTCGGCCTGCAGATCCTCGGCATCTCGTCGATGCTGGCCGGCTTCAACTTCCTGGTGACGATCATCAACATGCGCGCGCCGGGCATGACCCTCATGCGGATGCCGGTGTTCGTCTGGATGAGCTTCGTGACCCAGTTCCTGCTCGTGCTCGCCTTCCCCGCGATCACCGTCGCGCTCATCCTCCTGATGTTCGACCGGTTCTTCGGCACCCTCTTCTACGCCCCCGCCGCGGGGGCCGACCCGCTGCTCTGGCAGCATCTCTTCTGGATCTTCGGCCACCCCGAGGTCTACATCCTCATCCTGCCCGCGATGGGCATCGTGTCGGAGGTGCTGCCCACCTTCTCGCGCAAGCCGCTCTTCGGCGCCCCGGTGGTGATCTACTCCGGCATCATGATCGGCTTCTTCGGGTTCGGGGTCTGGAGCCACCACATGTTCTCGGTCGGCATGGGCCCGGTGGCCGACGCCGCGTTCTCGATCTCCACCATGCTGATCGCGGTGCCGACCGGAGTGAAGATCCTCAACTGGATCGGCACCCTCTGGGGCGGCAGCATCCGCTTCCGGACCCCGCTCTACTTCTCGCTCGGCTTCATCGCGATGTTCACGATGGGCGGCCTCTCGGGGATCATGCACGCCTCGCCGCCGGTCGACCTGCAGCAGACCGACACCTACTTCGTGGTGGCCCACTTCCACTACGTGCTCTTCGGGGGCTCGATCTTCGGGCTCTTCTCCGGCATCTACTACTGGTGGCCGAAGATCACCGGCAAGCTCCTCGACGAGCGGCTCGGGCTGTGGCACTTCTGGCTCATGATGCTGGGCTTCAACATGACCTTCTTCCCCCAGCACTACCTCGGGCTCATCGGGATGCCGCGGCGGATCTACACCTACGCCCCCGACCTCGGCTGGAACTTCTGGAACCTGGTCTCGACGATCGGAGCCTTCCTGATCGCGGTGTCCCTGCTCTTCTTCATCGCCAACGTGATCCGGACGATGCGGGGCGGCCAGGTGGCCGGCAGCGACCCGTGGGACGCGCGGACGCTCGAGTGGGCGATCCCCTCCCCGCCCCCCGTCTACAACTTCGCGCGCCTGCCCCAGGTCCAGGACCGCGACGACTTCTGGCTCCAGAAGCACGGCGACGGGCACGGGAGCACCCCCCGGCCCAAGCCGGCTCCGGTGACCGCGGCCGAGATCGCGGCGATCCACATGCCGCCGACGTCCTACTGGCCGCTGCTCCTCGGGCTCGCGCTCGCGGTGATGGTCTCCGGGCTGATGATCAGCATGTACCAGGTCGCCATCGGCGGGCTGCTCACGCTCTACCTGATGTACAGGTTCGCCATGGAGCTGCACCGGCCCCCCACCGGGCACGGTCACTAGGAGAGCGCCCGTGGCCGATCACGCCGCCGCCCACGCCGTCCACGACCCCAACATCGGCAACACCGGTCTCGACAACCGGAAGGTGGGGATGTGGGCGTTCCTCGGCTCCGACTGCATGTTCTTCGGCTCCCTGATCGGGACGTACCTGGCCTACAAGGGCAAGTCCATCTCCGGACCGCTGCCCCACGAGGTCTTCGACATCCCGCTCACCTCGTACAGCGCGGCCCTGCTGCTCGCGTCGTCCCTCACCATGGTGCTGGCCCTCGCCGCGCTCCAGCAGAACCGGGTCAAGCCGGCGACCCGCTGGCTCTTCGTGACCGCGATGCTGGGGCTGCACTTCGTGCTGAACCAGGTCTACGAGTTCACCACCTTCGTGCTGCACCACAACCTCACGCTCTCCACCAGCCTCTTCGGGTCGAGCTTCTTCGTGCTCACCGGCTTCCACGGGGCCCACGTCACCGGCGGGGTGATCTGGCTGCTCATCCTCGTCATGCTGGGCATGCGGGGGAAGCTCGACGCGCGCGACTACACCAAGGTCGAGATCGCCGGCCTCTACTGGCACTTCGTCGACATCGTGTGGATCGCGATCTTCACCGTCATCTACCTCATCCCCTAGGAGCCGCGACATGGCCGATCAGCACGCCGCTGCCGCCGCGACGCACGGAGGAGGAGGCGGCCACGCCACCGTCAAGACCTACATCAACGTGGCCATCGTCCTCGCGATCATCACCGCGGTGGAGGTGGCCTCCCTCTACATCCCGGGCATCCCGGGCCCGCTGCTCGTGATCAGCCTGCTCGCGATGTCGGCGGTGAAGTTCTTCCTGGTGGTCGGCTTCTTCATGCACCTCCGCTACGACCACCCGATCATGCGCGCGCTGTTCGTGGGACCGCTGCTCATCGCCATCGCGATCATTCTGGCCGTCATGGCGCTGTTCAGCGCCTTCGTGCTGCTGCCCCGCGTCGTTCTCTGACATGGCGCACGTAGGACCCGGGCCCGCGGGGCCACCGCCCCTCGGGCCCGATGGCTTCGACTGGACCGCCTGGTCGCCTGATCCCACCGTCGTCGGCGGCCTGATCGTGCTGGGCGTCGCCTACGGGGCGGCCACCCTCTGGCGCCACCGGCTCGACCCCGCGGCCCGCGTGGAGCCCGCCAAGGTGGCCTCGTTCGCGGGCGCGCTGGCGGTCCTGCTCGGCGCCCTCACCGGCCCCGTACACGACCTCTCGGACTACTACCTGTTCAGCGCACACATGATCCAGCACATGCTGCTGGTC
>WNFD01019458.1_pt1 | contig 14451 bp, 13 predicted proteins | sample 5400491 | NCBI WGS metagenome assembly WNFD01 (sample SAMN13153343, study PRJNA577476) | soil metagenome | isolation source: 120 cm saprolite under Douglas fir tree site 2 hole 2 replicate 2 | place: USA:California | collected 2015-04-18
ACCGGGCGTCAGACTCGGAATGGCCGCATCGCGAGCTCCCTAATTCGTAGCCGCGGCTCCAACCAGCTCGGTGATCGGCCGCCTTAGGACGGTAGCCGCCTGATTTGAACCGCTTCATTTGTGTGGGCCGCAACTATTCGCCGGGCAGGAATGTTCGACCGGCCCGATCGGGATATCGAGACCGGCACCGCCGGTGCAGGCCGCCACCGCCAGGGCGACGGCAAGAACGAAAGACCCTTGCCGTATCGATCTCGACCGCGTTGTGTTCTTCATCTCGAAGTCTCCAGCGTGCGTCGGAGAAAACTTCATGGCTGGCCATGCTGACATCTTCAATCTCCGTGTTCTGGTTGAGATCATCATCAACCGCGCTCGCTCTGATCTGGCTCCATTGCCACAACGACGGCTGGCGAGACCGCAAACGCCCCTCGGCAGGCACTCTGAAAGCGCACCGACAGCCGATCGAGTTCGCGATCAAGCATAAGAACCTCGTGCCGCAGCTCGATGAGGCCTGCTACGACCTTCCTGGTCGCGGGCGGTCCGAGGATGGCCGCCAGCGCGAGGGCGGCCGCCAGCGACCAAGCGGCGATTGCGTGCCGGGCCGGCGCCCTCATGCGGTCGAGATTGCGCTCGCTTTGCCACGTATCGAGGTCGTCCGGGCTCAAGATCGGCTTGCTCATGCAAGTCCCAATCGTCGCTCTGTCTTCAAGGTGAGCCTACTGGCCCCTGCAACGAACGCCTGCGGGACAGTCGTGATCGACCGGCGTCACCGGAATATCGAGACCGGCACCGCCGGTGCAGGCCGCAAGCGCCAGGGCGGCGGCGGCCAGGAAGAAATATCCGTGCCGTATCCGTCTCGACCGCGTCGTGTTCGCGATCTCGGCGGCGGCCCCGGCATGGGCCGAAGGAATTTTGATCGCGGGCAATGCTGACATCATCGGTCTCCATGTCTGGTCGATCATCAAGCGCGGATCGATCTCCGCGGAGAGAACATGGGCGAGATGATCGCATGCGTGAAATGCATTGTTGTCACGTGGACATGCCACCAATGAATTGACGCATTCGATCTCAATCTCCTGTTTTGTTTTTTGAGACGGCGGTGCAGGACGAAAGACCCCTGCCGTGTCGGTCTCGATCGCGTCGTGATCTTCATCTTGGAAGTGCCCGCAGTTGCGCGAGCGGCGAAGAGCGCCCTACGCGGGTGGGTGCTCAATTCCGAGCAGACCTCGATACTGCTCTGATTGCCTTGAGCGCTACGGCATTAGCAGCTTATTGACGGCCTCGACGAGGTCCGGAGCGCGGAAGGGTTTTGCGATGACCACATCGGCACCCATCTTTTTCGCAATATCGAGAAACATCATATTGTGGCCGTTGCCCGTCATCGCGATGATCGCAACGCGGGACGCGTCGCTGCGCAGATCACGAATCGTCTCAAGACCGTCCTTCTCCGGCATTAGAATATCGGTAATGACGAGTGTTGGCTGATGGACGCGGAAAAGGCGCAGGCCTTCCCAGCCATCTTTCGCCTCAATCATCTCATGCCCGGCGGCCGTCAGAATCCGGACGATCCTGCGGCGTATTTGCGGATCATCATCTACAACCAGGATTTTTGTCATCCCACTCACACCCCAGTCCTCTCGCTTTTGACGCGGATCGATCTCCGCGGCGAGGAGGTGGGCGTGACGATCGCATGCTTGAAATGCATTCTCGTCACACGTACATGGTCGAAATGAATTGGGGAGCTTTCGATCTCAACCTCCTGATCGTTTTCGACGCGGTGATGCACGAACGCAGCGTCACTCGCGCGGGAAGCCGCATCGGGTTGAGCCAGCCGGCAATGAGTCATGCGCTCAATCGGCTGCGCTATATGCTCAAGGACGAGCTGTTCGTTCGCACGCCCGAGGGCATGGTGCCGACGCCACGCGCCGAGATGCTCGCCCATCCGCTGCGCAACGCGCTGAGCGAGATGCAGCTTGCCCTCGAGCCGGCGGCGTTCGACCCCGCCGCGTCCGATCGGCGTTTCGCACTCGCGATCAACAACTACGCCGCGGTCGTGCTCGCCCCACCGCTGGTCGCTGCGGTGTCGGCCGGGGCGCCCGCGGTCCACCTCGCTCTGCGCCCAAGCGGAACCCTGGACATCGTCGAGCGTCTGGACCGCGGCGACCTCGATTTGACCATCGGCAGTGTGGACAGCCCGGGCGAGCGTTTCGCCACGGCGCCGCTGCTCGAGGATCCGTTTGTCATGGTGATGCGGCGCGGTCATCCGGCGAGCCGGCGCAAGCTCTCGGCGGCGGCCTTTGCCGCTCTGCCCCATCTTGAGATCTCGTCGAGCGGTGAGGATACCGGTTTTATCGACCGCTGGCTGGTTGCCAGCGGTCTGGTTCGCCGGATAGGGCTGCGGGCGCCCTATCTCTCAGCGGGGCCGATTCTCGTCCAGTCCGACATGGTGGCGACGTTGAGCCGCCGGATCGCGCAGGAGTTCGTGCGCAATCATCCGCTGCAGATCCGCGAGCCGCCTTATGATTCGCCGCGCGTGCGGACGACGATGCTGTGGCACCGGCGGCTCGACCGCCATCCTGCCCATCGCTGGCTCCGTGACGTCATCCTGTCGGTGAGCAAGAGCCTATAGGGCTCCTCACCTTCATTCGCCATGAGCATGTCATAGTGAGATCAATGCATTTGCGGCATTAGGAAATCCAATCTAAATCCGCTCCCGAGGCACTTAACTGCCGCCTGGCTTTCCGACCAGCCATGTGCCGAAGGAGCGATGCATGACTTGGACGCGGTTTTCCCACGGGTTCCGGCGGGATCCAATCGTCAAGGGATCACCTGAAGCGCTGGTGGTGTTGCTGCATGATATCGGCGCTGACGCCGCAGCGCTGACCTCCGTTGGGACGCGCTGGGCAACGACCGTGCCCACGGCGGCGTTCGTCGCGCTCGACGTAACTGCACAACTCGACCCGCTCTTCTGTCGCCCTCCTCTGCACGCGATGTTCGATCTGGACGCCAGCGTTGAGCCAACAGTGCTTGATCGCGTGGCGCGGCGTCTCGAGCCGCTGCTCGAGCAGCAATTGCGCTCGTGCCGGCTCAGTGCCGGGCGACTGGTGGTGGTCGGCTTCGGATACGGCGGCACGCTCGCCCTGCATCTGTTGCTCCGCCAAGGCTGGAGCTGCGCCGGCGTCCTCGCTTTTGCGGCGAAGCTGATGCGGCCTCTCCCTCGGATGCTCAGGGTCGACCGCAAGGTCCGCCTTATCGAGTGCGTGGAGGACGGCGACATCGGTCACGGCAGATTGCGCGACGTGGTGGCGTTGCTCACCGGACGCGGAATCGATACGCGTGGCGCGTTGTTGGCGGCTTCGGTGCTATCCGATGAGGCCATTCGGCATGGTGGTGCCTGGGGTGATCGATTTCACGTCGATCGGAAGATCGGCCCTGCGTAGATCCTACGCTGCAACCACCGTGTTGGAGTAGATGCCATGCTCGACTGGACCATCGTCGTCCCCGCATTTCTCACCGCCGCCGTCGAGTGGGTCGAAGCCTTCACCATTGTGCTCGCCGTCAGTCTGAGCATCGGCTGGCGCGCGGCGTCAGGCGCCGCGCTCGCGGCGCTGACCGTCCTCGCCGCCATGACCGCGATCACCGGCGGGGTGCTCGGGCTTGGCGTGCGCTGGCTGGCCAAAGCGGTTGCGCGCGGGGCCGGCCTCAAGGCACTGCACGACGAGGCACTGGAATTTGCCGACACGCGCGCATTGATCGCGCGCGGCGACTGGATGGTGAGCTGGCTGATTGCCTTCAAGGGTGTGTTGCTTGAGGGCCTCGAGGTCTGGCTCGTCGTGGTTGCTTTCGGCCTGCATGGCCGCGCCTGGGTGAGCAGCAGCGCGGGTGCGCTGGCGGCGCTGCTGGCCGTTGTCGCTGCAGGCCTGATGGTCCAGGCGCCGCTTCGGAACGTCCCTGAGAACGCGATCAAGTTCGCGGTCGGCGCCATGATTACGGCGTTCGGCAGCTTCTGGACGCTCGAAGCCGTCGGCGGTGCGGCCGCGTGGCCATGGGGCGATTGGAGCCTCCTCGGCCTCGCCGCCTTCTACGCTCTGGGCGGTCTCGCCCTCGTGGCTTTGCTCCGCCAGCGGTCGACCGCGGGAGCAGCGCGATGAGCGCGTTTCTGAAGACGCTATTCGGCGACGCCGGCACCGTTGCGGTCGTCGTGATCGTCATGGCCGCCGAGGTGTTGTTGGTCGCCAACGATCAGGTGGTGTCGGCGGCATTTGCCATTCCGTCCCTCGTGCTGGTCGGCACTGCATGGCTTGCCAGGCGATGAACGGACCTGAGAGAGACACCGCCCGGAGGCAATCATGATCGGCATCGTCAAGCTCGCACTTCGGCGTCCGTACACCTTCATCGTCATGGCGCTCTTGATCATGATCTTCGGCGTCGCGTCGGCCTTGCGCACGCCGACCGACATATTTCCGAACATCGATATTCCAGTGATCAGCGTCGTCTTCAGCTATACCGGCCTGTCGCCTGATGACATGGCGGGCCGCATCGTCACGTATTACGAGCGCTCGCTCACCACCTCCGTCAACGACATCGAGCACATCGAATCACAGTCGATTCCCAACTATGGGATCATCAAGATCTTCTTCCAGCCAACAGTGAACATCAACGCGGCGCTGGCGCAGGTCTCCGCGATGTCGCAAACGGTATTGAAGCAGATGCCGGCCGGCATCACGCCGCCGCTGATCCTGAGCTTCAACGCGTCAAGCGTGCCGATCCTGCAGCTCGCCCTGTCGAGCGGCAAGCTCTCCGAGACGACGTTGTTCGACGACGCGAGCAGCTTCATCCGTCCGCAATTGGCCTCGGTCGCGGGTGCCGCGATTCCGCTGCCCTATGGCGGCAAGGTTCGACAGGTCCAGGCCGACCTCAACCAGCAGGCGCTGCATACCTACGGCATCTCGGCAAACGACGTCGTCAACGCCCTGTCGATCCAGAACCTGATCACCCCGGTGGGCACCCAGAAAATCGGCACGTTCGAATACACGGTGAATTTGAACGATTCGCCCAGCGCGATCGAGGCCTTCAACGACCTGCCGATCAAGACCGTCAACGGGACCGTCATCTACATGCGCGACGTCGCCAATGTGCATGATGGCAGTCCACCGCAGACGAACGTCGTTCATGTCGACGGTAAGGCCGCGGTGCTGCTGGGGGTGGTGAAGGCCGGCGCGACCTCGACCCTGTCGATCATTTCCGGCATCAAGCAGTTGCTCCCGAGCGTTGCCAAGACCTTGCCGGCAAGCCTCAATCTGGCGGCCGTCGGCGATCAATCGGTGTTCGTGACCAGCGCGATCTCCGGCGTGGTCCGCGAAGGCACCATCGCAGCCGCACTCACCGGGTTGATGATCCTGCTGTTCCTAGGCAGCTGGCGCTCGACATTGATCATCACCGTCTCGATCCCGCTCGCCATCCTGGCTTCGGTGACAGCGCTCTCCCTGCTCGGCGAGACGATCAACGTGATGACGCTCGGTGGCCTTGCCCTCGCCGTTGGCATCCTGGTCGACGACGCGACGGTGACGATTGAGAATATCAACTGGCATCTCGAGCACGGTAAGGAGATCGAGACGGCAATTCTGGACGGCGCCCGACAGATCGTCGTCCCAGCCACCGTGTCACTGATGTGCATCTGCATCGCCTTCGTGCCGATGTTCGGACTGGGTGGCGTCGCCGGCTATCTGTTCCGCCCGCTCGCGGAGGCAGTCGTCTTTGCCCTGATCGCGTCTTACATCTTGTCGCGCACGCTCGTACCCACCTTGGCGAACTATCTGTTGCGCAAGCAGGTGCTTGCGCATGCCGCTCATCACGGCGTGGACGGCAATCCGGATTCCATTCCTGCCAAGTCAAGCCGCAATCCCCTGGTGCGGTTCCAGCGCGGCTTCGAGCGTGGCTTCGAGGCGATCCGCAGTGTCTATCGCGGCGTGCTCCAGCTCTGTCTGCACCACCGCGGCAAGCTGATCGCCGGGTTCACGGGCTTCACCCTGGTCTCAGGCGCGCTGGTCCCTTATCTCGGCCAGGATTTCTTCCCGAGCGTCGACGGCGGGCAGATCAAGATCCATGTGCGGGCGCAGACCGGCACGCGGATCGAAGAGACCACCAAGCTCGCGGATCGGATCGGCGAAGCGATCCACAAGATCATCCCGGCCAACGAGCTGGACGGCATCGTCGACAATATCGGCCTCAGCGTCAGCGGCATCAACATGGCCTACAACAATTCGGGGACGATCGGCGTCGAGGACGCCGACATCCTGATCAGCCTCAAGCCGAACCACGCGCCGACGGCGGACTACGTCAAGACGATGCGCGAGCAGCTGCCGCGGCAATTCCCGGGCACCGCCTTCGCCTTCCTGCCGGCCGACATGGTCAGCCAGATTCTTAATTTCGGCGTCCCTGCGCCGATCGATCTGCAGGTAGTCGGCAACGACGTGCAGGCGGATAGGAGATATGCCAACGCGCTCTTGGGACGCATCAAACAGATCCCCGGCATTGCCGACGCGCGAATCCAGCAAGCCTTCGAGCAGCCGACCCTGAACGTCAACGTCGATCGTTCACTGGCCGGGCTGGTTGGTCTCAGCGAGAAGGATGCAGCGACGGCAATGCTGACCACCCTGGCCGGCAGCACGCAAACCTCTCCGACCTACTGGCTGGACCCGAAAACCGGTGTCTCGTACCCGGTCTCGATCCAAACGCCGCCGCGCGACATCGGCACGATAAGCGGGCTGCAAAGCATGCCGGTGACCACCAGTACCGGCCCGGGCACGCAGCTGCTCGGCGGCCTGGCCACGATCCAGCGGACGCCAAGCGACGCCGTCGCCTCGCATTACAACGTTCGTCCCGTTATCGACATCTATGCGACGCCGCAGGGGCGCGATCTTGGCGGCGTGGCCGCCGATATCCGCAAGGTGATGCAGGACACGGCCCACGACGTGCCGAACGGCGCTAGCGTCGTGCTGCGCGGCCAGGTGACGACGATGACGAGCGCTTATCAGCAGCTCTTCGTCGGCCTCGCCTTGGCAATCGTGCTGATCTACCTGCTGATCGTCGTCAACTTTCAGTCATGGCTCGATCCGTTCGTCATCGTCATGGCGCTGCCCAGCGCGCTTGCCGGTATCGTCTGGATGCTGTTCGCCACCGGTACGACGCTCTCCGTTCCAGCGCTCACCGGCGCCATCATGTGCATGGGCGTCGCCACCGCGAACAGCATCCTGGTGATCAGCTTCGCGCGCGAGCGCATGGCGGCCGGGGCCGACGCGCTTGCCGCGGCCCTCGATGCCGGCAGTACCCGGTTCCGGCCCGTGCTGATGACGGCGCTCGCGATGATCATCGGCATGGCGCCGATGGCGATCGAGCCCGGACAAAACGCGCCACTCGGCCGCGCCGTGATCGGCGGCCTGCTATTCGCCACCTGCGCGACGCTGTTCCTGGTGCCCACGTTGTTCAGCCTCGTCCATGCCCGCGACCAGCAGCAATCCGTCGCGCCGCAGCCGATCAGCCCCTCCCACGCCTAAGCCGATTGGAGCGACCGATGCCCCAAGACCCTATCAAGACCCCAAGCCGTCGTCTGTTCCTGCTATTCGGAGCAGCGGCTCTCGTCGTCGCCGGCGGTGTCGCCACCGTCGGCATCGTCAGCCGGGCCGAGGCCAGTCGCCAGCTGGTGCAATGGACCAATCAGGCGGCGGTCCCGACCGTGCAGCTTGCCAAGCTGGAGCACGGTGCGGCTGAGCAGAGCCTAGTGCTGCCCGGCAATGTCCAGCCCTATTCCAAGGCGTTGATCTACGCGCGGGTCGCTGGCTATCTCAAAAGCTGGCAGCAGGATATTGGCGCCCAGGTGAAGGCCGGGCAGCTTCTGGCCTCGATCGACACGCCGGACCTCGATCAGCAGTTCGAGCAGGCCAAGGCCAATCTAGCGACCGCCGAGGCTAACGAGCGGCTGGCGGCCGTCACGGCGCAGCGCTGGCAGAGTCTGGTTGCTTCACATTGGGTGTCCCAGCAGGCGTATGATGATAAGGCCGGCGCCGCTGCGGCGACCAAGGCTACCGCAGATGCTGCCCGGGCGAACGTGCGACAGCTCGAAGCGATGGAATCCTTCAAGAGCATCGCCGCCCCATTCGACGGAGTCGTCACTCAGCGCAACACTGATGTTGGGGCGCTGGTCAATGTTGGAAGCGGCGGCACTGCCGGGCAGGCGCTGTTCGAGGTCTCGGATCTGCACAAGGTCCGCATCTACGTCCAGGTGCCGCAAGCCTTCTCGGCCGGGCTCACCCCTGGGCTGAAGGCGACGTTCGACATGCCGCAATACCCCGGCCAACAATTCGAGGCGACCCTGGTTACGACGTCGCACGCGATGGATGCCAACTCGCGCAGCATGCTAGTCGAACTCCAGGCGGACAATGCGGATGGCAAGTTCGCTCAGGGCACGTATTGCCAAGTGCATTTCCAGCTCCCGGTCGATCCGAACATGGTGCAGGTACCGGCCACTGCGCTCATGCCCGTCGACAACGGAGTCCAGGTCGCGGTGCTCGGCGACGGCAACAAGGCAGTGCTCAAGACCGTCCAGCTTGGCCGAGACTTCGGCGACAGCGTCGAATTGAAAGCCGGCCTCTCACCCTCCGATCGAGTGATCGACAGCCCGCCCGAGACATTGCAAAGCGGCGATGCGGTCCAGCTGGTGGCCGCGACACCGGCAAGCAAAGGAACTTGAAGATTGCGACGGCGCGCCTGCCAATATTTGGAATCGTCCTTCACGCCGCGACGATCGATCGCCGAGGCGGGAAGATGCGGCGCGGCTTGACAGCGTCTCGCTCGTGACAAGAAAAAGCCGGAACCTGGCGGTTCCGGCTAAGTTGAACAGGGAGGCTTCACGTCTGGGAGACGTAAGGATCCGAAGACCCTCTTCCCGGGTCTTGCAACCCGGAAACTCATCATCCGCGGCGCTGCGCTGCGGAAAAATCATGCTGCGATGCGGCATCGCGCGGTCAAAGATTGGAGTTCGACGCGCGAATAAACCATTCTTAATTTCACGGGTCACCTTTGCAAAAAGTGCAATACTATGGACTATGAGCGGCGGACGCGGCCCGGCTCGGCGCGCGGACGCGTCCGGCTGATCAAGGGAGGCGGCCATGGCTCGGATTTTTCCGGCGAGTTGTCCGGCGAGGAAACGCGGAATCGCAGTCGCGCCAGAAGAGCGGCACCTCTTCGCGCGCCTTGCCCGCGAACTCGATGCCGGCTGGCAAATCATCCACGATTGCACGGTACGCTCGGGCGTCGAGAGCGGCGCGGTGGAGTTCGTCCTGCTGCACCGGGATTACGGCATCGCGCTTCTTGGCGTCGCCACGCCCGGTGTCGTCGAGGACCCGGAGATTGCCGTTGCGGCGATGCGGGCGACGCTCGAGGAAACCGGCTTCGCGCGCCGTTATCCCGGTCATCTTGCCATCGTCGCGCGCACCGTGGTGCCGGCGGCGGTGAGCGATCTTGGCGCGTTTCTCGCGGTGCGCTTTGCCGCCGTGCCAGCAACCGCGATTGCCGATCCGACCTGGCCGGATTGGCTGCTGCAGCGTCTCATTCCGGAGCGGCTGGTTTCCGAGAGGCCGAGTGAAACAATTGCGGATCCGATGCGCGTACCGAACGCGGAATTTGGCTTGCGCGCGCCGACGCCGGAGGATTCCTGGCGCGCGCCCGATGCGTTGCCGGCTGCGCTGTCGCAAGACCGCTGGGTGGAGCGCGCCGCCGCGCCGCCGACCGAGATGTCGGTGGCGGCGGAACGGATTGCGGTCTCGCGCGATGTCGAGACGCGCTCGCCGCTGTGGACCGGAATGGCCCTCGCCGTCGTCGTCGTCGCCACCGTGCTGGTTGGCATTGCCCTACTCTCGAACGGCAACCGACCGACCGAAATGCTGGCGCGGCAGTCGCCGGCGCCGCCCGCGTCGGCCGCCGGCGCCCCCAACTAGCCGGCGGTCAGGACGGTCGTGATTCCGTGACCTTGCGGATGAGAAAATCGCGGAAGACGCTGATCCGCTTCGAGCTGCGCAACTCTTCCGGATAGACGAAATAGGCCTCGACCGGCGGCCCGGTGAGCTCCGGCAGGACGCGCACCAGGGCCGTAGGTGTTGTTGACCTGAAGGATCGGCCGGCGTTCGACCCCCGGCTTCGCGCCGGCCTCGAGCGCCCAGTTGATGCTGCTCACCGGTGCGCGCGATTCGTCGCCATAGACGACGAGGCGGTGCTGATCGAGGTCCTCCGGTCGCCGCGGCGTGCCGTGCTTCTTGAGGTACTCGGGCGATGCGTAGAGATGAACGCGCACCGTCATCAGATGGCGCTGGACAAGATCGGGTTGGCGCGGCGGCGACATCCGGATGGCGACGTCAGCCTCGCGCATCGACAGGTCGAGCTCACTATCGTCGACTACCATGGCGACGTGAACGTCGGGATAAAGCTCGAGGAACTCGCGGATGCGCGGTGTCAACCAGATCGAGCCGAAGGCGACGCTCGTCGTCACCTTGAGCGGCCCCTTCGGTCGGTCCTTCGATTCGGTAAGCAACCCTTCGGTCATCGCCAGCTTGGCGAACACCTCGCGTGCCGTCGAATAGAGCAGCTCGCCCTGCTCGGTAAGGATGAGGCCGCGGGCATGGCGATGGAAGAGCGGCACGCTCAGGCTTTCCTCGAGCGCGCTGATCTGCCGGCTGACTGCCGATTGGCTGAGGTTCAGCGCCTCACCGGCATGGGTGAAGCTGCCGGCCTCCGCAACCGCGTGGAACACCCTCAACTTATCCCAGTCCATCCCCTCCCCCCAACGGCATCATCCCGGAGACCCGACAGGGCGCAACCGGGGCTCGCGCCGCTCACTCCGCGGCCTTGAGCGCGCTCTCGTTCTCGTGCGCGGCGAGGAATTTCTCCGCCTCGAGCGCCGCCATGCAGCCCATCCCGGCGGCGGTGACGGCTTGGCGAAAGATCTTGTCCTTGACGTCGCCGGCGGCATAGACGCCGGCGATCTCGGTGGCGGTCGAATCAGGCCGCGTGACGATATAGCCTTCGCGGTCGAGAGTCAGCTGACCCTTGAATATCTCCGTCACTGGCGTATGCCCGATGGCGATGAAGACACCGTCGCAGGCGATCTGCCGCGTCGCCGCGGTTTTGGTGTCGCGTATGACGATGCCGGTAACGCGCGGCGGGTTCTGCTCGCCGACGATCTCCTCGACGACGCTGTCCCACACGACGGCGATCTTGGGATTGCGGAACAGCCGATCCTGCAGGATCTTCTCGGCGCGCAGGCTGTCGCGGCGATGGATCAGCGTCACCCGCGTCGCGTGATTGGTGAGATAAAGCGCTTCCTCGACCGCCGTGTTGCCGCCGCCGATGACGACGACCTCGCGGCCGCGGAAGAAGAAGCCGTCGCAGGTCGCGCAGGCCGAGACGCCGAAGCCGCGATAGGCCTCCTCGCTCGGCAGGCCGAGCCAGCGTGCCTGGGCGCCGGTCGACACGACGATGGTCTCGCCGACATAAATGTCGCCGGAATCGCCGCGGGCGACGAAGGGCCGTCGCGACAGGTCGACATCGACGATGATGTCGTTGACGAGGCGCGTGCCGACATGCTCGGCCTGCTTCGCCATCTGCTCCATCAGCCAGGGGCCCTGGATGACGTCGCCGAAGCCGGGATAGTTCTCGACATCGGTGGTGATCATCAGCTGCCCGCCGGGCTGCAGCCCCTGGACCAGGATGGGCTGCAGATTGGCCCGCGCGGCGTAGATGGCGGCGGTGAAACCGGCCGGTCCGGCACCGATGATGAGGATCTTGCTGTCGTGACGCTCGGGCATTTTCGGCTTGTCCCGCTTCTCGATGGAGAAACTATGGCTAGTTTGGGGCGATTCGGCGGCACGCGCTACGCCTATGGCGCGTACTGCTCAGAAACCGAACATATGGTCGAGGCTGAACGCCCCGTTGCCGTTGATCAGCCCATGGTAGCCGAACAGGCGGCAGGTGGTGTCGCGAATCATGATATAGGCGCCGCTGCCGGCCGCCTCGCGCTCGTTCGCGTCGAACATCGCGTGATAGCGCCAGAACAGCGAGCCCGAGCAGGCGATGGCGACGGCGCGCCGCGCCACCGCGCGGCCGCGCCCGTCATGCAGCACGAGATCGGTCTTGCTCGTCGCGTGCCATGGCGTCGAGGCGGGATAGATCAGGTGGCAGAGCGTATCGTGCGGCGCCGCGCCGAGGCGCAGGAAAAGCCGGGTCGAAAGACCGGGCGGGCGGCCGACATAGGCTTGCGGCTCCGATTTGTAGGTCAGCACAGTGTTGAAGATATGGGCGCCGAAGCTGGTTTCGGCAACATGGCCCGTGGCGCGGTCCTCGTAGCGGAACAAGCCGTGCAGCCAGCCATCCGCCTCGCCGCCGTCGGCGAAGTCGTAGACCAGCTCCATATGGCCCCAGCCGGAAGGCAGGTCGCTCGCGCGCACCATCTCGTCGGCCGTCAGGGCGACCGATTGGCTGCGGGCGAGCGTGCCGAAGCGGTGGCGTGCCACCTCGCCGCCGCTGCCATCGTAGACGATCGCCGCGACCGGCAGGTTGCGCTGCCCCGTCGCCATCGGCGTCGGCAGCGCCGTCGAGCGCCAGCGTGACGGCGGCAGGATGGGGGCGGGCAGCAGGAACCCCTTGCCCATCAGATTGCCGAGCTCGGCGATGCGCGGATCGGGGCTGAGATCGCTGCGCTCGACATTGACATGGGCGATGCGCAGCCGCTGCCGCCCGGACGCGGCGTCGCGCGCGATTTCATAGCGCGGCCGGACGAAATATTTGCCGGCGCGCACCTCGATCTGCGCCGGCCAGCGCGCCGCCGGCAACAGCGTCGCGACATCGAGGGCGTGGCTGGCGAAGGGCGCAATGGCGTGGTCGAGCACGCCGACCGATTCGTGCCCCATGAGATTGAGCCCGATCGCCCCGGCCGGGATGGCGCAGGGGTGGCTGTTCTGGACCCACAGCGTGACGCGCTCGCCGTCCGCCGGCGCCGGCAGGCCGGCATAACGGTCGGCCGGCCAGGAATTGGCGTCATGCGTGCAGGACAGCGCCTCCGTACCTGTTTCCGCCGCGCTGAAGGTATCGAGCGCGTATTTGACGACGTCGTGCCCGGTGGCGCCGACGACGTGCAGGAAAAGCTGGCCGGTGAAGGACGGCAGTGAAAAGCGGGCGCGGATCTCGCGGCTGTCCAGGACGATGCTGGCGGCACCGCCGGCTTCGCCGGCGCCGGCCGTCTCGCGCCATTCCGCCAGCACCTCGCCCGCCCCATCGAACAGGATGAGCGCCAGCGCCACCTCGCTTGCGCCGTAGCCGGCCCAGTAATTCGCCGTCACCAGCCGCGTGTGCAGCCCGTCGGCGTCGCGGAAGAAGGCGAAATTGGTGGCGAAGTTGAGGGGGTCGAGATAGTTGCGCCGGTTGGTCAGCCAGTCGTCCGGCAGCCGCATCGCGTCGAAGCTGACGATCTCGGCGCCGACCGGCACGAGATGGCGGATGTGATCGATGAAGCGCCCGGCATCGAAGGCGGCGACCAGCACCATATCCGGCCGCGCCGCGGCGAGATCGGTGACCGGCTGGGTCATGCCGCCGAGCACCGTGCGGCCGATGGCATCGATGTCCTGAACGAAGATGCCGGCGCGGGCGAGCCCGGCAAGGCCATGGAATTCCGCGAAGCCGGCGGCGAAACCGAGCGGGTCGTAGATGGCGAGGGCGCGCGCGGCGGCGAGGCGGGACAGCAAGGCGGCGGCGCGTCTTGCCGCTACCGGATGGGTCACCGCCTTGAAAAAGCTGTTGCCGCCCTTGCTGTTGTTGAAGGTTTCGATATCGAGCTTATGCATCGGGCCTGCCGCCGCCGCGTTGAACGCACTCGATACTATATAGGCCCGGCGGAGTACATACGTGTCCGCCCGATGAGGGCTGCCGGCGGCGCCGGCGCGGCGCTCTTCCGGCCACACCGTAAAGCAACAACCTATTGAACGAACACGAAAATCCTCTGAGGGCGGGAACCAGGCGCGCCCGCCGGCCGATCAGGTCAGCTTGATGCCGAGGAACGTCGCCACCGCAAAAATCGTCAGGAAGCCCCAGAAGGCGAAGCCGGCCCATTGGATATAGGTTTCGATGCGGGACGAGATCGCCACGGCGACCTTGTTTCGAGGCGGGAAAAGCCGCGCGGCACGGGTCAGATAAGGCATGGGCGCGGACCCTATGCTGCGTTGCAGCGAAGGTCAATCACCAACGGCCGCCGGCGCGACGGTTGGTCGCAGCTAGGCGACTCGGGCGAAGACCGGGCGTCCGGCCGCTCCGGTCGGACCGACCGGCGGTTACTGAATGGTCGGCGCGGCGCGGATCAGCGTCTTGTCGATCGCGGCTTCCAGCTCCTTGCTGCCATAGGGCTTGAGCAGG
>WNFD01008902.1_pt1 | contig 14441 bp, 16 predicted proteins | sample 5400491 | NCBI WGS metagenome assembly WNFD01 (sample SAMN13153343, study PRJNA577476) | soil metagenome | isolation source: 120 cm saprolite under Douglas fir tree site 2 hole 2 replicate 2 | place: USA:California | collected 2015-04-18
ACGACAACTTCTTCGCGCTCGGGGGTCATTCGCTGCTGGCGACGCGGCTGATCAGCCGCATCCGCGCCGGGCTTGATGTCGAGATTGCGATCCGCACGCTGTTTGAGGCGCCGAGCGTTGCCGGGCTGGCGCGCCGTCTCTACACCAGTCATTCGAAGCGGTCTGATCTTGAGGTCTTACTGCCGATCAGACCCCATGGAATCTTCTCCCCTCTATTCTGCATCCATCCGGTCGCGGGATTAAGTTGGCCATATTCGCGACTTATCGGACATACTCCTCCGGGCCACCCGATTTACGGCTTACAGGCACGCAATCTCGTTCAACGACAAATATTGCCCGACACCATTGAAAGCATGGCGACGGACTATCTGGGCGTCATTCGAGGGATTCAAACCGTTGGGCCCTACAACCTGCTCGGCTGGTCGTTTGGCGGCCTCGTGGCTCACGCAATAGCCACGCAGCTTCAGTCCATGGGCGAACAGGTCTCCATGCTCGCCCTTCTCGACAGCTATCCGTTCGACCAAGAAGGTCGAGCCTGCAGCAGTCAGGACCAGGACCGCGAAGCAGCGACGCCTGCTCTCGGATCGGTCCATGATCCATTACAGGCGATATTGGAAAGGGTCCATCGCGAGAGGTACATTCATTCGCCCCTGGAAGAGAGCGACTACGAGGCGATCACGAACGTCTACAAGAACAACGCCCGTATAATGAGGAAATATTTACCCCGGCGATTTACCGGCGACATCTTGCTTTTCGTAGCCAACGAGGGCGACGCCAAGCCATCATTCCGCTCCTGGACCCCTTACGTCGATGGCCGAATCCAGGTCTATCACGTGGATTGTGATCATGACTCGATGATGGATGCGCTGCCGGCCCGAAGCATTGGCGACGTGCTCGCGCGCGAGCTCGACAAACAACGAAGGATGGACCAACCTGGATATCCATGGAGGACCAAATGACTAACCCGTTTGAAGACGAAAATGGCGTTTACCACGTGTTGATCAACGACGAGGGACAGCATTCGCTTTGGCCGAGCTTTATCGATGTACCCGAAGGATGGACCATAATTCACGAGTCGGACACTCGCGCCGCCTGCCTCGAATTCATAGACCGGAACTGGACCGATATGCGCCCGGCCAGTTTGATCAAGCACATGAACGAACAAAAGTGAGTTTTGGGTGCCAGGCGCGCCGTCACCTTCCAATGGCGAGCCATGAGCGGATGCTCCGGCGTCGGGACGGACTTCGTGGGGCAAACCTGCCGCTGCAAACCCTGCCGCCCCTCGCCTGTCGGTCGGCGGCGATCAAGGTATCGTGCGATGGGTTCGCCTGAGCCGCGCGATCGAATCTACGGCCATCGGGCGCGTATCGGCTACACCTCGCCGCCGCTCACCACCGAGGTCTTTCCCTACGAGTTCTACAAAATCGTTCCATCGGGCGTGACGCTCGTCCTCACCACGCTGGCGATCGTGGTGCGCAGCGGGGACGAGATCGAGCGGTCCTACGACATCAGCATGAAGGCGGTGCGCGAGATGGCGGCAGCGGGCGTCGACATCGCCGTGCTTGGCGGAGTTCCGATCAATGTGTCGAAGGGCTATGCAAATGCGGAGCAGATGATCGGCGAGCTCGAGACCAAGCTGAAGGTCAAGGTCTCGACCAGCGCATCGGCGCAGGCGAAAGCCATCAAGGCGCTCGGCTGCAAGAAGGTCGTGGTGGCGCAGCCCTACGAGCTGAGCGAGACCGACCGGATCGCGGGCTACGGGACACATTTCGGCTGCGAGGTCCTCGGCGCGACCGGCTGGGGCAGCGCCTTCAACCAGATCGGACGCATTCCGCGCCATGCCGCGCTCGAGATGGGCCGCAAGCTCATGCGCGAGCATCCCGCCGCCGACTCGATCCTGCTGCCGTCGCCGCATTGGCCGACGGCGGAATCGATCGACGCGCTCGAGCGCGAATTCGGCGTCAACGTGGTGGCGGCACATCAGGCGATCGTCTGGGACGCGCTGCGCCGCTGCGGCGTCAACGATCGCATCGAGGGGTTCGGCCGCCTGTTCCGCGAGTTCTGAATCCACCGCTGCTTGCGCGAGCCGGCATCTCCGACCCCGTGAATACCGTGCTGGCCTGGTACATGGCGAGCGACGCCGGTTTCTATGCCGCCCAGGGGCTTACGGTCGACATCATCAACATGAGCGGCGGCAGCCGCGGCGCGGCCGAGCTGCAAGCCGGCCGGCTCGACGTCATGCATGTGGGCTTGTCATCGGTCATCCGGGTCAATCGCGCGGGCGGCGATATCCGCACTATCGGCTCCTTGAGCAACGTCATCCGCTTCACATTCTTCGCCGCGCCGACCGTAAGGAGTGCGGCCGATCTCAAGGGCGGTGTGATCGGCGTGAGCACGTTCGGTTGGAGAGTGATGCCACCGTCACGCTTGCGATGCAGCGGCTCGGACTCGTCCGGAGCGACGTGGTGGTGAAGGAATATGGCGGCGGCATGCGGCGGCTGGAGGCCGTGAAGTCGGGCGAGATCCAGGCGACACCGATCAACGAGCCGATCTCGAGCCTGGCGCGCTCGCAGGGGGTCAATGTCCTCGTCGATCTCGTTCCCGAGCAGATACCGTGGGTGTTCAGCTCCATCGTCGTGCGCCGCGGCGACATCTCCGGCCGCCGCGACCTGCTCTTGCGGTTTCTCAAGGGCACGATCGAAGGCAATTATCTCGCGCTCACCGACGAGGCGCGCGCCAAGAACGTGCTGGCCAAGGAGCTCAAGATCACCGATCCAAAAATCCTCGACATCACCTACAACGACTTCAAGGCACAGTCGCCGATCAATATCGAGATTTCGCGGCCGGGCGCCGAGAATATCCTGACGCAGTTTCCCGACGCCAGCCAGAAGGTCGAGGACTATGTCGAAATGAGCCTTCTCGACGCGCTTCGTGACCAGGGCTACTTCGCGGCGATGGCGCGGAACTACAAGCGTTAGCGTTAGCATGGTCCGGAAACATCGGAACCGGCTTTCCGAGCGGGCGATGGGCAAAATCGACGATGTGGCCATGCGGGCAGGCACGCGGGCGATCGCTGCGTTATTGTTCGTGGCGGCGGTTTGGCCCGGCGGCGGCACGGCACAGCCGGTCGAGGAATTCTACAGGAGCAAATCGATCACCCTGCTGGTCGGCGGCGGCGCTGGCGGTGGCTACGATACCTATGCCCGCATCTTCGCCCGCCATCTGTCGCGCCACATCCCCGGCCAGCCGAATATCATCGTCAAGAACATGCCAGCCGCGGCCGGGCTTGCTGCCGCCAGCACGCTCTACACCACCGCCGACAAGGACGGCTCGACCATTGCCGCCTTCACCAACGGCGCCGCCATGGATCCGCTGTTCGGCAATCCGGGCGCGCGCTACGACGCGCAACGATTCAACTGGCTGGGCAGCATCGGCAAGCTGCAAAACGTCTGCGCCACCTGGCATCGGTCGTCGGTCACGACGGTCGCCGACGCACGCGCGCGCGACGTCATCGTCGCCGCCGCCGGCGCCACCTCGAATACCGCGATCGTGCCCAAGGCGTTGAACGCGCTCATCGGCACCAGGTTCAAGGTGATCGCGGGATACGATACCGGCGCGGGCCTCACCCTGGCGATCGAGCGCGGCGAGGCTGAAGGCATTTGCGGCCTCTCCTGGTCCACCATGAAGGCATCGCGCCCGCACTGGATCAGGGAGAAGCTGCTCAACGTGATCGTGCAGATGGGCCTCGCGAAACTCCGGGAGCTGCCGGACGTCCCGGGCGCGCTCGATCTCGTCGTTCGCCGCGCCGCCCGGCGTGCCGGTCGAGCGGCTCGCCGCGTTGCGGCGCGCCTTCGAAGCCACGCTCGGCGATCCCGAATTCCGCGCCGATGCCGACAAGGCGCAACTGGAGATCGAGCCGCTCACTGCCGGCGAGATCGAACGCCTCCTGTCAGCGGTCTATGGCACGCCGAGCACGATTGTGCGGAAGGCTGCCGCCCTGGTCGAGCCGTCAGGCCGCGCGCAGTGAGTCCTTGCCCCGGGGCGAATGCGCGAAGCGCAATTTCGATGAGGCGAGCCCGGCCCGGCCGGGGCCTGCCCGCCGCAGGCGAGCGCACCCTTACTGCGGCTCGATTTTGGCCATTTTCGCGAGCTCGGCGTATCTGCGGACTTCCTCCGCGAGAAAGGCCTTGAACTCGGCTGGCGAGCTTCCAAACGGATCCAATCCGAGGGTCGCGTACTTTTCGCGCAGCCCGGCGACCGTGAGCGCCGTCTGCACCTCCCGATTCAGGCGCAAGACGATGTCGGCCGGTGTTCTCGCGGGCGCAAACAAGCCGTGCCAGCCGCCGTCCATCACGAAGTCTTGGACCCCCGCCTCCGCCATGGTGGGCACCTCGGGCAGCACGGACCAACGGCTGGTGCCGGTGTAGGCGAGCGGCCGCAGCTTCCCCGCCTGGATGTGGGCCAACGACAACGGCGGCGTCACGAACATCACCTGAATTTGTCCTCCCAGAAGATCGCTGATCGCGGGACCGGCGCCCCGGTACGGAACGTGCTCGATCTTCGCTCCGGTGCGGGCCTTGAAGAGTTCGCCCGCGAGGTGGAGCGTGTTTCCGATTCCAGGAGAACCGTAGGACAGCTTGCTTTTCGGATCACGTCCAAGCGCGATGAGTTCTTGAACCGAGCTTGCAGGCACGGAAGGATGGACTACCAGCAGGTACCCGTTGCCGCGGCAAATCGCGCTGATCGCCTCGAAGTCCGAGAGCACGTCGTAAGGAAGCTTTCGATAGATGCTGGGATTTACCGCGAAAGAGGCAGACGTGACGAGCAACGTGTATCCGTCGGCCGTTGCTTTGGCGACGGCCTCGGTGCCGACAGTACCGTTCGCCGCCGGGCGGTTCTCGACGACGATCGACTGTCCGATCTGAGCCTGGAGCTGCTGCGCAAGGATACGCGCAACCGAATCCGGCGCCCCTGCCGCGAACGGCACAATGATATGCACGACGCGATTGGGATATGGCTGGGCCAACGCGGCTATGCTGCAGAGCTGGATCGCGGCGCAGAGCACGCGCGCGAGAAACTTGATGAGCATGGCAACTCCCTTGCCGGTCGAGCGGTAGCGCGCTTCACGGCGGAGCGAGGTTTCATCCCGCACGGCGACTTCATGCACGAATTGAAACGGACTGACGAATCGAGCAGTTTTGTATTACATCTAAGAGTAGAGAATGAATCGTCGATAAAATTTATAGTTTAACCGGTGTCGATTTGACAGCGAAATGCCAAGCGGCGCTCAACAGGCAAGCAGACGAGAACATGCGTCATCGCCTTGCAAATGTGCCATTCTAGCGAATCAGTCCGTAAATTCGTATTCATAGCGTCATCTTTCGGATGCAGGCCGCCGCGGGGCGATAGTGCCCGGCATCTCCGGCGCCGATTCTCGTTCGCGGAACAGGACGCGGGGATGAAGGATCACGCAATCAATCTCCGTGATCTGCTTTTCGTGGTCGCGGACCCCAATTCGTATCTCTGCATGATCGTGCACAGCATGCTGCGCAGCTTCGGCGCCAACAAAGTAATCGAGGCTCGCGACTCGCTCGGGGTCATCAAGGCTTTGACCGGGCAAAAAATCGACATCCTGGTCTGCGACGCGCGGCTGCCGCCGCACGGCGGCCTCAAGCTGACCCACGCCATCCGCCGCAATACCCACAACGAGAACCGAACGGTCCCGATCTTGATCATGACCGGCGACACGCGCGCGAGCACGATCAAGACCGCGCGCGACGTCGGGGCCAATATGGTGGTGGCAAAGCCGATCTCGCCCGCGAGCCTCTACGACCGGCTCGCATGGATCGCCTTCAATCCGCGCCAGTTCGTCGACACCGCGACCTATTTCGGTCCGGACCGCAGGTTCAAGATCGAGGGCTATCCGAGCGGGGTCGGGCGGCGCAAAGGAGACAAGGACATCACGGTCGGCGAGAGTGCGGGGCCGGCCTTGTCGCAGAGCGAGATCGACAATCTTCTCAACTTGGCGCGTACCGGACAGGACTGATGTCGAGCGAGGCCGACGACGCGAGAATATTCTCGGTCGATAATCGCTTCAACAAACTGGCGCGTCGCCCCGGTGGCGTGTCGCGCGACCAGGCACTCGAGCGCGGGCAAACCACGATCGACGAAAACAAGGTCGGGTTTGGCGATTGGCTCGACCAGGAACTGCGACAGCTCAACGACGCGGTCGAGCGGTGCGCATCGCCGGATACCCGCGATTCCGAGGCGACCGACGTCGCCTACCTCCATTGCCGCCGCATCCGCGACGTCGGCACCACCATGGGGTACGAGCTCGCCAGCTTTGTCGCCAACAATCTCTGCGAGATTTTCGCGTCGATCAAAGCCGGCGCGGAGTACCGCGGCGATTTGGTCGACTGCCACTTCCAGGCCCTGCTGCTCGCCAAACAAGAGCAATATCGTAATTTGCGGCCGGAGCAGCTGCCGGAGCTCAGCAGCGGGCTGCGCCGCGTGGCCGAATACATGCCCGTTGCGCCATGGCCGCCTTCGACGTGACGATGACCGCATCAACGGATCGCGCCGAGCGGGGGCGGCGGCCGCCGGAACGCATGCTTTCCGCCGGAACCCGGATTCTTGCATGATCGCGGAAACGCTTCCCGCTTCCCGTGCATGCGCTAAAATATTTCTTCGCCGAACGTCCCTTCGTCGCTCACGATCGAGACGCCGAAGTCGGGGTCCTTGCCCTCCAGGCGACACAAGAGGCGTTGCCTGAGGTCGCCGACCGCGATCGCGGAAATCACGTTTCCGAACTCGCTGCTGCGAACCGACGCCGCATCGTCGGAGGCTGCCGCAAATCGCACGAGCGTGTCGCCGAGCGCGACGAATTCCTGCTGCAGCCGGTCGAAATCCTGCAGCGTCACGATCAGGTCGCCCTCCGCCCGGCCGGCCTGCAACATCACGATGGCGGTGACCCGCGCGACCGTCTCCTCGAAGCGGGCGGCGGTGTCGTGCAACAGTCCGGCGATGGCCGGCAGAAAAGCCCGCAGATCGGGGCCAACGGCCGGCTCGCCCGCGGCGGCGTCCGCATCATCCTCGTGGTCGCGGACAATGGGCACCGTCTGCGCTGCTGTCACGAAAGCTTCCCCATCACTTGCTCGATCTTGGTGCGCAGGATGTCGGCCGTGAATGGCTTGACCAGGTAGTTGTTTACCCCGGCCTGCGCCGCCTTGATCACCAGCTCCTGGTCGCCGCGACCGGTGAGCAGGATGAATGGAAGCTTGCGGACGGCTTGGTGGCCGCGCACCGCCCGCAGCAGACCCAAACCGTCCATCTCCGGCATGTTGTAATCGGAGATGATCAGATCGAGCGGTTGGATGACCGCCTTCTCGAACGCGTCGCGACCGTTCTCGGATTCGTGTATGTAGCGGACGCCGAGTTGCTGCAGGGTCATGCGCGTCATCTGCCGCACGCTGAATTGATCATCGACGATGAGGACTTTGAGAGCTGCTGCGTTTGGCATTCCCGTCACTCCTGATTGCTGATTGCCGTCCGGCACCCGTGCTGGACCGGCACGACTGCTTTCCTAGTTTATGGTTGCCGCTGCCGTGGAAGCCGCGACCGGCGGCGCAGCGGTCCCGAATTGGGGGGAGCCGTCTGCCGCGAGATCGGAGAGCTTCTCGACGTCGAGGATGAAGGCAACACGACCGTTGCCGAGAATTGTGGCGGCGGCGATCCCGGGGACGGCGCCATAGCTCTCCTCGATGCTCTTGATCACGACCTGTTGGTGGCCGCACAACTCGTCGACCACGAGGCCGAATCGCGTGCCCTCGCCGGCTTCGGTGATGATGACGACGCCGTCGGAGAGATCGTTCACCATCGAGGCCACGTCGAGCAGGTCGCCAAGGTGAACGATGGGTACGAGATCTCCGCGCAATTTCAGCATGCCCCGGGTGCCCAGCAATTTGTGGACGTCCGAGCGCGCCGGACGCAGGCATTCGACAATGGCCGACATCGGCATCACGTAGGTTTCCCGACCGACCTTGATGACCATTCCGTCCATCACCGCGAGCGTGAGCGGCAGGGCGAGCTGGATCGTCATCCCGCGCCCGCGCTCCGACTTGAGCGAGATCCGTCCGCCCAGCTCCTGGATATTGCTGCGCACGACGTCCATGCCCACGCCGCGGCCCGAAATATCGGAAACCGTCTCGGCGGTGGAAAACCCGGGCAAAAACACGAGATTGCTGATCTCGTCGTCGCTCAGCACCGCGTCGGGGGCGACCACGCCTTTCTCGCGGGCCTTTTCGAGCACGCGCTCGCAATTGATGCCGGCCCCGTCGTCGCTGACCTCGATCACGATCCGGCCGCCGCGATGATCGGCGGCGAGGTAGATCGTTCCTTCCTCGCTCTTGCCGGCCGCCAACCGATCCTCCGGCGCCTCGATGCCGTGGTCGACGGCGTTGCGGATGATGTGGGTCAGCGGATCGCTCAGCCGCTCGATGATCGTGCGGTCCACCTCGGTGTTCTCGCCGGACATCTCGATCCGGACTTTCTTGGCGGTCTTCATCGACAGCTCGCGGACGAGCCGGGGCATCCGCTGGAACACCGAGCTGACGGGCTGGGCGCGCATCGACATTACGCTGTCCTTCAGCTCGCGGGTGTGATGGATGACCTCGTCGAGAATCTGGGTGAGCCGGCCGCTTACGCCCTCGGGAAGATCCTGAACTACCTGCCCCAGCATGGCCTGGGCGATGACCAGCTCGCCCACGAGGTTGACGACCCGATCGATTTTGTCGAGATCGACCCGGGTGGTGGTCGCCGCCGGCTTGGCGGCCGCCGCGCGCGGCGCCTTCGGCCCGGCCGGTTCGCCGCCCAGGCCTTGCGCCATGACGTGATCCATCGCTGGAGCAGTCGCCGGCGCGATTGCCGCATCGGCGGCGGCGGGCGGCAGTGCGGCACCGGGCGGGTCATCGATGCTCGGCGCCAGCGGTGGCGGGTCCTCGACCACCGCCGCGCCGGACGGGGCCTCCGTAATCTCGAGCTCGCAATCGCCGACCACGAACTCGAAGACCGCCTCGACTTCTTGGCGCGCGGCCGCCGTTCGCAGCGTGCCGGTCCAGCCGATATAGGGGTGATCGGGCTGCAACTCCGGCAGCGGCGGCAGGGCGCCGCTCTCGGCGACAAGATCGAGCTCACCGAGCTTGCGCAGCTCGCGTATCACATAGAGCGGCTCGTTGGCATTCTTGAGCATTTCCGGTCTGGGCCGGAAGGCGATGGCGAACGTTTTCGTTGCGGCGGCGTCCGCGGCGTCGAAGTCGTCGGCGCGTACCGGCACGAAATCGATCTCAGGGAAATCGGAGGGAGCCGCAGAATTGTCGGATCGCGGCGTTCCCTCCTTTCCGACCAGTTGCTGGAGCGCTAGGCGGCATTCGTGGCCGTAGCCGGGGGGAAAGGCCTCGCCGGCGCGCGCCATGGCGACCAGGTCGGAAAGCACGTCGCTCGACGTCAGCAGCACGTCGACCACATCCGATGTCGCGGCCGTGCTGCCCTGCCGAACGGAATCGAGCACGGTCTCGAACACGTGAGCGAACTCGACGAGCGCCTCGAACCCGAATATGCCGGCGCCGCCCTTGACCGAATGAACGCCGCGGAACACGGCATGCACCGTGTCGTCTGCGCCGGTGCCTTCGCGCATGGCGGTGAGCCCGGCCTCGATGTCATGCAGGAGCTCATTGCACTCGTCGAAGAAGGTGCGCTTGAGCTGGTCGACGCTCGTCATGATCCCAAGTCCTCGTCTCAAGTCCACGGTTCGCGGCGGACGCGCCTCAAGGGGATACGCGGCGGATGGTCGCGACCAGGCGCTCCGGATCGAACGGCTTGACCATCCATCCGGTCGCGCCCGCCGCACGGGCGAGATTGCGCTTCTCGGTGTCGCTCTCGGTGGTGAGCACGAGGATCGGCGTCGATTTGTGGATCGGGTTGCGACGCAGACAACGGATCACCTCGTAGCCGTCCATCTTCGGCATGTTGATGTCGGTGATGACGACATCGACGCGCTGGTCGCCCAGCACCTCGATGCCCTCTTGCCCGTCGACGGCCTGCAGCACGTCGAAGCCGGCGTCGGCCAGCGTAAGCAGGAGCATGTCGCGCATGGTCTTGGAATCGTCGATCGTCAGGATCTTCTTGGGCATGGCCTCCTCACCCGTTTGCTCGTCGGCTTGCGCGCGACACTGCTGGTCCACTCGCTCCCCATCCCCGCCATGGTCCGACCCGCGAACCGGCGCTTGCTCCCCGTTCAGCGCGCCGATCGGCACGCCTCGTGGATCCGTTCGGTCTTCGTCCCCGCCTCGGTCCCCCTCGGGAGCGGGCGCCGCGGTCGGCGCCTCGTGCAGGACGGGCGCCGGCGCGCGAACCTCTTCCCAACCGAGCGCGAGGTCGGCGAAGGCACTGGTGAAGCCGATCGACGGCATCTCGACCGAGACCCGGTCGTAAGTCCTGGTGGCGGAGAGAATGACCTGGATGCACGGCAACGTCAGGGTCTCGACCTCCGATGCGTCGAGCCGCAGGGGCTGCCCCGCGGTGACCTGTTGCAGCAACATCGCCAACAGGCTCTCGGCCGCGGCGAGGTCGAGAACTGCCGGCAATCTCATCGCTTCCTTGACATTGCAGTCCGTCTCGCTCATCCATCTGCCTCGTTTCTACGCAACCGAACCCAGGGAGCGGCCGCTCCCCCATTCGACGTCCCGCCGCCCGCTCATACCGCCATCCTCGCTCCGGCGGCGCAGGCCTCGACGATGGCATCGGCCATGTCGGCAAGCGGGTATTGCTGCATGACGGCGCCGCGCTCGAATGCGACGCGGGGCATCCCGTAAATCAGCGATGACGCCTCGTCCTGGCCGAGCGTCGCGGCGCCGGCCTGGCGCAACTCGAGCAGGCCCTCGGCGCCGTCCTTGCCCATGCCGGTGAGAATGACCCCGATCGATATCGTGCCAGCAACGCGCGCGGCCGAGCGGAACAGGACGTCGACCGAAGGTCGGTGCCCCGAGACCGTCGGCCCCTCGTTCAGGGCGCAAGCGAATTGGCTGCCGCTGCGCGCGAGCTCGAGATGATGCGAGCCCGGCGCGATGTAGACGTGGCCGGCCTCGATGGGCTCGTGGTGGGCCGCTTCCGAGACCCGCATCGGACATTGTTGATCGAGGCGACGGGCGAAGGCCGGCGTGAACCGCGCGGGCATATGCTGCGTGACCAGGATCGGCGGACAGTCGGCGGGAAGCCGCAGCAGGAGCTCCTTCAATGCCTCGACCCCGCCGGTCGAAGCGCCGACCAGCACGATTTTTCCGGTCGCACGATTGAGCAGCGGCCGCGGCGGGAGAACCGCCGGCGGCCCGGACCGGCGCGCGCGCACGCGGGTGCGCGCGGCGGCCTTGACCTTGGCTTGCAGCTCGCCCGCCAGCTCGTTCAGCGCCGAGGCGACGTCGTTCACCGGCTTGGCGATGAAATCGACCGCGCCGGCCTCGAGCGCCTCGAGCGTGACCTCGGCACCGGCTTGCGTGAGGGTCGAGATCATCACCACCGGCATCGGTCGCAGCGCCATGATCTTGCGCAGGAACGTCACGCCGTCCATGTGCGGCATCTCGACGTCGAGCGTGACGACGTCGGGGTTCAGCGCCTTGATCCGTTCGCGCGCGACATAGGGGTCGGGCGCCGTGCCGACCACCTCGATCTCGGAATCCTCCGACAGCAGATTTGAGATGAGCTGCCGCATCAGGGCGGAATCGTCGACGATGAGAACCCGCACGGGTGAGGTCACGTTCGTCATGCGTCATCCTCGAACAGCTGAATGTCGCCCGCGGTCTTGGTCGACGACAGGCGGCTGGCATAGGCGAATTCTTCGCGCGCGACGGCGGCCGTCTCGCTGCCTCCCAGGAGGCGGCGGACCACTCGACCCGTTGCCGGAAAGTAGTGAATGCGGCGCGGATATTGGCCGCCGAGATCCTGCGCCGCGCAACTCAGGCCCTCTGCCTCCAGGTAGCGCAGCACGAAGTCGGCATTCTGCGTGCCGATCGCCTGGTTGATGTCGATCACGTTGCCGCCGCCGAAGACCTTGACCTCCATCCGCTCGCGCGCGCATCCCGCTTTGATCAGCTCGTTGAGGAGCTTTTCCATTGCAAAATTGCCGTAACGGGTCGATTGCGGATCGTTTCCCCAGTCGTCCGCGTGCCCGAGCGGAAGCATGAAATGATTCATCCCCCCAAGCCCGGCCCGCTGATCGCGAATACAGGCGGAAACACAGGAGCCGAGCACGGTCACGAGCACCTCGTCGGATTTCTCCGTGACATAGAACTCGCCGGGCAACACCTTGACGATCCAGCCGCCATGCGTCGGATCGTAGAAACGGCGTCCAGCGACGCTGTCCTCGGGATTGGCAAGCGTCGGGGCCGACCGGAGCAACTCGGTTGCGCGGCTCACACTTGCCTCCGGTAGATCGTGCGGCCGGCGAGCCGCAGGCCCGGATGCGACTTGATCAGGGATTCCGAGTGACCGAGATAGAGCCACCCGCCGGGTCTGAGCTGATTCACGAACCGGTCGACCAGCGTCGCCTTGGTCTCGTTGTCGAAATAGATCAGCACGTTGCGGCAGAAGATGGCATCGAACAGTCCCTTGAACGGCCATGGCTCGATCAGGTTGAGCCGGCGGAACACGATCAGCGAGCGAAGCTCGTCGCCCATCGCAATGCGCTTGTCGTCCTCGATGGAATGCAGGTGGGATCGGAACGCGTCCGGAATTTCTTCCAGCGCCGCCGCCGAATACTCGCCGGCGGAGGCTTTGGCGAGAACCTCGGTATCGATGTCGGTTGCCAGAATTCGGACGTCGTGGCGCCCGATGTCGGCGATCTCCCGGCGCAGCATGAGTGCGATCGTATAGGGCTCCTCCCCGGTCGAGCAGCCGGCTGACCAGACGCGGAGTCGCCCGCCGGGGGCGCCATTGGTGGCGTGGACGAAGGCACCGGCGACGTTCGGGGCGAAATGCGCGAAGTGATGCTCTTCCCGGAAAAACTTTGTGTGGTTGGTGGAGATGCTGTTGATGAACCTTTCGATCTCCCGCTCGCCGTCGTCGCCCTCGAGATAATCGCGGTATTGGCGAAACGACGACAATCCGAGTGCGCGCAAGCGCCGCGACAGGCGGCCATAGACCAGATCGCGCTTGGCGTCCGAGAGCGCGATCCCGGTCTGCTCGCGCGCGATCTTCGCCAAGCTGCGGAAGTCGGCCTCCGAAAATTCGAACTCGCGAAGCGGAGCGGCGACGGCGGCGGCCGCTCCCCGCAACGCCGTCGCATCACGGGCAATCGGCGGCATGCCGGGCCTCCTTGCGCGCTGGCGGCTCGATGCGGACCGGAGTTATCGAATTCGGGCTCACGGCGTTCGCTCTGCGGTTACGCGGCGGCTCCGAGCACCAGCCCGGACAGGAAATTCACCCGCGAGGCCTGCGCCACGCGCGGCACCGGCTGAATTTGAGACGCCTCGATAGAGACGATGTCCAAGACCCGGTCGGCCAGCATGCCGACGTGACGCCCTTCGATCTGGACCACGATCACGATGTGGAGCGGTGTCGCCTCGGTCATGCCCTGGCCGAAGCGGCAGCGCAGATCGATGATCGGAACCATGACGCCGCGCAGGTTGAGCACGCCGCGCATGTAATCCGGCTGCCCCGGAAGGTGGGTGACCTGCGACCAGCCCTTGATTTCCCGCACCGCCATGATGTCGACGCCGTACTGGTCGTCGCCGATCGCGAAGCTGACGAACTGCGACAACCGCCCGGCGCCGGCCTCGGTCGCGGTTCGATGGACGGGATCGAGCTGGCTCGTGTCGACGGCCAAAGCCGACGTCTGGTCGTTCATGTCCGGTTGCCCCTTACCGAGTTCTCATTCGACGTTGCGATGCGCAGTCCGGGCGGCCGAACGCGTTGCGACCTCCTCTACCGGCAGATGCCGGAGTGCCGGCAACGGCGGCGTCCATTCTCAGAACTCCTTCCAGTCCGCATCGTCCTTGATCGCCGTGGCGAGGGCGGCCTGCATGCGCGCGGCCGGCCCGCGCTTCACCGCCGCCGGCCGCGGTTTCGGCATCGCTGCCCGGTGGGCGGGCGCGGCCGCGGAGTGGTGCTTGGCCGATGCCGGGCCGTGCGGGCGCGGCGCTTGCGCGACCGGCCGTCCGGCCGCGACTGACCGCCGCGCCTCGCCGGCCTCGTCCCCGAGCCGGAAGAAGCTGACGCGCTCGTCCATCGCCTGCGACTGCTGCTCCAGCGCCTTCGCCGCCGCCGCGTTCTGCTCGACCAGCGCCGAGTTCTGCTGCGTGACCTCGTCCATCTGGTTCAAAGCGGCGTTGACCTGGTCGATGCCGGTCGACTGCTCACCGCTGGCTGCCGCGATGTCGGACACGATCTCGGCC